>Ga0183097_10560_pt1 | contig 61225 bp, 37 predicted proteins | sample BioMet8_FD_128883 | JGI IMG/M metagenome (GOLD analysis project Ga0183097, IMG submission 128883) | Microbial communities from bioreactor (seeded with sewage sludge) at Lawrence Berkeley National Lab, California, USA - Biofuel... | ecosystem: Engineered > Bioreactor > Anaerobic > Unclassified ... | reverse complement strand
AGTAGAAACTGTCGAAGATTTAATTAATTCAAGACCAAGAAAAAGGTTGGAATATTATACTCCAATAGAATTTATTAATACACTTAAAAAACATAGGAGAGAGTTGCGTTTATAACTTGAATTCTGCATTTATACGGGGTGAAATAAAAAAGCCCGCGGCTTATAATCAACCAATTAGCTTAAAAAGTAAAACGTATTGTCAGAATATAACCTTATAAGTTGTCCCTGAAAATGGAAAAGCTGAGTTAAAATGTGTTTCATCCTTGTAAATGAGTGCTTTGTTTAGTGTAAAATGGATAGAAAAGCAATTATTTGATAAAATTATTATATGGCATTGAGTAAACCATTTGGTTTATTCGTACTAAATTTACAGAATCAAATTATTATGGAAAGATGAAACGATTAATATTACTATTTTGCCTTTTTGCCTCTTTACAGTTAAGTGCTCAGCATATTCAGATTCCTGTTTCTTTAGATCAGGATCATCCTCGTGTGCTGACTAATGCCAAAGGGAAAGAAGAGACAAAACAGTTAATAGCTAACGAAGCTTGGGCTAAAGATGTTTTTAATAAACTGAAACTCCGCATAGATACTTATGTGAATCGTCATATAACAGATCCCGAATGGATTGTTTCAAGATTGCAGATGTATTGGAAAACGCATAGTACAGATGTTTTCATTAACGGAGAAGTTTATTCTCATGCCGAAGGATATGCCCCTGTTCCTACAGTTCGTTATACCGGGACACGTGCAAGCACAACCATCTATGGTCGCCCTAAACTGGAAGATATACTTCCTTATATGGACGATCCACGGGGACTTTATTTCCATAATAATTCCAAGGAAGGCCGACCGCTTGAATGGGCCGAACAATCTAAGACCGGACGAAATATTGAGTCTATTAATCTGGAGATTATGAACATGGCTCGCGATGCTGCTTTTGTTTACTGGATTACCGGCGAAGAAAAATATGCAAAGTTTGCTCAGGATCTTTTCGATATGTATATGACGGGTATGTATTACCGCAAGGTGCCTTATGATTTGAACCACGGACATCAGCAAACACTTGTAGGACTCTCTTCTTTTGAGGTTATTCACGAAGATATTTTGAATGCACTTGTTCCCGCTTACGATTTCCTTTACTATTATCTGAAAGAACATAAGGCAGATAAGATGGATATATATGCCACTACTTTTAAAAAGTTTGCAGATAATATAATAGACAGAGGCGTTCCTCACAATAACTGGGATTTATTTCAGGCTGTCTATATAAATAATATTGGGTTAATACTGGAAGACAATGACCGTTATGCCGATAAGAAGGGGCGTGGCTATTATCTTGATTATGTGCTTAATAAATCAAGCATTCGTCAGTGGTCGCTCACTAAATTAATGAATTATGGTTTCGATCCTAATACTGGAATATGGGGAGAATGCCCGGGTTACAGTCAGAATGTTGTAGCCGATTTCGCCAATTTTGTAGATATGTACGCCCGTACTATGAATTTTGATGCATTGGAACAGATGCCTGTTATTAAGAAAGCCGTTGCACATATTCCACAATATCTTTTTCCAAACGGATTAACTACCGGTTTTGGAGATACACATTACGGAAAACCTCGTACGGATTTTTATGCACGGATGATAGCCAATGCCCAGAAATTCAATAAAAAAGAGCAGGAGAACTATTTTACGGGAATGTATAAACTGTTAAATGAAGATGCCGGAAAGGCAGCTAAAGATAAAACGAATATTCCGGCTGAGATTACTTCTTTTTTCAGTGATAAACCTCTGGTGCTCGATCCTTCGGTAGCGGCAGGCAAAATTGAAGACTATACATCTCCTTTGTTTTATGCTCCCAATGTAAGTTGGCTGGTTCAGCGCAACAGCATGAATCCCCGATATGGATTGATGATTTCAGAAGCTGCATCGTTAGGCAACCACATGCATTCCAACGGTATAACGATGGAACTTTACGGTAAAGGCTATATTCTTGGACCCGATGCTGGTCTTGGATCCGGATATTTTGCACAAGATTACGCAGAATATTACTCACAGTTCCTTGCTCATAATACTGTTATTGTAGATGGAATTTCGCGTTATCCGGAAATGAAAAGTAATCATGGTTTCGAAGTGAAAGGTAATTATCCTCAGTCCGAACAAAGAGATGGGATATATACCGGAATAACATATTCTGATGTCTCTTTTCTGGAACCGGAAACACAAGCTGATCAGAATCGTTTGATGAGCATTATCAGAACTGACGATAAACATGGATATTATGTAGATATTTTCCGCTCGAAGAAACAAAAGGGTGGCGATAAGATGCACGATTATATCTATCACAACCTTGGCCAGAAGATATCTGTAGCAGATGCTGCCAGTGGAGATTCTCTTAATTTGAAACCAACCGATGAACTGGCTTTCGCCGGTGCACACCTATATGGTTATTCTTATTTGTATAATCAGAAATCGCAGGTTACCGACAAGGATATAAAAACTACCTTTACCATGAATATGCCCGGTGGCGATTATGTTTCAATGAATATGTGGATAAAAGGAGAGAAGGAACGTGAGATTTTCAGTGTGTTGGCACCTTATACAGAAGGAATGGCTCGTACACCAATGCCTTATGATATAAAAAACTCACCCACACTAACTTTTGTTGCCCGTCAGAATGGTGAAGCGTGGACACGTCCGTTTGTTTCCATCTTTGAACCAAGTAGCAAGAACGAACCAAGCAACATTGCTTCAGTTTCATATTTTAATGCAAAGACCACTGCTAATGATTTTGTAGGTGTTAAAGTTGAAAGTAAAAATGGTAGAACGGATTATGTTTTCTCTTCAGAATCAGCAACTAAGGTTTCGTATCAGAACATGATATCGGAAGCTGCTTATGCTGTGATTGGAATGGAAAATAGTGGCAATTGTGTATTGTTTATGGGAAATGGCCGTCTGCTGAAAGGAGCCAATTGCTCCATAGAAACTTCTGCATTAGCAAATGCAGTTCTGGGAAATAAGCAAGGAAAATGGTTCTATTCATCAAGTGTACCTTGTAAAATAGTTATTTCGGGCAAAACCTATAAGTTACCTGCTTCAAATTACGTTGAAATAAAAAGATAAATGATGAAGAACGATTAGTTAACCTGTTTTTCTTGAGGTTGTGTTTTCCTTTTTTGCAAATGTATTACGGGTTATAAATATTCGAGTCTGATACTAAATAACAAGTCTTTGTCTGAACCTTGTTTGTAAACTACAGTATATGTTATTTTTATGGATATAATAGCTAAAAAACGCTTCTGTTTTTTTATTATTAAACATTGTTAATCATTGAAAATAGCTATATTTGCATATTCCTTTACAAATAAATGGTTAAAAGAATACATTGAAAAACTATATTTTCATAATGAATGGTAGAAAGAGGTTATTAATGCTTTGGCTATTACTTCTTTCTGTTTCTATATATGGGCAATCATATACTTTCCGTGGACTTACAATGTCCGAAGGATTGTCTGATTTATTGGTTAATGCATTCTATAAAGATGCGCAAGGATTTATGTGGATAGGTACAGACAACTGTCTGGAACGCTTTGATGGAGTTACTATAAAACATTATCCTTTTTCCGGTTCTGATATCAATAAAAAACGTGTTAGTTCTATATTAGAAACAAAAGACAAAAATCTGTGGACCGGAAACGGACTCGGACTTTGGAAACTAAATAAGAAGACCGATCAGTTGGAGCTCTTCTCTTCTGGCTTAATAAATTGCGGTGTACATTCTTTGATTCAGGATTCGCATAATGTTTTATATATAGGTAGTGAAAAGGGAGTCTTTATCTATAATAATGGAAATTTCAACCAGGTTATGCCTGATAATAATATCCTTTCTTCAGGCAATCATATTCTAGGAATGGCTATTGACAAAACCGGAACCTTATGGATGGCAACTCCTTTGGGACTTTACTCATATAATACGCAAAACAAAAAAATAAAGCAGTTTCGCTTCAATGATTCACCTAATCTGAATAGTTTTTCTAAAATAACGATTATTGGATCTACTTTATATTTGGGAACTGCCAATGCCGGACTTGTTCGTTTTGATATTCCTACTTCACGCTTTTCACGTTCCATAGAGGTCGGAAGTAATATTATATCAGATTTATCAAGTGATGGAAAAGAGATGATATATGTGGCTACGGATGGAAATGGAGTTCATTTTCTATCTCATAGTCTGCAGAAGGTTGTACGCTCAATACAGTACAATCCTCAGGATAAAGCCGGAATCCGTTCAAACTCAGTTTATTCTTTGTTGGTAGACAGAGATGGAATTGTCTGGATTGGTTTTTATCAAGCCGGATTTGATTACAGTCTATATCAAAATAATCTTTTTAAAGTTTATTCATTTCCTCCGCTTTTTAATTCATTCAACTTGCCGGTTCGTTCTTTTGTAATACATGATAAAGAGAAGTTGATTGGTACCCGCGAAGGATTGTATTATATTTCGGAAGATAAGAAACTGGTAAAGAGCTATAATAAATCGTCACTTCGCTCCAACCTTATATTGTCTTTACGCCGTTATAATAATGAATATTATATCGGTACTTATGGTGGGGGAGTATCCGTACTTAATCCTCAGACTCTTTCATTACACGATTTTGATAAAGAAGATGTTTTCCAGAAAGGTCACATTTTTCATTTTGAAGAAGATAGTAACGGTAATTTATGGATTGCTTCTTCTCAGGGAGTGCATTGCTATAACAAACAAACCAAAGAAATAAAAACATATACCAGTACAAATTCTCAGTTAATCGATGGAAATGTATATTATATCTTCTTTGATTCAACAAAGAAAGGGTGGATAGCAACTGACAATGGATTATGTATCTTTGATCCTGTTTCTCAAAGTATTAAATCTAATATTTTCCCTCAAGGTTTCTTTAATAAAGAGAAAATAAGATATATATATCAGGATTCGCATAACAATATCTTCTTTTGTCCCGATAAAGGAGATGTTTTCAAATCCGATTTATCAATGCGTAATTTTCAGCGTTTGAAAATGAAGCATAAGTTGCTGGGCAATGCCTTTATGTCTGTTATTGAAGATAATGCGGGTAAATATTGGCTCAGCAGAGACAACGGCATTATTAGCATGAATAGAGATGAAAGTATAGTGCAGGGCTTTAATTTTACAGATGGAATACCCGATCCTATTTTTCATGTGGCAGCCTGTTATAAAGATGCCAAAGGAAAATTGTGGTTTGGTAATTCAAAAGGATTACTTTCTGTAGATCCGGCATTGGTTGCTAGCACTAAACGAAACCCTTATTCTATTGTATTAACTGATATTTTAGTAAATGGTCAATCTCTTGATAGTGATATGCAGGAAGAGATCAGAGCTGAAAAGGATATTTCACTATCAAGAGATCAGAATAATTTGACTTTCCGGTTTTCAAGTCTCACATATAGTGATCCTTCCTCTATGATTTATGAGTATAAACTTGAAGGATATGATGAGGATTGGCAAACAATAACCGGGAAAAATGAAGTATCCTATTACGATCTCCCTGTTGGAAGTTATACATTTCACGTTCGTCTTCAAGGCGATGAAAAATCAGAAGAAACTATATCTGTTATGATCAGTCCGTTTTTACTTGTTATATTCTGGATTGCCGTTGTGGCAACAATTATTGCTTTAGCTCTTTGGGGCAGAAACTATTTGCGTAAGAGATTAATAAAAAAAGAAGAAGAAACTTTATCACACGAATCATCCGGGTTTGAAGACACGCAGGTAGAATCAGCTTCATCTGAAGAACCAGATTCTGCTGAAAAAGAATCTTCGAAACAAGAACGCATAAAGCAAGACGAAGAAAAGTACAAATTTGCAAAGTTGAGTAACGAAGAGTGTAAGCACATCTACAACAATCTCACGAAGTATATGAAAAAGGATAAGCCATATATTAATCCGAACTTAAAGATTTCCGATTTGGCTCATGCAATTAAATGTACTTCTCATTCACTCTCTTATGTATTTAATCAATATTTGAATCAGAATTATTATGATTTTGTGAATGAATATCGCATTGCAGAATTTAAGACTTTAGTTGTTGATCCAAAGTATTCAAGATATACTCTCACAGCATTATCTGAAAAATGTGGATTTAGTTCGCGCGCATCATTCTTCAGATCATTTAAAAAACTAACTGGAATTACTCCCAATGAGTATATTCAGCAAATGGAATCTTCTAAATAAAACTACAATCTGATAGTTTTTATTATTTAAACTATTTGAATGCACTTGCCCGTAATAAGCAAGTGCATTCTCTTTTATGCTGAACAGCATAAAAATGTTATTCTCTGATATTATATGTTCAAAAGTAAGTATAATACAATTATTTGAGACTATATGGTTATTGTGTTTAAATTATTTATAATCAGGTGTTTATTGATAATTATGTCTTATGAAATGGTATGAGATGTATTGACCTTTATTAACTCTTGCTTTCCTTTTTTTACTCTCTATATTTGCTTCCGTAAAGCATAACTTTATTAAAGCTAATATTATGGAAAGTACATTAAACAACTCTGATCGTCTCATTGAACGTTCGTACAATGATTATCATCAAACCATACTTAATTACATTACTTATAGAATTAATCATAAGTATGATGCTGAGGATTTAGCACAAGATGTATTTATCCGTTTGATTGATTATAAGTTGATGTTGAGAGAAGAAACAGTTAAATACTTCCTTTTTACGATTGCACGTAATATTATAATTGATTACCTCCGTCGATACTATAAAAAGCAAGAAATTACTTCATACATATATGATCATGCGGTAACATATACTAATGAGACCGAACCTAATTTACATGCGAAAGAAATTCTTTTCCTTGAGAAGAACAAACTTCAGTCGTTCCCTTCACAGCGTAAGACAATATACATAATGAATCGCTTTTATGAAAAGTCTACCGGAGAAATCGCTGAAGAACTGAACTTAAGTAAACGTACGGTAGAAAATCATTTAATGATAGGAAGAAAAGTAATGCGTAACTATATAAAACAGTGCATATAAACATCAACCAATAATTTATAATATATGAAAGAAGCTTATGGACAATGAATCTAAACAGAGCAAATGTGGCCTGAAAAGGCAATTAAATGGAGAAATTTCTCCGAGAGTTTTTTTAATGAGAAAATATTTCATATTTTGTTAACACTTAAATATTTATTTATGAAACAATCGGATCAGAAAAAGAAGGCAAACAATAGTCTTCTATCTAAAATGATTTTAGCATGTATGCTGATGCTTATTGCTTCTGTAGCATCGTTTGCACAGAGTGTAAAAGTAACAGGTACAGTAACAGATGAAAAAGGAGAACCTATTATTGGTGCCAGTATTTTCGTAAAGGGAACATCAACAGGAACTATAACTGATGTTGAGGGCAATTTTACAGTAAATGCTCCGGCAAAAGGTAAACTGGTAGTCTCATACATTGGTTATGTGAAACAAGAAGTTGCTATAACAGGTAATAAAGTAAAGATATCTTTGAAAGAAGATGCAAAGACATTAGATGAGGTTGTAGTTGTGGGATATGGTGTACAGAAGAAAGCAACTCTTTCCGGTTCTGTAGCTCAGGTATTGGGAGATGAGGTTTTGAAAGGTAAAGCTACACAGAGTATGGCATCTGCATTGCAAGGTACAATCCCAGGCTTAACTATTACACGTACATCTTCTCGTCCGGGTAATGAAGGTACTGATATAACATTACGTGGTGGTATTTCTGTTAATGCTACAGATCCAATGATTTTGATTGATGGTGTTGAGGCTTATCAATGGGAACTTTCACAGATCAATCCAAACGATGTAGAAAGTATTTCTGTATTGAAAGATGCTGCTGCCGCAATTTATGGTACGAAAGCTGGAGCTGGTGTGATTCTTGTAACAACTAAACGTGGTAAGGAAGGTAGAGTAAAGGTTACTTATTCAGGTAGTGTTCACACAAATGTTGTAGGTAATAAATTCCCTGTTGCTGATGGTCAGACTTGGGCAGAAATGTTATGTCATGCTACAGAAAACGATGCTTATGCTTTATTAGATAAAGATGGTAATCCACAATATAGTTGGTGGATGTGGCCTGAAGATATTTGGAGAAAGATGGCTGCCGGAGAAAGATATGAAGGTGTTGTAGCAGGTTTATGGCGTGTACTTGATCCTTCCTCTGATCAGTTTGATGCTGTTTATGGCAATACTTGGGGGCAATCTCATAATATTAATATCTCGGGTGGTACTGACAAGTTGAAAGTTATGACTTCTTTGGGTTATGCCAAGGACCGTTCATTGGTTGATATTGTTTTTGATGGTCAGCAGAAATACAATTTCCGTACCAATGCCGATTATAAAGTAAATGATTGGGTTAAAACTGAATTCAATGTTTCATATGATAAACGTATTACTGATGTTCCTACTCAAGGTGTAGGTAATGGTATTCAGGACTTCTACATCTTCCCATTGTATAATAGTTATGGACAATTTTATGATACATTTGGTAACAATAACTTGTTAGCTAAGTTGGTTGAAGGTGGTCGTACAAAAAGTACAGAAGAAATTCTTCGTTTAGGTGGTAAAGTGACTTTCGATTTAGCTAAATTGACAAAGGGCTTAACTGTATCGGGAAGTGCAAATGTGCGTCTTCGTAAACACTGGGAAGTAGCACGTCAGAACAAAGTGACAATGTATGACTGGTCGGGTGAAACAACTACCGCAAGTGGAAATCCTGATTATTCCTTGGGTACAGGTTCTATTAAGAGCCAAACTACAGATGCAAACTGCTGGGTAAAAAACACCTATGAAGATGTTCTTTATCAAACATATAATGCATTTGTGAATTATAACCGTGAATTTGCAGGACATAATATCGGTTTAATGGCTGGTATTACAGGTGAGAAAACTCACTACCAGAAACTTTATGGCTATCGTCAGAATATGTCATCAAATGATTTGGACGATATCAATCTTGGAGATGCAACTACCGCTCAGGCTACAGGTGGTAGTAATGACGTGGGTATGATCTCTTACTTGGGCCGTTTGAATTATGATTATAAAGGAATCTATTTATTGGAAGGTTTATTCCGTCGTGATGGTTCTTCTAAATTCTCTAAAGATAATCGCTGGGCTAATTTTGCAGGTATTTCTGCCGGCGTTCGTTTCTCTGAATTTAATTTCGTAAAGAATTTAGGTGTCTTTGATAACTTGAAACTTCGTGCTTCTTACGGTGAAACAGGTTCGCAGACAGGTATTGGTAATTATGACTACATATCATCTATTTCTACAGGTACTACAATTTTTGGATACAATGGAACAAAATACACTACAGCGTATGTTAATGGTATGACTTCTTCAAATCGTACCTGGGAACGTGTTGGAACAACAAACTTTGGTCTTGATTTTGCAGTTTTGAATAATCGTTTATCAGGAACATTCGAATATTATATCCGTGAAAACAAAGGAATGTTGATTTCTATGACATACCCTCAGACACTAGGTGCTTCTGCTCCAAAAACTAACAATGGTAACTTCCAGGCTAAAGGTTGGGAATTATCTTTGAATTGGAATGATAAAATTGGTGATGACTTTAAATATCGTGTAGGAGTAACTTTGGCTGATGCAAAAACAAAAATTACAGAATACTCGGGTGCTGTTGCAATTGCTAATGGAATGAATAATAAAGTTGGAGCCTCTTCATTTATTCAAGGAAAACCATTGAACTCACTTTATGTTTATAAAACAGATGGTTACCTTCAAACTCAGGATGAGGTAAATGCTTACTATACTTCAATAACTCAGAAATCCGGTGGTATTCATCCTACTCAGGGAACTTCAAACCAGTTAACTCCTGGTTGTGTGAAAAAAATAGACTTAAATGCTGATGGCAGAATAACTACAGACGACCTTTATTACTATGGTGATGCCAATCCACATTACCAGTTCGGTATTAACTTGGGTGCAAATTATAAAAACTTTGACTTTTCAATGTTTATTCAAGGTGTTGGTCAGCAATATATTGCTCGTGAAGGTCAGCTAGCTTCTCCTTGGTACAGTGGATGGACAAACCAGAATGCAACATTTTGGGGAAATACCTGGACTGCAGATAATACAGATGCCCGTTACCCAATTATGTCTCGTAATGGTAGCCGTAACAACTGGAACTATAAACAATATAATGACATAAACATCAGTAATTGTTGGTATGCACGTGCTAAGAATGTTGTTTTAGGTTATACTTTACCAAAAAGCTTGATTCGTCGTGCTTCTATTGAAAACCTTCGTTTCTATATTTCTGCAGACAACTTGTTTGAGTTTTCTAATGTAAAAGATGGTTTTGATCCAGAAAGTAAAGCTGCAACCGGACAAGGTAATGTGGATGTTTATGCACGTACTATCTCATTCGGTGTAGATCTGACATTTTAATGTTTAACCTCACAATTAATAACGTATGAAAACAAATAAAATAATATTATCCCTGGTAATGGGAACTTTGTTAACTACAAGTTGTGTCAATGACTTCTTGGAATTACAGCCATTGGATTCACAAACTGAAGCTATCTATTTTAAAAATCTGACCCAGTTCCAGTATGCTGCTAATAACCTGCATACCAATATATATGCATGGGGAGGAAATACAACTTATCCAATTAATTTTGACTTAGGAACAGATCTTGTTTCTGCTGCTGGAGATGATATAAGTGGAATAAACTCTGCCGGAACAACAGATACTTATTGGGAACAGACATATAAATGGTTGCGCCCGGTAAATATTTTGATTCAGAAAGGTGAAGAATATACTAATAAGGAAGAAATTGCAGCTCCTGTTGGACAAGCATATTTTTTCAGGGCATGGCATCATTTCTTCCTGTTGAAACGTTTTGGTGGAGTTCCTATTGCTAATAAAGTAACTGATACAAATGATGATATAGTTTGGGGGCCTCGTGCTTCTCGCTATGAAGTCATTGCTCAGATATTATCAGATCTTGATGTTGCAATTCTGAAATTGAAGAATACAACTGTGGCTTCTACAAACAATGACGGACATGTTACTCTTGAAGCAGCAAAAGCATTTAAAGCCAGAGTTTGTTTGTATGAAGGAACTTTTGAAAAATACGTTGGAACCAAGACTGATGGTGATGGAACAACATCTGGAGCCGGTAGTGCTAAACCTGCTAGTTATCCCTCAATTTCAGACATGTTGACTATGGCTAAAAGTCTTTCTAAAGAAATTATTGATTCAAAAACATTTGAACTTTGGAAAGGTGTAGAGGATGTAAGCGGTATTGCAACAGTCAAGAATCCTCAAATGTATGCTCACACTAGCTACTATTATCTTTTTAATCTGGAAGGAACAGATTCTAATCCAGCAGGTTTAAGCAAATCTTCTAACAAAGAAGCTATATTCCGGAGTGTATATGATAAGGTTAATCGCAAGAGTGGTACAAACCTTACACATAGTTGGCCAGCAGGTATGACTCGTAAGTTATCTGATATGTATCTTTGCAGTGATGGTCTTCCAGTACATCTATCTCCATTATTTAAAGGATATACAGATATGAATGCCGAACTTCAGAATCGCGACTATAGATTGACAGCATGTGTTACTCCAGCAATGGATTATGCTTGGGGATATGGAATGTACAAGACTGGTGCTCGTTACGATGTAGATATTTATAGCTTGGCACAAGCTACTTATCAGAATGTTCCAAATTTGCGTAATGCAGGTTCTGGTATGGGAGGTCGTAAGTTCCGTAGTGAGTTGGCATCCATAGGTGCTGATGGTGATGAAGCAATGGATTGTATGCATATTCGCTTCCCTGAAATTCTTTTAATCTATGCTGAAGCAACTTGCGAATTGGGCAACGGAACAATTTCTGATGCTGATCTTGATTATTCATTAAACAAAGTTCGTGCACGTGGTGGTGTTGCTCCTTTGAATGCTGCGTTAATTGCTAAAGCTGCATCATTAGGTGGACAGTTAACTTTCCTTGGCGAAATTAGACGTGAACGTGCTCTTGAACTATATGGCGAAGGACAACGTTTAGCTGATCTTTGCCGCTGGGGAATAGCAGAACAAGAACTCGCAGGTCAGCCTCGTTGTGGTGCTTATGTAGAATATAAAGGAACAGATTCTTATTTGAAAACTTTGATAAATCCTACAGATAAGAAACCTGTTTATGTGGCATCTTCTTATGCTGGATTAATTAATGATCATAAGATTACTTACAGCTATGCAGGTTTAACACCAACAGAACCAGGAGCTATTATTGTAGAGTTGGCTGCAAACCGTAAGTTCTCTTTGAAGAACTATTTGCAACCTATTCCGACAGATCAGATTAAATTGAATCCTAATTTGAAACAGAATCCTAGTTGGTAATAGTTGATTGTTAGTAAAAACTAAAATCATCAGATACTGCTATAATTCAGATAAATTCATTGATTATTAGTGTTCTATCTTAGTGGTAAATAAAAAGTTTAACTTTTTATTTACCACTATTTTTTTTAGCTGCTACTAGTTTGCTGAGGCTTTTGAAAACATTTGTGCAGATAATGGTCAACGTCTGTTCTTTTTTTATTAAAGAGAACTAGAGTAATATATAATCCCTTGTACAAAAGAATTAAATCTTTTGTACAAAACAATGCATTCTTTTGTACAGAAGAATGCATTGTTTTGTACAAGATGTGATAATAGTTATTCCGAAGAAAATAAATATAACTCGGGAAGTTATAAAAGATTTGCCGAACTTACTAAAGTAAACAGGTGGGGAATGATACTTATTGTTTGTAGCAGATAGAAAGAATTTAGTAGTAGATAAATAGTTAAACTTTTTTATCTGCCACTGGTTGAAAACCCTTCTCAAAAGGCTTTTGGTGCATTTTAGTAGCAGATGGGGGAGATGTTTTCTGATTTATTTGATTTGTTTATAGTAAATAAGAAATATAGAGCATTGGTTTTAAGTATGGCAATTATATATTGGGCATGAATTTACTAAGGATAATACTTATCAACTGAGCCTTCCAGCTAATGTTAAACAGATATTTAATCTTTCTGATACATATTAAAGCGCAAAGAATATAATTAAAATATTCTTTGCGCTTTATTATTGATTCTTAGTAAGAAAAACGATTTATAGTTTAAAAGTATAAACTTTTTGTTGGTCTTTCTTTAGTTTAATAGTTTTCACTTTTCCGTTCAACTCTACTTTCTCAGAAACAGGCTTTGATGATAGTAAGGTTACTGACACTCTCTTATCATCCCAGTCAAGGTTTTGCAGAGTGATATTTCCCCGCAATAACAGCCCTTTAATTGAACCACTCTTCCACTGTTCAGGCAAACAAGGTAGTAACTTTATATATCCCGGTTCGCTGTAAACTAAGCATTGAGAAATCAGATAAGGGTAACCGCCCGAGATATCCATATTGAAACAATGTTTGGGATCATGAAAGGAACCGAAGCCGTTAGTCCAGTTGTTCCGCGAGAGCTGATCGATAGCAAATGTTGCCTGACGAACACTGCCAATGTGAGCTGCAGCTAATCCCTCTTGCACTAGTCCAAAAGCCATAGTTTTAGGTTGTGCACGATATTCATACCGTTTGTCTATTGAGGTTTGGACGGCTTTTACCAGCTTTGGATTTTTTACAATCTCGGCGGGCATTTCGTCATACAATGGGTAAAGATGAGAAGCGTGACGGTGCCAGTTATTTTCTTGTAATCCGGGCCATAACCATTCACGAAAGCAACCATCAGATTCGTTCACCTCATAATTGGGTAGTTTAGTAAGCATCTTCTTCCATTTTTTTACCATTATTCCATCAGTGTTCAGTATCTTGGCTGAGGCAATGCAACTCCGTAACAGTTGACGGGCAATAGCTATATCCATTGTTGCATTGATTACTGATGGAGTCTTAAATTCTTTTTCAGGTGAGTTCTCTGGAGAGAATGAAGGGGCGAAAATATACTTGCCGTCTTTCCCCTTAATCAACCAATCTTCGTAAAACAATGCAGCCTCCTTCATAAATGGATAAGCTGTAGTTTTTAAAAACATCTTATCTTCAGTATAACGATAGTAATCGTAATATTGCCAGGCAGCCCAACCAGCTCCTCCTGTCCAAAAACAATGAGGATAATTCCATTGGAAATCTGTAATGAGTGGCGAAGTAGTTAGCTGTGCAGGAATATGAATACCATGGCATCCTAATATCTTTTGGGCATTTTCCCGATAGCCGGGTAAGCTACGATTTGTATAGTTGAAATAGCTTTGCATTAGCTCTGGTGTATTACCCGAAAGTAAAAAAGCAATAGCGGTTGGAAGATTGCCGTTAGTAGTGAAGCTACCGGACCAAGGTGCCGACCATGTGGCACTCCATAATCCTTGAAGATTTGGTGGGTTTATTCCACCTGTGCAGCAGACAATGTTATATCGAGCTGCATCAAACAGTTTCTCGACCATTGCATTTGACAGTTCACCATGATCTGATTTGCGGATTATGGAATCAGATGAAAGTGCCCGATCTGTAATGTTTCCATTAAGGTTGAGAGATACTTTACTAAATAGTGCGTTATGTGATTTCTTTTGGCGATCCAATAAAGCTGTGTAATTAGTACCTACTCGTTGTAGGCTCTGTTTCATAGTTTCAAATTTAGATACTTCATTGGCATGGATGGGCTCTATCTTTATAAAGATAAGTACTTCATTTGCATCGGTTATTGCCACACTATCCTTGCTTGTGCGTATAGAACCACCTTGAGTAACGATGCGCCCTAGTCCTTCGTAGCCTTTCAATGTATTATATAAGTTCTGATGCAGAAATGATGCCTTGAATGTTAGCCAGCCGTTAGTTACAGCAGTCTGAGAACGGAACGATTGATTCATCATTTTTCGCTCTTTGTCGTTTTGCGGAGATAGTTGTCCGAAAGCGAGTGAGCAATTGATTTTACCTTGACCAGTTAAGCGTATAATAATCATGCTGTCGGCACGTGATACAAATGCTGTACGTGAGAAAAATCCATTAGCATCTTGCCACTCAACAAATGTTTCGGCGGTTTCGTAATTGACACCCCGCTGATATTTTACAACCTTTCCACCATTCTGATGAATTTTTAGATTAAAGCCACCGATGTAGGTATCGCGTTGGTCGACGTATCCCTTGCGAGCATCCATCAGTGTCTTATCAATGCTGTTATAATTACCCTCGAGCGCAGCTTTTCGCATTTCAGGAATGTGCGATGCTACATCTGGCAATTTGCACTTTTGTTCGTTGGGTAAGAACAGTTCGTTATGATCAACTGTAATAGTTTCATCATACGGTTCACCGATAACCATAATACCCATTGTTCCATTGCCACTTAGTAACGAGTGTTCCCAATTGATGGCTGGTTGGTCACTATGAAACCCTCGCTGAGGTATGGTGAATTTATTTTGTCCCATTAATGAAAATGTAGCCATCAATAGTAGATAGATAATCATGAATCTTTTTCTCATACTTATATATTTTAATCTGTTTTAATGCATTAATACGATTATCTCTGTTAATTTACTTATAAGATTTCTGGAAACTTAAATAAAATTATTAGGTATAACAGCCTTTTCGTTCGTATAATAAATACAAATGAAAAGGCTGATATTATGATTAAAAAACGACTAATTAACGCATTATTTCTTTTAACTTTCCCAATGTTAATATGGGCGAATACTCCAATTATTCATCCGATAGGTGACCCCTCTTTTAGTGACTGGCGGGGAGTGAAAGCTGTAAAAGAGAAGGTAGCTTATCTCTCTGAAAAACAAACAATTTTATTTCGTTATCCAGATGGGAAGGCATACCAAAAAGGATTTCGTAATATAAATGAAGGAGTGGCCAACTGGGCTGTTTACTCAGGTATTCGTATGGAGATATGTTTGCAGGATGAGCTTCCTGTAAGTATAGATGTTTGTTTCTCTGTGCCTGAGAAATTAGCTGATCAGTTGATACCGGAGTCTAATGCCAAAGTTCGTCTTTCCGGAAAAGGATGGCATACAGTAATGCTTCCCTGGAATAGATTTAATATAAAAGAAGCACAGCGTATAGCTGCCTTGCAGTCAGTGAAAGAGATTCGTGTTTCTGTTGATGGTGGAAAAAGGGTTGGTATCCGTAATATACAATTGGTAAAAGGAGAAAAAGTTTCTTTGACATGTGATATTAAAGGGCGCTCTGTGCAAAAAGGTGAAGTGGCTACTTATATTGTAGAAGTGGGAAACACAACTTCCGTAAAACAGTCTGTTAATCTTTCTTTTGAACGTCGTGGATGGGAATCCATGCAAACTGAGGTAACTCCTGAAACTTTTGATTTGAACCCAAGTGAGACTAAAACTTGCTTGGTGAAAGTTACCGTAACTGATCGTCTGCCAGCAGGAAGCAGGGAAAAACAGGTTCTTTTGGCTACAGTAAATGGAATAGCTAGCGACAAAGATAAAATAGAGTTTATAACTGCTTCCCGTTTGCCACATCCGAATATTCTTCATACTGCGGCTCAATGGCTCGAAATAAAAAAAAATATTGAGAAGTTTGATTGGGCCAAAAAGGAACTTGACAAGTATGTGAAACAAGCTGAAGAATGGAGAGTTCCTGAGATTGCTACCAAAATAACAGATGATAATCCAGATAAGGGAATGCAGCTTTTCCAGACACAGGAGGAATTCGGCTTGATGGCTTCTGGTATCTCTTATCAACTCACGGGAAATAAAGCGTATGCCGAAAAGATAGCACTCTTTCTTCGTCGTTTGTCCGATCCGGTTAATGGTTATGCCAGAACATTTCGTGGTTGTCATCAGTCGTTTGTGCAGGAAGGACATTTTTTTCAGCATATTGTTATGGCATATGATATGATTGCTAATTCAGGAGTACTGACTCCGGAGGATGAAAAGAATATAGAGCATACCTTCCGTTTATTTATTGAAACAGTAGAACTAGCAATTCGTGAAGGAGGAATCAATAACTGGAAACTAAGCGAAGAAGGAGGAGCATTGTATGCAGCGCTTGCCATTCAGGATTGGGATTTGGTTGAGAAGTTATTTAATGGTCCTTGTGGCATTGTCGATCATCTTTCTCATGGAGTGATGAATGATGGCTGGTGGTATGAATGTTCAGTGGGTTACAATGTGTGGTGTGCCAGCGAATTCTCTCAGATTGCACTGGCACTTGAACCTTGGGGTGTGAATTTTAAAGATATGAAGGTGCCTTCAGGTACTACTCCCTATTATTCATTGATGCCTGGCTTTTCTCATCCGGGACTTTATGGTATGAACTTTGAGAAATGGGGACCGGTTACCAAGAACAGTGTTTGTATCAAAGATATGTGGAATGCCATTCCTTCCTTTGCCGACTATAGGGGTGTGATGTTCGCCGTGAACGATGCACAGGAAACTAAAGTATCTGGACAACCTTACGAACTCGCTTATTATCTTTATCGTGATCCTGAATATGCATCTATTATCCGCCGTGGAACAGAACGTGATTTGCTATATGGAATAGCAGAAATGGATAATGACTCGTCTGTTTTGGATCGAAAATCTGCTTATGCTGATAATATGGGAATCGTGATGCTTCGTTCTCAAAAAGAAGGGCGTTTGCAAAGTGAACAGATTCAGGCAGCCCTTCATTATGGAACACATGGCGGTTTTCATGGACATTTTGATCGAACAGATCTGTTATCTCTAATGCGTTATGGTCGGAGTTTTTATAATCCGGAAGCTATCTGGTACGGTTATCCTTCTTATATGTATAAGTTTTATGTTCAGACTTCTATGCCGAAGAATATGGTAGTTGTCGATCAGAAAATGCAGGAACCTGTGGAAAGTTTTAGAAAACTTTTCTATACAGGCAAAATGATGCAGGCAACATTAGTGGAAACGAATGCTCGTTGGTCTAATCCTCCTTATGGGGGTATGCAATATGATTATTTGAATGGAGTATCTTTTGCTGAAAAGAGCTTTGATGAGGGGCGCTCTGTTGATGTACCGAAAGATGCACCTGCTTATGGAGAAGTTACCGGTTATACAGAACCAGTGTTGCAACGCCGACTAATGGTAATGACTGATGATTATGTAATTTTGTCTGATTATTTAAAAGCTGAAAAGGAGCACACTTTCGATTGCTTGTTTCAGGTGAAAGGCTTTAAGAATTTGCAGGCCGACAGAAAGACGTATCTTAAACATGAAGCTCAGATGAGTACTAACCCACTAGGCAGTGCCCAGTTTATTACTGATTGCAACTGGTGGAGTGCACAAGGCTCTTCACGCTCAAGTTTTTCTATGTGTTGGGGGAATGATTGTGATAATGTAGGAACACGTGCACCTTACAGTGAGGATGGCGAATTAAAGATGGATATAATTTCTGCCTGGCCTTACCAAAAAGATATAATGGTTGGTACAGCTCCTGAAGATCACGGTGTGGAAAAGAAGGTTTATTATAAAATCCGCGGGAATGGTAAAATATTGATGGAGGGAAAGACCGGTGCATGGATTTTAGGGAAAGTGGATATAAATACCTCTATAAAGGGAATGCAAAATCTGGAATTGGAAACGACTGTTTCTTCATCAAAAAAATTATCACTTTTCTGGGGAAATGCTCGTGTTGTATTGGCTGATGGAAAAGAAATTCCTCTTTCAAAACTGCCATGCAAATTACAGAACATTAAACAACCGGAACTAAAGGGGAAGGATTATTATGGTGGTCCTATTAAAATAATGGGTGATGAGTATGTCAATGCGCTTCCTTCAATGCCAGAAAATAGCAAAGAGATCTGCGTAATTTCAGTAGATCTTTCAAATGTAAAGGCCGTTACTTTTAAAGCAGTATTGGGTAGTGATTATCCTTTGGGCGATGAAACAGCTCGTCGAAAAACTTATTCGGTGCGAACAAAAGGTAAAGAAGCTCGCTATATTACAGTTATTGAACCTTATGAATCAAAGTCTGTTATAAAAAAGGTTTCTGCTTCATCTGCTGATAAACTTGAAGTAGAGTTGATTGATGGCAGAACTCAGGAAATAGTATTTAAAAATATGGATGGCGATTCTTCGAAAGTTCAAGTATCTATAACGGAAATGAAAAATAATAAGGTGCTTCGAAAAGAATCCACGGTTGATGGATTATAGCTTCTTTTATCATTGGAAAATAATCCGATAGATGATGCTTATATTAACTAGATTATGATTCTTTTTGAGTAAATTATTTAGTAGATTCGTATTATAGGCGTGAGAATAGAGTATGAATATTATAAAAATTGTAATCAATAAATATACAATGAAAAAATCTTTTTTATTATTTGTTCTGTTTTTGATTTTTACATCAGCTGCAGATGCTAAGAAAATTAAAAATGAGAATTCTGAAGGAGTAAAAACAGAACTTTTTGAGCAAACTATTGATGCTAAGGTTAAAGGAAATAAGTATGATCAGTTTTGGAGTAAATGTGTAGGAGCAGGACGTGCAAATGAAGGACTTCGCGCTGGATGGTTAGAACAACTTAAGCTCGTAAAAGATAACTGTGGCTTTCAGTATGTTCGTTTTCATGGATTGTTTCACGATGACATGTGCATTTACTTTCTTAAGAAAGATGGTAGTGTAGTATATAACTGGCAATATGTGGACGATCTTTTTGATCGTTTGCTTGAAATAGGAGTGAAACCTTTTGTTGAGTTGGCTTTCTTTCCCAAAGATATGGCTGCCAAAGATTCTAAAACTCAATTTTGGTGGAAAGCAAATATTTCCGTAGATCAGAATAATTTTGGAAAATGGCATGATTTGGTAAAGGCTTTTACTCAACATGTTGTAGATCGTTATGGGATAAACGAAATACTAACCTGGTATTTTGAGGTTTGGAATGAACCTAATTTGAATCCGGGATTTTTGGATGGAACAAAGAGTGATTATTTTCGTCTGTATAAAGAAGCTGCACTAGCTGTTAAATCTGTAGATTCCCATTTAAGGGTAGGTGGTCCTTCTACTAGTAACTTTGTTGCAGATGATCGTTATGCTGGAGAAATCTACGATAAAAACAAATCTATATTTTATCCGAACGATGTAATAAATACTAAAGAGTGGAAATCTCCCTGGATGGAAGAGTTCCTTGCTTACTGTGCAAAAGAGGAACTTCCATTAGACTTTATTACTACTCATCCTTATCCTACCGATTATGCCCTTGATCCTGAAACTGGTCGTGCTCGTGGAGCAACTCGTTATGCCAAGTCTACAATTGATGATATTAACTGGTTACGTAAAACACTTGCTAAGAGCAAATATCCCAACGCAGAAATTCATTTAACGGAATGGAGTTCCAGTCCCAATAGTCGAGATGCAATGCATGATTTATTGCCTCCGGCTGCTTATATAATTAAGACAAATCTTGATTGCATTGGCTTAGCCAACTCTCTTTCATATTGGACATTCACTGATATCTTTGAAGAAAAAGGAGGGGGTGAGACTGTTTTCCATGGAGGATTTGGTATGATTACTTTTCAGGGATTGGTAAAACCTACATTTCATGCTTATCGTATGCTTCATCAGTTAGGAGATGAAAAGCTATTTTATTGCGAACCTTTGTTTGTTAGCCGTTCTTCACAAACAGGCAAGATATCTGCACTGGTTTTCAATTATCCTAAGGAATACGAAACAAAAGTTCCGGGAGCAGAAGATAGAGAACGCTTTATGGAGGCTTCTTCCAAGCAAATTGATTTTACGCTTATCAATCTGAAACCAAATGCTGTATTTCAAATTGAGCTGTTGGGAAAAGATCACGGAAATATTTATGATGTTTATCAAGCTATGGGGGCTCCTCAATCGCCAACTCGTGAGGAAACAAAATGGTTAAAGGCTCAGGCATGGAATACAAGTAAAATGATGATTAAAGCTGACGCGAATGGTGTACTCAAAATAAATCAGAAATTACTTCCCTGGTCTTGTATGTTGATAAAAGAACTCTAAAAATAAATAGATCTTAGATTAAAGATGGACAACTTTACGGATAATATTAAATTAAAATGATTTTCTTATATTTGTGGCGCTAATAAATTTAATAATAATGAAAACAAAACTGCTAACCTTCTTTATTGGGGCTGTTGGCCTTTTATCAACAGCCAAAGCTCAGAATGTTACTCAATTGGTTCCAGGGAAAGATTTTCCGGCCGAAATTGAAAATCCCGAATGTCTTGGTATAAACAAAGAACCGGCTCATGCTACCTTGATGCCTTATGCTTCTTTGGATGAGGCATTGAAGGCAAAAAGACATGAATCGTCTTATTGCCATGTTTTAAATGGAATGTGGAAATTTAACTGGGTGGCATGGCCAAATCAACGCCCTGTCGATTTCTATAAAACCGATTATGATGTTTCCGGTTGGAAAGAAATTCCGGTTCCTTCAAACTGGCAGGTACTAGGATACGGAACTCCTTATTACAGAAATATAGGCTACACCTTTAAGATAGATTTTCCTCATGTAATGAGTGAACCATCTAAAAATTACACAGCTTATGAGGAGCGTAATCCGGTAGGTAGTTACAGACGCGACTTTGATGTTCCGGCAGATTGGAATGGCCGTCGTGTTTTCATCACTTTCGATGGTGTTGATGCTGCTTTCTTTATCTGGGTAAACGGACAGAAAGTTGGTTATAGCACAAATAGTCGTAATGCAGCGGAGTTTGATATTACCAAATATGTAAAACCAGGTAAGAATATGGTAGCGGTTGAAGTTTACCGTTATTGTTCTGGCAGTTATCTGGAAGATCAGGATATGTGGCGTTTAAGTGGTATATTCCGCAATGTAACGCTTTGGAGTTCTCCGCAGACTCATGTTCGCGATTTCTTTGTTCAGACAGATTTGGATAAAGATTATAAAAATTCAGAATTGAGCGTTTCTGCCAAAGTTAAGAACTATGGTTCTCAACCTTCTCAGGCACAGAAATTACAGGCATCACTTTATAATGGTAATCAACCGGTAGAAGGGGCAACTGCCGTAGCAAATATTCCGGTACTAAAACCGGGACAGGAAACTATTGTTGCTTTGAAGTTTACAGTTAATAATCCAGAGAAGTGGAGCGCTGAAACTCCTAAACTTTATACAACGGTTCTTACTTTGCAAGACAATAAAGGTACCAATGAAATATTATCTTCTCGTACCGGATTCCGTAAGATTGAGATTAAAGGACGTCAGGTTCTTGTGAATGGAACTCCTATTAAACTGAAAGGTGTGAATCGTCATGAACATTGGTCGAATGTTGGTCATGCAATAACAGAAGAACAAATGATCAGAGACCTGGAAGTTATTAAGCAAGGTAACTGTAACCATGTGCGTACTTGTCATTATTCGGATGATCCACGTTGGTATGAGTTGTGTGATGAATGGGGTATCTGGTTAGTTGCTGAGGCAAATGTAGAATGCCATGGATATGATGGTAAATTTGATGAAGAACCACGCATGAAAGCTGCAATTATTGATAGAAATGTGGCGAATGCAGAAAACTTTAAGAACCATCCTTCAGTAATAATATGGTCATTAGGAAATGAATGTGGACGCGTTGGTTCAAATTTTGTATCTGCAATGAATGCAGTTAAGGCTATTGACCCGACTCGTTTTGTACATTACGAACGTTTTGGTATTGGCAAAAACAATCCATCAGATTTTGACGGAAAAATGTATGGTACTCCGGACGAATTTGCAAAGATTGCTCAAAATAAGGAGCTAACAAAACCTTTCTATATTTGCGAATTTGCACATGCTATGTTCAACTCTATGGGTTCATTGGAAGAATATTCAAAGATGTTTGATAATCATCCAGAGATTTTAGGTGGAGCTATCTGGGAATATCAGGATCAGGCATTGTGGAACAAACGTAATCCGGAACATCCAATCTTGGCCTATGGTGGTGGATTTGGTGAATTCCCTAACGACCACTATTTTATTCATAAAGGTGTAGTAGCCTGGGATAGAAAGACTATCAAACCTCATTATCCTGAAATGAAGAAGGCTTTCCAATGGATTGATACAGAATTGATAGAACCTTCATCAGGAACAATTAAAATCAGAAACAAATTCCAGTTTATTTCATTGGAAGGTTTCGACGCTTCTTGGTCGCTGACTGAAAATGGAAAAGAAATAGATAAAGGTACATTGCAATTGCCTCGTATCGCAGCTTTCAGAGAAGGCCGAGTTTCTGTTCCTTATAAAATAGAGAATCCTAAAGCCGGAGCTGAATATTATTTGCGTATCTCTTATACTCAAAAGGATAAAACATTATGGGCTGATAAAGGATTCGAAGTTGCTTCAGAACAATTTAAGTTACCAGTAAATACTCTTCCTGTTGAAGAAGCAAAAGTAACTTCTCCAGTAAAAGTGACCCAGAATGCTCAATCTATTAAGGTGGCTGGAACAGGATTTGCTGTAACTTTTGATAAGAATACAGGTTTAATGAGTGAGTTGATGAAAGACGGAGTAAATCTTTTAACTTCTGATGGCTCACCAAAACTTCACTTGTGGCGTGCAGCTCACCGTAACGATGATATGTGGGCAAACAGAGACTGGGATAAATTTGGTGTAAATAACCTGAAAAATAGTTTGGTTGATATGAAAGTAGAAACTGTTGATAAAAACACAGCAAAAGTAATTTCAACTATAAAATATGATGGTAAAGAAGGATTTGGTGCATATCATACTTCTACCTATACTATTAAAGGTGACGGTTCTGTGAAGGTTGATAATAAAATTGACTTTATTGGCTTAAGAATAAATCTTGCACATATTGGCGTACGTATGCTTCTTGATAAGAAGTTGGATCATATGACATATTTCGGTCGTGGCCCGATAGAGAATTATTCTGATCGCAAGAGTGGGGCAGATGTAGGTCTTTATGAATTAGGGGTAAATGATCAATACGAGTATGAAAAACCTATGGATCGCGGAAACCATGAAGATGTAAGATGGTTGAAATTTACCGGAAATAGCATGCCTGATTTCGTAGTAAAATCTGATGATAACTTAATGCAGTTCTCTGCTTTGCCTCACACAGACGAACAAATGTTCCCGGTTGAATATAAAATAGATCTTCCTGCTAGTACTGCAACAGTTTTCTGTCTTTCAACTAAAACATTAGGTGTAGGTTCTAACGGTTGTGGTCCAAGACCTTTGGATAAATATATGGTTTGGTCGGATAATAGTCAGTTTACATATACTATACAGTTATTGCAATCAAAGTAAGTAACATTAGAACATAAAAGAAGCTTTTATATAGAAAGCTATTTTGAAAAATAAAAGCGGCCGGAAGTATCTGATGCAGATATTCTCCGGCCGCTTGCTTATATATTGATTGGGACTATTTGTTCTGGTATGCAGTTAGCATCCACACTAACTTTTCCTGTTCTTTCAGGTAATCGCTCATCAGGGCTACTGTTACTTCATCTCCGGCTTCCGAAGCTGCCTTTAAAAGATTACGTTCTTCACCAATAAAGTAACTGATAGTTTCCAATACATTATTCAAGGCTTCGTTGCCGTTAGATACGTTATCAACCTCTTTTACTTTAGCCACTTTCAGATAATCACTGAATTTATTTGCAGGTACTCCACCGAGAGTTAAGATACGTTCGGCTACTTCATCAGCTTTTTCTGATGTATCATTGTACATTTCTTCAAATTTGCTGTGCAGAACAAAGAAATCGTGACCTTTGATCATCCAGTGAAAACCTCTCAGATTGGTGTAATACACTTGTAAATCGGCAAGTAATTGTTGCAAAGATGTTACTACGTTATTTACTGCTGAAGCATCTAATTTTATATACTCTAAAGTTTTCATATTGTTTTTGTTTTAAAGATTTGTATTTTTATTTTGTTGATACAAAGATAAACCCGAAAGGATGCTTTTCCAACCGATAATTTCTATCTTTGTATAGATGAAATCTATGATTTATAATTAATTTATAGAGTATGACTATACAACAATTGGAATATATTCTTGCCGTGGACAGGTTCCGTCATTTTGGTAATGCGGCAGAACATTGCCTGGTTACTCAGCCAACCCTGAGCGCAATGGTTCAAAAGCTGGAAGAAGAGCTTGGAGCGAAGATATTCGACCGGAGTACACAACCCATTCAGCCAACTTCTATTGGATATAAAATTATAGAACAGGCACGTGCGGTGTTGGAACATGCTTCAAAGGTAAAGGAGGTAGTGCAGGAAGAAGGTCACTCTATAAAAGGAGTTTTTCGTTTGGCCATATTGCCTACCATAGCACCATATCTGCTTCCAAGATTTTTCCCGAAGTTGATGGAAGATTATCCCGATCTGGATATCCGAGTTACGGAGATGAAAACACAGGATGTGCTGGTTGCTCTTGGTGCGGGAAAAGTAGATGCAGCAATACTTGCAACAGTTGTGACCGACAAATCCCTGCAGGCCGAGACACTCTTCTATGAACAATTTCTGGGATATGTGGCCCGCAAGGAACCTATCTTTAAAAATGAGATGATTCGTTCTACAGATATTAGTGGAGAAAGGCTTTGGCTTTTGGATGAAGGTCATTGTTTCCGCGATCAGTTGATGCGTTTTTGCCAGCTCGAAACGGTTAAACTTCATCAGGCTGCCTATCATTTGGGAAGTATGGAAACTTTTATGAGAATAGTAGAGGGAGGAAAGGGAATAACCTTTATTCCGGAGCTGGCATCATATCAGCTTAGTCAGGAACAGAAAGAGCTTGTACGTCCATTTGCTATACCTCGACCTACCCGAGAAATAAGTATTGTGACAAAAACAGACTTTGTGCGCTATACAATATTGAACATGATAAAGGAAAGTATTCGTTCGTCTGTACCAAAGGAAATGCTGACGCTACAAAAAACTCAGCGAGTAGTCTGAATTTATTGGCCAATGATTTTATTTTATTGGTCAATAGATTAAGTTTATTCACCAATAAAATTCAATCCATTGGTGAATGAATAGAACTTGTTCTTGCTATATATTATCTTTTTGGGAATAGGTTTACTTTTTCTGTGGTTATACTAAAACTGACTGGCTATATTTTTCTTATTCCTAAGCCGACTTCGCATAAAAAAAGAGAGCGCCAAAAAAAAGTATTTGGCACCCTCAATTTATTCGTATTCCTAATGGAAACAGAAATCAAATATCCGATTCTAAAGGGGGGTATCTTAACTTTTTAGACACTCTCTTTTTTGAGTTGTTATCTGCTGATTAATTCTTCTGATTCTGACTGCTTATCACGCGATAAATTTCTTCGGCAATTCGGTTGGCACCAGCTTCGTTGGGATGTATTTGGTCGGGGAAATACATTGGGAGTCCACTCATTGGAGTATGTAAATCAATGATTTCCAATTTCATCTTTTTTGCCACACTTTTAATATATGGAATAACTTCACGAACAATAGTACTGTCGTTTATTCCCCATTTTACACCATAAGCAGGAACTGGGAAACAAAGATAGATTTTAGGATTTGAAGGCAACTGTTTGAACGCATTGATAAGCGTTACAAGGTCCTTTTTAAAATCTGCTTTATATTTCCAGTTCTGAGGCTTAGTATCATTTGTTCCCAGTTTGATGGTTACAATATCCGGTTGAAAGCTTAATGCATCCTGAAATATTTGTTCCTTCATATAAGGGCGATCGCCTTTCATAAGTAAGGTTCTTCCTCCAATTCCGAAATTATGTACTTCGTAGTTGCTCCCTAATAATCTTCCCAATACAGCTGGATAACCATCCTTGTTTCTGTCTTTAATGCCAGATCCGTAAGTTATACTGTTACCAATACAAGCCACTTTAATTACTTTTTGTTGAGCAAATGTAAGGTTGCAGCAAAACAGCAGCACACCTATAAGCGATAAATAAGAAATTCGTTTCATTTTTTATTAGATTTTTTATTAGAAATATTATTGTCCGGCTAACTTCGTATAAGTTACACTCTTTTCATTTACGTTCCTGGCATTGCTGACCTTTTTAATGAACTTATTCACCTTGTTTACATGGATATTTTTTAGTTCTACATTCTCAACCGGAAGTCTCTCATCGCCTTTTATCTCGTAAATGGCATCTGCTTCTTCGCAGGTAACGTTTTTCATGTGAATATCGTGAATAGGAGTGATACGTGTTTCGTAAGTAGGGAAATCTTTCCACTGATACAATACATCGGTATCAATTTCAAAAGCTCGTTGCATTTTTCCGGCTTTAATGTTTTCCATATAAATATTTTCAACGAATCCGCCTCTGCGATGATTGGTCTTAATGTAGAACAGTCGTAATACAGATTTAGGAGCAGTGCAGTTGTGCATATAAATATTACGTATACCACTTGATAACTCACTGCCTAGTCCCAATAACGTGTGTCCTTGAAGAATAGAACAATTGCGGATTACTATGTTTTCGCATGGAGTATTCAGACGCCAGCCATCCTGATTGCTCCCGGATTTAATAACAACAGCATCATCTCCCTGATCAAATATACAGTTTTCTACAAGGAAGTTACGAGTCATTTCCAGGTCTATACCATCGTTGTTATGTCCGTGAGCTTTTAAATCCAGATTACGTGCTATACCATTGTCGCACATAAACATGTGTACACACCAGAAAGGACTTTCCCTTATTTTGAATCCATCCAGCATGATGTTCTTGCATCGGTTAAAATGTATCAGGTAAGGACGCATTCTGTTTCCCTCGTTCCCAAATTGTCTTTCCTCAACAGGAATGTTTGTAGACATCATCGTATAAAGCTTTCCGGCTGCATCCATGTAATACTTCTGTCGTGGAAACCATATTTTCCATGTATCCATCTTTGGATTAATTGTTCCTTTACCGGTGATAGCTATATTTTCGCATTTAAATGCATAAATCAGAGGTGAATAATTATAGAATTCCATACCTTCCAGAGAACTTTGCACTGCAGGCAAATAGTCGGATGAATTATCAGAAAAACGCAATACTGCATTGTCATCAAGATGCAAGTCTACATTACTTTTAAAATGAATAGGCCCTGTAAGCCATGTTCCCGCGGGAATAACAACTCGTCCACCTCCAGCTTTGTTGCATGCTTCAATGGCTGAGGCTATAGCTTTTGTGTTGTCGGCAACGCCTCCTTCAATGGCTCCGTAATTGGTAATTAGAAAATCTTGTTTTGGATAATTGAATACCTTAATAGGCTGCATTGGGAAAGGAGCTTTTACTTTTACAGTGCTATAATCACCATTAGGAGCGGTAAAAGATGATGTAAACAGATAAACAACGACTCCTGCGAGACATTTTAAAAAATTGATTTTCATAATATTATTTCGTAGATTAATTCCTTTAGATTCTTTTCACTTATCAGAATTCAATGCAAATAAAAGCATTTTTCACTAACTAAATATGTTATTGCGTACATAACCTCTAGAAATTTATACAAGAAAGATATTAAATAGCCTTACAATATAGACAGAGAAATGGATTACTAATAATAATCTTCTTCAAGAGAATAAATTGCGCTTTATTTTGAGTATATATTTTCTTATATTCGTATAGTTTATATAAGAAATATAAACTGCAAATAATAATACGAAATGAAAACGTGTGATTTAAAGAGATTCTTTTTTGCTTTGCTATTTAGCATAATGCCATTTATTGCATTTGCACAAGCTATAATTAATCAGACTGAACAAAAGCTAAAGTCCCCCGATGGTGCTTATGAATTTACCTTTTATCAGAAGCAAATTACTCCCGGAACAAAGCAAATGTATTATACTCTTTCTTTTAAAGGAAGAGAAGTGATGAAAGAATCAGAGCTTGGTGTTCTGATTGAAAACCAATTGTTTGAATCAGCATTGGGCGTGCCCAATGATACTTGTCATCTTTGGTGTGAAAATCTTGCTTTGATTGCAACTGATTGTTCATCAGTAGATACAAGCTGGAAACCTGTATATGGCGAGAAAAGTATAATCAGAGACAATTATAATCAGCTAACTCTTAAGTTCGAAAAATATGGAAACGGAAATTCAGCCATTCCAACCGATGGATATGATAAACGTCGTGCTTACCGCATGGATATAATTGTTCGTGCTTATAATGAAGGCGTAGCTTTGCGCTATTTCTTCCCTGAAACAAGTAACGGGCTTTTCTTACATATCACCGGAGAGCAGACTCAGTTCTCTTTCCCAGAGAATACGCAGGCGTATTATGAGCGATGGGCGCAAGGACCTTATTCTCTTCTTCCATTGAAAGATTGGAAAGATGAGTGTGAACGTCCGCTTACTTTGAAACTGGAAAATGGACTAACAGTGGCTCTTGCCGAAGCACAAATGGTTGATTACTCTCGTATGAAGTTTCGCTTGAATACTATAAAAAGCAATACTTTACAAGCTTCACTTTATGATAAAGTTGATATAATTTCTCCTTATTCAACTCCCTGGAGAGTGATTATGGCAGCTGAACGGCCGGGAGACTTAATTGAGCATAATAATATTATTTTGAACCTGAATCCCGAAAATAAATTGGAGGATACATCATGGATAAAGCCCGGAAAAGTAATTCGTGTTGGCAAACTTACTCAGGCTGATGCAAAGTTGTGCGTAGATTTTGCTGCAGAAAGAGGATTGCAATATATTCATCTTGATTCAGGATGGTATGGCCCGGAAACAAAAATGAGTTCGGATGCAGCAAAAGTTTCTGAAACCAGAGATTTGAATATACCGGAACTTACTGCCTATGCTGCTTCAAAAAGTATTGGAGTATTTGTTTACGTAAATCAGCGAGCATTGTTTCAGCAACTTGACACAATTCTTCCACTTTATAAAAAATGGGGATTGAAAGGTATTAAGTTTGGGTTTGTTCAGGTTGGCTCAAACCGCTGGACTACCTGGATGCACGAAGCCGTGAAGAAGTGTGCAGAATACGGATTGATGGTGGACATTCACGACGAGTATCGTCCTACCGGTTTCAGTCGTACTTATCCAAATCTTATGAGTCAGGAAGGAATTCGTGGCAATGAAGAAATGCCGGATGCAACACATAATACAACTCTTCCTTTTACACGTTTTCTTGCCGGAGCTGCTGATTATACTGTTTGCTATTACAATTCACGTGTAAAAAATACAAATGCACATCAATTGGCTTTATCTGTTGTTTATTATAGTCCGCTTCAATTCCTTTACTGGTATGCCCAACCATCATCCTATTCTGGTGAACCGGAAATTGAATTCTTCGATAAAGTGAAGACGGTTTGGGATGATACAAAAGTAATTAATGGAGAGATTGGTAAATATATAACTACAGCCCGTCGTAGTGGAGATGAATGGTTTGCAGGAACCATTACCAATACTGAAGCCCGTAAGGTTACTGTTCCACTTACTTTTCTAGATAAAACGAAAAAATATGTAGCAAGCATTTATACTGATGATGATGCAGTTAAGACTAAAACACATGTGCGTGTTTCTAAATATATTGTGAATGGAGATAACATGCTTAACCTTTCAGTAAAGGCTAGTGGGGGAGTAGCCATGCATTTTGTTCCTGCTACAGCAAAAGAAATTAAGAGTCTCCCCAAATTGAAGAATAATAATCAATTGTAGATATGGTATTTGCAATGAAAAATGGAACTGTTTTACCCCAACCTAACCAGTAGTTATAATAGCTTTTTGATCTCGAAGATGGGGGTTGTTCAATGAAAATTGAACAACCCCCATTTTTATGGTATGCTGTGCATAATTAATAACTTGATGCTATAGCCTCTTTTTTATTATGATATAAGATTTAAAACTCTTCTTTCAATTCAATGGATACACTTTTATTCTAATTAAGTTCAAAAAAAGTAAAGGTGGACTAAGTGTGTTCTCATATTGCTACGTATTAATATATGTTGATGAAGACTTAGAGGACTTCATAATGTTAGATTCTAAAAATAGTTTGTTTTATTAGGTTTAAGGTAAGAAGATATATATCTGCTGAGGAAATTTTTCTCAGTAGATATATGTTCAGGATAAATATTAATAGTACTAGTATTTTGAAATATATGAAGAATATTGTCTGTTTTTTCATTTTAAGTTTGTCTATTTCATCCGGCATTTCGGCACAGAATTATGTGTCGAAAGTATGGGTGGCAGATCAGGGAAACGGGACTTATATAAATCCGATTATTAATGCTGATTATTCGGATCCGGATGTTTGTGCAGTTGGAAATGATTTCTATCTCACGGCTTCTAGTTTTAATTGTATCCCAGGATTACCTATTCTTCATTCAAATGATTTAGTGAATTGGAAGATTGTGAATTATGCACTGAAAAAACAGATTCCGACTGAAATATATGATAAACCTCAGCATGGCAAAGGTGTATGGGCTCCTTGTATACGCTATCACAAAGGTGAATTTTATATTTATTGGGGAGATCCTGATTTTGGAATTTATATGATAAAAACAAGCAATCCTGAGGACGAATGGAGCGAACCGGTATTAGTAAAAGCCGGAAAAGGAATGATTGACCCTTCTCCTTTGTGGGATGAAGATGGAAAAGTTTATCTTATAAATGCGTGGGCCGGAAGTAGATGTGGCATTAATAGCGTTCTTGTGGTTTCTGAAATGAACTCTGAAGGGACGAAAGTGATTAGTGATCCTGTTATGGTTTTCGATGGTAACGATGGAGTGAATCACACAGTTGAAGGCCCTAAGTTTTATAAGCGTAATGGATATTATTATATAATGGCTCCGGCAGGAGGTGTTGAACAGGGATGGCAATTAGCTATGCGCTCAAAAAATATCTATGGCCCTTATCAATCTAAGATTGTAATGGCGCAAGGTAAAAGTGCTATCAATGGTCCTCATCAGGGAGCTTGGGTTGAGACAAATGCAGGAGAATCATGGTTTATCAATTTTCAGGATAAGGCGATGTATGGACGAGTACTTCATCTGAATCCCATGAAATGGATAAACGACTGGCCTGTAATTGGTGTAGACAAGGATGGTGATGGGTGTGGAGAACCTGTAACTGAATATAAAAAACCAAATGTGGGAAAAGTATACCCTAAAGAAACTCCGGTTGAAAGTGATGAGTTCTCATCTGCAAGATTGGGCCTGCAATGGGAATGGCATGCAAATTATAAAGACGTTTATGGCTTTCCTTCTAATTCTGGTTTTATGCGTTTGTATGCAGGTTATTTATCAGAAAAATTCGTCAATTTCTGGGAAGTTCCTAATCTGCTAATGCAGAAGTTTCCTGCCGAGGAGTTTGTTGCAAAGACAAAACTAGCATTCACAGCCAAGCAAGATGGAGAAAAGGCTGGACTAATTGTTATGGGATGGGACTATAGTTATATTTCAATATGTAAAAGAGACAATTTATTTGTGCTTCAGCAAGCACTCTGTAAGGATGCCGAAAAGCAAACTCCGGAACAAGTTAAAGATTTGGCTAGTTTTCCAATAGATAAAATTATTTCGGTTGGTGCCCCTAACTATATTAAGTATATCTATCTCAAAGTAACAGTAAGTAAAGGTGGTAAGTGCACTTTCGCTTATAGTCTTGATGATAGGAAATATATATCAGTAGGCGATGAGTTTATTGCGCGTCAAGGTAAATGGATTGGCGCAAAAGTTGGATTGTTCTGTGTGAATCCCAATCAATCTGGAAATAAGGGTTGGGTGGATGTAGATTGGTTCCGTATAGATAGATAATATAGAATATAAATATGATAAAAGAGACTACAAGATAGAAGGTATGAAGAAAATTATTTTAGGATTAGTGGTGTTGTTATTTTGTGCTTGCTCAGCCAATCATAGTGACAATTCGTTCGATGTAAATGGAGCATTAAAATACTGTTCCGCACAAACCAATCGGACTTTAAAGGAATTAGAGCCAATTGATTATACAATGATGCCGCGTAATATAATGGACAGTCTTAATACATGGAGTTGCCGTAAAGCATCAAAAGAGGAATGGACTTCGGGTTTTTGGCCTGGTATTTTGTGGTATGATTATGAGGCAACAAAAGATCCAAAAATTAAAGCAGAAGCAGAGAAATTTACTGCATCTTTGGGCTTCCTTTCCAAAACTCCCGCTTATGATCATGATTTAGGCTTTCTGGTATTCTGCAGTTATGGCAATGCATATAGACTGACTAAGAATCCGGTTTATAAGAAGATAATTTTAGATACTGCCGATTCACTTGCTACATTATTTAATCCTAAAGTTGGAACTATACTTTCATGGCCACGTGAAGTAAAGGCTAGAAACTGGCCTCATAACACAATTATGGATAATATGATTAATCTTGAAATGCTTTTCTGGGCAGCAAAGAATGGTGGTGATAAAAGGTTATATGATATTGCAGTTTCTCATGCAAATAAAACAATGAAATGCCAGTTTCGCCCGGATTATTCTTCTTATCATGTAGCAGTATATGATACAGTGACAGGTAATCTTATTAAAGGTGTTACTCATCAAGGCTATGCAGATAATTCGATGTGGGCTCGTGGTCAGGCTTGGGCAATCTATGGTTTTACAGTGTGTTACCGAGAGACAAAGAATCCTGAATACTTGAGCTTTGTGCAAAAGGTTACAGATATATACTTAAAAGGACTTCCTGAAGATTATGTTCCTTACTGGGATTTTAGTGCACCGGATATTCCAAAGGCTCCCCGGGATGCTTCTGCAGCGTGTGTTGTTGCTTCTGCATTACTTGAGCTTTCAACTTATTTAGATAAGGATAAGGCTGAAGAGTATAAGGATGCTGCAGTGAAGATGTTGAAAAGCCTAAGCTCTCCTGCATATCAATGTGGAGATGCGAAACCAGCTTTCCTGCTTCATTCTACAGGACATTGGCCTAATGGGTCAGAAATTGATGCTTCTATCATATATGCTGATTATTATTATATTGAAGCACTATTGCGTTTCAAAAAGCTAAATGAAAATAAAGACATATTAAATATTTTATAATAATTGTTTTTATATTTTTTTGAATGAGATAGTATCTGATAAAAAATGCCCGGACTAAAAATCCGGGCATTTTAATATAGGTTGGGTATTTCACTCCTTATTTCTGTTTCAAGATATCACGTATCTCGGTAAGTAAAGTCTCTTCCTTACTTGGAGCCGGTGGTTCGGGAGCTGGAGCTTCTTCTTGCTTTCTTGTAAATTTACCCATAAATTTGATGAACAGGAAAATTGCAAATGCAATAATGATGAAGTCGAATGTTGACTGCAGAAAGTTACCATAATTTAAAGTAGCTGCAGCAGTGAGCTCTTTTCCATCGGCTGAATAAGTTGCTTCTTTAATAACCCATTTTAGCTCTTTAAAGTTAACGCCGCCAACAAAAATACCGATAGCAGGCATTACAACATCGGCAACTAAAGAGGAAACTATTTTCCCAAAAGCGCCACCAATAATCACACCGACAGCCATGTCAATAACATTGCCTCTCATAGCAAATGCCTTGAATTCTTGTAGAAAGTTACTTTTTCCCATATTTTTTTATATTTAATATAAAATTATGTGCTAATATAAAAACAATTTCGTACTTTTGCGCTGCAATTAGGAAATAAATTTCCATAGATAGCAACACATTAATATTATAGCTGCTTTACGCATATTAAAAGGTTGTATAAAGAACACTTTTATATGCGATTATGTTTAAGTTTATTTCCTGAAGTAACATCGGATATTTTAGAATGAATATTATAAAACCCTTAAAAGTTTAACAAAATGATTAAAGTAGGTATTAATGGATTCGGCCGTATCGGACGTTTTGTATTCCGTGCTGCTCAAACAAGAAACGACATTCAGATCGTAGGTATTAACGACCTTTGCCCTGTAGATTACTTGGCATATATGTTAAAGTATGACACTATGCACGGTCAGTTCGAAGGAACTATCGAAGCTGATGTTGAAAAAAGTCTATTGATCGTAAACGGTAATCCTATCCGTATCACAGCTGAAAGAAACCCAGCTGATTTGAAATGGGATGCAGTAGGTGCAGAATACGTAGTTGAGTCAACTGGTTTATTCTTAACTCAAGAAAAAGCTCAAGCTCATATCCAAGCTGGTGCAAAATACGTTGTAATGTCAGCTCCTTCTTCTGATAGCACTCCAATGTTTGTTTGTGGTGTTAACGAAAAATCATACGTAAAAGGTACTCAATTTGTATCTAACGCTTCTTGTACTACTAACTGTTTGGCTCCTATCGCTAAAGTATTGAACGATAAGTTCGGTATCTTAGATGGTTTGATGACTACAGTTCACTCTACAACTGCTACTCAAAAAACAGTTGACGGTCCTTCTATGAAAGACTGGAGAGGTGGTCGTGCTGCTTCTGGTAACATTATCCCTTCATCTACTGGTGCTGCTAAAGCTGTAGGTAAAGTAATTCCTGAATTGAACGGTAAATTGACAGGTATGTCAATGCGTGTTCCTACTTTGGACGTTTCTGTAGTTGACTTGACAGTTAACTTGGCAAAACCAGCTACTTATGCTGAAATTTGCGCTGCAATGAAAGAAGCTTCTGAAAACGAATTGAAAGGTGTTCTTGGTTACACTGAAGATGCAGTTGTTTCTTCTGACTTCTTGGGTGACACTCGTACTTCTATCTTCGATGCAAAAGCAGGTATCGCTTTAACTGATACTTTCGTAAAAGTTGTATCTTGGTATGATAACGAAATTGGTTACTCAAACAAAGTTCTTGACTTGGTTGCTCACATGGCATCAGTTAACGCTTAAGAAATTATTTCTTTATATTTTTGAAACCGCTTCGGGTAACCGAAGCGGTTTTTTTATTCTTTAGTTTTTCCTTTACTTATTTATATGTAAAGACAAAGATTCCTTTTTTAAGTTATAGCTTCATATATTCGGGAATTTTTGTGTAAGTTTGTAGACATTATTACTTGTGAAGTTATGGCAAATTTCGACTTAATTACTATACTAGGCCCAACAGCTTCTGGAAAAACCCCTTTTGCAGCTGCTTTAGCATACGAATTGGATACTGAGATAATCAGTGCTGATTCTCGTCAGATTTATAAGAAAATGGATTTGGGAACCGGAAAAGATCTTGTGGATTATACGGTAAATGGAAAGCAAATTCCGTATCATCTGATAGATATAGCCGAACCTGGCTACAAGTATAATGTTTTTGAGTATCAGAGAGATTTTCTTGTTGCATATAATGAGATAAAGGAAAAAGGCAAATTACCTATTCTATGTGGAGGAACGGGTATGTATCTGGAATCCGTTCTAAAGGGATATAAACTTATTCCGGTGCCTGAGAATAAAGAACTTCGTGATAAATTAGCTGATAAATCTCTGGAGGAGCTAACTGAAATATTAAAAACCTATAAAGAACTTCATAATTCTACCGATGTTGATACAGTTAAGAGGGCGATCAGGGCTATTGAAATAGAAGAGTATTACTTGAATAATGATATAGCGAAAAGAGAGTTTCCTGAACTTAATAGTTTGATTATTGGTGTTGATATTGATAGAGAACTGAGAAGGCAAAAGATTTCCAGACGTCTTCGCCAGCGTCTTGATGATGGCATGGTTGAAGAAGTAAAGCAATTATTGGATAAGGGAATCCCTGCTGAAGATCTTATTTATTATGGGTTGGAATATAAGTATCTCACCTTGTATCTAACTTCTCAACTAACTTATGAGGAAATGGTTTCGCAGCTTGAGATAGCTATTCATCAGTTTGCTAAACGACAGATGACCTGGTTTCGCGGAATGGAACGTAGAGGTTTTACTATTCACTGGTTAGATGCAACTTTACCACAACAAGAGAAAATAGAACGAGTAAAAGACTTACTTAACAGCTGATTGATATGAACACAGATCCAAATAGATGGGGGATTATTTATAATCCCAAAGCTGGAACTCGAAAGGTTCAGAAACGATGGAAGGAGATAAAAGAGTACATTGAAAGCAAACAGGTCGCTTTCGATTATGTGCAGTCTGAAGGCTTTGGTACTGTGGAAGTTTTGGCACGTGCTTACGCGAGCGAAGGATATCGTATTATTGTTGTCGTTGGGGGAGATGGAGCTCTTAATGATGCAATTAATGGAATTCTTACTTCTTCTGCCGAACAAATCAGTGATATTGCTATTGGCATTATTCCAAATGGTATTGGAAATGACTTTGCTCGTTACTGGGATCTTAATCTGGATTATAAAGAAGCTGTTGACTGGATTATTAATAATCGCAGAAAGAAGATAGATGTGGGATATTGTTCCTACTACGATGCTCATAAACATGAACGTCGTTATTTTCTAAATGCCTTGAATATTGGTTTAGGTGCTCGTATTGTGAAGATTACCGATCAGACCAAACGTTTTTGGGGAGTTAAATTCTTGTCTTATCTTGCTTCCTTGTTTTTGTTGTTTTTTGAACATAAACTATATAGAGTTCATCTGAAGATTAACGACGAACATGTGCGCGGAAGAGTTATGACTGTATGCGTGGGTAATGCAAGCGGATACGGACAAACGCCGAGTGCTGTTCCCTATAACGGTTGGCTGGATGTTTCTGTAATCTACCGTCCGGAACCACTGCAAATACTTTCCGGACTTTGGATGCTTATTCAGGGACGCATTTTAAATCATAAAATGGTTAAGTCCTATCGTACAAAAATGGTGCGTGTTTACAAAGCACGTAATGCAGCTGTTGATGTCGACGGACGAATTATTCCAAGTCATTATCCTTTGGAAGTGGGCATTCAGAGTGAAGCTATTACATTGATTATACCTAATTAAAATATGAATATAAAAGATTTAAAGAATACTGATTCGGGCAATTTCTTTTTGCTTGCCGGCCCTTGTGTTATTGAAGGAGAGGAGATGGCTCTTCGTATTGCTGAACGAATTGTGAAAATGACAGATCAGCTTCGTATCCCTTATGTTTTTAAAGGATCCTATCGTAAAGCGAATCGTTCTCGCCTTGATTCTTTCATGGGCATTGGCGATGAAAAAGCATTGAAAATTTTAAAGAAAGTAAACGAAACGTTTGGTGTGCCTACGGTTACAGACATTCATTCTGCTGAAGAGGCTGCAATGGCTGCCGAATATGCTGATGTTCTTCAGATTCCTGCTTTTCTTTGTCGTCAGACCGATTTGTTGATTGCTGCTGCAAAAACCGGAAAGATTGTGAATATAAAGAAGGGGCAGTTCTTGTCTCCGGGAGCCATGCAATTTGCTGCCAATAAGGTTGTAGAGGCTGGCAATAATAATGTGATGATTACTGAGCGTGGAACAACTTTTGGTTATCAGGACTTAATTGTTGATTACCGTGGTATACCCGAAATGCAGAAGTTTGGTTTCCCTGTTATTCTCGATGTTACTCACTCTCTGCAACAACCAAATCAAACAAGCGGGGTAACGGGTGGTATGCCACAACTTATTGAAACTGTAGCTAAAGCGGGTGTGGCAGTAGGTGTTGACGGTCTGTTTATTGAAACACACGAAAACCCTGCCGTGGCAAAGAGCGACGGTGCAAATATGTTGCAGTTAGACCTTCTTGAAGGACTGCTTGTAAAACTAGTACGTATAAGAGAAGCGGTTAAGTAATTAGCCTATTTTACTGATCTTTTTCAACTTTTCTTCGTCTATGATCTTAATCTTTCGTCCATCGATACTGATCAGGCGTTCATTAGAAAAGTTGGAAAGGGTACGTATAGCGTTTGAGGTGGTCATGTTTGATAAGTTGGCCAAGTCTTCACGTGATAGATAAATGCTAAGTGTAGATCCATCCTCTTCCACTCCATAACTGTCTTTTAGGAATATAAGAGATTCTGCAAGACGTCCACGGATGTGTTTTTGAGTTAGATTTACAGTTCTTTCGTCTGCAATACCCAAGTCGATGGATAATTGACGGATAAAGAACATTGCCAATTCAGTATTCTGGCTGATAAGGTTCATAATGATTTCCATTGGAATCAGACAGATTGTAGAAGATTCAAAAGCGGCAGCTGCCGTAAGATAATCCTCTTTAGCAAAATGAGCACGATAACCGAAGTATTCTACCGGTTTAATTACCCTGATAATCTGGCTTCTTCCGCCTACACCATCTTTGTAAATTTTTACTTTTCCGCTAAGAAGGCACATAAGGTGAGTAGGAGCCTCTCCTTCACAATATATTACCTCATTTTTTTTGTAGCTTTGAATAGTAAAATTACTCATTAGGTATTCCCTCTGCTCGTCGCTAAGAGGCTGCCACATATCAGCAATATGCTCTGAAATTACTATTTCTGACAATTTTTTCTTAATCATAGCCTGTGTTATAGAACCGTGTTATAAAGCACAAATATATAAAGAAAAAATTAATAAATGATTTTTTTGATGGGAAATTCATCTATTTTGGCCGAAATGGGCACACGAAATTCATGCAGAAGCTATTTACTTTTCTGCAAAAACTGGATGGAATTATTTATCTTGTACAAAACAATTCATTCTTCTGTACAGAACAATTCTTTCTTTTGTACAGAAGAATTAATTGTTTTGTACAGAGGATGAATAAGCTTTCCTTTATTATTTAGAGAATAATAGTTCGCGATATTTTGGCAATGGCCATATTTCGTCGTCTATTTCCATTTCTAAATGATCTATATGATCGCGGATCAGCTCAAGATATGGGCGAACTTTTTCTTCATACGCAAATGCTTTTTCTTCCTGACTTTCAAGATGATTGGCAACCTTTCGTGCTTCTGTCATTTCTCGTACAAGAATCTTGATCTGTGTTACGCGATGAGATATTTCTTTAATCAGTTCTTTTCTGTCATGACTCAATTCGCAGAATTCTTCTTCAGAGAACACTTCTTTCATACCTCTCAGATTATCCAGCAATCGGTTCTGATAAGTAATAGCTGTAGGTACAATGTGGTTAATTGCAAGATCTCCCAGAACGCGGCTCTCAATTTGCACTTTCATGGTATACTTTTCAAGTTCCACTTCCAGGCGACTTGTCAGCTCTGTTTCATCAAAGATTTTTTCTCCAATTAATACTTCTCGGGCTTGTTTGTCATTATATTTTAGTAAAGCTTCCGGTACATGGCAGATGTTTGTCAATCCTCTTTTTGCTGCTTCTTCTTTCCATAGATCGGAATAACCATCTCCTTCAAAGCGAATGTCTTTAGAGGCAATAATGGTTTCCTTTAAAATACGGAAGATAGCTTCGTCTCTACCTACACCGTCGTTTATAAGTTTGTCTACAGAAGCTTTGAATTCATTAAGCTGGTGAGCCATTGCTGCGTTGATAGCAATCATTGCTGCTGCACAGTTGGATGATGATCCGGCAGCGCGGAACTCAAATCTGTTTCCGGTGAAAGCAAACGGAGAAGTACGGTTACGATCGGTATTATCCAAAAGAATTTCAGGAATTCTTCCTACTCCAAGTTTTAAGATAGTCTTTTCTTCCGGAGTCATTTTGGTATTTCCTGCCTGTTCTACCTGCTCAACTATTTCGTCAAGCTTATTAGAAAGATGCTTGCCCAGAAAGATTGAAAGAATTGCAGGAGGAGCTTCGTTAGCACCCAGACGATAACTGTTGCTTGCACTCATAATAGATGCACGAAGTAAATCCTGATTCTTATAAACCATCATAAGTACATTAACAATGAAGGTAATAAACAGCATGTTTCCTTTTGGATTTTTGCCTGGTGCAAAAAGATTAATGCCAGTATCTGTGCAAAGTGACCAGTTGTTGTGTTTACCTGAACCATTAATGCCAGCAAATGGCTTTTCGTGGAATAGTACATGGAAGTTATGTTTTTGTGCAATACGCTTCATTAAGTCCATAACTAACTGATTATGGTCGTTGGCAAGATTTGCATTTTCAAAGATAGGAGCCAGCTCAAACTGATTTGGCGCTACTTCGTTATGGCGGGTCTTAACAGGAATTCCTAGTTTATGGCATTCCAGTTCCAGTTCCTTCATAAAACTGGTAACGCGTGGAGGGATCGAACCAAAGTAGTGGTCTTCCAACTGTTGGTCTTTGGCTGAAGAGTGTCCCATAAGTGTGCGTCCTGTAAGGCAAAGGTCAGGACGAGCATTGAATAAAGCACTGTCTACAAGAAAATATTCCTGTTCCCATCCCAGGTTGGCAAATACCTTTGTTACGTTTTTATCGAATAGCTGACAAACTTCTGTTGCAGCTTTATCTACCGAAGCAAGAGCTTTTAATAATGGAGTCTTGTAGTCGAGAGCCTCACCGGTGTAGGAAATAAAGATAGTAGGAATACAAAGAGTTGTATCAACTATAAATGCAGGAGATGAAACATCCCATGCCGTATATCCACGAGCTTCGAATGTATTTCTTATGCCACCATTTGGGAAAGAAGAAGCATCAGGCTCTTGTTGGATAAGCAGTTTGCCGGAAAAGCGCTCAATTATTTCCGTGTCGTCGCCGAATTCTATAAACCCGTCGTGCTTCTCGGCCGTGCCATCTGTTAGCGGCTGAAACCAGTGTGTATAATGAGTTACATTATATGATTTAGCCCAGCTTTTCATTCCATTAGCTATTAAGTCTGCCATTTCACGACTTATTGGCGTACCTTTTTCAATAGCATTCATTACAGCTTTAAAAGCTTCTTTTGGAAGATACTCCTGCATATTTTTACGGTCGAATACATGGCAACCGTAATAACTGGATAATTTGTTTGAAGGATTTGAAATCTCAATAGGCTTTCTGTTTGAAAGCTCTTGTAGAGCAAAAAAACGCATTTTTGACATACTTAGTCTTATTCTTTAGTGGTTGTTTGTGCAAAAGTAGTACTTTTCTGTAAACTACCCCCTAAAAATATAGGGTAGTTTTGTTTTTTATTGTATTTTTGATAATTTGCTTATCCCTGATATCCCTGTTGACAAATTTAAAATATGTAAAGTCTCTTGTTTGTTGTTGAAAATCATTATATTTGTGTCTGTTCGACTGATTAAGATTACTATTTGAAGCACTATATAATACATATATTATTGTTTGTTTGCTTTTATACCTTAGTTCCACATTCAGTAATGGCTTCTGAGGTGAGCATTGGAATGAAAAAACACCCTAAATTGGTGGATTCCATTCTTGATAATGTTTTGCTGTATTCTTCCAAATATGAAAAGATAATAGCCGGGTATGATGCCGAACTATATCTAAAAAGATCTATGCAGATTAAAAAGAAGAATTTTCTTCTTCGCTTTGCTCCGTCTACTCTTAGAGCCAATAGAAATGTAAAACAAACAATTACTGAAACTTTGAGTGAGTTTCATTATTCTGCTCCTAATGTTTATGATATGAGAATTAAAGCGATGAACGGAAATACATCTCGTTTATTGGGGCCTTCGGAATTAATCTTACCATATTTTAAAGTGAATATATATTCTTCCACTTTGTTGTATGATAAGCTTCTTTCGCCCTTGGCATCTAATGCCCGGGAATATTATAGATATAGAATAGAATCTTCCTTTATATCCAATGGAGAGGTTAGATATAAAATAAAAGTTATCCCTAAGATTCGTAGCTACCAGCTGGTAAGCGGATACATGATTGTCAGCAATCCTGACTGGAAAGTGCGCGAACTTTATATTCAAGGTCAAACTGAATATATGAAGTATAATGCAAAAATATCGATGGGGGAAAAAGACTCGGAAGAATATCTTCCGGTAAAGTATGATATAGATGTTTTTGTTAGAATGCTGGGTAATGATATAGATATTAATTATCTGGCTGACTTAAAATATAGTAATATTCGTTTAAATGAGGAGGGGGTAAAGATTAAAAGAAAAAATAAGCATTACCATGACCTTACAGAATCTTTTTCGTTGAGCTGTTTGAAAGATTCCTGCATTACAGATAGTACAAGCTTCTCACGATTGAGACCAATCCCCTTATCAGATAATGAAAAACTACTGTATCGTGACTTTGCTCTTTCACGTGATTCTTTTCATATTAACGGTAATAATAAAAAGAAGGATTATACTTTTTGGGGACAGATAGGGGATGTTTTGACTAATAGCTATACGGTAAACATGTCGTCTATGGGTAGTGTGAAATGTTCTCCAATAATCAATCCATTTTTATTGAGTTACAGTCATAATGATGGTATTGCATATAGGCAGGACTTTAAGTATAACCGACTTTTCTCAGATGGACGTTTGTTGCGTATCGTACCTAAAATAGGTTATAACTTCAAGCGCCGGGAATTTTATTGGACTGTTAATTCAAACTACGACTATTGGCCGGAGAAAAGAGCATCCATTCAATTAAAATTTGGTAATGGTAACCGGATTTACAGCAGTAAAGTAGTAGAGAAAATTAAAGATATTCCAGATAGCTTATTTAATTTCGATGATTTGCATCTCGATTATTTTAATGACTTGTTTTTTGAACTAAATCACAGTGTGGAGGTTACAAATGGCTTCTTTATTAAGGCTGGTGTAACTGTGCACCAAAGAGATGCGGTTAAGCCTTCTACAATTATTATTCTTCAGCCAGGTGGGGAGAGCGATGGTTCCCTTGATATTATTTCCGAACTTAAAACCAGATATATAAGTTTTGCTCCTCGTTTGCAATTGGAATGGACTCCGGGGCAATTTTATTATTTAAAGGGAAATCGCAAGATTAACCTATATTCTTATTTCCCTACTTTTTCTTTTGATTATGAACGAGGCATAAAGGGTGTACTAAATAGTACCGGAAGATATGAAAAGATAGAAGTAGATATGCAGCATCATATCCGGTTGGGTTTAATGCGTGATATATATTATAGGGTAGGGGCTGGTGCTTTTACTAATAAGCATGAACTCTATTTTGTGGATTTTGCTAATTTCTCCAAGCGCAATCTGCCGGTTGGTTGGAATGATGATATTGGTGGAGTATTCCAATTGCTGGATAGAAGATGGTATAACTCTTCGGATCATTATGCACGGGCGCACTTTACTTATCAGTCTCCCTTTCTTTTGCTTCCTCATTTAAAGAAGTTAACTTGTAATGTTCTTAACGAACGTCTTTATTTTAGTGCTCTTTGTGTGCCACATCTAAATCCTTATTTAGAATTTGGATATGGAATAGGAACTCATGTTTTTGATGCAGGAATCTTTGTTAGTTACTCAAAAACGAGTTTTAAACAGATTGGATGTAAGTTTACCTTCGAATTATTTAATCGTTGATATTTAGAATATTACGATTTAACTCTGATTTTTCTTTAAAAAATGATTAAAAAAGATTTGCGTAGTTCAAAATATCTGCCTATCTTCGCATCGCATTTGAGAAAAAGCACAAGCCCGGGGAAGTTTGGGTGAGTGGCTGAAACCACCAGTTTGCTAAACTGACGTACGGGTAACCGTACCGGGGGTTCGAATCCCCCAGCTTCCGCAAAGATAAAAAAGAGACCTATAAAGGTCTCTTTTTTTATACAATTAAGTCTGTTTTAGAGCCATTCGTTAGATTGTAAATCCCGTATAATCAATTGTATAATATTGAAATTGCAGAGCCAAATGTTTGCAATATTATAATGAAAATCTATGATGGCATATAAATTAAAGTAAACTACTTTTGAATATGCTACCAAATATTTAGTGAATGCTACCAATTGATATCAATCTTTTATCAATTTTATAATCGGATTTTAAGATTAACCCCTCTTATCATCTACATAAAAATTAAAAACTACAAAAAAGTCTAGCAGTCTAGCGTCACTCACATAACTACCTATAAATAAACAAAATAATACCGCTAGACTTCCAAAAAGAAGTCTAGCACTAATCTAGCAGTCTAGCGGATATTCAGCATGAGATGATTGATAAATAAAGTATCTCTCTATTAATCATCTGACCTTTGATAAAAAAATGAAATAATCAGATATTATGCGTCCATCCGGGTGTACACAATTGGTACACCCGGGTGGAAGGTGAGGGTAGACCCGGGTGTATGATATAGGTACATCCGGGTGTACAGAAGAATATATCTATTTGAATTAATTATTCTATGCCGATCTATCTGTAAAGGCCGGAATTATCTAGAATTTGACTACGATTATCGATAAATAGAAATGAGAAAGCTAAAAATATCCCATCTTTGTGAACAATTAATAGTATAAACGAGAATCTAGTAACAATAAACTAATAAATATGAAAATCATGAAGATGTTTTTTAGTCAAAGATTAACATGCAATTTATTTCAAAGTCTGGCATTACTTGGAATATGTTTTTTATTTCCGCTAACCATTCAGGCGGCTAAAGGAGGAAAGAAAATTAGTCCTGATTTGTTTGGACTCTTTTTTGAAGACATTAATTATTCTGCCGATGGGGGACTTTACGCAGAGTTAGTACAAAACCGTTCGTTTGAGTATAACCCCACAGAACGTAGGGAGTGGAATCCTTACTCTTTTTGGGAATACATTACTCCCGGATTTTCCTACGGCAAAATAAGTGTTGAAACTTCATCGCCTATTCATCCTAATAATCCTCATTACATGGTGCTTGATATTGAACATGTGGGACACGAAGCAAATACTCCTGGTTTGTCTGGAGTGGGTATTAAAAACTCGGGCTTCAGTGGTATGGTTGTAAAAGCAGGCGATAAATACAACTTTTCAATGTTTGCACGTCAGCTTAGTAAAGAGCCAATAGAACTGAATATTAGCTTGCAGACTCCTAAAGGAAAAGTACTGGCAGAAACTAAAATATCCACATCAACTGATAGCTGGAATAAATATACAGCAAGTCTGATTCCTACAGAAAGTAATGATACAGTCAGTTTAGTTGTTCTAGCTACAACTAAGGGTAAACTGGCTATGGATGTAATTTCTTTGTTTCCTGAAAAAACATTCAAGAATCGTCCCAATGGTTTGAGGGCGGACTTGGCACAACTGCTGGCCGATATGAAACCTCGTTTCATTCGTTTTCCCGGAGGTTGCCTTTCTCATGGCGATGGTCTGGAAAATATGTACCGTTGGAAAAATACGATTGGCCCGATAGAACAGCGTAAAGAGCAACGTAATATTTGGGGATATCATCAAACAACGGGATTGGGCTATTTTGAGTATTTCCAGTTCTGCGAAGATATAGGCGCAAAACCGTTGCCAGTTTTACCGGCTGCAGTCAGTTGCCAAAACTCGGGTGGTACATGGCGTGTAGGCGGAACCGGACAAAAAGCTATTCCTATGGATGAAATGCAGGATTATATTCAGGAAGTATTAGACTTGATAGAATGGGCCAATGGTTCCGCTACTTCTACCTGGGGAGCTAAACGTGCAGCTGCAGGACATCCGGCTCCATTTAACTTGCAATATGTTGGTATTGGTAATGAAGATAAAATAACTCCCGAATTTGAGGAACGCTTTAAAATGATCTTTAATGCTGTTAAGGCAAAGCATCCTGAAATAACAGTCGTAGGCACTGTTGGGCCTTCTCCCGATGGTGAAGACTTTACAAAAGGATGGAAACTGGCCGATGATTTGAAAGTTCCGGTAGTTGATGAACACTATTACACTGATCCAAATTGGTTCATTTCTCATCAAAATCGCTACGATTCCTACAAACGTAGTGCTACCGAAGTTTATCTTGGGGAATATGCTTCCTGGGGAAATAAAATGCGCAATGCTATATCCGAAGCTGCTTATATGACGGCTCTTGAGCGCAATGGTGATGTAGTGAGAATGGCTTCGTATGCTCCTTTGTTGGCAAAGAAGGATTTCACTCAGTGGAAGACCGATATGATATTCTTTGATAATACAAGAATCAATCCAACGCCTAATTACTACGTACAAAAGATGTTTTCAGCCAATCAGGGAGATTATTATTTCGATAACGTTATTCTGAAAGATGAAAAAGATGCAAACTTAGCTGCTTCTTGCGTTCAGGATAGCAAAACCGGAGATATTATTCTGAAAATGGTAAACTTTGGAAGCGAAAGTAAACTGATGAAAATTAATCTTAAAGGATTCGGTAGTATCGCTTCAAAAGCAGAACAGAATGTTCTTACAGGCGATGCTGAGGCTGAAAATACACTCGGAAATCCTCAGGCAGTAGTTCCGGTTAAGTCCGTTGTTAAAATAAAGAAGGCATTTGATTATTCTGCTCCGGCAATGTCATTAACGGTAATCAGAATAAAAACAAAAAAATAGAGTTTTGTTTCTTTAAACTTAATACTCAGTGATAGAAGATGTTTTTGATCTGATGAACAATTGATGCATGCAAATTGAGTTTGAACAATATGACATAAATGAGATAGATTTCTTCTGAGAATCTAAAAAAAACGGCAGATCGTTACAAGAAAACTTGTAGCGATCTGCTGCTTTTATTATAAATCTTTGGATTGGGTAAAGTTATAGCAACAAAGAGTTAATCTACCACATTCTGATTTTACTTGCCGAACTTAAAGATTGGTGATTCGGTACGTGCTTTATCCATTAGATTCTTCATTTCCTTTGCTACTTGAGGAAATTGTGCTGAGACATCATTATCTTCGTGTATATCTTTACTCAAATCATAAAGTTCGAAAGTTGGTTTACCTCCGACTATATGTTGACGAATAGCTTTCCAGTTTCCTTTACGAATAGCCTGGCGTCCTCCTTCTTCGTGAAATTCCCAATAAAGATATTTATGCTGTTTCTGACCTTTTCCCGAAAATAGGGTAGGGAGGATAGATATACCATCCGTTTTAAGAGGTAACTTAGTTTTTGTTAGTTCTGATAGAGTTGGTAATATATCCCAGAAAGCAGTGATTTGGTTAGTTTTGGTGCCAGCTTGTACTTTACCCGGTAACCATGCAATCATCGGTGTACGAATTCCTCCTTCATAAACATCGCGCTTTACACCTTTTAAAGGACCATAACTTTTGAAGAAGTCAGGATCTGCACCTCCTTCACGATGCGGGCCATTATCACTACTAAAAATAACTAAAGTGTTTTTATCTAATCCTTGTCTTTTTAACTCTTCAAGAACTTGCCCAACATAAAAATCTAATTTAGTAACCATAGCTGCAAAAGATGCTTTAGGCTTTTCTGAAGGATAATATCCGTATTTTGAATTGTATGGCTTCTCTTCAAATTGATTCTCGTACATTTTATAGATGGAATCATGAGGAAGATTTAGTTCAGCATGTGGTAAAGTGTAGGTAAGCATGGCAAAGAATGGCTTATCTTTATTATCTTTGATAAATTGTATACCATGTTCATGTATCAAATCCTGCGAATAGATTTGCCTTCCATTATTCTCGTTTTCTTTCAGATCTATTCTCTCTTTGTTATGCCATAAATGATCCGGGTAAAAACTGTGTGCCTGACGTTGACAGTTGTACCCAAAAAACTCATCGAATCCCATGGAATTCGGATCGGAGGTTGACCCAGGATAACCAAGTCCCCATTTTCCGAAAATGCCGGTCGTATATCCGGCTGCCTGCATTAACTTCCCAATAGTATAAGTGCCGGCGGTCATAGGTTGCTGTCCTTCAGGATCAATTTCTTCGTTTCCACGAATTTGTGTATGGCCTGTATGTAGTCCGGTCATTAATGAAGCTCGCGAAGGTGCACTAACAGTACATCCGGCATAATTTTGGGTAAATAACATTCCATTCTTAGCCATTCGGTCAATATTGGGAGTTTTTATTTTTTCTTGCCCGTAACAGCCAATGTCTCCATAGCCCAAATCATCTGCTAGAATATAGATAACATTAATCGGTTTTTCTTTTTTAGCAGCTTCACATTTAAGGATAGGTAAGCCTAGTAGAAATGAACTGGTTAAGCTTAATAAAGTCTGTGCTTTCATTTATTTTATTATTTATGACTAGATATTGCTGTGCGTATTAAAATATAAAGCGTATATTAATAAATGTATTAATTAATGCGGCAAAAATAATAAAAATAATCTATTTGTATCTGAAGGCACTATATATTATTTGAGTGCAATGCCTGATTAAATTAAAATGTAACTTTAATAATTGCTCTAAATTTGTTTTTTATAAATAAAAAGAGAGGCTAATTCAGCAATGAACTAACCTCTCTTTATATGTTTAAATTATAATTTTAAAGTGCGGTAAACTGTCTGGTAGACGCTATTGGCAATGCAGATCGCATACCACCTAAGATATGGTGATATCTTCTGCCAATGTATTCAGTTGTAGTAGCAGTATAAGCAACATACTTTTTATTTGAATTCCAAAGCATAAGATCGTCACCTATTGATCCATCGGCATTTACGACTTTAATCTTATAAACTATAGGGCAATATCCAGATGAATTAAAGAGAGATTTAACAATCTTCACAGGTTGCCAACCAGTAGTTTCTCCAAATGAAACTGGCTTTCCAATATTTACTAAAGCACCGGTTCTAGGATCAGTATATTGGTACTGCAATTTCAAAGTACTGGTTGCTCCTGTTGTTTCATAAAGAAAATTGTAGAACTTCACATAACAAGTAGAGTCTGTATCCTCGGTCAGATTAGCTTGGTATGGATAGCCATTATCAAAAATAATAGGATCTTTATTGAAATCGTATACAAAAATGTTTTGTTTTCCTACATTTAGTGTAACGTCCTTGTCGTATACCAAAGTAAATGCAGTACTCATATACAATTTAATGTTGACTTTACCAGGTTTAACTGTATAAAAACGCCCTACAGAACCATTAGGAATTGCATTATAAGTTGATAAAGGCGCAGTCTTGTTAGCAATAGTATCACCATTAACTACAACCTTATAAATATTGTTCGTAGTGGTGGCAGTAACAGGTACAAAGTAGTGCAGCTGGAATTCTGCCATCTCTGAAATAGATTCTGTATTGTATTCTACTTCATTCTTATCGCATGATGCCGCAAGTACCAACATCATAACCAGACTAATGTATTTTAGAATTTTCATATCTTTTTATTTTTATATTTTACTTCTCTATAAAACATATACATTATTTAGAAGGAAGATCACCCGGATAAGCAAACCAAGGAATAGAACATTGATAGTTATCGGCAGTTCCTGAAATGGGCACTAAAGATTCTAGTGATGGCTTATTCCACATATATTCAGAGTTGTACCGAGGACGAATACGATAACACGGTGCACCTTGATTTAATGTATTGTAGGTACTTTTTCGACCTTGAACCTGAGCCGGAGCCAGATAAAATCCTTTATAGACTTTTGTAGCATCTGTGTCCCATTTTTGATTAACCATAGAGAGATCCCATCCATTGCCAGATGCAGGATATTCTCCTGTATACTTAATATCATAATGATATTTGCGCATATCAACCCATGCTTCCAATGCTCCCCAAGGGTATAATGCAACCCATTTTTGCATCATGATGTGTGAAAGAGAGAAGTTGGATAATGAAAGTCCATCTACATAAGGACCAGCCGTATATTGAGCAGCTAAAGATGTGAATAAACTTTTCGTAATTTTATCTCCACCAACTGCCTGACCTTTTGTTCCAGGATAGATATATTTTGCAGTGAAATTCATATCAGCTTTTACACCTTCTTTAAATGCAGCAAAGGCTTCATCTTTCTTGTTTAGTTTCCAATAAGCTTCTGCTAAACAGAATTTTAATTCGGCACAAGTCATAAGAATATATGGTGCATCATCACGGTATATCCAACGGCCTTTACCATCTTGAACTGTACCTGAATATGTTGAAGAGGCATTTCTTCCATAGTAAGATGGTGCTGAACCTATAGGTCCACTAAAACTTGTGAAACTACCACCATAATATTTATGAGCTTTGATACTATCAGTATTATCCATGCTATTGTAAAGAGGATCATCAGCTGTTGCAAGTTTAACTGCGACACGCGGATCATAATGCCCTGCTACTTTTACTAATGTATCACAAATAATTTGTTTATCAGCTAATTCGTATGGATAGTATTTATTACCTTCAATACTATATTTTTCTCCAGTAGTTTCATCGTATTTGGGCACTGAACCGGTAAATACCTGAACTGCATATTCATGCTGGAAATAAGATCTTGATAAGTTAGCACGATATGGTCCCCAGAAATTATTGTATGCTGAATAAGCAGCACTTGCTGAGCCACCGGCAACTGCAACAGCAGCATCATCGTCAGCAGATTGGAACGATTTATTGGCGCAGTCAATAAGCTCTTGCGCGTAATCTGTAGCGAAATTACTCTTGTTTGATAGAGATGCAAGATTACGAACTATAACACCATAAGCAAATTTTATCCATTTTGCTTTGTCACCATTGTATATATAATCATTTGCACTGATTTTTGTTCCGTAATTATGATTGTCGGCTTTTTCAAGATATTCGATAGCTTTGTAAGCCCATTCCCTGATTTGTGGATAAATCTCTTTTTGATAATCATAATTATGAGATAAAAGTCCGCTAACGAAAGCTTCTTTCATAGGAAGATCACAATGTTGTTTTGTTAATTGATCCCATGAATATGCTTTTAGGGCATAGCCTATACCAGCTAATGTCCAATCTTCAGCTTTAATAGATTGATTGATCATATTTTCAAGGTTCATTCCCTGAAGCCAATATGTAACACGCCAGATTTCTCCTCCGGCATCACTTCCTACACTGTAATAATTAGTTGCAAATGAGGTGTAAGAAGATGTACCCATCATTTGTGTAAGAGGACCTGTTGCACGTATATCCCAATACATTCCTTGATATTGTTCAATAATTCCTGCTAAGTAAAGATAGCCTTCCACATAATCAGGTGCATCTACATTTTTGTTAACATCAAGATAATCGTCGCAACTTACGTTCGTAAAGAGCATTGATGCTAACAGTATGATTGTTGATATCTTTTTTTTCATAATACTTTCTGATTTATTAAGAATTATTTGAATGTTATACTTATACCAAATGAGATACTACGAGGATTTGGTAAAGACCAAACATCATATCCCTCACCACCTGTACCGCCAGCTGCTGCTGATACTGTATTTCCAACAGCATCAATACCTGAATAATTGGTCCATGTAGCTAAGTCGTTTCCTACTACATAAATATTTGCATAGTCAATATGAGTTCCTTTCAACCATTTGGAAGGTATAATATATGCAAAACGCAGCTCTTGCAAACGCAGATAATTTACACCCTTTTCAAGCCAGTCTTCATCATATCCTGTGAAGATAGATGAACCGTAAGTGTTGTATGATACTGAAATGCTGTTTTTTGTTGGATTTGCACTGTTTTCATTTCCATCTGCTAAAACTCCTTTAAAGATAACGGGACCTTTTTCGCGCATCTTAACTGATTCCCAGCTTGTTCCGTCAGACATCATACTACGTTTTGTTCCGTTTACAACTGTTGCATGGTACCGGCCTGCAAACATTCCTGATAGTCGGAAGCCTTTGTATGCCAAACTCGTTGTCAAACCAAAGCGAAGTTTTGGTTCACGGTCTCCGATAACGCTCCATTTACTGTCTACCTTTGGAAGTCCTGTCGTTGGGTCTATTAAGATGTCTCCAGCTTCATTTCTTGTATATGCCTGGCCGGTAAGAGTAGTAATAGGATGACCAACCATAATACCATTACGTATATTTCCTGAATTCCATGTATATGCATTGTAGTACTCACTTACATTTTCAGGAAGATAAACAACTTTTGATTTAGTACTGGATGCATTAATTCCAACGTTCCAACGTAACCCATTTTGTTTACGTATAATATCAGCATCAACGTGTGCTTCCCATCCCCAAGTGTTAAATGTACCAACATTCATATTGTTTAATACGAATCCTGTTGCGTAGCTTAAACGGAATCCCTGAACAATCTGATCTGCGCAATGAGTCCAGAAATAAGAGAAGTCTGTATTAATACGATCGTCTAAGAATCGTCCTTCAAAACCTCCTTCATAAGAGGTTGTCATTTCAGGTTTTAAATCTTTGTTTGGACCAGTATAGCCATAATGATAACCGCCACCTGTTAGTCCGGTAGTCTCTAATTGAGGATCTATCTGAAGCGGATCGGCATCTTTACCAACTTGTGCAACAGCACCACGTAACTTTAAGTAGGTGACAGTTTTATTATCCTTCATAAAAGGAAGTTCGGTGAAAATGAATGAACCTTCTACAGCTGGATAGAAATATGAGTTGTTTGCTTTTGGTAGAGTTGACGACCAGTCATTTCTAGCTCTTAAAGTAACGAAAGCCATATTTTTATATCCGAATTCAGCCTGAGCAGAGATAGCTTGAACTCTGCGCTTAGTAGTTGTCTTTTCTGCTGTTATTGTTGAAGGATCGCAGTTGTTAATTGACTGAAAATCTACAACAGAGAATTTTGATCCGTATGAACTTAATTGAGTTATTCCATTTTCTATCTGGTGATAACCTACCTGAACAGATACAGAATATTTATCTTTAAAGGTGTTACTGTATCCGGCAAGGAAATTAAGAGTAGGATCAGAAAAATTAGATTTTGCAAGATTGTAAGTACCAACTCCACCGTTATCATCATAATAATAAGGATGAACAGAGGTTTCAAAATTCTGAGCACCTACATCCCAACCTACTTGTGCTCGTAAAAAAGCATTTTTAATAGGAGTTAGTGTTACAGCAAAATTCGAAATAAAACGATCTGATTCATCATAATATTTATTCTTATAACTACCGAATAGTGGATTTAGAAGATCTGTATCAGTATATAAAATAGGTTTGCGCATGTGAGATCCATCCTCGTCTAAATAATTAGCCATGTTGTCAATGATAGGCCAACGCATTGCTAAGTACAATGGACCAGATGTTCCACGAAGTGCTTTCGTATTAGTTGTATTGGTGTATTGCATTGAAGATTCAAAGTTTAACCACTTTGTAATTTCGGCTTTACCAGATAATGTTAAGTTCATACGTGAATAATCTGTATTTTTAACAACACCCGTTTGATCTAGCCACGATGCTGCAGCACGTATTGTTGTTTTGTCAGTACCTCCTTCAACAGAGACATTGTGTTTCGTTGAATGACCAGTCTGTAATACTGCGCCAATGTTATCATAGAACTTTGTGTTTTCAGGATAAAGGCCACCATATCTGCTTGTGTAATAGTAGTTTGTTGTTCCATAAGCACCTTGCGCATATTTTGTTTGCATATCAGGATAACCGTATGCCTGATCCCAACGGAAGCTATTGCTATATGTCACTTTTCCTTTACCTGAAGAACCTTTTTTGGTTGTAATAATAATAGCTCCGTTTGATGCATCAGAACCATAAAGAGCTGCTGCGGCGGCACCTTTCAAAACAGTCATTGATTCAATGTCTTCCGGGTTGAAGTCATTACCACGAGATGCAAAGTCTAAGTTACGGCTTGAAAAAGCTTCGCTGGCATCGGCCAGATTAATAGGATTAAATGTAGAGTTGTTCATCGGAATACCATCCACAACGTATAGTGGTTGGTTATTACCGGAAATAGAAGTAACGCTACGAAGTACTACTGTTGTTGAAGCACCTGGGGCTCCACTTGTAGAAGTTACAGTCATACCTGACACACGACCCTGAAGAGCGGAAATGAAATTATCACGTCCGGAATCGAGAATATCAGCTGCTTTTACATTCTGAACAGATGAACCAATGGTACGTGCTACACGCTTCATACCAAATTCAGCTGTAACAACAACTTCGTTTAATTGCTTGGAATCCTCTTCCATTATAATATTGATAACCGACTTATTCGCAACAATAGATTGCTGCTTATATCCTATGCAAGAGAATACTAATGTAGCATTTGATTTAGCTTCAATGCTATATTTACCATTAATATCAGACTGTGTTCCTTTGGTTGTTCCTTTCACAATAACGCTAGCGCCTATCAATGGCTCTCCGTTTACATCTTTAATTGTACCCGAAACCTTCATGACTGCTTGTTGCAGATCGTGAGGGCTTGCCTGTACGCTTACACTTATTGCTGTAAAGGCAATCAAGTATAATCCAGCATACATAAAAAGTTTCTTCAATAAAACCTTTTTCATTCTCTTTGATGCATTCATACTGTAATGATTTTAATTTAAAAAAGGATTGTATGTTAATAATCACTAGATACTTTATTGACTATATGTATATCTGTTACTGCATTTATACTGTTATTAACAACAGGCAGATAAGGAACAGTAAATATTGAATTGAATATTACCGAACGAGTTCTTTGAAAATGTTTGTTTTTGTTCATAAGAGATTAGAATTAATTAGATAATTAGTTATATTCAAAGTGACTATAATGAAAGATGCAGTTGTAACTGTATTAAGAAGGAGATGTTTATCTTATCATAGGCGTTCTTTTAGTAGAGATAATATTTATGTTATGATATAGCTTGTAGCTGATATTCGTGACTGCATACTCCCTCATTAAATGAACACTTTTTTGCATTCAATTTAAATTCTGGTTTTATAGTATCTTGAGAATTTCTTCTCTTATATCATTATATATATTAACAAATAAAAATCTCGACTAAAGAAATTATTAAGTCTTTGTTCTATATATGAGTTATTTATGAGAACAAAGAATAGATGATATTTAGAATTCTTTTAAAAAAGATAGAACTCTTTTTATTAATGATCGTATCACAAATATATTAGATTAATTTTAAAAAGGAAAACAAATATTGATTATTTTTTTATATTAATGTCTATTTTTTAACTTTTCAGCATTTTATAGCTTATAGACCTTGGAATGATAATCTACCAACCCACTCATGGGAGTTTCGGTTATATTGGATATTGTTATATCAAATTCTTTAGCTACCGAGTGTAATATTTTAGCATATACGTAGGCTACCGACCCAACAAAAGAAATAGGATAGTCTCTGTATTTGTACTGAAAGATGTTTCTGATAAAGAAATTACGCAGATTGGAATAAACAAGATTGTATACGTATTCATTATCCAGATGTTCGTTTAGGAAAAAAGATATAGTAGATAAAAAGCGGTTAGGGAACGGACGACTGTATACAGATTCAAGCGCATCATCTGCTGTTATACGAAACTTATCGTAAAAGCTTTCCATAAGCTCTTTGGGTGCAAGTTCCTTCAGACAATCTGCAAGGAAAATTCTTCCCATCACTGCGCCACTACCTTCGTCTCCAAGTATATACCCTAAGGAACGAACATTCTGAATAATTTGTTTACCATCATAAAAACATGAATTAGAACCAGTTCCTAATATACAGGCTATTCCAGCTTCGTTTTTTAACAAACCGCGTGCCGCAGCAAGTAAATCACTTTCTACTTCAATTGGAGATTTGAATTGTGCTACTAAAGATGCTCTGATTATTTCTTTTCGGTCAGTGGTTGTACAACCTGCTCCATAGAAGTAAACGGTTTCATAACGCTTCCTGAAAAAGTGCTCCGGCAAACCCAAACGGACACTGTGGCTGATTTCCCTTCTTGATTGGAAAAAAGGATTTATTCCTTCGGTAAATTCATGCCCTATTACATAATTTCCATCAATAATTGCCCACTCTGTTTTTGTAGAGCCGCTTTCTGCTATTAATATCATCTTTCTTTGGTTTTTGTGTTTTTATTAGAGACGATAAGCACATTATAAACAGGCGTCCTTAAATAAGGATTATATATAAATTTGCAAAAGAAAATATTAAGACCATTTCATTTTTTATGGAATTAATATAGAAAATATGTAAAATGATTGCACAACAAATGTATAATTAATAATTTATAAATCAAAACACTAATTCAATTATTTTATATATGTATATTATTTATTTAGAATAATATACTGACTATAAATGACTGTATTGCTAAAATTGAAAATGAAATTCTATTTATTCAATGTTTAAATTTTAATGTATGATTAAACTAATTGTATTATATATATGATTTTTTTGAATTTATTATTCCAAATGTAACATATGTGACATCTTTTTTATAATTGTTTTTCTTCCTTTGCCATATATAAAATTTATAATGATATGGAAGAATTATTTAAAAAAGGAACTGTACTTGATTTCGAAAAGCTAATTGATTATTCAGTAGGCGGAATTATTAGTAAACAAGTACTTAAAAATGAAGCTGGTAATATAACTCTATTCTCTTTTGATAAAGGGCAAGGATTAAGTGAACATACTGCACCTTTCGATGCATTAGTTCAGATTCTTGATGGTGAAGCAACTATAACAATAGGAGGTAACCCTCTTCTTTTGAAGCAAGGTGAATCAGTTATTATGCCGGCAAACGTAACTCATGCTTTATTTGCAGATAAAGAATTCAAAATGTTACTAACTATGATAAAAGGTATCTGATTTTATTATCTTTTGAAAGAGATAACGATATCTACAAAAAAGATTTTCCAAGAATCGGGATTGTGACCTTTTTTCTCAAAATTATATTTATATTTGCTGAGTTATTAAATAATATGCAAAAAATATAAATATAATAAGAATTCTAGAATGAGCGTTAAAGGTCGTTTGATTGCAATGAACTTCCTACAATTTTTTGTGTGGGGAGCTTGGTTAATTTCTTTGGGAGGATACATGGGTGGAAGCCTTCATTTTGAAGGTGGACAAATAGGAGCAATTTTTGCAACAATGGGAATTGCTTCTTTATTGATGCCTGGATTTGTAGGCATTATTGCCGATAAGTGGATAAATGCAGAACGTCTGTTGGGTATCTGTCATTTACTTGGATCGGCTTGTCTGTTTTATGCTTCAACAGTTACTAGTTATGACCAAATGTATTGGGCTATGCTTGTTAATTTGTTGGTGTATATGCCTACTCTTTCCTTAACCAACACAGTTTCTTACAATGCGTTGGAAAATAATAAATTCGATATAGTTAAAGATTTCCCTCCTATAAGAGTGTGGGGAACCGTAGGTTTTATCTGTGCTATGTGGGCTGTTGACCTTACCGGTTTTAAACATACATGTGCACAGCTTTATGTTAGTGCGGGAGCTGCATTGCTGTTAGGACTTTATTCTTTCACTTTACCACAATGTCCTCCTGCTAAAAGTGAGAGCAAGACGTTGCTTTCCTCTTTTGGCCTTGATGCTTTGGTACTTTTTAAACGGAAGAAAATGGCTATTTTCTTTTTGTTTTCTATGCTATTGGGTGCTGCTTTGCAGATTACAAATTCGTATGGCGATTTATTCCTGAGCAGTTTCAAGGATATTCCTGAATATGCTAATTCTTTCGGAGTAAAGCATTCTGTGATTCTTTTATCTATTTCACAAATGTCTGAAACTCTATTTATTCTTGCTATTCCGTTCTTTTTACGCCGCTTTGGTATTAAGCAGGTTATGCTGATTAGTATGACTGCATGGGTATTCCGTTTTGGACTTTTCGGACTTGGAAATCCGGGAAGCGGATTGCCATTGCTTATTCTTTCTATGATAGTTTATGGTATGGCTTTCGACTTCTTTAATATATCCGGTTCACTTTTTGTGGAGATGGAAACAACTCCACAGATCAGAGCAAGTGCGCAGGGACTTTTCTTTATGATGACTAATGGACTTGGAGCAATAATGGGTGGTTATGCCAGTGGAGCAATAGTAGACTTGTTCTCAAAATATGCAACTGTTGCCGGACAAACTCAGGTAGTAAGCCGTGATTGGCAATCTATCTGGCTTATTTTTGCAGCTTATGCCTTAGTAATCGGAATTCTTTTTGCTATGGTATTTAAATATAAGAATGGTAGTAAGATGGTGAAGCAATAAAATAATAGTTTTATCATTTAGGAGTCTATGTAAAGACATAAAAAATGGTTTGGTAGATCACTGAACCATTTTTTATGCTTTATTCGAATCAAAAAAGTATACATAATAGATGTTCGTAACCGGAATAGATACTAATTTACGTATAAGTAATGGAAGATAGAAGTTTAGATGAATTACTTGAAGATATAATTAAGCGAAATTCAGATTCTGCTTTTAGAGAATTATACTATCAATGTTATGATCGTTTTTTCAGGATAGCATACTATTATTTGCAAAATGATGAGTGGGCTCAAGAAGTTGTTCTTGATGTCTTTTTAAATATTTGGAATAATAGGGCTGCACTGAGTGACGTCAGAAATTTCTCTAATTATTCCTTTGTGTTGATTAAGAATGCCGCTATTAATTTCCTTGAAAAAGAAGAAAAAAGAAAAACAAATTCATTAGATTCAATCAAAGAGCCTCTTTCTTGCATATCCTCGCCCGAAGAAGAAATGATTGATGATGAATTATTTCAATGTTATTTAAATGCAGTCGAAGAACTTCCAGAGAAATGCCGTGAAATATATCAGCTGGTTCGGGAAGATAAAAAAAGTTATATGCAAGTTGCAGAACTGTTCAATATTAGTCCAAAAACAGTTGATGCTCAGGTGCAGAAGGCTGTTTCAAAATTAAAAGAAAAAATAAGTGCATTTTTTTTAGATTCTCAATAGGGAGATTTCCAATTTCGTCTGTCTTTATTCTTGTAGTGCTTATTTAATAAATAAAGTAAGAAATAAAAAGAATAGAGACTATTATGAATCAATTACCAAAATCTGAAAACGAAGTTAATGAGCTTTTAAATAAACTCGCTTCTTCTACTCATTCTCCACAAGGAAAGTTTACTGCCGATAATAGTTTTGACACATTACGGAAAAGAATAACTCCTCCTAAATATAGACTTCGTTTTTATCAATACATGTCGGCGGCCTCTGCAATTATTCTTATTCTAGGATTATCGTGGATGTTTTACAACGGGGAGCAGCCCGTATCAATGAAAACAATCAGAACACTTGCTGAAGTAAAAGAAATAAAATTGCCTGACGGAACTCATGTAGTACTAGATAGGTATTCATCTATTCAGTTTCCTGAAACATTTGGAGGGAAAACACGTGATGTAAAGCTTTTAGGAGAAGCTTATTTTGAAGTGACAAAGAATCCGTCAAAACCATTTATTGTAGAAACTCATTCTGTAAACATAAAAGTTTTAGGTACTCACTTTAATGTTGAAGCCTATAAAGATGATCCAAATGTTTCCACTACCTTATTAGAAGGTTCTGTTTCTGTAACCAATAAAGAACAAAGTAAAAGGCTGATACTTAAGCCTAACGAAACAGCTGTCTACAATAAAAACGTCTTAGCCTTCACTCATTTAAAAGATGTTGATGTAGAAAATAACGTTGCCTGGCGACAAGGCATCCTTATCTTTAATTCTGCTTCAATGGAGGATATAGCATTATCTCTATCTCATAAATTTAATGTTAAAATAGAAATAGATAACGCTGAGTTACGAAAACACAAATTTACCGCACGCTTCGATAATCAGGAAAATCTTTATGAAATATTGAATTTACTTAAATCTACAGGGAATTTCAACTACATAAAAGCCGATAATAGAATTAGGATACAAATAAAATAAAGCAAACATGAATTTTAATATTTTTAGAGGTCTGCATACCAAAAGATTGCTTTTTGTATGCTTGATAATTTTCTTTTTTTCATTAATGCAAGCACAAAATCCGGAAAGTAGAATTACAGTTACATTTAGAAATTTCACTTTGGAAGAGTTTGTGAAAAGTCTCGAGAAATCTACAGGGTATTCATTTATTTACGGCGAAGAAGTTAAGCTCAATCAGAATATTTCTTTTGAAGTAAAGAGTATTCCATTGCAGGAAGTTTTAAATCGTGCTTTCTCAAAAGAACCAATAGGTTATAAAATTACCGGAAAACATATTCTCTTGTTTAAAAAGAGCATTAAGCCAGTGGAACGGAAGTATACAATTAGTGGTTATGTTACAGATGTGACATCAAAAGAGACGCTGATTGGTGCTAATGTTTTTGAAAGTAATCATCATTTGGGAACCACCACTAACCCTTACGGCTTTTTTAGTATAACACTTCCAGAAGGGAATATTGCTTTGAAATTTTCGTATATTGGTTATAAATATGAAGATTGTTTTATTCATCTGAAAAAAGATACAGTTGTTAATATCAGTCTTAATAGTAGTAATGTTTTGCATGGAGTAACTATTCTGTCAGATAAAACAGAAACAGGACTTTTTGCTACGCAAATGGGAGCTATTGATGTTCCTTTGCAACATATTAAAAATACTCCAACAGTTTTAGGCGAAGCCGATGTTATAAAGTCCATGCAACTTCTTCCTGGAATTCAGAAGGGTATGGATGGCTCAGCAGGAATGTATGTTCGTGGGGGAGGACCCGATCAGAATTGCAGAATTCAAGTTATAAACGCAACTCTCTCCTATGTTTTTTAAGTGTATTAATAAATTCTATTGGAGTATAATATTCCAACCTTTTTCTTGGTCTTGAATTAATTAAATCTTCGACAGTTTCTACT
>Ga0183097_10559_pt1 | contig 61341 bp, 72 predicted proteins | sample BioMet8_FD_128883 | JGI IMG/M metagenome (GOLD analysis project Ga0183097, IMG submission 128883) | Microbial communities from bioreactor (seeded with sewage sludge) at Lawrence Berkeley National Lab, California, USA - Biofuel... | ecosystem: Engineered > Bioreactor > Anaerobic > Unclassified ... | reverse complement strand
AGAAGACCATCCGCCATCTCTCGGACGACGCCGACGTGGAGGTCTCCTACGAGGGGCCAAGCGGGTTCGGCTTCTCGAGCGAGTCCTGGGGCCGCTACATGAGGATCCGGCACCACCTCGTATAGCCACTGGCCAGATGGGCAATGCGACCGTGCCAGTGCTGATCGATTCTTCTGCGCCAATCTGTTGCCTTTGCTTGCCACGTACCGCCCTACACAGGGGACCCTCCGCAATACCCTATCACCGTTTCGAGCAGAAGCTGCATGCTCTCGCACATGTGCGAGAGATCAACGAGAAACATGTCCACCTGAACGCCGTCAGGGCTGGTATGCCGGCCTCTTGTCAATTCGCCCGGCTCGGGCCCACCACGATGCCATGGGTAGAGAAGGATAACGTGCTGAACGTCTTCTCCCTCTTCCCTGTAGCGTTGACCATATGCGTACATCTGATACATGTCTGCAACCGAGACGTCCTGGCAAGAGGAGATGCGCTTCCATTTCGTGTCGAGAACGACCCGTCCGCCACCCGAGAGCTCAACGATAACGTCCGGACGCAGCCGCACCTGATGATCGTCAAAGAGCCACTGAGTCTGGGCCTGTAAGTCTACCTTCTGCACCGTCCTTCCGTAGGCGACCCGTGCGACTCGCCTCAGTTCCTGTCCGACATAAGCCTCAAAGACCCGCTCCATCGGAAAGAGAAGCGCCCACGCAACATGACGCCCCTGAAACGTCGTGAAGCTCTCGTTGTGAAGGAATATACGGCACCATTCGAGCAGGGGATAATAGCATCTCGTTGACCTTCCTTGCATGCATTTCTCAAAGTCAGCGTCGATGTTATGCGATAGGGAGATGCCGTCGAAAGCAGGGAGGAGTCGGGAAGCATGACGAACGTTCTCCATGCTTCGACTGATTTTGCGAAGATGCACAATCGTCGTCTTTACCAACCTGTTTTCTGGCCGGTCTCTCACAAACTCATCATGTATGGTGTGTATTTTCTCGGCATGCACCTGGGAGTCCCGTATTTGTCTCTGGAAATCAATTCTCCCCTTCACGAAACACTCCGCAGAGCGTGACTCCGCATATGCCGAGCAGAGACCTTCCCGCACAAGGCGGGACGCCTCGTCAAGAAACATCGCAACGAACAGATCGAAGAGAGCCATGTGCTGGGAAGAAAGATGCGTAGCCCCAAGTGCCTTGAACGAGACGCTCTCACCCAAAGAGGAGACCATCCTGAGGAACAGGTTGCGAATCTCATCGTCATCCCCATCTATGATATCGACCTTGGGGAGAATCTCGATCTGGCAACCGTCATCCAGCTCGATAGTACCGACGTAGTTCAAAGCACAAATCGCTTCGCCGATGCCAGGCGGCGAGCAAAGCCTCATGAGCTCAAGTGGACTCTCACTCGTAGGATCACAATTCTTAGCGATAAACGCCCTCACCGACTCGAACTCGTCTAAGGTCAGCGGATGGCACCTTGGCCTTTGTACTTCCCCCGGCGTCAGGTACTCGAACTCATGCATAGTGACGGCATTCTGCGCCATGTGGCCCATCAGCCTTCGACAGCCTCTGCCTGGTAGATCATCTTGTAGGGCCCCGCTGTCTCCGGAGTTTCTTTCAGACGGAATATCTCGGCGTCGGACGGCGCACGGTCATCATCCGCCCAGAAAACACCACTGGCATCCTGCACCTCGATGAACTCGCTGGCAGCAGCACCTAGCACGGAGCGAATTTTGCCGTAGTCATCGTAGAAATACTCCTGCAGAAGAGGGATGATGCGATCCTTGAAGATGCGTGCGAGGCGGCTGACGGTCGGATCGTCTCTTAGTGGCAACAGGTACGCATGGCCAATGGTGTGCTCACGGTCATAAAGCACTTCGATGCGCTTGTTCATCGCGCGCATCATCTCTACAAGATCGATGTCCTCGATGTGGATATCCTCCAGCAAGCTGGGGTCAGGCATGACCTCGATGAACGAGAAACGCCGACGGAGCGCCGTGTCCATGAGCGCGATGGAGCGGTCCGCGGTATTCATGGTACCAATGACATAGACGTTTGACGGCACACTAAAACTGCGCTTCGAATACGGAAGCTCCACGCTCATGGCCTCTCTCGCGCCCCCGCGCTTGTCCTCCTCAAGCAATGTGATAAGTTCCCCGAAGATCTTAGAGATGTTCCCGCGGTTAATCTCATCGATGATGAAGACGTATGGTTTGCCCTCGCGGCCGTCGCGCTCCTCCGCTTTCGGAGCAAGGCCAAGTCCTTCGAGAAGCCCCATGTAGTCGATGCGGCTGAGCTCATAGGCAGTCTGTAGAGTGAGGGTCTTGCCACCATTCATGTCAAGCAGCTCTCTCTTTGAGATGTCGTTGAGCCATCGAACCTCGCGACATCTCTTGGCAGCGACCAGATCCTCGCGCCACTCGAACTCCCCGGTGATGACCGCGACGTGGTATCCCCCAGAGCCATAGGACGGCGTCACCACGAGATCTCCGAGCTGCATCTCCTCCTGGAAGATATGGAGGGCCCTCTTGTTGTTGCTGCTAATGTCATCTGCATTCTGGTACTCGTCTGGTCCCCATGTGTCCCATCCGATGCGGATGCAGCCCTCTCTTTTGCACTCACCATAAAGGTTCCTAACATTATCAGCGTTCAGCCCTAGTTTCCAGACGTGTGGGTTTGGGTTGTCTTCATAACGGGGGACCGTACTGGAGACAGAGGCGTCGGCATTCTGTGCCCGCCTGCAAAAACCCTGGAACACCCCGTCCTCAACAGGATAGTCCATGACCTCAAGCTCGTTGTCGTAGCTGGGGCGCATGCCCTCGATGAAGTCCTCGTAGCTATACGACTGGTGGAAGGCACGAAACCGATGCGTTTCTCTTTTCCGACAAGCTCAGCATAGCGATCGGATATCTTTTTATACCCTTCGCTCGATTCCATTTCCTCCAACACGTCGTCTATGCGACGCCCATCGCAGATGCCCACTGCATATGCCTTGGCCTGATATGTCTTACCGGTACCCGGAGGGCCATAAAGAATAATGTTCTTATGGACACAAGATATACTGGACATAGGCGCCTCCGCGTCTTCCTGCTTATCATGCTCTACGCCTGCCGACGAGCCGTCATACAGAGGCACATCGGAGAAATCAAACTGCTCAAGCGCTTCCGCCAGCTCCGGGCGTAGCTTATAGACGAAAGCCTGTCCTCGGCCACTCTTGCGCTGACCGAGGACAAGCGCAGGCCAATACCTGCAGTTCTTCCAGTGCTTTGAGCTCCCTAGATACTTGCCCGAAACTTCGGGCAGTGCCTTGCCGTTCATATGGCGACTGTCCATGAGCCGCTTACCGATGGTGTCCATCTGGTCGGCATAGATTCGCTCGCTTCGACCGTATTTATTGCGAAGCTCCGCCGTCGTGGCCTCTCCACCACAATCGCACAGGCAATTCAGCGTGATGAGTTGGTCCTCACCGAAGACCTCTGGGTTCCTCAGGACCTCAGCCCACCGGCCTGGTGACACTCCCGGGTCATAGAGGTCTCTCGGGGGCCACCAGCCATCATATTCGTATGCCTTCTCTGAGACCTCTGGGAAGGCAACGGGGAACTCACGTGCGACTTCTTCAAGCAGCTGGAGATACTCGCTCGCGCTGGGTGTCCTCACAACATCAATCCCAAACGCATCAAGGTAGCGTCTCGTTGGGAAATCAAGGGGGAGATAGACCCTCGGGCGTGCCCAGAAAAGCCCAGTAGGAAGCCCATTGCCCATCTGCTTCTGGCTCGAAACGGAATCATATGCCTCGACAAAGCGCGCTCTGCTTGCAACGTCCTTGTTATCCGCATACTCAATCGCGGCATCAAAAGCACTCCACAGCCGGTCGACATCTCCGCGATCTACGGCCTCCTGACCACCTTCAAAGAACCAGGAGTGCTGATAGTTATTCGTCGGGACCCCGTCGAGGTCAGCAGGTTGAGGGATGCCCAGGCCAAGCTCCGTCATCCACTTACCAATTTGCACCAATCTCTTGCTTATGTTACTGGGGCTCGTAGCGTCTCTACCACTCCGATTGAACGTCCCCATAGCAGTGAAAGGATCTATGTCACGGTATGAAGTTTCCGACCCGTTATAGGGTAGAGACTCTTTGCCCTCAGAGCCGTGAGGAATAAACACCTTGCGAACAATCGAAAGAACGGAGTCCCTGTCGTCCCGTCGCTTATAAAGGGCATCTGCTATGGCCTCGTAAACCGGAATCCACGTGAACCTCTGATTGACCGCGATTTCTTTCTCAACCATATTGTATGGTCGCACCTTCTCCTAAGCTCTTTTGAAGGCTTCCCTAGTCATGCACGAGACTTTACAGCCGAGTCTCAGATAAATTCACCTATTGACCCCGCCCGAAACGCTGGCAACCTACTCGTGAGTTTTATTATCTTGCTTTACTGTCGCCCGTTTCCAGATTATACATGTCATATGACATGCAACAGCACGCAGGGACGAGTAAACGCCGCCTACCGACAGAGACCTACTACCCGTATATATGCAAGCGCTGACATACTCGAAAGGGGTTCTCAATCGGCAATACCTGCGTGATATGACCCACTAATCCTGGATATGTTCCCGATTCATATTCATTCGATTGGTGCCACTTTATTGTTCCAGTCCACGTTTGCATGTGCTGCCTCCGTGGGCGTCGGAAGGCGGTACTGTACACATCGCGAAAGGTGGCCAGGGTGGCGAGCAGACGCACACGAGAGCGAATGCCGGCCATGGCTACATGGCCATCGAACGGAAACGGTCACGGGGCATTTGACGGTGGAGCGAGCACTACAGGGAGACGGGACCGGATTGGCTCTCCTCGAAGAACGAGTCGATGTCGTCATACACAGTCGCAAGCTCTCCATCGATGGCCCCAAGGACATAGCGATTGCGAAATTCCGGCTTTGTCACCAAGCCCCATCTGAGCTGTTGGTAGGCGTACTTTGCGAACAGGGTCCATTGCGGGTAGTTGATGGCCAGGGGGTTGTCCGTGAAGATAACCTTTCCTGCATTGACAGCCGAAGCAGCAGAATGGCCAATGAACAGCATGGTCCCGAGCTTCGGCATCTTCTCGTGATTCGTGCTGACAGGTATTGCATCGCCGACGGTGGCACCGTCCTTGATTCTTCTAAGCGCATATCCGATTCTCACGACCACCTCGACGATGGCGGCGCCCATGGACATGGAGCAGAAATGGATGAAGTCATACCCCTCGTAGTACATGCCTTGCACGATTTCAGCGACCGTTTGCTCATACTCTCCAATGCTGCCGAACTGGAACAGGTTGAGCAATCCCATGAGCGGGACAGGAAGCCCCATCGACGTTGTCATGTCCGACGCAAGGTGGGCCATCTCCTTGGCAAGCGCCGCGAACACGTCGGATTCCCTTCGATTGGCGTAGTTCTCCACCACTTGGGAGACGATGTGGCCCGCCTTGTCGATGGTCGTCATCCTCCCCGAGAGTATGTCCGCGGTACCGAACAGAAAGCCGAGCAGGGGGTCATGCCCCAGCGAGTACAGACGGTGGTAGTAAGTGCACAAACCGTCAACGTCGATCGTAGTATTCCTATTGTCCTGGGCATCGAAGGGAACCTTGCTCACCTTGGAATTTGCAAGGCGCTCCATCTCTTCCGGCGGAAACTTCTTGTCGAACATGTCCCGTATGTAGTCGGAGAGCGGCCCCGCCTTGAGACCTTCCCTGGTTTTATGCGGCACCCCGACAAGGAGGATGTCGACCGCACCGGCGAGGACGCCGGCAGCTGCCGCTACTGCGATGTCGTATTGGTCCAGGTGATGAATCTGGTCGTATTCCCCGTTGAGTTCGCGGATCACGGCCGCATTGGCGACGAGCTGCTCCTCGGTAAACAGGAACTCGATTTCAACATCGCCGGAAACTGAGGCTGCGGCCTCGGCAGATAGCTTCTCCCAAGATGGCGCCTCAAGGTTTGGGTCGAGCACTAGGGAGACCTGCCCGCTTCCACGTGCGGGCCTCGCATAGCCCAGCTCGTCGAGGAGCTCTTGGCTGCAGGAGATGCGCCTCTCTGCCTCCCGCATGTCCGGCATCGCGATGCTGCCGAGGAGCTCGTCCTGGTATTTCAGGACGCGAGCGATGTCCTTCTCGCTGTCTTGGTTGCTCAAGTCGTGGGCACCTCCCCCAAGTCCTTCCCAAGATCGGCAACTGCCCGCCCGAGCAGCACGTTGAGGCTGTTGAGGTAGTCCAGACGCTCTTTGTCGGCATCAGCCTCATCCTTGAGGGCTCGGATAATCGCCTGGTGCTTGGCAAGCGCTTCCTTGTATAACCTCTCCTTCTCCTGCTTAAGCTGTTTGCTCTTCAGGTGGGAGGTGATGCCTACCCCCGTCGCGGCCAGCACCACGACCGGCGCCGCCAAGACGAACACGCCAGCGACCATCCCGCCGCCGACTATCGCGCCTGCGGCCCCGAGCGCCGACGTGATTCCCGCGGCCGAGAGCCCCACGGTACCGAGGCCGTAGAGCGCTAAGAATGACCCGGTCCCTCCGATGCCGGCGCCAAGCGCACCAACCAACACCTCCGGTATCGGGCTCTCTCTAATCGTCCTTGCCTTGTCATTGAGGGCAGCAGCGGCCTCGTTCACCACATTGACGACTTGCTGCAGCGAGTCCCCGCTTTGGAACACCATCGCTTTCTTCTTTTTGACATACTCGCCCATATAACGCCCTCCTGTCATTTCTAAACTGATGTCGTGCATTGTAGGTCATCACGGATATATTCCTATGCTTAAGGCGACAGAAATGACCTGGGAAGTTTGCCTGACAAACATATTGGCATTTGCGGCCGAGCACTTACCTATAATTTCGAAAGCAAGTCACCCTCGCATTTCACCGGGAAGCACAAGGACGGCACCGGTTCGGGCCCGTCATACAGATATCGAAACTGCTGTGCCGACCCCCCGCCTTTGGATCTCCTCGCCTTGAGGTCGTGTTCGGTCAAATAGTCCGTCAATCTCCAGTTTCGTCAATGTCAATGACCCCAGCACCTTGGGATTGGAGAACCCTCAGTCTAGCCGTCTAAGCTCGTCCGAGGGAATGCTTGGATTCCCAGAGTTGCGCTTGCTCTGGCAATCAGCCTTTTGGAAACAAGCACAACGAACTATTTGGAAATACCGGATATGACAGCGTCGTATTTCTCCCGATCAAGCTCTATCTCGTTGAGATAGTCAGTGACCAAGTCGGCTATCACCTGCTTAAAACTCTCGCAGTCAAATGAATCGACAGTGCTATTGACGTCAATGTGCTTAACGTCGATGGACGCCCTGTTTTTATTGATAAGCTCGACGAATCCTTTGATATCCGGCGCGTCGTTCGTCAGGATTATCGATTCTCCCATGCCGAACGCCACGGTAACGGTTTTATCCACCATATTTCATCAGCCTCCTTCTCACGGCTTCAACGCCACCATCTAAAATCCTCGAGGCTTGCTCGAGCATGTCGGAGTACTCGAGAGCTCCGTTTTCATAATTGAACGATCCATCCATGTTCTGGCTTGCAATCACGACATTCTCCGCATCGGCATTGACGACGATGTTTGCATCATGGGTGACTACGATAACCTGCCTTTTATTCTTCAAAGAAATGAACCAGTTCTTGATTTGCCCGTATATCGTCTGGTTGTCCACGTTATCTTCGGGCTGGTCGATAAGCAATGGCACGTTTGTGTTTCTGTGGACAATGTACTCGAGAAGAATATTCGTCCTCGTTCCTGGTGACTTGACCGCTATATTCTCGTGTTCCAACTCTGGTTTCGACTTGTACCAGACAGACGATGTTTCCCGATAAGACAACTCAAAGGACTTCAGCTTTGTCTCTAATGCTTCAGCGCTCTTACCCGATTTATAACGCTTGTCCCCGAACCTAAACGCATCGATGAACACGGATAGATTATCTTCACAGCATTTGTTTCCTCCGCCTACATCAGCGAGGAGAAATTCATCCAGACATGTAATTAGGTAGTCAAGAGGAGACTGGATGTCCAGCTCCTTCTTGAAACAGAAAGCGTCAACGATTTCCCCATTCGCGAGGGCTTGGTTTTCGTGATGGAGCTGCATTTCCTTCTGCATCTCAAGATATGCCTTTACAAGGTGGGTTCGATATCTCGCGTCACGGGTTTCGCTGGCGAAAGTTTTCCTAAAGGAGTCGATCGCGATTTGGCGATCCTTGCTCACTTTGCTCAATTCCGACTTCTTCGCTTTGAGTTTATCTTCTAGCGACATATGGAGGTAATCACCTTCGAGATACCCAACACGCGCACGGTGCGCTGCCTCTATAACGGCTTTCTCATATGCGACGAACGCGTCGGAAACATCTCTCTCGTTTTGGAGGAACTCAAGAACGTCTTTGGTAAAAGACTTTTCCAGTTTGTCCTGCAACTGTTCGTAGTCTATGGATTCTCGAAGCTTCACAGACGCATGCGTCGGAGCTTTGGGAATCTTCAAAGACAGTTTCTCGTCATGATCGACTCCGAACCTACCCACGAAGTCAACGAGATTGTCCACCGCCTCAGAGGTGAGGCCCTGTATGAGTTCATTGAATCGAACTGAGTTTGAACTCTTTACCGATTCAGTATCGATGTCGTTCACCAAATCAAACGCCGACCCGAAGTAGCCTTCAAGCTGCCTGTTAAACGCATCACCCTTACTTTGGAACAGCAACGAAACATAGCTTTGGTTGAAGTATTCAAATTGGAAGGAGTCGGGGATAACAGTTTGTCCGGAGAGACATTGCACGGTGGGAGTAGAGGCCTTGAGAAACTCAATTCTGTCTGTGTCGTTGAAATGTTTCTCGCATTTTGAATCATCAAGTGCCATCGCAAGACGATCGAGAAGAACGGACTTCCCGCTTCCCCGACCACCGATAATTGTGTTTAGCCTTGGGGAAAGATCTATCTTCTGGTCCCCGATAGTAACCGAACCGAGATACTGCCCCCTCTCGTCCTCATGGATAGCGATAGGAGTTCTTGTGATCCTGGAAACTTCTGAACCAACCATTTGCAGGCCGATAAAGTTCGGAAGTGCGGCAAAATATTGAGGAGGATTGTCGAGGTAGCTCTTCAGCTTTTCGAAATCTTTGGAATCGGAGAACGAGACGATGGATTCCATCTTCCCACAATCCATCATCTCTAGGTACTCGATTGCCCTTGCGATTTGGGATGCGCCGCTGGTCTCCCAAAAGGCAAAGAACTGATCCATGTACTTATGCACGTTGGGGGCAGGCCCTCCATCAACGTGCCACTCCCAATCAATCGCCCGCTTCCTCTGCTTGAAGGCGTGCGGACTGACCACAAACTTAATACCAAGGTCAAGCAGCTCATCGAACAGGGTATTGATGTGGATTGGATTGTCGGAACTGACGGAGTGCCTGCTCATGATATTGTTCACGCCAGAGCACAGATTTGTCAGACGTTCATCATCGTTCATACAGTCAAAGTAGACGACGAGATGCTTTGATTCACCGTCCCCTGTGAGCTTCATATCGATTTCGACACCCGGAATTAACGCAACGGGCACGTTCCTCTTGAAGAACTCGCGATACAGCTCTTCCGAAATGATGTCATGGTCGGTAAATGAGATCATCTCGAGCTTCGGATAATCGGCAATGATCCCAAGGAACCTGTCGACGTATTCCACAACTGAGAGTTTCGCAAGCTCTTTGTCTGGCTTTGTACATTGATTCGAATGAATATGGAGATCCCAAATCGCGCTGCTGACGCAGATACTCGAGGACATTGCCTGTCACCCCTCGTCGCTAATTTGGCAAGCACTGGTATGGCTGCTTACCGCCGAACCTTTTCGATCTCCATCGATATCGAAGAAACGGAGCTGATGCTGCAACCATTGGAGGTTGGCCCACTTGCGAGGAATAACAGCATAGATGGCATTACCCATGAACTTTCTCCCTTACTCCATCGTGCCTATGACATTGAGCAAATCGCCATAGCTCGCGACCTCGTGATAACGGACCTCCGACGTACTGATGTCGTTGAAGAGCTTCTTCGCACAGGCGATCTTCGCGTTCTCTATGCCTTTGAGCTCCAGCGTCTCCATGGTCCCCTTGGTCTCGGCTATGAAGTAGATATGCCTCACGCTGCCCTTCTCGAAGGCTATGGCCCAGTCAGGTGCGTAGTTTCCAACCGGCGTGGGTATCTGAAACGAACGGGGCAGGCGCGCGTAGACGCAGACCTCCGAGGCAGCATCGAGCGCGCAGGCGAAGTCCCTCTCTGTCTGGCTGTCCCACACCACGTAATCCTGAATGTTCTTCCTGGTCGCGATGATGTGGGAGCGGTTCTCGGGCATGCGTTCGGTGAATATCTCGCTGTCATATCTGTCGTCGAGCGTGTGATAGGTGATGTGATCGACCACCATCGTCGCCTTCTGCGCGACGATGGCCTTGCCGACCTTGGCGATGAACTCCTCGGGGTTCTGCCTGAACATGTCGAACTTGAGCGGACTGATCCCCGCAAGGATGGCGGCAGCGCTGCGACGCGTGATGACGGCGGCCTGCGCCACCTCGCCCACAAGGTCGTAAGTGACCCCTTGACCGGTGCCGGTATCGATGTTCTCCTGGTTCGTCTCGGTGATGTCGAAGTGTTCGCCGGTATCGAGAGCGGCACGCGTCGCCTTACTCTGCTGCGTGCCCGTCGTCATGCTCACGCCCAACCTGGTGACCGACAGGTGCTCGTCGATATAGGCGACTGACTTCCGCCTCAGCTCGTTCTCATCGAAGCTCACCGTGTAGGCATGCTTGGAGTTGATACGCCCCCACAGCTCTTTGAACTCGCGTCTGTCGAAGTTTTCGTTAAGCCGGTTGTCCGTGAGCTTGCTCTCATGCCCGTCGGCTATCATGCCCGCAAGCGCATCCGGATCGTAGACGCTCTTGACCAGAACCTCTATGGCTGGCGCCTTTGCCTGGACCTCTGGTGGGAGCTTTGTCAGCGCGTAGGAGAAGCTCCTACCGTCCTTGAACTTGTCGGTCGGCTTGCCATGTAGGTCGATGAAGTCGTTCTTGAGCAGGAAGGCATATACGACGGTCGCGTCATCGCCGCTGAAGGTCATGGGCTCCGCATCAGGCAGCCTCACAGTGCGTCCATCGAACAGCGCGTTCGTGACGGCCGTCGGGCGTTCGCGTAGCTCGGTGCGGATGTCGCGCTGCAGCGCATCGACGAAGTTCGCATAGCTCTCGGAGGCGATCACGGTAAGAACATTCACCTTGTGCACCTCGCCTTCGCCGAGCACGGAGAGATCCTGACGCTCCCCATCCTGGTTCACGCACAGCCGCAGACCGCGCCCTACCTCCTGACGCTTGCCGGTCTCGGAGTCGGAGTGCTTGAGCGTGCATATCTGGAACACGTTGGGATTGTCCCAGCCCTCGCGCAGGGCGGAATGGCTGAAGATGAAACGGCATGGCTCGTCGAACGACAGAAGCCGCTCCTTGTTCTTCAGGATGAGATCGTACGCGCTGATGTCGTCGCTCCCCTCCTGGCCCCGCTTGGTCCTGCTGTCCACCGTATGCCCGTGCTTGTCTATGCTGAAGTAGCCCTTGTGGACCTCGTGTGCATCGAAGCGCCTCAGGTAGTCGAGATAGGAGCTGTCCTGCATGTCGACCATGGTCGGATGGGCCAGGCGCTCGGAGACCGCTGTTGCATACTCCTCCTCGAAGACCTTGCCGTAGCCCACGGTCAGCTCCTCGCCGTCATCGTCATAGGCCCGGTAGCGTGCGACCTCATCGATGAAGAAGAGTGACAGGCACTTCACCCCACGGAAGAAAAGCGCCTCCTCCTTCTGGAGGTGCGAGCAGATGGTCTCGCGGATCTGGATGCGACGCATGTCGTCTTCGGACGAGTCACCATAGACCTCACCCTTGCGGAGCACGAGTCCGTTCAGGAAGCGTACGTGCCCCAGCTCGCCATCCATGTCCGGCACGATGCCATCGGGCGCGATGGTGAAACCGTCGCGGTATGCCTCCATTCGCGTGTCGCCGCTGGCGACGTAGATGTCATCCCCCACGTCGAAGCGTCCGACTGCCTTGCGCACCGTGCCCGATGCGTTCGTCTTCTTGTGCTCGATGATAGCGACGGGCGGCTTCGTACGGCTCACCACGACGTCCTGCAGATAGAGGTACCCGTCGGTTCCGCGCATGTTCTTGAGCTCGAAGCCCTTGACCTCGATGCGCTTCACCAGGCGCTGGTTGTATGCGTCGAGCGCGTCCAGCTCGTAGACCATGTTGTGAACCACGCGGTGGGTGGCGGAGTAGTTCAGGCAGAAGAGCGGATTGAAGCGCTTGATGCCGTTCTGCGTGGCCGCTCCTCCCATCTTCTGCGGCTCGTCCTGAATGACGATCGGTCGGTTGGCTGCCAGCACGTCGATGGGACGGCGACTGCCGAACTCATCACGCTCGGAGTACATGATGCGCGCCTCCTTGCTGGTTCCGCCCTCCTTCATGGATGTATTGAAGGCCTGCATATTGATGATCATCACGTTGATGTCGGTGCTCTGCGAGTATGCGTCCAGCTCGTTCAGTCGACTGCTGTTATAGATGAAGTACTTGATGGGCTTGCCGTACTGCTCGAAGAAGTGCCGCTCTGTGGCCTGGAGGGACTTGTAGACACCCTCGCGGATGGCTACCGACGGCACCACGACTATGAACTTCGTCCAACCATAGAGCCTGTTGAGCTCGTAGGCCGTCTTGGTGTAGACGTAGGTCTTGCCCGTGCCGGTCTCCATCTCCACGTCGAGTTGGCACGCGCCGATGTCCGCGCAGAGCGAGCTGGACTCCATGATCTGGTTGCTGGATTGAACGCTTCGGATGTTTGCCAGGAGCTGTCCGGCGTCAAGCAGCACCGACGCATTTCCATAGCCCTCGGCGGTATCGAAGAGATTGGTGGCACCGCGCCTGCCCAAATCGCGAACATAGGCAAAAGCGCTCTGGTTCGGCTGCCCCTCGAACACGTCGGTTACGGCTTTGGCGGCCTCGGTCTGGAAGGACTGTATCTTGAACTTGAACTCCACTATTCTGCCCTACCTTGTGCCGACGATGGGTCGATGGCCTTCGCGAACTCCTGAAAATCGTTTTCGTAGTTCTCGTCCTGAATCTCCTGGTAGCGCGAAAATTCTTCCAGGGCCTTCTTCTCCGCCCGGTCATGTGATACTTGCCCCTTCGTTTTCAACACATCGCGACGCGAGTACCGCAGGAAGTCATCCAGCGCTTCGCTGCAATCCTGCATGCTGGTGAGGATTCCGTCCTCCGCTCTGCTCTCAAGATCGTCCAGGAATCTGTTTACCAGCCTGTTGAGGCGGGTTATCTCGTCTTCGCCCAGATAATTCTTCGCGATGGAGACGTCGCTCGAGTGTATGCGCTCATCTGAGCTGTCCTTCCAGCTCGTCAACCCCATGTGGGGCTTCGAAGCATCAGCACGCGAGTCGACAATCTCCGCTGCGGTGTGGCCCAGGGCCGCATAGTGCATCTTGTTTTGAACAGATGCGAAGAAGTCGCGCGCCACCGGGCTGTTCTTGTCGTAGTCGAAGCTGCACTCCTGGAAGATGTCGGTCACCTTCAGCCACATGCGGCGCTCGCTTGCGCGGATGTCACGGATACGCGCGAGCAGCTCGTCGAAGTAATCCTTCCCGAACGGCGCGCCGTTCTTCAACATTTCATCGTTTAAGACGAACCCCTTGGTGATGTATTCCCTCAGCGTCTTCGTGGCCCACTGCCTGAACTGCGTCGCCTTCATGGAATTGATCCTGTACCCCACGGCGATGATGGCATCGAGGTTGTAGAAGTTGGTCGGCTTCTTATTAAATTCAGAGATCCTGAATTTAATAAGGGCATCGGCTTCCGACAACTCCCCCTCTTCGAAGATGTTCTTCAGATGCATGCTTATATTCGAAGGCGTCGTGTCGAATAAATCGGCCATCTCCTTTTGCGTCAGCCAGAAGGTCTCGTCAAGATAACGGACTTCCAGTGGCACGTCGTGCCCCGCGTTTTGATAGAGGACTATCTCTGCCTTGATAGGCTCGTCTTTTGAGATTGGTTTACCGTCCACGATGTCACCTCCCTAAATCACCCGTCGGATGGTGTCGGGACTGAAGGTTTTGAATAGCTCCTCGAAGTTCGCCTCAGTCGAATCGTTCGCCATGGACGCGTCACGAAACACGGCGTATACCGGCTTGCGCTTCGCTATCGACTCGATGGTGTCGATGCCGACACCAACATCAAAGCATGCGAGCATCTGACCATCGTTAACATCAAAGACCCGCTTGCCACAGATGTCGAGCTCCTTGATTTTCGCGGACAGAGGAATACGGAACTTCGGCAGCACCTGGAAGAGCAGGTCCTCCGGAGTACGTCCTTCCTTGAGGTTGTCCACGTACATTGCGAGAACGTCTTGAGAAAGTTGGTTCGGACCCTGATAGGTATCGTTGAAGTTAGAGGAATCAATCTTCAAGACGCGAAAGCCAATATCCGGAATGGTTTTCTTTTCCTCAACGCCTTCAAGATCGAGTTGGTCATCAACCTTCGCATTGTCTGATTCGATCTCTGCAGCCAGTTTTTCACCAGCCCGACGAATACGTTCTTTGCCGAGTTCGCAAATGGTACCATACCCAGTCCTAAAAGCCTCACTATGCTCATTGCAGACTTCAGGTAGCTGCACCATTATGAATTTACGACTACCACCATCCTTGGCATTCAACTTCATAGTCGCATGGGCTGTAGTCGCTGACCCAGAAAAAAAATCAAGTACAACCGAGTCCCTGCCTGTTCCAATTTGAAGAACACGCTCCAACAGCCTTACGGGCTTTGGAAAATCAAAGACCTTGGCCCCGAAAAGATCTTCAACTTCCTTTGTTGCTTCTTGAGTGTGTCCAACGTCTTCATATGGCCACCAATTATGTGGTGTCAAGCCATCCCTTACTTCCGATAGAAAACGCTTAAGTGCTGGTACACTATTGTTTCCATCGATTCCCCACCATATTCGATTATCCTGTTGAAACCGCTCTGTAGCAGCTTGTTCGTATTTCCATGCTTTCTCACGGTTACTTATTATTTTCCCTGTATTGGGATTAATGATGTCATAACACAGATTTGGACGCTGGGAAACAGTCGCTTGATTAAGATAATCGACCGCTTTCCAAGGACCTCTGGGGTCATTATCTGGGTTAGAGTAACGGTCAACTGACTCATCAGTACGCGGCAAGAGGTTAGCTGTAAAACAAGGTGATTTTGAACAAACAAGCAAATAATCACACATAGACGCAATGCCAACATAGTTATTACTAACGCTGTACTTTCTCTGCCAAGTAATTAATGACTCAAACCTGTCATGCCCAAACACTTCGTCGCAGAGTGCTTCTAGGTTTTTTAGTTCCCCCTCATCAATGCTGATGAACATCGCTCCGTCATCTGTAAGCAAATCTCTCGCGAGTAACAGCCTCGGATACATCATCGAGCACCAGTCGGAATGGAAGCGACCGTTGCTCTCGGGGTTCGCAACGAGCCTGCCGCCCTCTTCGTCATACTCGTCACTCGCACCTTCGTAGTCCTCACGGCTCTGCGAGAAATCATCATCGTAGATGAAATCATGACCGGTGTTGTAGGGCGGGTCGATATAGATGAGTTTCACCTTACCCGCGTAGGTCTCACGCAACAGCTTCAGGGCATCGAGGTTGTCACCCTCGATGTAGAGATTCTGGGTCGTGTCCCAGTCTTTGCTCTCCTCGATGCAGGGACGAAAGGCCTTGTCGCAGGGAGTGCGAGCTTCGAGTTTCGCAGCCGCCTTGCCGGGCCAGGTGAACTGATAGCGCTCGCGCGGCCCATCGACCACCTCGTCAGCCAGGTCACTACGTAAAGCGTCGAAGTCGATCGCCCGTCTGAGTTCACCATCGTCGCCGATGGCCTCGGTCACCACATCAGGGAACAGCTCCGCTATCTTGTCGATGTTCTCCTGCGTCAGATCTGGTGTGGCGGTGTCGATTCTCTCCATGTGTCTACCTTTCCTCAAACTGGGCGAGCTGTCGCTTCTTGTCCTGCATCTGAGCGAACAGGGTATTGCGCTTGTTGATCTGTTTTTCCTTCATGCATCTCTGCTCCAACACGGCGATCTCGCTCTCGAGTGCCCTTTGCCTTTCATGACGCTCGATCCGCGTGTCGATTTCCGATCCATCTACGGTTCCGAACACGATCTGCGCGCAGAACGAATCCCAGACATCATCGAGCGTGGAGCCCCTCATCACGAGCTTCTCCAAGCCCGACGCGGAGTGCGTCCCCTGACGGTGGATGACGAGCCGCTGTGCCTCGCCCTCCTCGCAGACGAACACCATGCTGTGCCGGTTGGCCTGCTCGATGGCGAGGAGAACCGCATCCGAGACCGGCTCGCCCTTGGACACGATCTCCATGACGAGGATCTCGTGGACGTTCTCACCGTCAAGGACGTTCGCCGTGGTCGCCTTTATGCTGTTGGCGATAACGATACGCTCCACCTGGGACACGAACTGGCCCCTGGTCTTCCTGTTCAGCTTCAGGTTGCCGTAGAACGCCTCCTTGGGAAGGCGACGGTCGACCTCGGTCGTCGATGGAAGACCCAGCATCATCTCACCACCAGAAAGCAGATGAGCTCGAAATCGTCGAGTCCCGCGACTTCGTTTTCCAGAAAGCTCGTCGTGCCCTCTCCGAAGAAGCTCGCCACGTCGTTCTCATCCTTGACCTCGATGATGGAGGCGATGGCGTCTTCGAGGAGCTTGGACGCCGAGGACATGTCGCGTCCGTCCCTCGTGAGCCTGTTGTAGCTCTTGCAGAGGGCCGCGTCCGGTTCGTCCTTGCCGCGGCAGAGGACGCGCATCCAGTCGAGGTTCGCCTTCGGCTGCAGGTGGGTGCAGAGCACCTCGCCGTCGTCTCCCACGTACACGAGATAGAAGGGATGCAGCTGGTTTCTGCCCTTTATCTGCTGGTCGTCGGTCACGTTGCGCAGCACGAACAGTATCCCCGGCTCGTCGCCCCTGACGACGGCATGTATGCCATGCGGCATGTTCTCGATATCGGGGTTCTCGTCGTGGTAGGAGAGCAGGTCCATGCGGAACTCGTTCAGGCCGAGGTCGGTGATGGAAACGCCGCCGGACACATCCTCCAGGTCGATGACCTCCTCCTGCATCTGTCGCAGCTGGCGCTCGCGGTACTCCAGGTCGCCCGTCTCCTCCTCGTTGATGTAGTCGTCATCGCCCGTGGAGGTGAGCACCGCCGCGCGCATGCGCGCCTCGACGCGTTCCTTCAGCCTTATGTACTCATCGAGCTCGACATCGGGCCAGTAGTTGACCAGCTGGATGCGGGCGTTTTTCGACCCGATGCGGTCGATGCGCCCGAAGCGCTGGATGATGCGCACGGGGTTCCAGTGGATGTCGTAGTTGATGAGGTAGTCGCAGTCCTGCAGGTTCTGGCCCTCGCTTATGCAGTCGGTGCCGATGAGGATGTCGATGTCGTGATGCATCTCCGGGTAGACGATATCGCGCTCCTTCGAGAGAGGAGAGAAGCAGGTGAGCAGCATGTTCATGTCACCCGGGATCTTCTTGACGGTGCTCCTCGGCGTGCTCTTGCCGGTGACGATGGCGGTCTCGAGCCCGAGCCTTTCCTTGGCGAACCTCGAGACATGTTCGTAGAGGTAGTCGGCGGTGTCCGCGAAGGCCGTGAACACGAGCACCTTCCTGTTGCCCTCGTTGATGGGGTTCGCGACCTTGCCAGCGATCGTCTCGCAGAGGTCCTTGAGCTTGGCATCGTTCTCCGGCGTGATGTCGGCGATCATGGACACCAGCAGCTCGAGCGTCTCCCTGTCCTTTGCCAGGTCCCGTTGCCAGGAGAGGTAGTCCATGTCAGCTATCTCGACCTTCGTCTTCCCGCCCACCTCGAACAGCGGCAGCCCCTCGTCATCGAAGTCGAGGTCGTCGTACTCGTCATCGAACCCGTCGCTCACCTCACCGCTCTTGGTGGCGATGTAGGCGTCCACGGCCCGCTCCGCCGCCTCGACGGTGGAGAGCACCTTGGAAAGCGTCAGCGAGAAGGAGTGGACCGAGCTCTCGAGGCGCTTGAGGAGGTTCGTCTGCATGAGCTTGCGGATGCCCCATTCGCGACCCTTGATGGAGAGGTTCCTGCCGTTCGACTCCTCGTAGTTCCCCATCCTGCTCGGAAGGATATAGGCGGATGGCATATAGACCACGAGCGAAAGGGAGTCCAGCTCCGCGTATATCTCGTGGTAGTTGATGGCACCCTCGAGGTCCGTGAGCTTCGCTCGTTTGGATATGGGCTTGTTGCGCTGTGGGAACGCACCGAGCGCCTCCATGTCGTAGTGCCGCTGTATGTGCTTGCGGGAGCGGGCGACGGTCACCTCGTCGAGGATCGTGAAGAAGTCGAAGCTCAGCATGTCGGTGAGCGCGTCGGTGGTCCTCTCGTCGGGCGGCAGCTTCGTCCAGGCGTTGTAGGCCTTCTGGGCGTTGCGGAACACGGTGTCGACGTCCGAGGAGAGGTCGAGCTTGCCCGCCCAGTTCGCCTTGTCTCCCTCGTAGGCGAGTGCGAGCTGGTTCTTGAGATCGTTGAAGCGGTTGTTCACCGGAGTGGCGGAGAGCATGAGCACCTTGGTCTTCACGCCCTGACGGACGATGCGGTTCAGAAGGCGCAGGTAGCGGTTCTCCTTGTCGTCGTTCTTGCTGGCGGTATCTGCGCCGTTGCGGAAGTTGTGCGATTCGTCGATGACGACGAGGTCGTAGTTTCCCCAGTTGATGCGCTCGATGGGAAGACCGCAGCAGGTGTCGCCGTGCTCGCGCGAGAGATCGGTATGGTAGAGCACGTCATAGCGCAGACGGTCCTGCGCGATGGGGTTGTTGACGAGGTTGCCGCGAAAGGTCATCCAGTTGTCCGCAAGCTTCTTGGGGCAGAGCACCAGCACGTTGCGGTTCCGGGACTCGTAGTACTTGATGACGGCAAGCGCCGTGAACGTCTTGCCGAGGCCCACGCTGTCGGCAAGGATGCAACCGTTGTAGGTCTCGAGCTTGTTGATGATCGATATCGCGGCATCCTTCTGGAAGTCGTAGAGCTTGCCCCAGATGGCCGACTCCTTGAAGCCGGTGCCCTCGTTGGGGAGCACGTCCTCCGAGATGTCGTCGAGGAACTCGCTGAAGATGTTGAAGAGCGCCGAGTAGTAGACGAGCTCGGGCGGATTCTCGCGGTAGACCGTCGTTATGGATTCGATGACCTGCTCGGTCACGTCCTCCACCGCACTGTCTTCCCATGCCTCGTCGAACATCCGCAGAAGCTCGGTGGAGGCGGGAGCATCCTGCCGCATGATTATCTGGAAACGTGACGAAGACGGCTTCGTACCGAGGCCGCTTGTGGTGAACTCGTCGAAGGGCGCATACACGTAGCTGTCGTCTGCCGACTCCACTTCGAGGAAGCTGTTCATGGACTGGTCGCTACGGAACGACTTGAAACGCGCCTTGCGGCGTATCCAGTCGGCGCATTCACGCGCGATCGTGCGCTGTGTGAGCTCGTTTCGGAGCTTTATCTCGAACTGGGTGCCGTAGAGGCTCCGCTCGCGGTTGAGCCGGGGGATGTAGAACTCGCGCTGTTCCTTGTTACCCTTGCTTCCCAGGAAGGTCGGGGAGGTGTAGATGAAGCGGAACTCGTCGAGGCCGTCCAGCTGCGTCTCGAGTTCCTGATACGCGTAGATGGAGAAGTAGGCGGAGGCGACGGAGAGCCTGTCACCCGTCGAAAGACGTGCAGTCAGATCATCGCGGACGATGCGGGCCTTGTTGTCGAACGACTCGACCGTCATTTCCGCGCGCCCTGGCCCTTCTTGCTGGCGACTATCCTGTCCGTCAGCATGTTGGAGATGAGAGAGCTGATGCTCGTGCAGTTGTCCTCCGCGAGCCGTCTCACCTCATCCTTCATCTCCGGCGTCACGGCGAAGTTTATCCGTTCGGTCTTGTTCCCGTTGAGAATGCGCTTCCGCAATTCCTGTTCGTTCATCCCGCCTCCCGTGCGAACGGCCGATGCTTTGTTATGGACTGCTCTGCTACACAAACTTTGTTAAAGAGTTTAACATGGTTTTCAGACATAATGCTCCTCTAGCCCAAGTTTTAGTTGATTAGCTCAACGCATGCCAAGCTCGTAACCTTAAATTACCCGCTTCGCAAGAGCAGGAGAAGCAATGCGCAGCGGTGTGTCAAGATCGTCAGGGCAGAGAAGCCAGAGAAGCAAGTAGCCTATTCCGTACACACGAGTGTGTGGAATAGGACTCGCTCGCCACCTCCGCCAACACCGCCACGCCCGTGCCGCCCCTCCCCCAGACTGTCGTCTGTCGGAGGGGTCGACCCACGGTCGCGCGGGTCGGCTCGTCGGAAGGCGTTGCGGGGGAGGCCCCGCGCCCCTGGGGTGATCAGATGATCAGCAGCGACACCAGACCGAGGCGCCTCTGGCTCCGCCTCTCGACGGAGGAGGACGACGCCCTCGCCAGCGCCGCGAAGGCCTACGGCATCACCAAGACGGACCTCGTCCGCCTCCTCGTCCGCTACGTCCGGCTCCCCAGCACGCACCTGCTCGCGGGGGCACCGATAGTCTTCGACTACGAGACCTCTCATGAAATCTCTTACAACCTCCATGCCATAGGCACCCTCTACAACCAGTCGGTGCGGGCCCTCAACACGATGGCCAAGGGCGTGCGGGAGTCAGAGGCCGACCCTGCCGACGTGATGGAGGTCCTCGCCGTCGTCCATGCCGACATGTCCTACGTCAAGGGCTCGCTCGACCGCCTGCGTGAGGACGTCTCGGTCCTCTGCGACCGACCCAGCCTCTTCACCTGGTGAGCCGCCATGCCATACGTGAAGGCCATATCGGGTCACTCCGGGCTCGCCGGCGCGAGGCGCTACTTCGAACGCGGTGGCCGTGCGCTTGCCCATGACTACCTCGGGCTCGATGCTCCCGTCATCGGCGAGAACGGGCATGGGCTCCCCGTCTACGGCGACTACGCCTGGGACGAGGCCATGGACACGCGTCGCGCCGCCGAGGGCAACGACGCACCCTGGCGGGGCAGGCACGCGCGCACCTACAAGCACTACGTCGTCTCCCCCGACCCCAGGGACGGCATCACACTCGACGGCCTGAGGAGGCTCGCGACCCGATGGGCGCGAGAGGGCTTCCCCGACTTCCAGGTCGCCATCGTCTACCACGACGACAACGAGGGCCACGTCCCCCACGCCCACGTCATCGTGAACAACACCAACATGAGGACGGGCAGGCGCCTGCAGGACCCCGACCCCGGCACCCTCAACGGACTGCTCCAGGCGATCTCGCGCGAGATGGGCCTCTCCCACTTCGACGGCAGGATAGACGCGGACCACCCCGACACGCGAGGGGCGGGTTCGCGCACGGACTACCAGAGGGTCCACGTCGGGCGTGAGGAGTCCGAGATGGCGGGGAGGGGCGGCTACTCCTGGGTCGCCGACATCCGCGCGAGGGTCGACGTCGCGCGTGGAGTCGCACGGGACCCGGAGGACTTCAGGCGCCTCCTCGCTTCCATGGGAGTCACGACGAGGGAGCGCAGGGATGGCACCGACTGGACGTACTCACTCGCCGACCAGCCCTCGCGGCAGGTGAGCGGCACGAGGCTTGGCACCGACTACCGGAAGGCACACGTCACCCGCGAGCTCACGAGCCCACGAAGGGCGCGGCTGCCCGAATCGTCACAAGAACGCATCGCCAGAATCGTCCGGGATGCCATGGAGGTGCACGACCTGGCCGAGCTCCGCCGCCTCGCCTCAACCGTGGGGACGGCCCAGGAGGTCCGGGCCATGTCCCTCGACGGACTCGACCTGGCCGTGAGGAGGGCCAGGTCGAGGGGCGACGAGAGGGCGGCCGACAGGATCTTGCAGGCCCGCAACCATGCGAGCGAAAGGCGGCTCCTCCCAGAGCACGAGAGCCATGACGACAGCACCGGCGGCATCCACGCCGGCGGCGCGGGCGACATCCCCCGCAGGCAGGACCAGACAGGGCCGACCAGTCGCACACCCGTGAGGGGCCCACGCCGTGACGGGAGGGGTTGGGACAGATGAGAGTGGACGTCTCATACGCGGACGGCAGGCTCGAGTCGTTCGACACGGACCGGTTCACGAGGGCCGAGCCGTTCGCCGCGAAGAGCATGCTCGCGGACCTCGCCCTCGCGTTTTGCGAGGACGGGTCCCTGGTCCTCCGCGCCGACTGCTATGACGTGCGCGACGTGGGGGACGGCGCCATGGCGAGGAGGCGCCGGGGATGGGCGTTCCTGCTCGTATCCTGCGAGGAGGCCCCGCAGGTGCTGTCCGTGGCCGTCGACGGTACCGTGAGGTGGTCGCGCGTCGGGCCCGACCTCGCGGACGTCGGACGCCTGAGGGCCCTCGGCGCCATGTGGCACCCCGGCGGCGGCTCGACCGCGCAGCTCGCCGTCTGGCTCCATGACCTCGCCTGTCAGGCGCACCCCGGGCTCCTCGGCACGAGGGACGGCGAGGACGAGCTACGAATATCTGTCCGACCTCGTCGCTATCATCTGAGATGTCCTGGGGTCGAAGACGGAGGGGACGATGATGAGGTTCCTGAAGGCCCTTGGAAGAACTGTCGACTGGCTGCTACGGGCAACACTAAGGCTCATGACATGGGCATTGCGGCTGGCATCCGCTCAGTGATGTGAGCATAGCTGCATCACGAGACCACAAGCATCCATCGGACACATGAACAGCCCCCCAGAGAGGCTTACCACAGCTTGTCTATCAACATGTTTCTCGCCACCATCAAACATCGCCACACCTACTGCTGCGACGAACCTTCAGGACGCATTCTCCACCGTGTGTCGATGCCACCGACGAGTTTATAGTCGGCCCCGATCTTTAGTTCTCCCCTCCAAGGCATTGGTATTTCCGGAGAAGAGCCCTCTTGACAAGGTCCATGATTGATTCGTCGGAATCCACTTCCTCCAAGCCAAACCGCGACAGAAGTTCCTTATTCTTCTTGATGGTCTTGTACAGGAGCTTTCGGTCCTTGTCATCGAGATCAATGTGGTAGAGCAGATTGCAGAGCTGAATAATCAGCGCTCTCCTCTTTGCATCGATTTCTGTCGAGCTCCAATCAGCAAACTCGTCAAGGTCGATATCGGTATATCTCGGCTGCAGGCCGAGTATCGGATTGACCAGAAGTTGGGCGGAGGCATTCATCAGGTTGACGTACGACCCGAGTTCGTATTGTTGTCCCTCGGCCATCGCACTGTAGTCGAGGCCGAACGAGGAAACTCGCTCGATGGCAGCTTCTATCTTGACCTCCTCATCATCGATTCGTCCGATGCGTTCTCCAAGCTCCACGATAGCTAGCTCGTAGGATTTCGCGTCTCGGTCGCCAATCGATGTGAAAACGTCTTCGATTCGCTTCTTCTCCTCCCTGTCCTTGATGAAAAAGGCACCGCCTCCGAGCAAAGCAACGCCCGCTATGGCCCAGCCCACAGGACCTGCCAGTGCGAGAAGAGCCTCTCCAGCTGCCATCCCACCACCACCTGCTATGAGGGCGCCTCCCCCGAGCCATGCAAGGGCAGCGTTCGTGGCAGCGGCACCACCTAGTGTGGCGATTGCGGTTCCAGTTGACGCAACGCCAAACGTGGTTGCGATACCCATGGCCGCAGTGGGCGCCAAGGCAGCTATCGCGATTCCCGCTCCCGCCCCTGCGACTCCCTCTCCCACATTCTTCGCTTGGACCGCAACGTAATCAGCCTCGATTACCTCTACTTGCTGCTTCCAGTCCAGGCGAACCTTTTTGACTCTCTCGAACTCACGGCGCTTCTCTTCGGGGACATTTCTGATCTTATCGAAGCTGCTTTGAAAGGCGCCAAGATTGTCAGAGAGCCGAGCGGACCTCCCACCGAGCTCCTCGATTTCCGCGTTCGTCTTGTCGAGAGCCGCTTCGGCCCTCTTCCTGGATTTTTCCAGGCTCGATTCCTTTTTGGTCATCTCTCGTCCTTGGTAAAGTATGCGTCGATATCAGACTTGCTCTTCAAGATTTCGTCATCCGGCACGCCACGCAGCTCGGCTAGACGTGCCGACGTCTCGAACGCATGGATGTACATCTCGCTGCTCTTGAAGTCGTTGACAAAGCACACGAGCTTCTTGTCGTTGTACAGGTCCGCCAGACAATAGAGCCCGGTCAGATAGTCTTCGACTATAGCCTTTTCTCGTAGCGCCAAACGCGCCCCCGCTTCTGCCGAACGCACTGCCACCGCACGCCGAGTCTCGCCATAGAGAGATATCGTGAAGCGACCGACGCCAACGATATTGAGCCGCATGAGAAACTCGGGGGCATTGAATACACCAACTCCGGCTGCGAATGCCTGGATGGTAGCGTCACCAACATCGAGCATACAGAACGTCCCGTGCGCCACGGTGAGCATCCTTTTAACCGTGGGGTTCGAAAACGGTTTGCAGACCTCCCACATCTCCGGGAAGGTACGCGTCCCAGATGGTGCAACCGAGAGGTATCTGATCAAGCGTCGTATCGAATAAAGCAGCCTGACGATGGCTTCGTTCACGAGAACGGGAACCGCCTGCACGGCTTGGAACCGAGCGTCATAGCCCTGCTTGAAGATTTCCAACGCAAGGTTGTTCGTGCCCATCGCCAGCTCAGATGCCGGAATCCCAAGTGTTTGCCCAATGGCAATCACGTCGTTAGTCCACGCCCAGAGGGGAGAAGGTATCCCCATTCCTCGGCCTTTGCTGCTCGATGATCCCGCCATATCAGAGATGAGATGGCCGAACCAGTTCGCAAACCCGCAGAAGAACTTTGCGGGGACGTTGCTACCTCGAAGCTCGAACTGTCCGTCAGCTTCTTCCAGGGCCACAAGCTGGCCTTCCGTCACGAAGTGGGACCTGTTCTGGAACTGATCCAGGATTGAAAAGAACAGGCCGAGCAAGGTGGGTTGTGTCCGAGGGACTTGAAGTGGTGGCTGCTAGGGGTCAGACCAAATATCTCGCTCGCGGCACCTCTGCCCGTTTGGTCGTACGGGACCTTGAACTTGTCTTCCAAGAACTTGATGGCTGTCCTATCGCTATCGTCCGGCCAACCATTAAGCCTTGCGAAATCCGTCACGCGGTCCTCAAACCATCCGTCGCCGATATTCCCCATTGGCGACTCACCTGGTTTCCCCACCAGGAAAATGTCAATCAAACCGCAAATCGCACCTGAACTAGCAGCGAGAGCGTAGTCCAGCTTATCGCATGAGGGTTTTAATGCGTTGACCGACCGGATGGTTTCATTGATGCTTATGAACTCGCAATCTGCCATCGCGATAGCCGACTCGATAGACGATGCAAATTTGAATTCGCTTTCGGTGACGTCCATTGCGAGAACAATCGGCTGCTCGTTATGCATAGAACGACGTCGCCCTCTTCTCAAGTCAACTTACATCTGCACTCACGTCGGCATGGGCACATGTCACGCCGACGAGACCTCATATCGCATGATTCACATGTTAATCCACCCTTTGGACAGAATGTTACCTCACGGTATTTCGGGATACGGCCCCCTCTCGCCCGTCGCCTGGGGATACGCGTCGGGCGCCTCAGACTCCACCGTCGGTACGATCCTCCTCGTGCCGGTGTAGCGGATGAGGGCAGCGCGGTTGATGCGCCACTGATAGCCGACCTTCACGCACCTGATCTTGTTGAGGATGCAGAGCTTCGTGACCGTCCTCACGGAGAGGCCCCATGCGAGATTTGGTGCGAAATCAAAAAGAGGCAGACGGACAAACCGTCTACCTCGATGTTTTGGTGGGCGTTGCAAGATTTGAACTTGCGACCTCTTCCGTGTCAGCCAAAGGAGTACCAGATTGTTTACCTGCATGTTTGTCACTATAGCCAATCTACCACGCGATATTGCTATCCCTTAATAGATATATGAGCTAAAATATCCGTGTTTGGATTACAAAGTAGTGTCATCTGCAGTGTCAAATTTGGTGTCAATGAGAGGCTGTCACATGGAAATTGGAAGCGAGTTCGTCCGTAAGCGTGGTGATCGGTGGCAGATGGGCATCCACTACCGCGCGGATATCACTGACAAGTGGCATTTGAAGTCAAAAACATGCGACGCCAAGACAAAGCGTGAGGCAAAGGAATATTTGAGACAGTGGCACATCGTTTTTGAAGCAAAAAGCTCAAACACCGCCGCTGTCTACGTGGCCGATTATGTGGACAAGTATATCGACCTCAAGGAGGCGTCCCGTACTATCCGCCCGAACACGGTCGAGGGCTACCGCTACGCCGCTCTGCGTATCCGCGAGGGCTTCGCATCCACTCCTTTAGACAGCCTCACGACCAAGAAGGTGCAGGAGTGGGAAGCGTCCATGCTATCCGCTGGTAAATCCGTAGAGACCGTCACGAAGACCCATAGGCTGCTCAAAGCTGCTATGGCCTACGCAGTCGAGGTGGACGACATACGCAAGAATCCAATGCTCGCCGTCAAGCCACCTAAGATGCCAACGCGTCGGCCCAATGCCCTCGATGCCGCCACACGCAAACGGCTCATGGAATCGTTGAACATGATGGGGGACTCCCCTGTCACGATTGCCGCATGGATCGCGCTTTGCGGCGGACTCCGTGAGGGAGAGATATGTGGTCTCCAATGGGACGACGTGAACATGGGTGACGGCACGCTGTGGGTGCGCCGTGCGATTGCCCATACGCGGGGTGGTACCTACGTCAAGGAGCCAAAGACGGGGCATGTGCGCGACGTGCCAATCACCGACACGCTCATGCGCCACCTCGAGGCTTGGCACGAATGCAATACGTCCACCTATGTCATAGGACATGGCGACGACTACCACAACCCGGCTATGCTGGGCAAGGAGTGGCGCACAATCTCGCGGGCGCTAAACCTCGTCGGCACGGAGGGCTGCACGTGCACCTTCCACGACCTGCGCCACACCTTCGCCACCGCCGCCATAGCGGCAGGCGTGGACGTCAAGACGGTCTCGAGCATCCTTGGCCACGCCAACGCCGCCATGACGCTCAACGTCTACGCGAGCGCGGACCCGGATGCGAAGAGAAGGGCGGCGTGCGTCATAGACAAGGCGATTTGAGTTAGCCTATGATGTCGATATACGCAGCCTCGATGCTCGGTACCGTCATGCTTGCCCCGAGCACTGTCGTATAGGTGTAATCGCCGGCAGAGACTCCATAGACCGTCACGATATCCTTCTCGAGGATATTATCGGCCCCCGCCGGAAGCGTATAGGCGACTAGAACAGGATCAGTCCATATATCATAAGAATCCTTAGTGATGCTCACGCGAAGCGTGAGTCCATTATTGGAGCCCTGTTGCACCTGTATGACCTGTCCGGTGACCGCAACATAACTGCCCTCTACAGAATCCGGGTTCCTAGCTAGGTCCTCATACGACATCCCAACGCACTGAGCCTTGTACTGATCCTCTGTGAGCGTTGTGCATGTGACGGACAGCTGGCAGCTGACGTCACCACTCGTAATCGTTACTTCTGAGGTCTGACCGGCGGCAAGAGTTGCGGGGGCAGCTATGGTGTAGTCGGATATACTGCCTGTTGTCCCATCCGAATATGTGGCTACCACTTTTATTCCAGCATTAGAGGCGTTCAGAACCGTTCCCTTTTCCGTAGATCCGTTATATGTCGCAGAGATTCCCGTGATGGTAGGAGCTTGCTTCGTCTCTACTACGCTATTTGCGGAGGTTTGCGTTGTGGAGGTAGCCGTCTGGGGCGACTTCGGACTGACTACAGCAATAATCCAGCATAGTGACCAAAAGGCCATCAAGATGATAAGGGCTATTCTTGCCGAACGGTTCTTTGGGTGTTTGCGCCAGGCAAGCAATACGAGACCGAATGGCGCAACAAAAATGCACATAAGGACGATGAACCACGCCTTATCGAGAATCGACATTTTAGCAGGGCCATTTGACAAGTTGTTGCTTTCTGGTTCTGATGGCATCGATTCGTGGTTGTTTTCCATATGTCCGGCCATGACATCTCCCGTTTGACGACTTCAGCTGTCTTTGGCAAGAAGTATATGTTTTTCAGCCGACGTTAATGGACAAAACTCTGAAATATTTTCAACAATAGCTGCCATTAGGGACGCGCTTGGGACGCGATAATGGTTGCCAGACTTGTACGCAATCAGGGTGCCAGCCCTGTGAGATAGAATCGATCGAAAAGGCGACGGAGGAGCGACTATGGCACTCGTGGATGCGGTGACAGGTGTCAGGAAAGCGGCCCGGAAGGTCATCGACACGGCGATCGCACGCGGGACCATGGTGGCCGCGCTCGAGGGCGACTTCTACCTCCGGATGAGGGATGCCGTGAGCGCGAAGACTAGGGATGCAATGCGCTTTGTGTCCTCGGGGAAGGACAGACGGCCATGACCACTCCCCGCCAGGTCCCACCACCCGCCTCCCGTGCCTACGTCTCCGTGACGCTCGACGTGGACGAGTCCGGTCGTGAGGCGCTGCGGTCGGTCTCGCTCGACGGGCTCCGCTGGCAGGTCACACAGGAGGGTCCGCCACGGACCGTGGGACGTGCCACGGAGGCGCAGTCGCCCACGGTGCGAGAGGTCAGTCTCGCCGGGTCGCAGACGCCGCACGAGGTCTGGAGGCAGGGGACGCGCTGGTTCGTGGTGAGGAAGGGATAGCTACGTTGTAGCTACGCATCAAACGCCCATAGCAGCGGCTTCCAGTTGCTCTGGTCCTACGGTTCGGTGCCAGGCTCCAAGCGCGAGTAGAGCTCGGCCACGGTCACGACCTCGCGCTCGGTATGGACTCCGAGCATGATCCTGGTTGCGGGCGTGACGGTCGAGAAGTCTGTGAACATGGGGCCTCACTCTCTCTTCTAACACCCGATGTCGAACAAACAATGACAAGCCCCCTAAATTTCTCATTGCGTTTACAGATTTCATTGCCACTCATCATCGACATGTAAATAATCACGAATTTTCTTTCGAACTAGCCCATATATATCTTTGTTTTCATCCACCCAATACTTTGTAGCGCCATAACATAAGCCGTCCAAGCGCTTTGCTTTTTTATGAAAGAGCCTTACAACTCCGCCCATATTTATATTACAACTACCGTGTTCGTGTGCTCCATTAACTACTTCTTTAACTGTATCTCGCGCTACATCAAACACATTGTCGCTAATAGTCTCTTCTATTACCCGTAATAAACTAACAATTTGAGTTGGTAAAAGGGGATTAGCTATATAATCGCGTAGTTTGTCCATATAAGTTTCGTAATTTTTTGAGAAGTAAATATTCGACAAACGGTATTTGCCTTCTTCTACTTCCTTTTTAAGGCCAATACTATGCCCAGTGGACCCGACATTCGCATCTTCGTCTATGTCATTTTTGCTTCTGTAAATTTCGGTCACAACTTTAAAATCGAAACGCTTCTCGCCATTGACTTCAATAGTTGGAAACATTATTCCAGTAGACCCTTTTAGTAGGTCTATTTTCGAACCGACTTCTTTTGCCCTTTCTTTATCTAATAAGCCAGCATGAATGAAAACAATGTTAATGTTGATATACATTATCTCTCGATATAAATCTTCTTCGGTTTGTTGAAGATCTTTTAAGAACGACAGCAGTCCAAGGAACAAATCTGTTTGCTTTTTTACCACTTCAGATTTCATCGGACCGAGAAGGTTCTTCCTTGCCGTTCTATAGGTTACGATCGCCACGCCTGCGGTGACCAGATAAAAAATACTTCTAATTATAATATCAATTATGGCAGTATTTTCTGAAATCGCAGATAGGAAATTTTGCATTAATCCCTAATTCCTAACATAAGAGCATCTATGTAATGGATCGGAGCCATGGAGATAATGAAAAATAACTCTTTTTGCGAAAGATTTTTGCCCCTTTGAGACTCTCGGCAAATGCAGGCTTTCTCTATGTAGACATTAGTCATCAAGATATACGAAGGACTGTGGGGGTCGCTTGACCGATGGAGCATATTCGGAAAGCGCCTGGGGCGTCTCGAGACACATGACGTCCTTAAGCTTGATCGCATAGGCGGTATTAACATCGTGGAAGTACGCCATGAACTTCTCTTTCCCGATGCCACCTGATGTGCCGGTACGACGCCAGAGATCCTCTGGGGACGCCTCCAGGACATGGTCGATGTCGGCCTCGGCGACGACGGCCGACTGGGGACTCGTGGCGTAGATCACTATCTTGTCGACGTCGGCGTTGCGGAAGACCCGGCGCCTGTATTCATATGTCTTCTCCCCGGACAGGATGCGGGCGACGTATTCCGGCCTAATCGATAACATAGCCCTCATTGGCTTCTCCCATCTCGAGTATCCTCTCGAAGTTCTCCTTCGAGATTTTGTTGCAGACGATCCGCCCAGGTTCAATCACTCCCTCGTCGAGAAGACGCTTCCTGTTCGGGTAGATTCCAAGGGGAAAGTTGAATAGGAAGGAGATGACCCATGGGTACTTCCTGCTATTCCAGAACGAGTGAAGCTCGTCCCCGGTGAAGACGCTCCTCTCTCCGATGAAGCTCAGAAAGCTGGCTTCTGACGCAAACGACGAGATGTCCCTGACGTCCGTGACCGTGCAGATGGAGCTGACCACCGCACGATAGTACGCGGGACCTTGTTCATCACTCGTCCGGTATATGACCAGGTGGTCGCCCGGACGCAGATCGCCAACTCCGAAGCCACCGGAAAGGTAGACCTTCTCGATAGCGTTAATCGATGTCTCATCAGGTACCGGGATTCCACCCTCACTTCGTAGTTGCACCTCTCCGAAGAGCCTCTGATGATACTCGGGGCGGATGCTTAGCAGATAGTCGGAGGCAACGCTAACTTCTACAAACGGGAAAGAAGCATATGGACTGCCGCCGAGAGCTAGTGCTGCCGGCCGTCTTTTGACCAGCACGCTTTCGCCCCCCTTGCGGCCGTATGGAGTGAATCCGTATCTCTCGAGCAAATCCTCGAGTGACCGGGTGCCACTATTTTCGAACATTGTTACATAGGCGTAGTCGTATCCACCCTCGGCGAACGCTCGGAGCGCCATGGCGAGCAGCCTCTTACCGAGGCTCGTATGATGGTCAAGGTCGACCTTGAAGGTCCCTATTTTTAGCCTACGGCCACGCAGCGAGGGGACTACATCCGCATCGACGCCGTCCTCGTCCTTCAGGTAGAGCATCGCAATTATGCCGTCCGTCACCTCGTCCCGAGTGACATAGGCGCTCTCGTCGGCTGCCGTCTTCCCGTCCATCCACTCGTCAAAACCTGGATAGGCTCTTCTAAGGCTTGCGTAAAATGGATCGCTCTTGTCAAGAACCGAGAAGGGCACGTATTCGATAACGTCTTCGCGATTTGTCACCATAGCCTGCTCCTAGTCGACGGGATTGCCAAACTGGACGGGGTTCCTTGGCCCAAATGATAGGCCAGATTCTTCCGACCAGAATCGAAGTCGGGGAAAAGAAGCTGACATGGTCTCAAACACACTAAAGAAATGACTTAAGACTCAATTTAACGCAAAACAGCCCCCGCCAGACGCGATGTGCGCCAGACGGGGGCTTTTTTGTTTCCGCAGGTAGACGGCTCGTTGTGAGGCTCTCTAAGCTCTTGGAATGACCATGCTGGTATGATTAGTCGTTGTTGACTCCCACAGACTCGGGATGGTCAGCCGTGAACTTGCTCAGTTCTGCCGAGCCGTCATATACGGCCTCGGCAAGACGAGACGCCCATGGTGCCTCGGGCGTACCGAACGGTAGCACGGGAATCTCTCCTGGGTTTGCTGCCCTTGCGGCATAGACATCGTGGTACAGCTTCTGCACGGCAGTCATGGTGTCCGGCTCGTCAAGCCAGTGGAGCCTGCCGGCGCAGAACCAGACCATCTGCCCGCTGTTATTAAAGTTGATGATGCAATCGGGAATCATTCCGTCCTCCGTATCGTCAGAGAGATATGTGATCGTCGCGCCCTCCGCGAGCGCGAGCCAGTCGGCCCGAGAGCCGTAGAACCTGTCGAGGTCGAGGCTTCCTCCGTATCCGTCGAGCCTCCCAGAGCTTGTGTACTGCCGCATCAGGCATGAGTAGGCGCCCTCGTTCCAGGGATTGGCCTCGTAGCCCCAGACGGTGTTGTACGAGCCGTACTGCGCCACCCACAGGCGAGACGCATCGACGCCGATGGAATACATCTCGGATGCCTGCACATAGACGATAGGCTCGACGCCCGTCTGAGACTTCACGCCTGCGACGAACTCGGCTATCCATTTCACCTGCTCGCCGGTCCCGAAAACGTCGTTTCCGCCGCTCTCCCAGTCGAGGACGAAGACGGCCCTTCCGATGTATGGGCCAACGGCGTTGACGAAGTTCGTCACTTCGTGCGCAACGATGTTGCCGCGTGCATAGTGATAGATGCCCAGCAGCTTATTAGCGGCAAGTACGGCATCGGCGTCACGGACGAAGTAGTCGCTCGTGAACGTAGTGCCCTCCGTGGCCTTGACGATCACGAAGTCCGCAGGGATGGACGCGATGTCGATGTTCCCCTGCGCCCCCGAGATGTCGTAGCCGTCGAGCCCGGACGATGCCAGCGCAAGGCTGGGCGTCGCGAGCATGGCCGCGAGAAGGGCCGAGCCGCCGACGAAAGAGCGCCGCGTGAGATTGTGGCCATCCATCCTATGCCGCCGTCCCGGTGGTGGTGGAGTCGCCCGCCTTGGGGTCCACGGTGAGCTTGACGCGGGCCAGTGCGTCGAGGACCTTGCTCTTGACGCCGATGGCGGTGAAGAGCAGGTAGGCCGTCTGCATGCCACCGACGAGGGCCACGGCCACGGCGGGGATGTCCGAGAGCGGGGTGCCGGAGGTGACGACGTAGGCGCAGCCTGCCGCGAGGCAGACGGCGATCGCGACCCACTGCTTTACGTGTGCGCTCCACGCCTCCGACTGGCAGAGCGAGACGACGAACGGGAGGATGACGGAGATGATGATGATTGCGCCGCCGTTGATGATGGTCTGCATGTGATATTTCCTTTCACTGGAAATGGTCATGAAAAAGGCCCCGCAGGGCCTGTGGTGCTGTATGTACGAGCCGCTACGTGGCCACAGGCGGTGACGTGGGGAGCTGGTCTATGTCCTCGGCGTAGTCCTGCATGACGCCGTTGGTCTGGCCGCTGCTCGTGACGAGCTGCTCATAGATGTCGTCTGCCGCATGCCATTGGGCGCGGTCGTCGTAACTGGCCCATCCTTTGGCCACGAGCCTGTCGTGCTCGTCCACGAGATAGAGGCGCATCTCAAAGACGTTTGAGCTGTCCGACAGCTTGTCGTGGGCCTGCCTCGCGGCCTTCGCCTCCTTCAGCTCTTCGTGAACCGCATCGAGCGACGCGCTCAGGTCAGAGACGGATTTGGTGAGCTTCCCTATGGCATCGGCTTGGTCGGTCTGGGCCGCGTATGACCTCCTTATCTCGGTCACGACATCGTGTATCTTCTTGACGGTGTAACCAGCCAAGGCAACTGCTCCCCATTCGAGCACCGATAGAATGATGGGGCTTATGTCCACCGGCCTCACCTCCTGCCCGTGACGCGGATGATGCACATCTGACCGCCGTCCGTGCCGCCGAAGGTGCCCGCGTTCGAGCCCGTGTATATCTGCCCGTATACGCGCGACACGTAGGAGAGCGTCGTGCCTGTGGCCTGGTAGCACGACGAGACGAACTGACACAGGTCGCGCCCGTCGTTGTCCCACTTCACGCAGTCGAGCTGCACATACGTGGTGCCATAGACGGGCACGGTCACGGACTTGTTACCGCCCTTCGGCCCCGCGACCATCGACGCGCGGTATACGATGGTCAGCTCGCGGAAGTGCGACACGTCCTCTGACAGCGGGACAGCGCCCGTGGTGCCGGTAGACGAGTCATAGAGGACGGTGGGGCAAATCGCAGTCGCGAGACGCTCCATGTCGTAGGTCCCGCCATGGGTCGTATCTGATGGCATCACCGTTATGGTCTGCGCACAGAGATGGGCTGCGGTCTTGCCGCCATTGCCCTTGTCGATGCCGAGGCAGCCCCTCGTCGCGTCATTGATCGTATTGCCCGTGAAGTTGTCCACGTCGCGAGTGAGGTATATTCCACCCATGTCTGAGGGGTTGGTCGTGCCAAAGAAAGCTGCTGAAAAACCTGTCTCGTGCTCAGCTTTGAGCTTCGTCGTCCCGCTGCACAGGGAGACGACCCTCTCGCCGAAGCTCGCCACTTCGGTGAGCGCATGCCGGAGGGCCATCCTCGCCGCCGCGAGGAACACGTTGCTGCCGGTCGGGTTGCCGATGGTGGCCTCCGACGCGTACACGGGAGACGAGCAGCATACCCAGCCCGTGCCGTTGTAGACGAACGTCACGCCCGCCCCCGCCTCCCAGTAGGCGGCGTTCGTCCCGTTGGTGAGGATGGGGACGTCTCCCGTGCCGTTGACGTTCAGGGTCGGGGCGTCGGCGGTGTTGGCCTGCGTGAACCTCACGCTCACCGTCACTCCCGACGTCAGCGCGAACCCGGATACGTCCGAGGCCGTGGCCTTGGCGGCGGTCGCGGCGGCGGTGTCGCACGCCCCGTAGAGCATGGTCCCGTTCGCCCCGTCGGAGACCTTCGTCACGGTGCCGTCAGCCCTCGCCTTGACAGTCATCGGGGCCCCTCACCCTTCCAGCTGGGCATGGACGACCTCGGTGTCGACGAAGTCGGAAGCATGCACGGTGTAGGTGGGGCCAGTGGCGACCGCCGTCGTGGAGGAGCCGACGTACCATTTGACGGTCCCCTCGCTCGCGAGCGTCGGCGTCGTGCCGGCCGAGAGCAGGAGCGACCCCAGGAACACGTTCGCGGTGTAGGTCGTGGATCCGGAACCGTTCTTGAGGGTGGTGCCGTTGTCGGTGGTGAGGACGATCGACAGGGCCGCCGCCCCGGTGGCCCCCATCATGCCGACGCTGTAGCTCGTGCTGCTGGTGGAGTCCGTGTAGCTGACGATCGTGCGCGTCCACAGGTACTGGGAGGCGCCTACCGCCGGGATGGACGAGCCCCAAGTGCCGGTGGGCGCCGTGGTGCCCGAGGACCCCGCCTGATAGGTGGTGGCCGTCGAGGAGATGCCCCTCCCGGGGTTTCCGGTCTGGCCCATCATCCCCACGGAGTAGGCGGTGGAGGTCGAGCCGTCCGTGTAGGTGGTCACCACGCGGGTCCACAGGTAGTTTCTCGCGGCCACGGCCGGGACCGTCGCCGACCATGTGCCGGTGGGGGCCGTGGTGCCGGACGTGCCCGTCTGGTACTCGACGTCGGTCGACCTGACGCCCACGCCGGTGGCCCCGGTGAACGCGATCGTGAAGCCGAACTGGAGCTCGATCGTGACGTTCCCCTTGGGGTCCGCTATCACGACCGGGATCTTCACGACGCCGCCCGTGGTGACCGCCGCCGTGACCGCGATCGTCAGGGTCGGGCTCGTGGTGTCGTTGTCGCTCGTCACGGTGACCCCGGCCGGTGCCACTATGTCCGCGACCGTCACCGATGCGGCTACCTGGGTCTTGCCCCGCATGGCCACGATCTGGTCGGTCGTGGACGCCGCCACCGCCGCTCCCGTGGTGCCCGCGAACGCGTGCGCCGGGTGGGTCTGCATCACCGTGTACGCGTCGCTGAGGTCGTTCACCGTGCTCTCCGCCGTTGCCTTTATCGCCATCTCTCTCGTCTCCTTAGAAGTCCACGCTGCACCTGTATGTCTTGCTCGTCGTCACGTCGGCCGCCGTCACCTCCAGCCCGAAGCCGTCGTCGGAAAGCCTCGGGTCCGACGGCCCGATCGGGGCGAAGCCGGGGTCCGTGATGCCCCTCTCCCACCACAGGAGCCGGGCCGCGGGGCCGAACTCGGTCCTGAGGGCGGAGGCGTCGCCTATCTCGGCGGCCCCGTGCCATACCGTGACGACGTAGCCCGTCGACCCCTCGTCGTTCCTCAGCGTCGTCCCGTTGGTCGAGAGCATCTCGACCGTGATGGCGTCCTGGCCGGGCGAGCCCGTGACGCAGGCCGCACCCGAGACCGTCTGGGTGCCGTCGGTGTAGGTCGTGACCGTCTTCGTCCAGAGCCAGCGTCCGTCCTCGTACCCGTGGTAAGCCGTCACCCACTCCCCGTCTAGCAGGTCGGTCGACGAAGACGACAGGTAGTACATGACGTCGACCGACTCCACGCCTCCCCCCGTGGCCCCGGTGACGCATACGGCGGGGGTCGTGGTCTTGTCCCCGCTGCCGTAGGTGATGGCGCTGCGGGACCATATCCAGTCGCCGGACGTCCACGTGGGAGGGTCGTCCGACCACGAGCCGCCGACGAGCTCGTCGGGCGAGGTCGATAGGTAGTACTGCTCGGCGACGGAGGTGATCGCTGCCGCTGCCGCGTCCCTCGCCTCCTGCGATATCGATGCCACGTCGGTGACCGTCTGCTCCGTCTGGAGGCGCACCTTCGCCTGCGCGTCGCGCAGCCCGCGCGAGAGCGTGGGGAGCAGCGCGCCGAGCGTCCAGCGGCTCTGGGAGGGGTCGCAGACGTCCACCGACTCCTTGGTGCAGAGCATCGACTGGTCGATGCCGCGGGCGGGACACGTCACGCGCACGTAGTCGAGCAGCGCCAGCCGTGGCACGGAGCCGTCCACCAGCGAGAGGTCCACGGCCGACACCTCGATGCTCGCGAGCACCTCGTGGGCCGTGGCCACGTCGGCCGCGGCCTCGTCAAGCAGCCCCGCCGCGGTGGTCGCGTCGTAGGTGCGCCAGTCCTCGACCCAGCCGTGGGCCGCGAGTCCTGACTCGCTGACCACGTAACCGCCCGCGAGCGACACGCCGTCGTGGCCGGAGACGGGGCCGTCCGCCATGCCGTCGAGGGTGGGCGCCGTGGAGCCCGTTGCGGAGGGGTCGGCGGTGCCCGTGGCGTGGATGGCCGTCACCACGCCCGACCAGTCCTCTGTGGTGGACATGTCGATGAGGTTGGTCGAGGGCGTGACCGACTGGCCCGAGTCGTGGCACATGTCGTCGGAGAGCAGGTCGAGCCAGCGCGTGCCGTCCTCGTAGCGTGCACGCGCATGGAGCGCAAAGGGCGTGAGGACCTTGTCCGTCAGCTCCTGCCACGTGGTGGGAGTCTGGGTGGAGCTGCGCCTTATGGCGTCCATGCCGAGGGGGCATGCGCCGAGCCGAAAAGCTTTCGAGCCGTCCTTGGCGTTGTGCTGGGCAATGAGCCACTCCACGTACTCCCGCGCCGTGGCGGGGGCCGTGATAGTCCATGCGGGCTTGTCGCTCGTGTCGGCGTAGGTTCCGTAGGGGGCCACCCTGGTGTCGCGCAGGTAGGCGAGCTGTCCCTCGGCACCTACGGTGATGGTGCCTGACATGTCCTCGGGGAGCTTTAGCAGCCGCCCGCGGAAGACCTCCGTCCCGTCGTGCTCCACCGTGACCTCGTGCGAGGGCGACATGGCCACCAGCCGGTCGTGGAGGGGGTGGTCAGGCGGCACGCCCATCGAGAGCGTCGGGAAGGAGCCATCCTCCGCGTCGACGGTGCATGCCGTCAGCCGCTCACCATCCATGCGCGGGTCGTGCAGGGTCTGGCCGTCGAAGTGCACCCGATACATCGGCAAGACCCCCTATGCCGTCCTGACCCACTTGTGCACGGCCGTCGAAGGTTGCGCGAGACTCATCGCGTTTCCGCCATCGGGGACCGTGAAGTTGCCGTTCCAGTTGATTTTCTTGTCCTGATAGATCTTCGGTGCGTACGTGCCCGGCTCGTCGGTCATCGCCGCGCCGTCGTTGACTCCTAGAAAGCCTATCTTCGCGGGGAGCTCTGAGCTTTTGAGCTGGTGCGTCTCGCTTCCCCACGTGGAGCCTGCGGGATGGGCCGACGAGGACGCCACGTCCGTCCTGCCGCTCGTGTCCTCGACCCATGTGCCGCCCCAGTGGGCGTTGGGGTCGAAGGAGTTGGTGAAGTAGGCGATGGTACCCACCGGGTGCAGGTAGTCGTTGAGCCACCTGAAGTTGGCCGCGAGCGCGGCGATGGTGTCGGGCACCTCGTCGGTGACGGCGGGGGCCACCAGCCCGCTTGGTGAGAGGGTCGTGGACATGAGTCCTCCTATGCGATTTGGGTTGTGTTGTCTACAGGTACTGTCGCTCGTACTGGATGTAGGCGGCGTAAGCGTCGCTCTCGGTCGCGGGGTGGCCGAGCTCGAGCCAGCGCCTGTCCGCGAGGTCGGCCCACGCCATGGCGGCGTATGCCTCCCACGTGTCCGGGTCGTTGATGCCCGCGCTGCCGATGGACACCTCGGCCCACGTGAGGTCGGAGAGGTCGGCCCACGTCTTGTCGGCGATGTCGGACCAGACGGACTCGCCCGCGCCGGGGTCGGTGTCGACGATGAGCTCCGACTCGCCCGGGTCCAGCCAGAGGTCCGTGATGCGGTGCGCCCCGGGCGGCAGGTCCCACGACTCGCCGTGGTAGCCCACGACGGCCGCGTGGTTGGCCTCGATGGTGGGGCAGACGCTCCGCGCCCCGTTGTCTATGGGAACGCGGACGCCCCCGCGGGCATCGAGCCTCAGCGTCATCGTGCCGGCCGACTTCCACGGGTCGGCTGTGACCGTCACGGGAATGGTCTCGGCCTTGTGCTCGATGCGCGTGAGCCTGCCGATGGCGAATCGGCCACGATAGTCGTATCCGGGGTCCACGCCGAGCTGGTATGTGTACCTGCGCCCGTGCAGCAGCGTCGCGAGCCTCGTGCGGATGGCCTCGGCCTCGCGCTGGGTGCAGCGCGGGACGAGCAGCGTAAAGGTCTGCGTGCGGTCCTTGTAGCGCACCCCTCCGCTCGACTCCGTGAGGTCCACGGTGCCGTCACCACCGGGTAGGTCGACGTAGCTCGTCTTGACCTCGGGGAATCCGAGGTCGTAGTCGTCCGTGAATACGAGGCCGTACCTGGCGAGTATGTCCACGCCGCCCACGACGAGGGAGTTTTGCTGTGCCATGTCCTACCCCCTCGCCGCTTGCGTGCGGATTGACCCAAGTGCGCCGTCCATGGCGGGCGCGAGGTATCCCACGGTCTTCTTTCCGTCGATGACGACGGCCATGCCGCTGATCGCGTCCGATACCGCCGCCGCTATGTCCGCCGCGCTGACGCTCGGCCCGCTGCCCGCCACCGCGTCCCTGATCATGCCGCTGAGCGTGTCCACGGGCGCAACGGCCTCGTCCTGCGAGGTGTTGTCGCCGACGCCGATTATCCTGGGGCTGTTGGCCGCGAAGACGCCGCCCTTGGCATACCAGTCCACCGCGAGGTACGGCGAGCCGTTGGCTATCCAGTCGGCGGGGTTCAACGACCAGTTCTTGACCTCGAAGTGGGGCAGGCTGATGTGCGGCAGCTCCAGATGCAGCCCCGAGAAGAATCCCGTGATGGCATTGACGGCGTTCGAGACGGCATCCTTGGCGCCATCCATGGCACTGCCGATGGCGCTTTTCACCCCGTCGAAGACGCCCGAGACGATGCCGCTGATGGTGCTGAAGTCCCCCGTGAACATGCCGACGATGCCGCCGATGACCGCGCTGATGGCCCCCGTGATGCCGTCGAAGATGCCAGAGAGGATGCCGGCGAGCCCGCTCATGACGCTCGACGCGCCGTCGGAGGCCATCTGCCAGTCGCCCGTGAAGACGCCGACGAAGACGCCGACGACGGCCTCTATCACGCCGCACACGACGTTGATTACGCCACCGATGACCTCCATGGCACCGCTGATGACGGCCGCCGCCGTGGAGAACGCCGTGGAGAAGACGCCGCCCACGAGCGTGGCTATCGCGGGGAACACCACGTCGGCTATCGGCTGCAGGGCGGAGAAGGCCGCGGTGAGGCGCGGGATCACGGCATCGGCTACGGGCTGCAGGGACGCCTGTATCTGCGACCAGGCGGCCGTAACGGACGTGCGGAAGCTCTCGTTGGTGTCCCACAGGTACTTTATCGATGCGACCACGGTCGCGATGGCTGCGACTATGGCTATGATGGGGCCCGCCCCCAGGCCGCCGAGGGCGCCGCCCATCGTGCTTATACCGCCTTGCAGCGCGGAAAATCCGCCTTGCAGCGCGGTGATGCCCTCCGAGATCTTACCGAACGATGACAGGATGGTACCGGCGACTATCAGCAAGGGCCCTGCCACGACACCGACCTCGATGATGGTCGATATCATCTGCTTGGCGCCTTCGGGCATGTCCTGGAACGCCTGCGCCATATCGGTGACCTTGGCGGTGATGTCGTCGATGACGGGGGCGAGCTGGTCGCCGACCTGCGCCATGGAGACCTGCACGGACTTCCACGCGAGCTGTATCTTGTCTCCCGTGCTCTCGGTGGCGTCCTTGGTGTCGTCCACGGCCGTGGCGTACTGGGACATGTCGCCGGACATGCCGTCGAGCGAGACGCGCCCGCTCGCCATCGCCTCCGCCAGCACGAGGCCGGACCGGTTTCCGAAGAGGTCGAGCGCGTCCTGCGTCGCCTGCGCCTGCGTCGCGGGGTCCTGCAGCCTCGTGGCGAGGTCGCCCATGGCGGTGCCCATGTCGGTGCCCGAGTCGGCGCACGAGGTCGCGGCCTTCTTGAGCCCCGTGAGCGCCGCGTCGACGGGAACGCCCTGCTCCTCGAGGTCTCCCATGAACGACGTGGCGTCGCCTATCGACATGCCCATCTCGCGGAAGGACGCGCCGTTGGCGTCCACGTCTGACATGAGCGTGGAGACGTCGATGCCCGTCCGCTGCGAGACGGTCTGGAACATCCCGAGGACGTTTCCCGTCTCGCTCGAGTCGACATTGAACGCCTTCATGGAGCGGGACACCTCGTCAATCGAGGTCGTCACGTCGGCGCCCGTGTTGTCGGCGAACCTCAGGAACTCGGTGGATAAGCTTTCCAGCTCGTCCCCCGTGACCTTGAACCTCGCCGAGACCCCGCCCACGGCGTTGCCGACCGTCTCCCAGTCGCCTGGGGCCTGCTGGCCGACCCTGCGGACGCTTTCCGCGATGGCGTCCGCGGCATCCCCGAGCGCCCCGGACTTGGCTATGGCGGCGTCCTGGCCCGCGTCCACGTCATCGAGCGCCGTCACCGCCGCGGTCCCCGCCGCCGCTGCCGCCGCCGTCACGACGGTGCCGGCCGACTTGACGGCCGAGCCGACCTTCTCGCCCTTGTCGGCCGCCTGCTGCAGCTTCGCCGCGAGCTGTCCCGCCGCCGTGGTGGCGTTGTCGGCCTCGACCTTGGCCTTGGCGAGCTGCTCGTTCGCCTTCTTGAGCGCCGACTCCTGCTGGACTATCGACCTCTGCACCTTGTCGTAGCCCTGCTGCTCGTCGGCGGTGAGGGCCTCCGTCTTCGAGCCGTACTTCTCGGACGCCTGCCGCAGCTCCTCGAGCTTCCTCTCGTTGTCCTGCACGGCCTGGGACGCCAGCTTGAACCTCTGCTGGGTCAGCTCCACGTTGCCCGGGTCGAGCCTGAGCGACTTGTTGACGTCGCGGAGCTGCGCGTTCGTCTCGTTGATGTCGCCGTTGACGTCCTTGAGGGCCGTGACGAGCTTGTCGGTCTTGCCGCCGATCTCGATGGTCAGGCCCTTGTATGCATCGGCCACGGTAGCCCCCATATGCGTATTCGGTTAGTTGAAGATGTCTTCTGGTGATCTCAGCTCGCCGCCTGCTGCGTGGCCGTTGCGCATGCCGGCGTAGGCCGCCGACACCTCGAGGAGCGTCACGAAGGAGTCCATCGTGAGGGCCGCGAGCCCGTCGAGCGATATGCCGAGCTGCGCGGCCTCCCACATGATGGACATGCCGGTATGGTCCCTTATGACTTGCGGGAGGTCTTCGCCCCCGCCGTCTGACGGGTGCGACCCGACTGGGATAAAAAACCGTGCTGAAGCTCCTCGTATATCTCGGTCGCCATCGGCCTGTCCCCGCCGAAGAGGTCGGCGAGGGCGTCATCGGGGAGCGCCTCCACCCACGGCATGAAGGACGGGACGTTGGCACGGTCTGCGGCCTTGGCCTCGGCCCACAGGAGACGCTCCATGTCGGCGATGCTGATGGCCGACATGTCCACCGGGGCGCCCGACTGGACGGACGCGTTGGACGCGTTGACGATGGGCGCTATGACCCTCATCAGGTCGCGCTTGAACTCGCTCTCGAAGACGATGGGGAGCAACGCGTTGGCCGATATCCGTATGGTCGCGTCCCCGAGCCTGATCTCCCTCATGGCTAAGCCCCCGCTGCGGTCTTGACGGGCAGGTAGGCGGCGGTGTCCATGGCGGCGTAGCTGGTCGGGTCGATGCGCTTGTAGATCTTGCTGTAGCTCCAGTCCACGCCGTTGATGGTGGTCGGCGTGGCCTTGATGGGCGTGGAGATGGCCACGGGCGACGCCTTGTCCTGCTTGGTCTCGGGGGCCATGTCGGGGTCGGCCGTGCTCTGAACGTGGTAGAGCATGACCTTGTAGGGGTCGGCGGTGTCATCGGAGGCCACACCCTGACACGTGAACCACATCCCGAATGGCTTCCTGACGCCGTCCTCGGTGCGCCCGACGTTGCCGTTCGCGTCGATGGTGTGCCCGAGCATCCACGTCTCCACGGCGGCCACGAGGGCGCCGTAGAAGTCGACGTTGCCCTCGAAGGAGGTGGCGCCGCCCGTCGAGGCATAGAGCCCGTCGTCGGCGTACGAGTCGGTGGAGGAGGTCTTGTCGGCGAGCTTGAGCTTGACGTTCCCCATGAGCTTGGTGGGGGTGCCGTAGGTGGGCGGCGTGGAGGAGGTCCCCTCGGCCGTGAGCTGGGCGACGTATACGTCGCGATAGCCGTAGCCGTACTTGTTGGTGGCGGTGGTAGCCATTTTCATCACTCCTAGATGGTCATCTCGATGACCGTGTAGATGTCCTTCTCGTCGTCCTCCGCGTAGCTGTACGCGTCGGCCGTTATCCCGACCGAGTCGAGGGCGTCGAGGATGCTTGCTATGAGCGCGTCGTCCTGCCCGTCCATGGGCTGGTAGACGCGCAGGTCGTAGCGCAGGTGCCGCACGCATGCGCGATCGTCCGCGCTGTCGGTGGTGGTGAGCTTGGGGATGTAGTCGGCGTACGGCATGGCCTGCCCGTCCGGCACCTGCCCGTAGCGGTAGAGCGTCACGAGCGGGAGCACGGCGTCCACGAAGGTCTTGACGGTGGGCCCGCTCATGGGCGCATCCTCCCCTCTATCTCCTTTGCGGCGTCGTTCGCGGCGGCCTCTATGTGCGGGTGCGGCGGCGCGGGCCTTGGTCCCCCGTGCCCGTGCTCCAGGAGGTGCGTGAGGCCGGGCTTGAGCCTGTTGTGCACGACGCACTTCCAGCCGCCGACCTCGTACTGGGTCACGTCGGCGACCCACCCGTTGCGGTAGTGCCTGCCCGAGACCTTGCGCCTGGGGCTGGTCTTCCTGAGGGCGTCCGCGCAGGACTGGCCCACCTCGGCGACGTCAGACCTGACCGCGTCGTCGAGCTCTATCTGGTAGTCGGCGAAGATGTCCGAGAAGGCGTCCATCAGCCCCTTCTCGTCGCCCGCCATGACGAGCCGGTTCTGGCGTCCCATCAGGTGCCTGCCTTGCGCTTGCACGCGAGCACGAGCCATTCGCCCATGCCGGTCGCCTTGGTCACGACGTACGTCACGCCGTCGCGCCGGCAGAGCGTCTGTCCCGCGTAGTCGCACGCCCTGACGCGCATCGACGCGGTGGGGTCCAGGGCGTCCTGCGCGCCCGCCATGGTGCGCTCGCGCCCGAGGGCGGCCCTGCGGACGAAGACGGTCGACACGACCTCGGTCCTGTGGGCCTGGCGCAGCTCGTCGTAGGTGGTCGTGTGCCCCACGAGGTCGAGCGTGCCGTCAGTGGCCAGCTCGGTGAGGTAGACGTAGTGGCTCGTCGCGTCGGTGTCCACGTAGGCGATCTCGTACAGCCTGCCCGCCGTGCGGCACAGGAGGCTCGGCGTGACGCCGGGCGCCCTGCGCGTCTGGATCTTGGTGGAGATCTCGAAGCCCTGCGCCGTGGCGAGCTCGACGTCCTGCGCCCGCAGGCTGAGCGACTTGTACGCGAGCCGCCCCACCTGCTCCAGGCCCGCGTCCGTGGAGAAGTCCACGCCCACCACAAGGCGTGACGGGGTGGCGGACATGAGGGCCACCACCCCGTCGTTGTACGTCTGATGGGCGTTCGCGCTAAGCATCGGCGCCGGCGGCGAGCGCCGCCACCTCGTGCCTGATCCGGCACCTCTGCACCTCTGCCGCGTAGTTGGTCCAGAAGTCGTCCAGGGCGTTGTTGAACTCGTAGAAGCAGGCGTTGACGAGCAGGCCCAGCTCCTCGCCGTCGGACGTGGTGAAGGCGTACGAGTCCTCCCCCAGGGCGTGCGCGAGGGCGGGCGACACGATGCCTATCGCGTCGGCCACGCGGGCGTCGGTGTCGGCATCCGACCACGTGATGTTGAGCTTGCGCCTGACGGCCGCCGTGATGTCGGCGGCCGTGGTGCTGTCGGTGGCCATGCGCTCACCTCCCTATGACTAGGCGGATGCCTTGGTCGTGACGGTTCCCTTGACCTGGACGGTCACGTACGCGGGGTCGAGCTTGGAGATGTCGAGCAGCTCCGCGGAGGTGTTGTCGTAGGCGATCCCGGCGGCGTACTCCACGATCTTGAAGGCCCTCTGGTCGTCGAGGAACTTGAAGTCGTCGGAGAACTCGATGCCGCGGGTCCCGCCGACGAACATGCCGTACTCGTCTAGGAGCGCGAGGATGGCCTGGCCGTCCTCGAGCGCGTTGGAGATGAGGACCTGGGTCGGCACCGGGAAGAGGTCGCCGACGTAGCGCCCGTCGTTGGTGGCAAGGGTCGTGGCGGGCATGACCTTGACCAGGTAGTCGGAGTTGTTGCAGATGAGCGCGAGGGACCCGCCGTTCCTGATGTCGAGCGACTTGTTGACGCCCTTCTCGTTCTTGCAGAGCGGGGCGACTAGGGCGCCGTAGGACGCGGGCGTGAGGTCTGTGACGGCGACGGCGGTCTTGAGGGGGTAGCCGTTGGTCGAGTTGATGTCGACGCCCTCGTGGATGTCGCGGGCGAGCCCGACCGGCTCTCCGGCTGCGCCCTTGCCGAGCACGGCACCGTACTCGAGCCCGTTGGCCAGGGCCTCGCCCAGGCAGGAGCGGACGTATCCGTCGAGGAAGACCGGGCCGAGGTCGAGCATGCCTCGCTCGATGCAGGCGAAGGCGGTGAGCTTGCCCTGCTTGATGTCGACGACCTTGAAGGCGGACGTTATCTCCTTGGTGATGGCGTCGGTGAGGTTGCCCCATGCGGCCTGCTGCTTGGTGTTGTCGTTGAGAATCCAGCGGGTGAGGTAGCCGGTGGACGTGAGGTTGATCGCGGCCAGGAGTGGGTGCGTCTCGGTGAGGTTCTTGAGCACGTCGTCGATGACGGTCTGCGGCATCGCGGTGTCGGGGATGGAGGCGAACGCCTGCACGGGGTTGGGGCTCTTCAGCGCGTCGATGATGTGCTGGTAGTAGGTGGTCTCGTCACCCGTGAGCTGGCGGAACCCGCGCTGGGCGAGCACGACGGAGTCGTTCGAGCGCTGTGCCTGCTCGAACTGGTCGGCGAGGTCGGCGCTCATGGCCTCGTAGAAGCCCGACCAAGCCTGCTCGATGGCATCGGGGTCACCGGACTTGTAGGCGTCGGCGAGCTTGTGGGAAGCCGCCTTGGAGAGTGCGTTCTGGTTGATGGGCATGGGAAGGTTCCTTTCTGTCGGTTTTTATCGGCGCGAGAGCGCCATGAAGAAGGCCGCAGCCTTTTCGGATGCGGCCTCGCCTGTCTCGTCCTGCACGTCCGGCCCTTCGGGCGGGACGTCTGTCGGTTCGTCCACGTCCGGCTCGGGGCCGGGCGCGCCTGGCCCCTCGTCACCGTCATGGCCGTCCGCGCGTATGAGCGCGGCGGCACGCTCCAGCGCGTCGGCAAGGTCGTTACCCGATGGCTGGACGGATGTGGCAGACGGGCGCGTGAGGGACTCGAGGACCGCCTGCCGTGCGCTCTGGGTCGGGGAGCCGGTCCCCTGCTCGGGCGTGACCTCGGTCGCGAACCCCATGTCGAGCGCGTCGGCCGGCGATATCCACGTGTCGGTGGACATGAGCTCGTCGAGCCTCGTCGGGTCGATGCCCGTCTTGGCCAGGTAGATGCCCTTGCTGAGCTCGGTCACGGTGTCGAGGGTGTCGGCGAGGTCGCGCATGTCGTCGGCCGTGCCGAACCCCTGTGCGCTCGCCTGGTGGATCATCAGGAGGGACGCCTCGCGCATGACCCGCCGCGAGCCCGCCATGAAGATCACGGACGCGATCGAGCACGCGAAGCCCTCGCAGACGGTCGTGACCTCGGCGGTGAGCGCCGAGAGGGCGTTGTAGATCGCGATCCCCTCGCTCACCTCCCCGCCGTACGAGTTGATGTGGACGGTGACCCCCGTCACGGGGCCGAGCCCGGCGAGCTCGCCCACGAGCCCGCTCGCGCTCACGTCGGAGTCGCCCCACGGGTCGGACGTGACGTCGCCGAAGATGTAGAGGTCGGCGACCTCGCCCGTCGTGGTCAGCTGGTAGAACTTTCCCATCGTTATTCACCCCCGCCCACGGTCTCGAGGTTCTTGGTCATCGCGTATTCGTCCGCCCAGGGGGCGGCGATACGGTCCTGCGAGGTGAGCCTCCTCACCTCGTTGGGGCTGAGTATCCGGTCGGCTATGAGCTTGTCGGCGTCCTGCGCGACGGCGAAGAGGTCGGCGTGCTTGATGCAGCTCGTGTCGAGCTGGCACCTGATTCCACGCGTGTAGTCTTCGGTCGTGAAGTTCTTGCCGCTTATCTCGTCGCCGATCATCTGCGCCACGGGGTCCACGGAGAACGTCAGGAAGGACGTGAACACCTGGTCGAAGTTGTTCACGTTGCCGTAGAGGAGCGATACGGGCATGTGGTACCCCTCGGCGACCGCCTCGTAGGCGTCCCTCCTGATGCTGATGAAGTCGCTTGATGTGTCGGTGGACTTCTTGGCCTGGTCGCTCACGAACTCCTCGAGCGTGGAGCCCTTGAACTCCGGGTACACGACGTTGTCGTTGGTCATGAAGGTCTGGAGGTTGTCGTTGATCATCTGCCCGTACGTGTCCTGGAAGCTCTTGTTTCCGCCCGGCATGGAGTCGTACTTGAGCTTGTACTTCCTGCCGTTCTTCGCCTTGAACGCCTTCTCGGCGGACTCGGCGAGCGACGCGTAGAGCGTCGCGAGGGATCCCTCGAGCTCGCGGTACTTGTCGTCGGCGCGGAGCTGGAACCAGTAGCACGTGTTGGCGCTGCACGAGCGCGCGTACGTCTTCCCCTCGATCGCCACGTTGTCGAACCTCCACGGGGAGCCTATCCCGGGGGTCGTGTCCACCGTGAACGAGTCGGCCACGTAGAGCGCGGTGGAGCCGCGGGTCCTGACGGGCACCACGAGGGCGCCGTACTGCGAGAAGAAGACCGCGTTGACGAGCTTGTCGATGAACTGGGTGTGGCTCTGGTTGGGGTTCGGCTTGACGTTCCACATCCGCGACTCGTCATCGAGGACCGGCCTGCCGTCCGTGCCGATGAACTTTATCTCGGACCTCTGGATCCCCGCGCTCACGTAGTCGACGGCTATGTGGCGCGCCATCTCCATGAGGGCGCAGGACTGCCAGTCGGAGAACGCCTTTGCGTCGGCGTCGGACGTGGTGACCTCGTTGCCGAGCCAGTCCACTATGCGCTGCCTTATCGACACGTTCCGCCTCCTAGAAGGTCATGACGGGCGCGAAGCACGGCTCCACGTCCTCGGGTATCCTGTCCGCCACGGTGAACGCCGCGACCATGGCCATGAAGCCGTCCGTCTTGCGCGAGCGTGGCTCGATCTTGCCGTAGACGTAGTTGTCCAGGTCGCCGTAGGTCCCGCGCTTCGCCGGCTCGAGCTTCGCGTTGTTGATGAACCAGCGCATGATCGGCACGTCGCCGAAGGCTATCCTCCGCGTGGCGAACAGCGAGTTGATGACCGGCTGCACCAGCATGATGTCGCTCGGTCGCACGAGCTTGAGGTTTCCGCCCTTGCCCACGGTGGCGGAGAATCCCGCCTTCTCGATCGCATCCTTCATGAGCGTATAGCGGTAGTTATCTATCGCCACGGCTCTCACGTCGTAGCGCGCCACCTGCTCGGACACCCAGTCGCCTATGAGGTACGGGCTCACCTCCACCTCGTCGACGATGGTCAGCTCCCCCCGCTCCGCCCACTCGGCAAGCGGCGCCTTGATGCGCCCGGCGTCGCACGACGCCTTGCAGAACCACGCGTGGCCGAGCGCCTGCCACTCGTCGCCGACGCGGAAGAGCGCGGTGGCGCCGATCATGTCGGTGGTCTTGGCGTAGTCGATGCCTATCACGCACGGCGCGCCGTCGAGGGCGCCGACGTCTATCGGTCGCGACGCGGCCATGACGTTGTCCCAGCTCGTCACCTCTATGTCCACGCGCCCCTGCGGGCAGTTCATGCGCTTGGTCGGGAACGCGATGTGCCTCGCGGGGTCCGCCTTCCACTTCGCGTACTCCCTCCGGGTCTCGTCCATGAGGTTGGGGAGGTAGCGCAGCGACGGGTTCGCCATGTGCCAGTTGCGCTCGTCGTCGAGCAGCTCCAGCGACGGGACGCAGCACATGAACGGCAGGAACCCGCCGTCGTCGCATGTCTCGGGGGCCGCCAGGACCTTGCGGCCCTGCTCCTTGAACTCGTCGATGACCCCTCCCCTCACGTCGCCGTCGCTCGAGAAGTAGGCCTCCCTCGGGCAGTCCTTCTTTCCGAGCCCCGTCTCGAAGACCTCGAGCTGGTCGTGGCTCTGGTACTGGTGGACCTCGTCGAAGAAGACGGCGCCGGAGCGCAGGCCGTCCTTCGTGTCGGCGTTGCTCGTCCAGTAGCGGAGCGTGGATTGCGTGCCGGTGTTCCGGATCTCGGTGCCGGTCCACGAGAACCCGCGCCTGAAACCGGACGCGTCATGGTCGAGGACGCGCTTCGTGTCGAGGAACGAGGTCTTGGCCTGCCGCTCGGAGTTGGCGCAGAGGTCGACGTCGTAGAAGTCGATCCCGTTCGCCTTGGAGAGCATGCAGAAGGCGAGGAAGGACATGAAGGCGTTCTTGCCCGCGCCGCGCGAGACGTAGGCGAAGAGCTCGGGCCACCTCGGCAGGCCGTCGGGCCTGTAGCAGCAGAGCCAGAGCGCCGTTATGAACCTCTCCCACGGGAAGAGGTCGAAAGGGAAGAACCTGGCGTATCCGATGTATGTGGCGAGCTGGTCGCGGTTTATGGCTATGGCCTCGTGGTCGAAGCACCACCGTATGTGCCTCGCGAGCTGCCTCTGCTCGTCGCAGACCGGGTACGCGACGCCCGGTCGCTCGACCAGCCGCAGATAGTCGGTTATATCGCGGCACCCTATCGCCCTGTGCCGCGGGCTAGAAGTCCGTCTCTTCGTCATCTGTCTTGGGGACCACGAGCCTGCACCGGCTCGATATCGTCATGCCCAGCGAGGACGCGGACGTGTGGGCCTGCCGGAATGCCTTGTCCTGCTGCCGCTGGATGCGCTCGGCACGCTCCATGTCCCCGGATGCCACCACCCCCCGCAGAGCGACCGTGTAGGCCTCGTAGAGCGTCTCCGCGCTCACGTACCGCGCCAGCTCGTCGGCGTCGATGGCCGACCAGATGTGGATCGCGTCCAGCTGGTGGGCGTAGCGCATGAACTCGAGGCGCTCGTCCTCGTCCTCGATGTACGCGGGGCACTCGATGGAGCTGTCGGCTATCGACGGCTCCTGCCTGTGGCGTGCGTCGGACTCGGCGCGCGTGAGGTGCTTCCTCCCACGGGCCTCCAAGAGCGCCACCGGCTGCCTGGGACGCGCCATGGCTCCCACCTCCTTATGCACGGTTTTTGTGTCTGAAACGCACGTCCGCCGCCGAATGGGTGCATATCATCGCGTCAGAAGTGCATATATGCGCCTTTTCTGCCGTTCGAGCGCATAAACGTACCGTTCGACCCGAAAAAGGATACCCGGGTGGTTTTCTGCCGAATATGGCCGAATCGACGGTTTTGAACATCAAGGAGTTACCTATGTGCCTTGATGGGACGCAGTTGGGATGCACGATATTCACATCGATTTAGGGAAAATTCACAAATGGCAGAAATTCGGCATCGGTTCCTTACCATAGCCGCAGGTAGACGGTTTAGGTGGCGGGGGGTATGCACAGGCCACACCTACGCTTATGCAAACAGCAGGTAGATGTATGCATGCAAGATTCCTCTATGCATTCGACCTCGACGTAGAGCGTCTTGCCGGCGCCGCAGCACACGACCTCGAACGTACCGGATCCATGCAAGGCGTGGGCCGGGTCGGTCGTGTGACGGCACTCCCCGCCCGCATGGCTGTTGCACTCCCCGCACGCATCCCCGTCGCACAGGTACAGCATGCCGTCGCGCTCACCAGCGCTCAGGCGTAACGTCTCCCGACCGGTCGTGCGCGTGCCCGCGGAAGCGCCCGTGGACGATGTCGTGGCACTCGTGGCAGAGCGGGATGAGGTTGTCATGGTCGCGTCCGTCCCTTCCGACGTAGGTCCTCGACAGCGCGTATCGCGGGTGCTCGTCCACGTGCATGACGTGGTGCACCGTCACCGCCCGCGAGTAGACGGCCGGGGACTTCTCCTTGCACATCGCGCACTCGCAGTGGGCAGAGGCGAGCACAGACGCGCGGAGGTCGCGCCATGCCTGCGACTTGTAGAACTTCCTGTCGTTGCCGTACCGCCTGCGCTGCGACGCGAGTTCGTCGGCGAGCCTGTCGGCATCCATGCACCACATGACCTCCCGACATGAAGAAGGCCCCCGCGTCTCGGCGAGACGCGGGGGCCGGTCGTAAAGGATTCCTTGACTACTCCGCCGGACGGACGCGGCCCTCACTTGTCGAGAGTGAGGGCCGCAGTGTCCAAGGGAAGGAGGTTGTCCATTTCTGGGCACCATAAAGATATCAGCCCAAATCAAGCATTCGAGGTCACTTTAGGTAATTTCTGGTCATGACTTTGGGCGAGAAGAAGCGTTCGGTCATCACATCGAGCGCAGCCGCCTTCTCGTTCTTCACCGTCCCCTCCGCATATCCCACGACCTCGGCCACCTTGCGTATCGACATGTCATCCACGTAGAAGCACTCGAGGATGCGCCCCCACCTGTGCCGTGGGTTCTCGGCGTCGATCGTGCGGCAGAGCAACCGTGCACGCGCCACCTCCTCGCCCACGATGGATTCGCGGTCGAGCACGTCATCCGCACCTGAGAGATCGCGTGACTGCCCGGAGTGAGGCATCCCGTCCGGCCACTTGCCGAGAGATTCCAGACGGGCGCGATCCTCGCGGAGACGTCGGTAGTCCACCTGCACGCCGGAAAGCCATTCCTCGGCCGTCATCGGCGACCACCCCTCCCACGTCCGGGCCTACGGTAGTCCCACCACTCGCCTATGGCCCGCAGCGCACAATATGCGAGCCACCCGGCACCGAGGCCCGCGAGGATGAAGAGACCGAGGACGAGGCCGAGACCGTATGCTGCGATGAGGCTCATTCGCCCACCTCGATTCCTAGCTCGTGAAGACGGTCTTCGAACGTTTTCTCAGGTAGCGGATACACCATCTGACCTCCGGTTCCTCTGTTTGGGTCAAGCACGATAGGGTGCTTTCTCGCTGCCTTTATCAAGGCGAGCATGTCCAACGCGACCTGCTCTACGCTGTCCGAGATCCATTCGACGCATGCCTCATCGCCAGGGCGCTTGATGTGTGGCATGAGCAGACCGTTCGATGCTTGCGAGGCTTCGTAATAACATTCGCGAAACGTGATTGTCTTGCCAAGCAGCTCCCTTTTAGTGAGCCTAAGCCGACCGCACGTATCACATGTTTTTGTGCTCATTTGCCCACAACCCTTTCGAAGCAGAACCTTGGAAGTCCCACGAAGTCGGTAGGCTCTGGCATCTCCGGCTTTTTGCCATCACGAATGTCGGCGACTGCCTTCAGAGTCGCATCCTCTCCGAACACGAGCAGAAAATCAGCCGTAGCCTCGTACAGGCGCCGGTTGGCATCGACGAAACGCCGGTATGTCTCCTCTTGCAAGGTCGGTCCGGTCATGCGCGCCCCTCCGTGCCCTCTGATGGTTGTCTCCATATAATTAGTTCTTATCTGGTCGGGCAGTCGTGGGACTGTCCGTATCCGTGCCGTGAGCTGCGGGTCCACCATGGCCGTCGCCGTCCGCGCCGCAGGGCGCTGCAACCGCGCGGCAACCGCCCGCCAGCGCGCTCGTGGCCGACCAGAAGGCCGAGGCGGCGGACATGTCACGGCCCGCCAGCATGTGCCCGTAGATCCTGGACGTCGTGGCAGGGCTCGCGTGGCCCAGGCGCTCGGAGAGCGTCACGACGTCAACCCCGTGGGCGATGCACCACGACGCGTGCGTGTGGCGCAGGGTGTGGAAGGTCGCGGAGCGGTCGATGCCGAGCCGGTCGCGCAGGGCGGCGAAGCTCCCGCTGAGCGTGGTTGGCCGCATCCACGCCCCGTCCACGCTCACGATCGGGAGCGAGTCGTCCGTCCGGCCGAGGTCCGAGCGCTCCCACGCGACGAAACGCGACACGACGGCCATCTCCTCCGGCACCGAGCTCACGTTCCTGCGGCTCCTGCCGCTCTTCGGTTTCTCCTTGCGGTAGGGGGCCGCCCCCACGGGCTCCACTACCGTGCCGCCGACGTGCGAGAACCCGCGGTCGGGCATGACGTCGCGCGGTCTCATGGCGCACACCTCGCCGCACCTCATGCCGGTGTGGAGGGCGAACCAGATCGCGAACGCCTCGACGCGCTCGCGCGGCGGGACGTCAGCCTCGAGCGACACGACCGGCACCAGGTACCCCTCGAGACTCGTCACGTCGCGAGCCCCGAGGGAGGTTGCCTCGCGCTGGGACGGGGTCGGGTGCGCCGCCGACACGAGCGGGTTGGACGAGACCAGCCCCACCGACGACAGGTAGCCGTAGGCGCCGCGGAGGAACTGGTAGACCCCGTTCACGGTGGTCGGAGACAGCGGGCCGCCGTGCTCGCCGCCCTCCCTGAGCAGGCGCCCGCCCATGCGGGTGAAGTCGAGGGCGGTGAGCTCGTCGGCACGTCTGGCCCTGAGGAACCGGGTGACGTACCGGCAATAGAGCGCGTAGGTCCGCACGCTGTTCGGGCTCGCGCCGTTGGCCGCCCGCATCTCGACGTAGTCGTCGAGGAGGTCCGAGAGCACCATGGACGTGACGCGCCCGTCGGCGGTGAGCCCGGCCGCCCACTCTCCGGCCATGACGCGCGCCTCGTCCTCGGTGCGCGCGTCCGGGAAGCTCCTGCGGCTCTGGATCTTCCTGCCGTCCGCAGAGCGGCCGAGGTACACGCGGCTGTACCACGTGCCCCGCTCGTCCTGCCTGACCTGTATCGGGCGGGACGTCCCCCCTGCCCCACGGGTCATCGGCCCTCGCCTCCGTCCAGCTCGTCGGCGATGCCCATCAGCATCAGGCCCGTGCAGCCGATGCCGCAGCCGTCCGACTCGCAGTCGCGGCACTGCTCGTACCATGCGCCGTCCCCGTGCCCATACCACGCGCAGTCCGGGTTCTCGTGGGAGGCGCACTCGCGCAGCCTGGCCGCGAGCGCCCGGTCGTGCGCCGTCACCTCGACCGCGCCCATCGTCTCCCTGAGCCTCCGCGGGCTAGTCAGCGGGCGTCGTGCCATCGTCTCCCCCGATCTCCCCGCAGGGCGTCGCCGGGTGGCCGGCTGCGGCAGATGAGCACATCGGGTTGTCCGCGCGGACGGCCTCGCCGTCGACGCCACACCAGCCGCAGCCCGTCGGCACCCCGTCACGGCGCTCTGCCACGAAGAGCCAGCAGCCCGCGCACGTCTCCTGGTCGTCACCCCTTGTCACGCCAGCCTCCTGTCCTTGCCGCCCATCATCACGGGCACGGTCATCTCCGCCAGGCGCGACACGACGGCCCTGGCCATCACCTCGTCGCCCTCGGAGGCGAGCCTCGACGCGAGCTCCGACCTGCTGTAGTTGCTCGTCACGAGCGTGTCGGCCATGCGGCCGTAGCGCCCGTCCACCACGCGCCAGAGCAGGGCGAGCGACCACGCCGTCTCCCTCTCGCGCCCGAGGTCGTCGAGCACCAGCAGGTCGCAGCCGACGAGGTCTGAGACGACCGAGTCCTCGTCGCCGGCGCCCCCGTGGTAGGTCGACCTCACCCTCGCGGCCACGTCGAGCGGCGTCGCGAAGCGCACCGTGCCGCCCGCCCTCACGCGGGCCACGGCCGTGGCGCACGCGGCGTGCGTCTTGCCGACGCCCACCGGCCCGAATACGTACGCGTCGGCCGGGACGCCTGCGTCCGAGGCATCCCGGTACCGCTGCGGGATACGCGCCCTGTCGAGCGCCGAGGAGAGCCTCCCCGCGTCCTCCGCCGCGGCCCTGCGCGCCTCGTCCGCACGCTCGTCGGCGTCTCGCGCGTCATCCTCGGCCTGGGCGGAGGCGCACGTGCACGCCATCCACCCGGCGAAGATCCGGCGCCCCGAGAGCGTCACGACGCGCGGGGCGAGCCCCGAGCCGCAGTGCGGGCACGTCGGCGCCTCCCCCGGCAGCCCCTCCACGATCCCTTCCATCGTCCACCCCTCCTCAGTCGTATTCCGCGAACGCACGTGCGTCGGTCCTGGGCCCGCGCGGCCCGTCCCGCGACGCCCAGTTGCGCACCGCGGCCCTCCAGTCCCTCATGGGCGACTTCCCGACCCTCCAGCCCTTCGAGGCGTAGAAGTCGACGAAGCGCTCGGCGTCCACCGTCCTTCCGGTGTCCCTGGCGTACGCCGCCACGTCCTCCGCGGTGGGTGGGGAGAAGCGCTCGCGCTTCTGACGGGGCGCGGTCCCTCCCGCGCCCTTCCCCGCCTCCGCTTGGGTTCCGATTCCGATTAAGTTCCGATTAGGTTCCGATTGGGGCAACCATCCGCCGCCGTCTGGTCGGCATGCGGTTGCCATCTGGTTGTCGTCTGGTCGGCAGGTGGTTGCCGCTGCAGGTAGTGGCATCTGCCCCGCGAGATGGTAGACGCCCTCGCCGTCGAGCCTCAGCCTCATGAGGTCGTCTTGGTAGCGCGTCGGCACGTGCCTGTCCTTGCGGAGCTGGTTGTTGACGCACCAGTGCTTGATCGCCACGACCCCGTCCTCGAAGAGGATCAGGAACTTCTTGGCGACGAGTATCCTGAGGTCGTCCGGTGACGCCCCGACCGTGCGCTGGACGCCGCGGGGCGAGTTGACGAAGCCGTCGTCGTCCGCCTGCATTCCGATGTGGAAGTACAGCATCTGGGCCGATGCCGGCATCTCGGTGAAGGCGTCCGACTCCGTTATCTGCTTGTTGAACATCCTGCGCTGTCCCATGGACTATCCCTTCATGAAGAGCACCCAGTGGGTCTTGCTGGCCCTGGGCCTGCGGTTCCCGCAGATCGGTCGCTCGGGCGTGCACGAGAGGACCTCCCTGAGCGGGATCGTGTACTCGTACCACTTGAAGACGAGCACGCCGGACGGCCTGAGCACGCGGAAGCACTCCGAGAACCCGCGCGCGAGCTGGTCGTGCCAGTCGGCGTCGAGCACCCCGTACTTCTCCACCTGCCACCCGTGCCCCCGCGTGAGCTGCGGCGGGTCGAAGACGACGAGGGAGAAGGTGCCGTCATCGAAAGGCAGGTCGCGGAAGTCAGCCACGACGTCAGGCGACACGTCGAGCGTGCGGCCGTCGCACAGCACCGAGTGGCGCGGGTGGAGGTCGCAGAACGTGACCCGCTCGTCGCGCTTGTCGAAGTACATCATCCGAGGGCCGCAGCACGGGTCGAGCACGTCGGTCGCGGCGCTCACGAGGCGTCACCACGATCGATCACCCTGGCCGCGTCGAGGACGGGCGCCAGCTCCTCGACGATGTTCTCGCTCATCGCATGGAAGACGTCGCATAGGGACCCGAGCGTGTCCGCGAACGCCCCGGCGACCTCATGCACGGCGCGCCCGAGTGCGTCCCTCGTCGCGAGGATGCGCCTCAGCTGGTCAGCCGTGAGCCCAGTCTCGTCCATGAGCCTGAAGAACTCCCGGTTGCGCCTGACCATGCGCCTGGACCTGACGCTCATGTGCACCTTGCTCACGAGGCGTCACCGTCCTCGGGCTCGGCCCCGAAAGCGATCAGCAGAGATACCAGCTTGGCATAGGTGGGGCTTTCGAGCGCCGTCATGGCACATGAGTGTGCCCATTCGGAGACATGGTGGCGGTTATGCCCGATCCAGCTATCTGCTTCCGCGCGGGTCATGAACATGCGGTCCTCGACCGTGAACTCCTCCCACTCGAAGGCGAGCTCGGAGAGGTCCTCGTCGTGTCCGAGGCTGCTCAGCGTGCCATAGTCGGACTCGCTGATCTCGGCACCATCATCGAGATACATGGTCTCGTCGCCATAGCCATCGGGGCGCGTCTCCTTCCTGCGGTCGACAACGACGTAGTAGACGGGTGACGCCTGGCAGGATCTGTGCCGGTCCGCCTCGTTCTCGACAAGCGCTTTTGACAAATCATGCAGTCGTGCCAGAAGGTCCTTCTCGCTCATGCCTGTCCCTCCCCTGCCTCTTCGACGATCACGTGGAACCTCCTCCTGAAGAGCTGGCCGTTGTCCTCGGACGGTGGCACGAGGAGGTCGACGTGGTTGCCGTCCTCGCCCTTGGCGAAAAGCGTGATCTCGTCCCAGCCGTCAACGTAGGTGTCGACGCTCTGGCACTCCACGTCGAACTCGATGTGCAGCTTCGCACGGATTTCTGCGTCCGCGTTGATACCTCGCTCGCTGACCTCGTCGGTCATCTTGCTCATGCCTGCTCACCTGCCTCCCGGTCCCGCGCATGCAGCGTCTCGGCGACGTATCGGACGAGCGTGGCCTTCGTCGCGGCGTCGTATCCGGGACACATGCCACGCTCCCTGCAGAGGTCCATGAGCTGCCTCTTCGTCATCCTCGACAGCTCCTCCTCCGTCGGCGCGCACGTCCCCTCCTGTCGTGCCGCCATGTCCCTAAGCCTCCGCGGGCTCGTGATAGACGCGCTCATGCCTGCTCATCTCCCCTGTGCGTTGTGGTGCGCTTCCTCGGTGCGGTCCTGCCCGCGTCTATGCAGGCGCGGCACCGCCTCTGGTTCGGCTGCTCCGGCCTGAACGTCGCGCCGCACGCGGCGCAGATCCTCTCGTGGCACGTGGCCGCATACGTCTTGTGCATGAGCCTGGCGAGGACGACCGCCGTCTCGCAGGTCTCGCGGTCGTGGTACTCGATGTGCTCGTGGCAGACGACCGCGTGCTCAGACCGCGTCATGAGAACGAGATTCTCGGGGGCGAAGTTCTCCCTGTCGTGGTCGGCGAAGACCACGATCGAGCCGTCCGGCACCGGGCGCCCGTTCACCTGCTCCCATGCGAGCCGGTGCTTCGGGACCCAGTTGTCGTGCGCCGAGCGCGGGTCGCGCTTGCGGGCGGCTACCTTGACCTCCACGTATCCGTCCTTGCTGACCCGCTCCGAGCCGAGCGGCTGGTGCCCGTTGTGCGGCATCTGCCCGCGCCTGAACTGCGTGGCGCGCGAGCGCTCCTGGCTCTCGGGGGGCATGAACTCGTCCCACGTCCTCCCCTTGTTCGCCGGCTCGTGCCCTGGCTCGAAGCGGCCCCCGTGCGTACCGCTCCTGACGCCGAGCGCGTGCTTGGCGTTGCCTATCTGCGACTCGGTGAGCCCCACGCCCCACGCGTCGAGGAAGTGGGCGCGTATCTCGCCCTCGGTGTGCCCGGGAACGTATGCCGCGAACTGCCCGCGCATCTCGTCGGTCCATGTCACCGCTCAGCCCTCCAGCATCTTCGGGACGTCGGGGTGCGTCGAGCTCGCCTGGTCCTTGAACTCGGCCGCCCTGAGCGCGAGGTTGCCGTTCGCGACGATGGACTGTGCGACGCCGCTGATCGCCCTCGCCCTCCTGATTTCCCTCTCGAGCTCCTCGGGCGAGATCTCGTCATCGTCGAGCCGCTCCATCTCCGCGAACATGTAGTCGTTCAGGTCGCTCAGCCTGTTCATGAGATCCCCTCCCCCTCGTGCCTCCGGCGCCGCCCGAGCAGCCTCGCGAGCTCCGCGGAGCATTCGGCCGCCGAGTGGCCCGTCGCGTCCTGGGCCACGGCGAAGAGACGCACGAGCGCCCTGCGCTGGCGGTCCTCCCACGGGAGCGGCTGCCTCGCGGCCGCCGTCCCTTTCCCGTCGGCTGCGGCGGCGGTGGTCGTCCGCGGTCCTCCCGCGACCACCGGGGAGCGGACCCCGAGCCGAGCCGCGCGGTTGCGTATGGCCACGGTGCCGCGGTCCGGCATCATCTCGGCCCACCCCGGCCACGAGGGGCCGTGGTTGGCGTAGTTGTCTGCGATCATCAGGTCCTCGGCTCGGGTCCATTCCCTACCCCTGGCCATTGCCGTCTCCGTCTCTCCCGCGGTCACCACGCTCCACGCTCACGGCCGCCGCGAGCCCATGGGCGCGCAGGACCTCGCCCACGGCCTCCCTGGCCTCGGACTCCCTGCCGACCTCGCACTCGGCGACCACGGTGAGTGCGGCGATCGCGCCGCCGTCCGGCCCGGAGGCCGCGAAGGTCACGCGCGACGGACGCCCGAGCCCTCCCGTCCTCACCCCGAAGCGCTCCCAGAGCTCCTCTGGCGTCATGACGCTGTGGGTGTCCATCAGAGCACCGCCCACGTGAGGAGGATGACGGCAATCGCCCACGCCACGGCACGGGCCCACTCGCGCGGCGTGCCGGCGAGGTCCTCCATGAGGTCGGACATGAGCCCGCACCCCTCGTGATGTATGATTGAATCGTCCATATGGATTCCTCGATTCTTTGGACACGGCCCTTACGAGCTGTCACTCGTGGGGGCCAACTAGTCTTGCTTGGTTGTGATTGGTGGGTAAGATGCAGATTGATACGAATGTGCTGATCGCACTTGCCAGCGCCTTATCAGTGGTAGTTGCTGCGCTTATTACCGTTCATTCGCCCATTCCGAGATGGGCTAAGAAAGCGCAAGGTCTCGCAAATCTGTATTGGTCACTTCCGACAGAGAATCGAACCAGCGATGATGAGTCATCGGTAAAGGCCCTGTCTGACGAGATATATCAATGCATAGAACATGGGCTGCGCTACCAGAACGGAGACATGAATGTAAAAAAGCCCTGGTGGATAGAATGCCGTGGACTTATCATATATATGTCTTTTTGGGAAGTTGCCGGAGCATGCCTTTCGATCATCGAAAACAGCTGGGCTCTTTTTGCAGCGGCTACATTCGGCGTCATCGCAGGCAATGTTCTCGGTTTTGTGATTACACGTGACTGGTAACAGCTAATCATCCCGGTTAATGATCATGACGAGAAGAAGAGTAAATATGCACGTGAAATAGATCGTGATGATACAGATGGTATCGTCCATCCTCTCCCCTCTCCTCTTCGCTTGCTAGTAATCCTTATCTGTGACGAAACCCGTAGCGCAACATTATCCAGCGCCGAGAGCCGATTCTTAGACACTCACTGATGCTCCTGCGACAAGCGCTCACGCGCCGTCCGAGTGCCGTTGTCAAGGTGCCGTAATGCTCCCCGGCGCACCGGGGGTGGTACTGTCTCCTTGTGGAAGGAGGTGATGCGTGATGAAGAATTTCAAAGAGTTCGAAAACCACGGGAAGACGGCTGATGATGCGGTTAGCGACGTGATCATGGAGAGATACGCTGACTTGCACCTATCTGACGAGGGCAAAGAGCGAGTTGAAAACGACCTTGACGCTTCTGCAGCAGTGACAATGGAGCTTCTTAGGCGTTATCACGAGTGGGCTTCTCGCTAGAGTCCCACGCCTCCTGGTACTTGCGCTCATGCTTCGATGCGATCTCTCCAAGGTCCTTGTTGATTTCGGCAACGAGGGCCTTGCTGTATACCTCGACGTTAATACCTCCGCAGAGCTCCTTGAGGGCCGCGTTCGCCTCCCTGAGGCTCGCCGTGAGACGGTCCACCTTGCCCTGTATCTCGTCAAGACCGGTGGCCGTAACCTTGATCGTGAGGCCCTGGTACTTCTCTTCTTCTGACATGTGACACCTCCTAGGCCTCTACCGTGCGGACCGAGAAGCACTTGTGACCGACCTGAATCCACGAGGTGACGAAGTGCTGGCCGTTCTCGGTGGAGTAACGCGTGATGTAGTGATGCATGTCTGACACCTCCTCTCCTCTATCCCTAGGTCAGACGCGACGTGCGGACGGCTACGGAGCTAGACGGTGAGCTTGGGCTTCGTGTGAACTCCGAGCAGCTCGTCAAACGAGCAGCCGTAGAGGTTCACCATCGTCACGATTGCGCCCGCACGAGGCTCACGGCTGCCATCTTCAAATCCGCTCAGGGTCGATTGAGACACACCCAGCTTCTTTGCGACCTCGACTTGCGTGAGACCAGCGTTCTTACGAAATGCCGCGAAGTTTTGTTTCATTCCGCTTAACACCCCCCTCTCTCATCTCGCAAATACATCCTATCCCTTGGGGGATATCTGTCAAGGGGATATCTGTAGAAAAGATATTACGGTTGACAAATATCTATAAGGGGATATACCTTCATAGCTAGATAGAGCGCACGCTCACAAAGAGGTGAACGACCGTGAAAAGCCAATTTGATTGCAAGCTGTTTGGAAGGCGTCTGAATCAGGCGAGAAGAAGCCTTGGATTGACGCAAGTTCAGGCCGCTGAGTTAGCTGGTGTCAGTCAGGGGAACATTAGCGACTTCGAAGCGGGAACATCGGAACCTAAAGCGTCCACGATTATCAAGTTCGCAGAGGCTTATCACGTTTCGGGAGAATGGCTTCTCGGCATCAGTGACGAGAAGTAGCAAGAATCCACTCTGATATGTCTGCGTAGAATCCATATACAGAACACTAGTTCTATTACCGGACAGAAATAGCCTTAACTGCACCGAATCCGTTAGATGTTTAGAAAATACGGCAAACGGGCGTTTCTAGTGTCAAAACTAGTGACAAGTTGGTGTCAAACAAAAGAGGTCACGGGAAACATAGCCCGTGACCTCGTTTTTTATGGTGGGCGTTGCAAGATTTGAACTTGCGACCTCTTCCGTGTCAGGGAAGCGCTCTCCCCCTGAGCTAAACGCCCGATCATGTGGTGCTGCGTGGGGGTTGCAGCGAAGAAACTATACGCGAACTAT
>Ga0183097_10554_pt1 | contig 61891 bp, 86 predicted proteins | sample BioMet8_FD_128883 | JGI IMG/M metagenome (GOLD analysis project Ga0183097, IMG submission 128883) | Microbial communities from bioreactor (seeded with sewage sludge) at Lawrence Berkeley National Lab, California, USA - Biofuel... | ecosystem: Engineered > Bioreactor > Anaerobic > Unclassified ... | reverse complement strand
CAGTTCCGGGTGAAAATTACGATGAGCACGTAAGCGCGGAGAGTTTGCCGCTGCTTCACTTTGTTGCTTCAAATCGCTAAAGGTGATTTGTTTCATTTAAGCCGCCTGAGATGGATACAGAGTCAGTGTGTTCGGGTTGAACGAAAGAGTGTACGGGAAGGGGGAAGAATAGTCATGGTGTCCCTGCAGGAATCGAATGATCATTTAATTGGTTGATATTATTGTATTTATAAGCCTGAAATTTGCAATGTACCATCACAGATACCATCATACGATTATGAGTGACGCAATTTTGAGTGTCGCGGGAATAGAACTTGGGAATCACTATGCCGATGCTCGCATGAGCAGATTAAGCGCAATACTCTTTTTTGCGCACACTTTTTTGCGCAGCATGGCATGCTGCAAAAAAGAGGTCACTACAATTTTGATGTGATCTCTCTTTCATTATAACGGGTGCCAATCGCCCAAAACCTCTTTTCAGGTCATTACGTAATGCACTAATCTGTGTAAAATCAGAGCTAACCCAATATCGCGGAGTGTTGTGCTATGGCTGGCGTTAACAAAACTCATCTGACTGAAACGGACATCATCACTAAATTCATCCTGCCTGCTGTTAAGGATGCAGGCTGGGATGTGATGTCGCAGATTCGGCAGGAAGTGAAGCTCCGCGATGGCAAAGTGGTGGTGCGCGGCAAGCTGGCGGCGCGTCTGACCGTGAAATCAGCGGACATAGTGCTTTACCATAAACCGGGATTACCGCTTGCCGTTATAGAGGCTAAAGCCAATAAGCATGAGATCGGCAAAGGGATGCAGCAAGGGCTGGATTACGCTCGTCTGTTCGACGTGCCTTTTGTCTTTGCCTCCAATGGTGATGGTTTTATCTTCCACGACAAAACGAATCCCGTACAGCTTGAATCAGAAATCACACTCAACGATTTCCCAACGCCGGAACAGCTGTGGGCTAAATACTGCGTCTGGAAAGGTTTCACCATCGAGCAATTGCCTGTTATCAGCCAGGACTATTACGACGACAGCACCGGGAAATCCCCTCGTTACTACCAGCTTCAGGCGATTAACAAAACGGTAGAAGCTGTTTCTGCGGGGCAAAAGCGCCTGTTATTAGTCATGGCGACAGGCACCGGGAAAACCTACACCGCGTTCCAGATTATCTGGCGCTTATGGAAAGCAAAAAGTAAGAAACGCATTCTGTTTTTGGCTGACCGCAATATTCTGGTCGATCAAACAATACTCAACGACTTTCAGCCTTTTGGAAGCGCGATGTCAAAAGTGACAGGCAGGACGATTGATCCTGCCTATGAGATTCAACTGGCACTCTACCAGGCCATTACCGGTCCGGAAGAACATCAGAAAGCGTTTAAACAGGTTGCCCCTGATTTCTTTGACCTGATTGTGATTGACGAATGCCATCGCGGCAGCGCATCGGAAGACAGCGCCTGGCGCGAAATCCTCGAATACTTCAGTAGCGCCACGCAAATTGGCCTTACCGCCACGCCGAAAGAAACCGAAGAAGTCTCCAGTACCGACTACTTTGGCGAACCGGTTTACACCTATTCGCTCAAAGAAGGCATCGAGGATGGTTTTCTCGCGCCCTACAAAGTGGTGCGAGTGGATATTGATGTCGACTTACAAGGTTGGCGGCCAACCAAAGGACAGATTGATAAACACGGTGAACTGATTGAAGACCGTATCTATAACCAGAAAGATTTTGACCGCACGATGGTCATTGATGAGCGCACCTGGCTGGTGGCACAAACCATCACTGATTATCTTAAGCGCACCAACCCGATGGATAAAACCATCGTCTTTTGTAACGACATCGATCACGCCGATCGTATGCGCCGGGCGCTGGTAAACCTAAATCTGGAGCAGGTGGCAAAGAACGAAAAGTACGTAATGAAAATCACCGGCGACGATGATATTGGCAAGGCGCAGCTGGATAACTTTATCACTCCCAAAAAACCTTACCCGGTTATCGCCACAACCTCAGAATTGATGAGTACCGGTGTGGATGCACAGACCTGCAAATTGGTGGTTCTGGACCAGAACATTCAGTCGATGACCAAATTTAAGCAGATCATCGGGCGCGGCACGCGTATCAACGAAAAATACGGCAAGCTGTGGTTCACCATTCTCGACTTCAAAAAAGCGACCGAGCTATTTGCAGACGAACGCTTCGACGGCGTACCAGAGAAAGTGATCCGTACCACGCCGCAAGATATTACCGATCCTGAATCTGATTTCGACCACCAGCTTGAAGACGAAACGCCAGAGCACGAATTACCTGATTTGATAAATGGCGTCGCTGAAACACCTGCCATCTATGGCCCAACATCAGGTAACGGCAGTGGGGTTTTTGAAGAAGACGACGAAAACAAAATCCGTAAGTTCCACGTCAACGGCGTCACCGTAAAAGTGCTGGCGAAACGCGTCCAGTATTACGACGCGGATGGCAAACTGGTGACCGAATCCTTCCAGGACTACACCCGCAAAACGCTGCTCAAAGATAAAGACTACGCATCGCTTGATGACTTCATCCGTAAGTGGCACTCTGCGGACCGCAAACAGCTCATCATTAATGAGCTTGAGCAGCTCGGCGTGCTTTGGGATGTACTGGCCGAAGAGGTGGGGCAAGATCTCGACCCGTTCGATCTGCTGTGCCACGTAGTTTACGGCCAGCCGCCGTTGACGCGCAAAGAGCGCGCCGACAACGTGCGCAAGCGGAACTACTTCACCAAATACTCTGGGCCTGCGCAGAACGTATTGAATACGCTGCTTGATAAGTACGCAGATGAAGGCGTGCAGGAGATCGAGGACATCCAGGTGTTGAAGCTGAAACCGTTCGATACGCTCGGTCGCCCGCTGGAAATTATCAAAAGCAGCTTTGGTAGCAAACAGGCTTACGAAGATGCCGTGAACGAACTGGAAAGTGAAATCTACCAGTTACCACCACGCACTGCCTGATAACCCAGCCCTTATTCTGCCACTTGGCGCTGACGGCTCCCGGTGGCATCCTTTTTTAAGAATGGAAAGAAAACATGTCGATTAGCTCAGTCATTAAATCCCTGCAGGACATCATGCGTAAAGACGCCGGTGTGGACGGCGACGCCCAGCGTCTGGGGCAGCTTTCGTGGCTGCTGTTCCTGAAAATTTTTGATACCCAGGAAGAAGAGCTGGAACTGGAGCAGGACGACTACCAGTTGCCGATTCCGCAGCGCTATCTATGGCGCACCTGGGCCGCCAACAGCGAGGGTATCACCGGTGATGCTCTGCTGGAGTTCGTGAATGACGATCTGTTCCCGACCCTGAAAAACCTCACTGCGCCAATTGATAAGAACCCGCGTGGCTTTGTGGTTAAACAGGCGTTCAGCGATGCCTACAACTACATGAAAAACGGCACGCTGTTGCGTCAGGTAATCAACAAGCTTAACGAAATCGACTTCAGCAGCAGCCAGGAACGTCATCTGTTTGGCGATATCTACGAACAGATCCTACGCGACCTGCAAAGCGCCGGGAATGCGGGCGAGTTCTACACCCCGCGTGCTGTGACGCGTTTTATGGTCAACCGCATCGACCCGAAGCTGGGTGAGTCGATTATGGATCCGGCGTGCGGCACCGGCGGCTTCCTCGCTTGCGCCTTCGACCATGTGAAAGAGCATTACGTCAAAACGACTGAAGATCATAAAACCCTACAACAGCAGATCTATGGCGTAGAGAAGAAACAACTTCCGCACCTGCTGTGTACGACCAATATGCTTTTACACGGCATTGAAGTGCCGGTGCAAATCCGTCACGACAACACGCTGAATAAACCGCTCTCTTCCTGGGATGAGCAGGTCGATGTAATTGTTACCAACCCACCGTTTGGCGGCACAGAAGAAGACGGCATTGAGAAAAACTTCCCGGCAGAGATGCAGACCCGTGAAACCGCCGATCTGTTCCTGCAACTGATTATCGAAGTGCTGGCTGACAAAGGCCGCGCGGCGGTGGTGCTACCGGACGGTACGCTGTTTGGCGAGGGCGTAAAAACCAAAATCAAGAAGTTGTTGACCGAAGAGTGCAACCTGCACACCATCGTTCGTTTGCCGAACGGCGTGTTTAACCCGTACACCGGTATCAAAACCAATATTCTGTTCTTCACCAAAGGCCAGCCAACCAAAGAGGTGTGGTTCTACGAGCACCCGTACCCGGACGGCGTGAAGAACTACAGCAAAACCAAGCCGATGAAGTTTGAAGAGTTCCAGGCGGAAATCGACTGGTGGGGGAACGAAGCCGATGGTTTTGCCAGCCGCAAAGAGAATAATCAGGCGTGGAAAGTCAGCATCGACGACATCATCACCCGCAACTTCAACCTTGATATCAAGAACCCGTACCAGGGTGAAACCATCAGCCATGACCCGGAGGAACTGCTGGCGCAGTACCAGAAGCAGCAGGCGGAAATCAGCGAGCTGCGTAACCAGTTGCGCGATATTCTTGGTGCCGCACTGGCGGGCAACAAGGGGGCGAACTGATGACCGTTGGTAAGCTGATCTCCGACCATATCGATATCTGGTCCTCTGCGCTGCAAACCCGTTCCACTGCGGGGCGCGGCAGTAATGGCAAAATCGACCTGTATGGCATTAAGAAACTGCGCGAGCTGATTCTGGAACTGGCGGTGCGCGGCAAGCTGGTGCCGCAGGACCCGAATTATGAGCCGGCGTCTGAGCTGTTAAAGCGTATTGCCGCAGAGAAAGCGGAACTGGTAAAGCAGGGGAAGATAAAAAAGCAGAAGCCGCTACCGGAAATTAGCGAGGATGAGAAGCCGTTTGAGTTGCCGGAGGGGTGGGAGTGGGTCAGATTGGGAACCTTAGGATATACCCAAACCGGAGGCACACCTTCAAAATCTAATGCTGAATATTATGGGAATGATATCCCCTTTATAAAACCCGCGGATATTACTGCACAAGGAGTCATATACGATAATGAAGGGCTCTCAATTAAAGGGGCAGAAACCTTAGGCCGTGTCGCTCCAAGTGGCTCTATTTTAATGGTTTGTATTGGTACCATTGGGAAATGTCAGGTTATAAATCGAACATGTTCATTTAACCAGCAAATAAACTCCATTACTCCTTTCTCTGATATATCTGATTTTATCTATCTTGATGTTTCATCCTCTTATTTTCAATCACTAGCGTGGGATTATTCATCAAGTACAACTATACCTATTCTGAATAAAGGGAAATGGGAGTCGTTGTTAGTTCCTATAGCACCACTTTCAGAACAGGCTCGGATAGTGACCAATGTTAAAAAACTGATGTCTCTCTGTGACCAACTGGAACAGCAATCTCTGACCAGTCTGGACGCGCATCAGCAATTGGTTGAAACCCTGCTGTCAACGCTGACCGATAGCCCAAATGCCGAAGAACTCGCCGAAAACTGGGCGCGAATCAGCCAGCATTTCGACACGCTGTTTAACACCGAAGCGAGTATCGATGCGCTTAAGCAAACTATTCTGCAACTGGCGGTAATGGGTAAGCTGGTGCCGCAAGATCCTAACGACGAACCAGCTTCTGAACTGCTTAAACGTATTGAACAGGAAAAAGCACAACTGGTAAAAGAAGGGAAAATAAAAAAACAAAAACCTTTTCCGTCAATTAGTGATGATGAGAAACCGTTTGAATTACCGCAGGGATGGGAATGGTGTCGTATTGGTGAAATCATTGTAAATATGGATGCTGGTTGGAGTCCCTCGTGTTCTCCTGAACCATCGCCAAATGAAAATATTTGGGGAGTATTAAAAACTACTGCAGTGCAAAGTTTGGAATATAGAGAACAGGAAAATAAAACTTTGCCAAGTAGTAAACTGCCCCGACCTCAATATGAGGTTCATGATGGTGATATCTTAGTTACAAGAGCAGGACCAAAGAACAGAGTTGGTGTTTCGTGTTTAGTTGAAAAAACACGATCCAAGTTAATGATATCGGACAAAATCATCAGGTTTCATTTAATTTCTGATGAGATATCAGCGAAATATATTTCATTATGCCTTAACTGTGGGGTGACAGCTGATTATTTGGAAGCATCGAAGTCTGGTATGGCTGAGAGCCAAATGAATATATCTCAAGAAAATTTGAGGTCAGCACCGGTAGCTCTTCCTCCTACAGCAATCCAATTGAAGGTGATATCCACTATTGAAGACTTTTTCAAAGTATGTGACCAACTTAAGTCCCGTCTGCAAGCCGCCCAACAAACCCAGCTTCACCTGGCGGATGCGCTCACAGAGGCAGCATTAAACTAAGCGCCTGTCCACCAGGCTATTTTATTCGCCATTTTGGCCCTGGGCAGTGCTCAGAATCCTCACGTACTACGTGTACGCTCCGGTTCTTCCACGCTGTCCTAGTCCAAACTGGCTTCAACAATAACGCCAGCTGGATCAGGCGTTAAGGAAGAGACGATGCCGGTTCATCATGCTATCTGGCGGGTAGGGGAGAATCCTCAGCCGCTGATCATCAGCAAACTCGCCAGTGAGCAACTGCTGGAGAGGATGATTTTAACTGATCCCACCATCCTCTCCGATCAGTGGATGATCATCGGCCATCAGGAAAATACGCTCGATAAAGGGCGTATCGATCTGCTGGCGATTGCGCCGGATGCCTCGCTCATCCTGATTGAACTGAAGCGCGATCGCACTCCGCGAGAAGTGGTCGCGCAGGCGCTGGATTACGCCTCCTGGGTGGATGACTTATCCCCGGAGCGTCTTTCGCAGATCTACGAAAATTTTTCCGGCGGCAATCTTGGCGACGCATTCAGACAACGTTTTAACGTTGAACTCGAAGACGACGCCATCAACAAGTCACACCAGATAATTATTGTCGCAGCAGAGTTGGACCCTTCAACTGAACGCATCGTCGATTATCTGAGTAAATACGGAATCTCAATTAACGTCCTGTTCTTCAAGGTGTTCCAGCACGGTGACGAACAGTTTTTAAGCCGCGCCTGGCTTATTGACCCAAGCGAAACGCAAACCAATGCCGCGCAGGCCACTGCCACCAGCGCCAGTGCAAAAGAACCCTGGAACGGCGAGTTTTACGTATCGTTTGGTGACCCGAAAAGCCGCGTCTGGGAAGAAGCGCGTCGTTACGGATTTATCAGCGCAGGTGGTGGAAGCTGGTACAGCCAAACGTTAAAGCAGCTGCAGCCTGGCAATCGTGTGTGGGTAAAAATCCCGGCAACGGGCTACGTTGGTGTCGGCATCGTGCAGAGCGCCGTTGAACCCGCCAGCAGCTTCACCATTAACACGGAACACGGCGAGAAGTTGGCGATGGATGTCCTCAAATTTGGTGACGGATATCGTGAAAACGCCGACGACCCTGACAAATCAGAATATTTTGTTCCCGTGAAATGGCTGGAAACCCGTGCAGAAAGTGACGCGGTGAACGAGGTCGGATTCTTCGGCAATCAGAACACGGTCTGCAAGCCTACCACGCCGAAATGGCGTCATACGGTGGATAAGCTAAAACGTATTTTTTTACGTTGGGATGCTGAACGGGCAGAGTAAGAGAGGCTGGAATGAGGTCTGTTAACGATAAAGTATTAAAACTCGCTTTCCAGGGAGAATGGGAAATGCTTTTGCCCATTCTTGGTGATTATCCTCATCTGGTCAATCTTCCCAGTGAACCTAAAGGCTACACCCCGTTGCATCAGGCGGCATGGCATGGGGCTAATTTGTCGGTGATAGGGGAATTGTTATCTCTTGGGGCCGAGCGAAGTGCGACAACGAACACTAAGCGGCAGACGGCTTATGACATCGTGGTCGAAAAGCACAACAGACCCGAACTGGAGTATCTTCTTTTCCCACAAAAAGAGACTCTCGCGCAAATCATCAGAAAAGTCGTTGCCACTGAACGGCAATTGTTCACTGATTATGATGGCAACCAAATTTTGGTCGATAAAATGATTTCGGCTTCAGGTGTTGAGCCATGTCCTGATGACCTTAGCGAACTGGATACCAGGCTAAATCACCTCTTTTTTGCGTTGACGGGTAAAGCGATATCAACGACTGAAGCCATTCACTTTGATGTGGCTGAAGGTTTTACATTCATGGTAGAGGCTGATTTTTTCAGGCAGATATTTTTCCCATTGGTACATAAGGTTGCGGCAAAAAAGATTAGCTTTCCGGAACGTGAATGGGCTGTTGTATCTGACTTGTTTGATCCTGCGCCAACCCAGTGGGGATCGCGCGGGAGTCTCTTCTTATGGTTGGAAATGCGCAAGGCTTTGTGTCAGGTGAGTATCCCGGAAGATGAAGACGAGTTGGCAAATATCATCGCGGCGGCATTCCAGGCATTGACTGGAAGATCATTAATTCATCGGGTAGGGGAAGATGAGTTTTTTGTAAAACGGTTTAGCCGTGGCGGCGGATCTTCAGGCTATGTTTCCTCCCTGTACTGGCTGAATAACGTTATCCCACAGTTGCAAAAAAGACTGTCCTGGATGCAGGTGGTGTGGTTGATATCACCACATGAGGCGTAGTGCTTTTTTTTATTAGGTGCTGAAAGTTGCTTTTGTTGTTTTAGGCTTTTACCTCATCGCTGCAAATTTGCGGCACTTGCTGGTTTTTTTGAATCGTTCGAGAGGAAATTATGAACACAGCAGAATTAGGGCAGTTAGCGGTATTGCACAAATTAACCAGCCTTGGGGCCAGAAATATTGTCGTTCAAAAGGAAGGCAACAAGTCATTCATCTTATTTGAGGCACCCAACGGTAAAACGTGCAAAGTGACGACCCGATCGAAAAAAGCAGGAACATGGCAAACCACAACCAACTATGCTGCCCAGTGTACTCTTGATAAAAAAGATAATGCGTTTTGGGTGTTTGTTGATCTCGGACGAGAGCCGAATACTTTCTATATTACGCCGCTGTCGTGGATCAGGAATGATATTTATGAGGCTCATTTGGCGTATCTGGATAAGCATGGTGGGCACCGTGCGCAGAATGATGAGTCGACGCATCATTCTATTTCGGTAAAACGCATTGCTGGCTGGAAAAATGCTTGGGGAGAAATGGGCTTGAGTGAGTCTGCAAATAATTCTGCATAACTGGCATCACCTGAAAGGTTACGTTAAGCAGCTATCAGCCACTCGTACGCTGAAATCTGTGTGGCCATTTTTCAAAGCCGTCATACCTCACCTGATTTTTACTGATAGTAAGCACAGTAGTGTTGGTTCTGTTGGTTTAGTCGGTTCAATGCCCGGCAGGCCTTGCCAACACCGGGTTTTGCTGAACCAACATTGGTGATGCTGAGCTGGTTCAGCGGGACTTTCTGTTGGTTTACTGCCTGCCAGAGGGAATGTCAGTATTACTAATTATTGATTCAAAACGGATATTTGTTGGTTCAGCGCTGGTTCAATATGCGAATTAAAATCCTTATAAAACAATGAGCATTTTATATTGAACCGACTGAGCTAACTGAACCAACACCCTTTTTACGTATGTGAAAAATGCTATTCCTCAGATGCGGCGTAGTCCTCTGTCTGGAAGGTCAGGACGTAAACGTTAATCTGCCTTCCGTCGATGCGAGGTGATTTGCGCTGGTAACCTCGCCCGCTCGTAGGAGGGGTCAACATCCCTGAATTTTTCAGAACTTCAGCGAATTGCTTCGGGTTAAAGTTCTGGGCGATCTCTTTTTCAAATGTGCTTCGAAAGGTGTAGTAGATTGTCGGATCGTTTTCGTGCTTCCCTTTCTGACGATACCCCGCCAGATCCTTAATCGGCATATCGGCTGAGCTATAGGGGAACGGTGCAAACCGGCTGAATCCATAGGAATTCAAAAACGCCTCGCACTGTTCAATTATTTGCTGGTGTTCTTTGTTGCCGGTGCCGAACTCGCGTAGCCACGCGTTGTAACTGTGCTGTATTGCATCACGGCAGGTCTGTGCATCCCATCCCGTGACCGCTTCACTCAACTGTAACGCAGCCTCCAGAATGGCAAATCGTGCGGCCACACGATGTACCTGCTCGCCATAGTCGGCAGGAATAAGATTGCGCCAGTGTGCTTCACACTTACGCACGGTATCAATCGCCTGTTGCGAGTGGTCTGCCAGCCATTTTATCCACGACCTTCCAGCGGAACCGTGATGGTGCTGGTATGCTTCTTTGAGTGCGTCGGCATGTTGCTTGCCGTTCGCGTATTCATGAAAGCGCACAGCTTTACTGAGCGGTATATTCAGTAGGCGCACGAGTTGTCCCGCTTTGGTTTTGCGCCCCGCACTGGCTATGAATGTTTCTAAATCCATTTCACCTGTACTGATAGCCACGGTTCGCCAGCGTTTTAAATCGCGGTTGCCGCCTTCCTTCGCGCCCTGCAATTTTCCTACACCGTTAAATAGCGCATAGGCAGACTGCGACACGCTCACCGGGTCAGCTCCCTGTCCGACTTCATCCAGTGGCATTAATCCGTCATTGTGAGCGGCGGCTTCGTTTGCCAGCCCCAATGCCGTTCCGTACCACGTCAGGCGTAATAAATCCGGATTGCCGTATAAGCTGCTCGCCACATTCGCGGTGGTGGTTTTGCCTGCACTCGACTGCTCATAAAAGTGAATGCCGAACCCATCCGCGCCCGTCAGGCCGATTAATGGCGCTGCCAGGGCGGCAGCGACGCCGGTCATCATTGCATAGTTGCCGTATGCCAGACGCGCCACACTGCCACGCCAACTCTCAGTTGTGCCCTGTACGGCATAACCTGCACTTGCGGAGCTGCGACCGCTGAATAAAACAGGCCTGGCAGGTGTGCCGATGATTTCTCCGTCGGGCATGATATATGCCCCGCACTGCCAGCCAGTGGCATAGGTAACACGCCATAGCTCACGTGAGCTGTTGCGCTGTAACCAGTCGGCCAAAATTGCCCTCATATTGCTTTTAGCAGTGACTTTAACCCCGCCTGCTTTCAAAGCGCGCCAGCCTTCTCGCTCTCCAATATCCGCTAGGGGAATGGCAGCGGTCGTCGGTACGTCTGAGCCAAAGGCCAGCCAGCGTAATATCAGATACTGGTCTTTATCGTCGCGTCCGGAGCCGATCACGTCCATTGCTGACGCCAGCCAGTTTTCGTTATTGATAATATTGCCGCTTTCTTTGTCCACCTTTGGCACAATCCAGTACACACCATCCTCCCGGCTCTCGATACGCGGTTTTAACGGGTCTATTTCTGGAGGGCTAGATTTACCTCCCTCAATGGCCTGCAACTCTGGTTTCATGCTTTCTCCCTGTGCTTGGTACATCGAATCGGTAAACATGCAGATGCTCTCAGCTACCCCGTATTGCTGGTGGATGTCGTTCCAGTCGGCTTTATTCTCACCCGGTGGAAGAGCCACCCATCCAGCTACCAAAAGCGCCGCTTTATCTGCGACCGCTTTCCCGGTGTTTGGCTGGTTGTTGTGGTGGTCGTTATCAGCGGCAATAATTATTTTTGCTTGTGGGTACTGCTGACGCATCTGGATGGCGACGTGTAACAGGTTACCGGCATCGACTGCACAGATGGTCAGTGCATCCGGTCGCATTAAGTGAACTGATAAGGCCGTTGCCAGTCCTTCGGCAAGGATCACCTCCTGCGGTTGCTCTGTAGCGTTGATAGCGTGGAATGCTCCGCGTTTGGCTGAATCCACTACAAGACGTTTTTCCCCGCTCGAGGTAATGGTTTGTGCGGCAGTGACCGCACCAGTGTTGTCCACCAGCGGCAGCAGGATCGCGCCATTAGTGAGAAGGGGATAGGTGAGGCCGTTCAGCCCCTTTGATTTCAGATAGTCAGATTCGCCCTGTGTGACATTCTGGCACATCGCTGCATAGCGGCGAGAAAAGGCTAGGCGACGGTGCTCTGTGTCCTGTGCGGCCTGCTCCTGTCGCATTTGCTCACGCTGCAGGCGCTCTGTCTTAAGTAATTTCCGGCGCTCAATGACAGCGCTTAGATTCGTTTGCGATACCCGAAAATCAATACCCAGCACTTCCGCTACCAGCTGCGCGGCCTCTGTCGTGTCGCAGCCATTCACCTTCTTAATCAGATCGAGGCCGTCGCCAGCGCCACACTGATTGCAGATATGAGCCCCGCGCTCGTTGTCGTCGAACCGAAAGCGATCTGTTCCTCCGCACGCCGGGCAGGGGGTATGCCTGAGCGGTGAATCAGAAACTGCGATACTGAGGTCAGACAAAACGGAATGCCATTGCCCGGCAGCGGTATGAGTCACTTCGCGTATAAAGTCGATATTACGCATCGGATTCACCGCTCAAATGTTTGCTAATGATAATTAGCGGTTCACTTTTTTCAGCGTGAGTTTGGCCACTGGCAGTTAAGCCAGATTTTTCTAATTTCATAGTTTTTACTCCAGGGTTAGCTGTGCTTCTTCGAATCCAGCCAGGATCGGATCTCTGCAGCGTCGTAGACAGTGACGCGTTCAGAAAGACGAATGGACTTCGGGAAATCGGGTTTGCTTGTTTCCCAGCGCCAAAGAGTGACAGTGCTGACTTTGAGAAAATCAGCAGTAGCTCGTGGTCGGGCATGCCCGGTGTGAGGGTAGGGTTGTGTAATCATAGGTTTCACCTGCCATGTTATGTCGTTAGTGTAATCATCACGACAAATGTTAGGAGGTGCGTAGAACGATTTAAATACAGGGTAAGCTTACACAGTAGCAGGGTAAGTTTACTCTGCATTATGTTGAGCAATTTCCTCTTCCTGCATTTCCTTGAGTATTTTACTTATTCCTCTTTGGCTCGAATGAATAAAGCCTCCATAATCATTTCTATATTTCAATGTGGCTGAAGCCCATTTTGTAAAAACCAATTTACCACCTTTGTCGACACATTCACTCCGGTGATTGGCAAGTACCTTTTTAGCCGCAGATTCGAGTCTCTGCCTATTTTTATCATGCCTTGCACTTTGTGTTAGCGATACAGCATTTGGAATAATAGGTTTATCTTCTCGAGGTTTACCCGTGAAATAGCTATCCATTGGCTCACCAAGGATTGTAGCTGTCCAGATTTTTTCGATATCTAACCTTGTTATGAAAAGCTCACTCAATTCAAGTGAAAACTCCTCCTCTCCTTTGTAAATAAAAAAGACAGAGCAAATTTCATCAGATCTACTAACAGGGTGAAATAAATTATGTCCTTTGTGGTTTTTATTTGTTATGAATACTCCATTATTTTCATTTATAATTCCGGAGCTAATAATCCACAATCCATTAATGTACCCTGAAAAATTAAATCCATAACGGGATTGATGGAAATACACACCTTCTTTATGTCCTCGTTTAGAGTTAAAAATAGAACCATAAAAGCTCAACTCGGCTGTGATATTGTACGAGAGGTTATATCGTTCAATATTATCAGCGGCATTTTCGTAAAAGCTAACAGACAAATCACCAGCTAAATTTTTAGGCTCAAAAGCTATTGAGATAGCACCTATTTTATTCCAGTGAATTAAGTCTTCACATTCGCAATTGAGCAATTTAGCAGCTCTTTCGAATGAGCAGTATTCTAAAGGCGCGATTCGGTTCTCTTTCCAGACGTTGCTATCCATCACCTCATCCTCTTGCGCATCTGATAAAAACTGAGGCAGGCATCAGGTGTTACTGCTTTTCGCCTGACCGGGCTAGCCCCAGTTTGTTCGGTTAATTGCCAACAACCCGTAATTTCTTCATGTCATATGGTGCAACATGTTGATCAGAGTTTGCTTCAAGATAGTCTGACCACCACTGCATCATTCGGCGGCGCTCCTGCATGTGCTGCGCCAGATGAACATAAGCCGCACGTACCTCATTACGTTCCTGATGGCTCATTTGCCGCTCTACGGCATCCCGTGACCACAATCCTGATTCGGTAAGAGCAGAGCAGGCCATTGCCCGGAAACCATGTAAGCAAACATCGGCCTGAGTATCATAACCCATAGTACGGAGCGCTTTATTAACCGTGTTCTCACTCATAGGCTTATAGGGGTTGCTATCGCCAGGAAAAATCAGTGTGTACTCATTGCTGATGCTTTTAATCGATTTCAATACGTCAATTGCCTGCGAAGACAATGGTACTGAATGCCCACTGCCCATTTTAGCCCCACGTTCAGAGAATTTTACACCTGCGATTTCTTCTCGCTGACCAGGGATTGTCCACATGGCAGTATCAAAATTTATCTCGTCCCAGCGAGCGTGGCGAAGTTCGCTGGAGCGAACAAACGTATGAAGAGATAGTAATACTGCGAGTTTGGTGAGAGATCTGCCTGTGTATGTTGCAGTTTTCGTCATCAATTCTGGCAGGCGATCCAGAGGAAGGGCGGGGCGGTGTTTAGTTTTAGGACTCGTCAAAGCACCTTTCAGGTCGTGAGCTGGGTTGTACTCGACTATTCCACGCTGAACCGCATAGCGGAATACGCTGCTCATCGTTGTCTTTACTCTTCCCGTAGTAGCACCAATGCCTTGTTCGTTCATGCTGATAAGCAAAGGTAGCAGATCCCGTGTTTTTAAGCTGTCGATGGGTTTACTACCGATGAGAGGAAATATGTGGTTTTCCATTTCCCTCAATATTTTATTACGGGTGATCTCTTTCCACTCAGGATGTCCCATCGTTCCGCCGTGCCACTCACGGGCTATAGCCTCGAAAGTCGGTGACGTTGGTTCAGTGCTTTCAGCTTTTTTTGCTTCACGTGGATCTTTGCCGTCGGCAAGAAGCTGTCTGGCTTCATCTCTGCGTTTACGTGCTGTTGTCAGTGGAACATCCGGATACACGCCCAATGCTAATGTCGCCTGTTTACCAGCAAAGCGATAATTCATGCGCCAGTATTTGCCACCCGTTTTTTTGACCAAGAGGTACAGACTGCCACCATCGGTTATTTTGTAATCGGTGTCTCGTGGCTTGGCATTCTCGATCTGTTTGGGTGAAAGCTCGTTTATAGCCATAAATGGCACCCCCTCAAGAGGTAATTGATGGTATCTGGATATCGAACTGATGAATACCATCACTTATACCATCAGAGTGCTGTAATGTCATGAAGGTAATTGAACGCTGTGTAAGTGTGGTTTCTGTTGAAAGGCTTGGTATTGCTGATGTTGTGAAGTGAACTGAAGTGGTGTGAAATGACTTAATGGTGTCCCCTGCAGACACCAACTGAATGATGTAAGTGCAGGGGATTTATGAGGAATTACAGAAGTGAAAAATATTATGCCCGCAGTTATGCCCGCAAAGGATAATCATGAGGCTTTTTGAAGCGGGGAGAAGTAGCTGTGTTTCCAGGCTTGATAGTCGGCATAAACCCATTTGGAGGCTCGTCCGAATTTGTGAGGTGATGGCAGGCGTCCGTGCTTGATTTCTGAGTACAGGAACGTTTTACCCATACCAGAATCTTCCATCATGAACTTTAAGTCAACAAGGGAGTCGTCGCGAAGTTCGCGCATAAGTTTTATCTCCAGATTGGGAATCGAACAGGGAATGGATAGGATGCACAGGCCTCATCGAGTGTGAGGCTGTGTGATTCCATAGTTACTCCGTTATTCAAAGCGGATGGTTGAGCCCTTAAAGAATCCTTTGCAAACCGCACCTTTTACTGAATTTCCATTAGGCGAGGTAGCAGTGAATTCGGTTGAGTAAACATCATCCTTACTGCTGCATGAAAGCCAGCCGTAACCGCCAGTCTTGATGTTCGTGAATCCGTTATCCGATAACACCTTTACCGCGCCGTCAGGGTCTGTGCATCCTGTAGCAAGCAGAATGAACAGAAGTGCAAATTTCTTCATCATCTATCTCCAGTATCAAAGCAGCTTGTAAATCAGCAGCGGAAAAACTCCACTGATCATTGACAATACAAACCCAACAACAAAATGAGTCGCAGTGGTTTTTTTCACAGTTGCAGCACAGCCAAGCCAAAACAGAACATTCGCAGGAATCCAAAAAGACCAAAAAATGTTCATGCCTATCTCCAATAAAAAACCGCCATTGCGGCGGTCTATTTGAATCCCATCTCAGCGAGACCATTCATGAAAAGTTCGGCATTTCTCATGCTGATTTTTCTCGCTTCCGAATCACTCATGGTTGCCGCTTTTTGCATTTCTGCAACCTTTGCATGAAGCGAATCTGGCATATCAATTCGATGCCCGCAGCAACCTTTCATAAGGTAAAGATTTACCTCATGCCTATCACCGCATTGCCAGTGAAGTGCAGGATGGGTGACATCAACGATAAGCTCAAAACTGTGACGCGAGAACTCAGCTACAGCTTCGGCTCGGTTAAAGCATCCATTCATCAGTCTGATGCTAATTGGCGCTTCGTTAAGTCGTTTAAGCGCTTGCTTGGTAAATTCCACATTCATCTCCTTAAGCTAATCTCTTATATACGCGAGGCTCATCAACAGTAGCCGCGCGAAGTTCGTGTTCTGCATGAGAACTGTAATCACCGGAGTCCCACAGACATCGATACCATGTCGGCCTGTTATCCTGCTCCGTAACGCCATCAACCACTCCTTTGATATCGCCTGACTTGTGCTTCACGATTGCGCCCACAGCAAATTTAGCCATAACAAGCCCTCTGACATGTGAATGAGTGAAGAGATAGCGCTCACAGCCATAATTCCGACTATGAGCCAGATAATAGGATTGGCGTGCATGGTGACTCCGGATAAAGAAAAACCCGCTAGGTGCGGGTTTGTTATTTGGCTGGAGGAGACGGTAGTGGCATCCAGTGGGTAACAGTTATTGGTTGGTATTCAATTCCGAAGTTTTGCTCATATAACTGCGCGTACCATCCAGTATCTCTTCTGTCGAATTTACCGTACTGCGCAACATGTAGTTCAACGCCAAAATCATGTCGAGGCCAGATATAAACGAAATCATCGTTATCCGGCATCCGCTCACTGCAAGCCACCCAGCCATCCGGAATCGCCGGAGAGTTACTAACCAGTTCGACCATATTGGTAGGAATACCGGAATGGTCAACCATAGCGAGCTTATCCTCGGAATGGTCCGTTAGCGCTTCCTGATAGCGTCCAAGCTCCACGTACTCCTGACATGACCAACCGCCATCAATGAAATCGCGAGCTTCAACAGCGTCGAAAGTGAAAGATGTTTCGCTGCCGGTTGGCGAGGTTAAGCCGTACAGGTCTGCTACCGGCTCAAACTGTGTGGCTGGAATATTTTCCGGAATATTTTGCGGTTCGTTTTGTGGTCGATCGGCACCATGAAGAATGGCGGCGCGGCATTCATCTTCGCGCTCACCAAAAATTGCTGACTCCAGGACATCGATAGCCTGCGATGGTGAGTACGCGTATTTATCGAATGACGCCCCCTTGATTCGCTGTGCGAGCTTGAACAGCCGTTTCTCCTGCGCGTGATAAAGCTCACTCAGATGCTGATAACGCTCATCAGGCACAGATACCGGCGCTGGCGGGGCGGTGTAAAGCGGCGTTACTTCTCGCAGCGGGTCGGCATAAGCATTGCCACTATCGAAGCTGACGTTGTTTTTTGCGCCGCCGCCTGACAGTAGCCACGCCACAGCCTCCGCTTCGAGCGATGCCAGCGCGATACGCGCATTATTAATCAGGAGGCTATCAGCAGGAGATAAAACAACATGAGCGTTACCCTCCGCATCAATTTCAGAATTCGTAATTTTTCTGAACAGCTTTGCCAGTTCTCTGGTAATAGTGCTCATGGGCGAATCTCCGTCCTGCCACCAAGTAAGCGGATTGCCACTCGTTCCCGGAAGGTAAGCGGTCGATGGTGTCCGCGGGCATTAACAATTTCAGGCTTTCCATTAGGCGGATAATTGACCCTGACCGATTGACCATCTAGCGCGTGAGAAGCCTCGAGTAGTGCTGACTTTAAGTGCGCAGGGCATTCATGCTGCACTCGCTCACCGTCTGAAATAACGCCAGCAATACCCTGCAGAGTTGACGCCAGATTACTCAAATAATTTTTCATATCACTCAGCCTCCAACTTGATGCCAGCGGCGGCGCACGCATCTGAAAACACCGCAAAACATGACTTAACTGTATCCCTGTGGAATTGGTAAAACGCTTTGGCTACCCACGGAGAATACGCGCTTGGCTCTGGTGTAACTGGCAACTTAAAGGTGACGGTGCGGGACTCCAGTTCGGCGATGCGCTTACCACCATCTGCAATAACACCCTCATAGTATTCGCGCTGGGAGTCGATGCTCTGCTGCGCCTTCTCCAGCGCCTCTACCAGCTCCATGGTCTCCGCCGGGGAAAGATGCTCACCGCATTCAGCGTTGATTATGGCTCTCTGCGCCAGTTCTTTGGTAATAGTGCTCATAGGTTAGTCCTCAGTATCCAGAGTACGCGCGGAGTGATGCTATTCTCGCGGTGATATCATTGATGATTTCCTCCACCACCTCTGCGTGCTCATGTTCATCACGCAAGACATCAAGGGCGCTGTCTATTTCACGTAGCATATCCTGCTGCCATTCAATATCTTCTGATTCTGGGATTTCGTATTTCATACTCACTCTCCTTTCCACTGCTGCCCATACGCATGGATGGCTTGCTCGAATCCAGCCTGATTATCTGTTTGCCCTAAACTGAAGCCATGCTGAAGACCATGCCGAAACGAGCTGTCTTGCAATTTATCGGCTGTTTCAAGCTTCGCCTCCAGCTCAGCAATCCGCTTGTCTTTGGCTTCCAGTTCATCCAGCAGCGCCAGCACGGTAGTGGGGTTTGCTGCGGAGTTCAACGCGTTCAAGGCAGTGATATCTGCATCAAGCTGAGTTCCTTCTGCGAGTGAGATGTCGAAAATATCGTCAGGCGGCATAACACTAAGGCGCTCATGTGCGCCAACTGCTGCCACAGCAATTTCACGTAATGCGCGTTTGTCGATGTTGCTCATTGGGCGGCCTCCTCAATGCGCTTAAATTCGATTACCCAGACCCAAGGGTTGTGCTTGAAGCTTTGATCCGGATAAATGCTGTCCCACAACTGGCGGAACCACAGCCATTTATCCATATCGCCGCCGAAAGGCGCAGGATTTGCCGGATAACCTTCTTTTCCCGCGTCGTCATTGCTGACGCTGGCTAAGCACTCAACCCGCACGCCGGTAATCTCCAATGTGATGCGACTGGCCCAGCGCGGCATGTGAATTGATGGACGCCATCTTCCTTCTTCCGGCCAGTCTCCAGGTGGCGTAGCTCGGTAAGCCATATCGTGGCTATCCTGGTCGATGTTGTAGCGTGCCCAAGTCTCCCGCACCCAGATGTGATTCCCGACCTGACCGAAAGGGCAGCGAAGAGCATCGTTGATCATGTCTGAAACGTGGATGCTTTGACCGGGCTCGTACATTACAGGTTGTGGCTTGATGATGCGCCGCGTCTGCGTCTTCCTGCCGTCGAGAATGGCGCGTACCATCTCGCCGTTGAAAATCATTCCGCGCTCTTTCATGACTGCACTCCTTTGCGAAGCTGGGCGGCGATATCTTCGAGAACGCCATCAGAGAATGAGCGGTCAAAATCGCCTTCCGGCGCATTAGCCATAAACTCAGTAGAGGTAAGAATCATCCTGGCAATATCCGCGGCGTTCTTTGCAGTATCATCAATAAAACCAGCTTCCCAGGCAGCCAGCATTCTGTTCGCCACAAAGTAAGCTCCCTCCTTGCGTGCTTCAGTCTTCACTTCAGCCAGGAAAGCGTCGGTGGCCGGGGTGTTGATTTCTGGCTTGGCATATACCGGCCAGCAATCAGTACCGTCGGAATTCTTGTGGCCAGCATCATCGTGAACATCAAGATACTCACCGCACGGGAGAGGGTCTTCCCATGTTGGCGGGATAGTGTGCCAGGATAGATAGGCTTGAGGCTTGTCAAACGCAGCCTTCAGCCCCGCATTCTCCGCAGCCAGCTCTGCGCATCTGGATTCAAGTGCGGCGTAGTCGTGATACTTCACCAGTGAGCCGTATAAGCTCTCAGTAACTTCTACTCTTCTGTTGACGCTTAAATTTACCGAATAACGTTTCACGCTCATACCCCTACCCTCCCCCAAACCATCAATACTCGCTTCATAGCCGGGCTATTCCGGCACTCCTGAAATATTCCGTTGGTACAGCTGCGCGCGGTACCAGCCTGCTCTTCCGGCGTGGCCAGGCAGTAAGTCACCGTTCTCCACACCTTGCTCACCCGGACAATCTTGCGGGCCCGCTCCAGGTCGAGAGCGTTCTTCGTGATGCAGTTGATGGTCATGCCGCACTCTGTGGCCACATCCTTCGCGGTGAAGGTCCGGTGCGTTTCGAGATAACGCAGAATTGCCTGTTTGCCTTTCATCAGTAGCCCCCTTTCTTTTTCGGCTGCTGCTCGCGCCCGCGGCGTTCTGCGGCGGCGGCATGCTGGTCTGTGTCGTAAATTGCCCCGTTAATCTGATTGCAATAAACCGTTCCGGTACTGCCATGTCGGTTGAGTCGCAGGATTAATTCTGTTTCGCCCGGCGGAACGCTGTCATCGAAAGCACCTTCCCGGTGAATACCGACCCAGTAATCGCAGTCCTGCTCAATCTGACCGGTATCGCGAGAGTCGCTCGGTAACGGGCGTTTATTCACTCGCTTCTCAAGTTCGCGGTTGAGCTGCGTCAGCAGCACGACGACGCAACCAAGCTCTTTAGCGAGATTCTTCAAGCCTTTGGTGATCATCCCGTAGGCCAGGTCATTACGATCTGCTTTTTCGGCGGTCATCAGCGTCAGGTAGTCAACAAGAATCATGCCTACGCAGCCCTTCTCGCGTTTTATTCGGCGGCTTTCGCTAACGATGTGCGCCAGTGACAGTCCCGGAGTGTCGTCGATGTACAGCATGTCGATTTCACTCAGCCGGCCAGCTGTAGCGATCGCCTTCTTAAAGTCTCCGTCGTAGTCGCCCTGGTACTGGTCATCGGCGTCATCCGTGGCGGGCATGTAAAAAATGCTCGGATTTACGCCGGACTTCTGACCAACCAGCTTTTCAAGGATCTGGTCTCCAGGCATTTCGAGGCTGAACATCAGCGCTGGCTTTTTCTCACGAACCGCGCAGTTGATCGCCATCTGCCCATACAGGGTGGTGTTGTGGGTCACGATATAGTCATCTGTGACATAGAGGTGCCGGGGGTGAGACACCATAATGCAAAGGCACTCTTCCGGCTCAATCTCGATAACTGATTTAATCCCAATACCACGGTTTCCAAGACGGTTCACACCAAGGTTTGCACGGATCCTCGGTGACTTAATGTGTTCAAGAATTTCATCAGGCAGCTTCATGCTGACCATTTGCGCATCTAAGCCCTGAAGAGCTTCTCCCTTGTAGGTGTATGAAATATCGGTGCGCGTTGTTTCCCTGGCTGTTCCACCGAGAGAATGAACAAGCTTTACCACCCCTTGCGAAAGCTTCTTGCTGGCCGAAGAGAATCTAATGCAGCCGAATTTTTCAACCCAGCCATCAGTCTCGAGCAGTCCAACCAATACGCCGATCCGCGTGGCTTTTCCTGCACTGAAAATAGACTCTGGGATTTCTTTATCCTGCGCAGTTTTCCCCACCAAGCCGTACTCTCTCAATCTCTCAAGGAGAGGGTTTTTACACCCACGATGATGCGTTACCGTGTAATCATTCCCGCCAACATGGCGGAGGTTCAGTGGAAATACGCTGGCCGCCATGCGAGACAGAACGTAGTCTTCTGAGTTAGTGAATTTGACGCTTTTGGTTAAAGAACCATCGCCAAGGAGAGCACCTAACACCCACCCGTCTACGTGATCGGTTGATGAGCCAAAATCACCTGACAGCGATGGAATGCGCAGCCTTCCTTGATACCTAACCCTCTGAAGCATCGCTTCTAACTTTTCCGTATCCACTACACGATCACCTTCAAATTTCGACGAGCTTATCTCCCAAAGGTGAGAGTCGGCCGCCTTAACGGTGCGCCCATCCTCAAAAGTGACTTGATACATTTTGCGGACTCCCTGAGGAAATACCCCAGTAACCATTGAGGCGTGGCCATCAACAGATGCAACTTGTTGACCCACTTTGATTTCCCCATGCGTTGTCCAAGACCCGTCCTGCAAAAGAATTTTTGCCTCCAAGGCCATTGCTTTCCCCATCTTTGGCCTTGCGCCAATCACGAACAGAGAGCCTTTAACCAGACCTTTCGGTGCCAGCAGCCGGTCGAGTGACGGGATACCGGTACTCATACCGCGCTGTTCGCCTGAAGGGTCAAACCGTTTCTCCAGATCCGCTACCCAGTCATCCATAACCTCGCCGAAAGACCGCAACCCACGACGACTTCCGGTTTTTGAATGGTCTGCGAGCTGGGTGAAAATACCCTGAATGGCCTCGTACTTCTGCGTGGCGCTCATGCCGTTACGGGAATACAGCAGCTCGGTAGCTTCGGTCAGGCGGTTGATACCGTAGCGCTCCATTGCGGCTTCCCGGACTGATGCTGCGTATGCCACGATGTTTGCAGCGCTTGGAGTGTTCTTGGCGATCTCCGCCAGGTAAGCAAAGCCACCTACCTGCTCCGCGAGCCCTTTGCCTTCAAGCGCGTCGAACAATGTCAGGCCATCGACTGGCTTGTTGTCGCGGAACATCTGGCGCATCTCGGCAAAGATCAGCTGGTGAGGTCGGCTGTAAAACGACTCAGGCTTGAGCATCGCCAGAACCTTCTGGACTCGCTCGCTGTTGTCATCATCCAGCAGCAGGCCACCGATAACGCTCTGCTCTGCTTCGAGGTTTTGTGGTACGTCCATGAAATCAGCGGTCATCACGATCCCCCTCGCGCACTTCGATGTAGAGCTTTTCGGTCAGGAACTTATCGAATTTCATGCGGCGCCAGGTCTTCCCGGATTTCTGGTCTGGTCGGTCTTCAAGCATCCATCGGCAGTTCTGAGCGATGTAACGCAGATAACTTCTGAAACCGTCCATGTCCATCGGCTTGCCGTCCAGGTTGCGGGCAATTTTGTTAGCCTTACCCCAGAATGTGCGGATCAGATTGCGTCGCTCATCAGTGAGGCATCTCCATCCCCTGGCTTCAGGCAGTTCGTCTTTCAGGCATTGCCACACTTCATCGCATGACAAACGAGACTTTTTCTCTTCAGCGGGTTTCTGGTCATTTGCGACATACTTACTACCGTTAGGTAGTAAGTTATTTAATATATTGTTATCTGTGGACACTGGCTGGACATCGGCTGGACACTCCACCTCCACAGGCATTGATATAACTGCGTTTGCGCTGGACACCGGCTGGACATCGGCTGGACAAAAATTTGACTGATATTCGTCATATTTGACCACTTTTAGAACAGTAAAACGGTTGTTAGATTTGGTGGTGATCATGCCCAGGTTCTGGAATTTACGGAGCAGTGATTTAACGCGATCAGCGGTCAAACCCGTTTCCATTGCCAGCGTGTTTCGCCCGGTAATGAACTCTCCGCGCTCGCAGATCACATCGCCGACATCAGTCGATACCAGTGTCTGTTCATGATTAGCGCGCAGGAGCAGGTGAACCCATAAATGAGCCGCCTCAGCATCCTTGTAGAACGGCACATCCATAATTTTACGGTGCAGCAAGGCAAACCCCTTACCGTCATTCGTGCGCGGTTTCTGGAGCCTTCTGGCCTCTCTGGCTTCGGCTAAATTGGATACGTTACCCACGGCCAATCTCCTTACGTTTCAGTTATTCAAGAATGGCGCGCATCTTCTCTGCCACAATCGGGTTAACCGAGCGGATGAAGCGATCGCGGGTTATGTTTTTATGTACAGCGGTATGGTAATAGCGTGGATTTTTTGCCATTATTCCTCCTGCAACTACTGCGTTTATTGCACCTGAAAGCCGTTGGTGTTCCAGCACCGCGGCTTTTCCCCTTTCTGCGTTCATGCTTCAAAATCTCCCTTCACTCCTTCCCTGTTAGAAATCAGGATGGCCAGCAGCAGCGACATGTTTGGAACCAGGTTCTCCCGCCACCGGCTAACGGTTGATTTGTTCACGCCAGTTACTTCGGCGATCCTGGTTGTCCCAAGATCTGCGATTTGCCGCTGCACCCAGCTCTCAATTCGTCGCGCCTCCGCTTTGTTGCGTGTCGTTAAGGTCTCCATTTGCGATACTTCCTCTGATGTAATTGGTTATTGCCGCCGGTCAGGCGGCTGTTGAATTTGTTTGCTCACCGAAAAGCAACCATCGCGGCTCGCACTGCAACGCAGTTGCCAGCTCAATCAGTTTTCGTGGGCGCTTTGTAAGCCCTGACTCAACCTGCTGGATGGTTTGCTGTTTTGTACCAACCAGTTCAGCCAGGCTTGCCTGAGTGAGGTTTAACTCGTTACGACGTTTTTTTACGCGTTCTGAAAGAGACTCCATGATTCCTCCTTTACAAGGTTATTTGTATTTTATTGTCAAACAAACTTGTTTGTCAAATACCTTGTTTCTTGTAAGCATTGGAATGCTATCTATGAGGTGAATATGACTATTGCGGAGAGAGTTAAGTTAAGAAGGGTCGAGTTATCTCTTACTCAGGCTGAATTGGCAGTTTTGGCAAAAACGTCACAGCAAGCCATTCAACAACTTGAAGACGGGAAAACCAAGCGTCCAAGATACTTACCAGAATTAGCATCAGCTTTAAAATGCTCTGTTAAGTGGCTTCTTTCTGGTGAGAACGATAAAAAAGACGAGCTTCCTCCAGAAGAGGAATGGGGCACTATCGATGCCTGGGATAAAAATACACCGCTACCTGCTGATGAGGTCGAAGTGCCGTTTCTTAAGGATATTGAATTCGCCTGCGGTGATGGGCGGATAGAGAGCGAAGATCACAACGGGTTTAAGCTAAGATTTTCAAAGGCAACACTCAGACGCGTTGGGGCAAATAGCGATGGTTCAGGCGTTCTTTGCTTCCCTGCTTCTGGGGACAGTATGGAACCAGTGATCCCTGATGGGACAACCGTAGCTGTAGATACACACAACAAAAGAATCGTGGATGGGAAGTTATATGCAATTGCTCAGCCAGGGGCTGGGGAAGAAAAACTTAAGCGTATAAAGCAGTTGTACAGAAAACCTGGCGGAATTTTGATAATACGTAGCTTTAACCGTGAAGATGAAGAAGCCAGAGAGCAGGATGTCGAAATTATTGGTCGAGTCTTCTGGTACTCAGTCTTGCTATAGCAAAAATGAAGGATAATCATGGATATTTCATCTTTTCTTTCAGGAGCGCTGGTTACGATTGTGTTTGTCAGCATTGCATTTTTTTGGCTGAGAATACTTAATACAAAAAGAAAACTGAAAAAATATCGTCCCAACAGCCTTGATTCCTCGTTAAAGGATGCCAGGACACTGCTAAATACCGCTGACCACCTGAACGCCATTGATAACAATGCTATCGCAGCGATCTGGAAATCCAGGCAATGCACTGAACATTCCAATAAAAATGAAAATGTTTATGCCATTAAAGGGTCTTGGGCCTTAAAGAAAAAAATGATGAAAGCAGGCCCGAGCGGTTACCTAAACGACATCCCCCTCCCGCGCTCCTGCGGATGCTACTTAACCTACATCTACAACCTTCGAAGCCTGCCAGACAATATGCTCACGGCGAACGCCAATAAAATCCTCAAAAAATAACCCCACCTTAAAAATAAAGCCTGCTATGCGGGCTTTTTTTCGTCTTTTACAAAATAAAACCACTATCAACCTAATTTTTAACAAACTAAATTACAACAAAAAACAACAACATGCGGCAATATAACAAGCAAATACAAATTTATGTGTTTACAAGATTGATTGTATTCTTGTATCTTTAATCCATCGAAACGAAACATCGACAGCTGAGCGAAGTTAGCCAGCGGCGGACAGCAAGTCGCCTGCTTTTTAACAACATGCAGATTTACAGCGTCAATGACCTGTTAAGACCCCTACACGTAAACGTGCTGTATCACCGGGTGCGATCCGGTCGGTGAGAGAGTATCCCCGCGCGAGAGCGAGAACGGCGTGAGAACGGGCAACACTGGCAGGGAGTTGGCGCTGACCAATACAGGGAATGTTTTGGGGTGTGGTCAGTGAGAACGGCCTAATCGTGAAGAGGGCCCGGCTCATGCGGCTGGTTACCGCCCACACCACCAAAGCATTTCACAGCGCGTTAATAACAACTTATTGAGGTGAGGCAATGGCACTTGACCACGGCATGTTAAACGTCCCGCTGGATAAGCGCGGCAACTTCCAGAAGGAGCTGGATGACCACCTTGCTTCAGAGCAGAAGCGTAAGAAGAAGCAATTTCAGGATGCGAAGTTTCTGAATGAGCAGGCCAGAAAGGAAGCATGGCGGCTTTACGCACAAATAGATGAGGTGCTTCTTTCAGCTGAGGCACAGCGTCGCGGGATGAAGATGCGTGAGCTGAGAGAGGTAATCAGGGGGCTTTGCAACGACAGGCCGAAAGCAGCGCTGAAGGTGCTGGATATGTTTGTTAAGGTCGCTTAGGCGGCCTTTTTTGCGGGTAACGACAGAGGGTAAGACGATGGAGTGGATTAAGTGTAGTGAAAGGCAGCCGCTGAAAAATCGACTGCTACTGCTTTTTGTTGATGGTGATTATGAGTTTGGAAAGTTGGAGGAAGATGATTTTTGGATCTACACAAACGGCGCATTTAAGAAGCGCTATGCACCTCAGGAAGTAACGCATTGGGCAATGCTCAATCACCCTGAATAACCCGCTCCGGCGGGTTTTTTATCGGCCATACATAGGCAGATTTTCGAGTCTGCCCATTTATGACAACCGGTGGCCATCCACCGCCGAAATTGTCTGAATGTGCGCTTGCGCAGAAGTCTTTCTTGTTCCGCTAGCCGAGCGTAATCGGCATATCAAAGGAAATCACATGACACAGAAAACTATCGTCACATACAAAGGGTTCAACAAAGATTTGCAGTGCCGGGATTACCAGTTTGCGATTGGCGAAACTTACCACCACGAAGGGAAGGTTGAGGCCTGCGGTTCTGGATTCCATGCGTGTGAGTGTCCATTTGATGTGTTTGGATATTACCCTCCGGCAGATAGCCGATTTGCAGAAACCATTTCATTCGGCGTAACTGATCGCGATGAAGATGGTGAACTAATTCATATTCGCGCCAGCAAGGTCGGAGATAACGGCATAAAAGCAGATGCTTGGTATCAGTTGAGTGAAGACGGCGAGTTTGTGGAGGTGGATTCATGATTTCACACTACGGAACGACACCAATGATTCGCCAGTGCGTCACGCACGGCATGATGGCAATGCATGAAGGCCGAACCTATCGCGTCTCAGCAGTCATTCAGGAGCGCAAATGGGTGTATCTACACACCGATGCAGAAATCATCCGCCTCAGTGACTGCGTGATTGACGTTCTTCTGGACGGTCACGGCAACCCTCTTACCCATTAAGGACTTTGTCATGGAAACTAAATTTCTTTCTGACGGCCGTAAGGTCGTTGTCGTTGGTGCGCTGAATAATCAGGAAACAATCGTCCAGGAAGTGTTTGTCACGCAGCAGGGTGATGAAATCCCTGGTGGCGAGCGTTTTGTGGTAAAGAGCCTACATGACCAGCCAGTTGAAACATGGTCTTCTCGTGAAAAAGCAAAACAAGAAAAAGCCCTTGCTGATGCGAAGTTGAAAATTGAGAAGATCAACTCGGAAATTAGCAACCTACAGAACACATTAAGCTTCTGGAGAGAAATGGTTAAGCAGGTCAAAGCGTTCTCAGATCATATCAATGATGCTGACCTGGACCATTTCGCAGATGTAATGACCGGGCAGGTTAAATTTGCCATCCGTCGTGATTACGGTGTGCCATCCATTGAAAAGCTTGAAGATTTTATGTCTTCAATTGACAACTACTATGGACGTAAAAACTTTGAAGGAATCAAGTGCTTATCTCTTTTGGGTAGCACTAATGGAGATATCGCATTACGAGTAAATCGCTACTCAGATGGCAGTGGGGGAAGCGATACGGTTGAGTTCTACAAGACCATCGAAGAAGCCAGGCAATGTGTTAAGCGCATAGCTATGGAAAAACTCAACGGTAACGGCCTGAGCATTGATGATGTCAAAAAGTGCTGCAAGATGGGTATTGTTTTCAGCAGGGATGAGTTACAAAAAATAAAAGAACGCCTCTTCTCTGCATCGGAAAAGAATCTCGCCCACTTCCAAGAGAACTTCGATAAGCAAGTTGCTCAGATAAATGATGGCAAGCTGGCTATAGAGAAAATGCTTAACGAAGCAATCAACTAGCCATATACGCATTTTCAGATCCCTAGGCAAATAACCCTTAACCAATTCAACTGCTGCCTGTCACCAGAGGGCGGGATCTGCACATCCAAATTTCAGGAGTTCAGCCATGAACGCATACCTCACTTACGACCGAATCGAAGATCGGCGCTGGGTTGAGCAGCAGCTCGACGACGAGAAAGAGAAGTGGATCGACGACCGGGCACAGCAAATCATCGACATGATGCCGAAAGAGCCGTCTGGCCTCTTCCACTTCTCCGTACCGATTGACTCCAGCCCATACGAAGGACTTCGCAGCGATAAAGCTGGCGAGGCCTACAACGATTTCATTTCGGCAGTTGCTTACGCCCAGGCGGAATACGACTGGGAACACCGTACCGGCTGCCCGTTCTAATTTTTGAGGGGATTAACGATGGCAAGCGAATTAACAATCACGGCGAGTGCGCTGGCGGAAAAAGGTATCGACGTCGCTACCTGGAGCGCGCTGAAGAACAGTATCTATCCTGGTGCCAAAGACGAATCGGTAATGATGGCGCTCGATTACTGCCGAGCCCGCCAACTGGATCCGTTGCTGAAGCCTGTCCACCTCGTGCCGATGAGCGTCAAAGACTCGAGAACAGGTAAAAGTGAATGGCGCGACGTCGTCATGCCGGGCATCGGGCTTTACCGCATTCAGGCAGACCGTTCTGGCGATTATGCCGGAGCCCGCGAACCTGAGTTCGGGCCAGACACGACGCAGACGCTTTCTGGTGTCGAGGTTACTTTCCCTCAGTGGTGCAAATACACCGTCTACAAGCGCATGCCCAGCGGGGAGATCGTCGAGTTCAGCGCCAAAGAATATTGGATTGAAAACTACGCCACCGGCGGCCGCGACACCACGGCGCCGAACGCGATGTGGAAAAAGCGCCCATACGGACAGCTGGCGAAATGCGCAGAAGCCCAGGCGCTGCGTAAGGCATGGCCTGAGATTGGACAGCAGCCTACTGCCGAAGAAATGGAAGGGAAATCTCTGGACGTTGATATCCGTGACATCACGCCGCGCAGCACCACAGAATCGCTTCCACCAGCCGCAAGTGAAGAAACGCTTCAGGCGATCACTGATCTCTTAACAGCCCTGGATAAAGACTGGGAGAAAGACTTCCTCCCACTGTGCAGCGACATCTTCAAACGGCAAATTCTTGAGGCGTCAGAACTCACTGAAGAAGAGGCGCAGAAAGGGTTTGGCTTCCTTCAGAAAAGGGCTAAGGCGGCAGCATGACACCAGAAATTATCCATGCCCGGACCGGCATTGACGTAACCACTATTCAACAGGGCGATGAGGCGTGGCACCGGCTGCGCCTCGGCGTTATCACTGCCTCGGAAGTGCACAACGTCATATCCAAGCCACGATCGGGAAGAATGGACAGACATGAAGATGTCCTACTTCCACACTCTACTCGCCGAGGTATGCACCGGCGTGGCGCCAGAGGTTAACGCCAAGGCGCTGGCCTGGGGAAAGCAGTACGAGGAAGACGCCCGCACCCTCTTCGAGTTCACCACTGACGTGAAAGTCACGGAGTCTCCGATCCTGTTCCGTGACGAGAGCATGCGCACTGCTTGCTCCCCTGACGGCCTTTGCAGTAACGGGTTCGGCCTTGAGCTTAAATGCCCTTTCACCTCCCGCGACTTCATGAAATTCCGCCTTGGCGGTTTCGAAGCCATCAAGTCTGCGTATATGGCCCAGGTGCAGTTACAGCATGTGGGTGACCGGGAAAGAAGCCTGGTTCTTTGCCAACTACGACCCGCGCATGAAACGCGAAGGTATTCACCACGTCGTCGTTGAGCGGGATCCGCAGTACATGTCCGACTTCAACGAAATGGTGCCGGAGTTCATCGAGAAGATGGACGAGGCGCTGGCGGAGATCGGCTTCACGTTTGGCGAACAGTGGAGGTAACAATGGGAGCAAATCACTGGCAACCATGGGAAAACCTGTTCCTGCATGAAGTTGCCGGACAGATGCCCGTCTCATTGATTGCCGAAAAACTGGAGAGAAGTGAGCGCGCCGTTTACACACAGGCTGCTCGCCTCGATGTGAAATTCCCAGCCAACACCAACCTAAGGAAGTGGACCAAAGCAGAGTTGTTTCTGTTTGGCCGGTTCTCTCCCGAGGAAATCGCCGCGGCAACCGGCCGATCTATCTACTCCGTGCGCAGCAAGCGCAACTCACTTGCCCGATCGTCAGGAGGTAAAGTCATGCCTGAATGGACTACCGAAGAGCTTGCGCTGCTGTGGCGACACTCAAACGCTGAAGTCGCACAGATTACCGGCCGTAGCATTAAAGAGGTCGGAGATAAGCGGCTGCAAACCAATATTGAGCGTAATGGCTGGGATGTTAACGATCCGGAGCGGGAGGATATATGACGGATTACACCGGCAGCAACACGCCAGCGGATCAGCGCGACCTATGGCGCACTCCACCAACTCTGTTCGCTGCACTGGATGCTGAGTTCTGCTTTCAACTGGATGCCGCAGCCGCGCCGCATAACGCGCTGTGCCGCAAGTTCATTACAGCCGAGCAGAACACGCTGGAAACGCCGTGGGCTGATTACCTGAGAATTCCCGGCTACGTCTGGCTGAACCCACCTTATAGCGACATCACGCCGTTCGTGAAAAAGGCCGCTGCCGAGAGCGCCAATCAGATTGGCACGGTCATGCTGGTACCGGCAGACACTTCGGTTGGCTGGTTTAGGGAGGCCATCCAAACCGCCAGCGAAGTTCGCTTCATCACCGCCGGGCGGCTGGCATTTATCAACCCGATCACCGGTAAGCCCGTCAGCGGAAACAACAAGGGCTCAATGCTCATCATCTGGCGACCGTACCCGCGTACACACTGCCACTTCGCAACTGTGGACCGGGACGAGCTGATGGCTTTCGGGGCGAAACTTCTCGCCCGCCGGTAGGCCGCATGACGCCAGAACAGGAAAACGCCTTACGTGCCACCGCGCGCCGATGCAACGAAGAGTTGAAGGCTGCGATGAGGCAACGACCCAAGCCGAACTGGAATAGCGTAGTGCCGCCCATTCTCCGCAAGTACCACGAAATCTTAAAGCCTCTCGGCATCACCTTAATAAAATTTAACAGTGAAATTGGCCGCCTTAATGGGCGGTTTGGAGTTGAACAATGAGCAAATACAGAAAAGGCGCGGTATACCTCCGAAAAATGAAAGCCGGCGATAAATCGAATGACTTTCGCACTTATATGCGCATGGCGATGTTCAGTGACAAAAAAGCGTGGAAACACCCTGAGAAGATTAAGCCTGTCGTGCTCGTTCAGTATGGGATGAAGAATATCGTAAGTGTCTTCATGAATATGGATGACGCTACCGGTTGCCTGTTCAGTGGGGCAATTGAAAAGCGTGCGCGTAACTCCCGGCACAATCCGCGCCGCGGCATGCGTTACACAAAAGGCGACCTGAAGAAAGCTTTCCGAAATTGGGCATTCAAACACAACGCGGAGCGCGCAGCATGAAAGCACTAATCACCAGGTCGCTATCGCGGCCTTTTTTATTGCTGGCTTTCACCTTCAAGCGAATTAACCGACAGTTCCGGGAGCATTGATTATGAGAGAGTTTAAGGGTACGCCGGGCGAATGGAAGTACACGATTAGAAACGTGAACGAAATGATGACTACTTTCCATGGCGTGACAATTGGCGACACGTACATCGAAGCAGCAACGAGAAATGAAATAGAGGACGCGCAGCTTATAGCAGCCGCGCCTGATTTGCTGGATGCACTGCAATGCCTGTTCGAAAACTATAAGCAGCTCGCTGATTCAGGCGATGCCGGTAACTGGCGACTCGAAGATGAACCCGCCGGAAAGAAGGCACTGCATGCCATCAACAAAGCCCTAGGTAAGGAGTAACTATGCCGGACATCATCGATACCGCAGCAGAGATTGAAGAGCTTCAGCGTAACGCTGCCCTTTCCGCTCACCGCATCGACCGTAACGCCGTTTCAGCAGAGCATTGCGCGGAATGCGGTGAGGATATCCCAGCGCCGCGTCGCGCTGCCGTTCCCGGCTGCCAGACGTGTTCCAGTTGCTAGGAAGAGATCGAACTGAGGAATAAACAGAGGGGGCAGTAATGTTGCAGCATCAACAACAACCAACCTTTAATACCTGCATGGCGACATGCATAGCGATGGTTTCCGGCCAGCCAGTCGATGAAGTTGTGGAGCGCTGGCACAAGGCATTCTTCGACAAAACAGACTGGCTCGACGATGCGCTGGATTATTACAAAATTCCGTATTTTTACGGGAGCCAGCGTAAATGTGAGCTTCTCTACGGGTTCATTTATTTCCTGACTGTCCCGTCACTCAATATTACTGGCAGCCTCCATCAGATCCTTGTTTCCCTGACGGCTGACCGCGGCATCGAAGTTTTTGACCCGGTGAAGGGACGGCCTGGAACTAAAAGTTATGTTTACGGTGAACCGGAATCAGAAAATGAAGTTTCACTAATTTCCTGGTGCATTGACCTTTCAATACCAGTGGTGCAACAAAATGTTCCAGCTAATTCAACGGGGTCAGATTTACGCTGACCATTCAGGTTGGCCCGTCATCATCCACAGCTGCACATCACAGATAGTCCGCTACTGGCGACAGGGCCGGATCAACACCGCTTCAATCGACCGATTCAACAATGACTTTGAGCACCTCGATCACCGTGAGGCGGAACAGATACGCGCCGAACTGGAGACGAGTGAGCACATTAAATCGCTGCGCGCCCAGCGTGCGGCATGAGGAGAAATTATGTCAAATTTAGCAATGAAGGTTTTGCAGTGGCAGGCGACAGGCGATGTCGGCGTTAGCAGTGCGACGATGGCATCCATTGCTTTGGGTTTGGATAAGCCATTTTACGGAAGCCATTTCGGCGCACCGCATGACCCATCCGATATGTTGCGTTGCATGAAGTTACTGGAAGCCATCCCGGAGATTCGGGATCACTTCCCTGCTATCGCCAAACGAGTTCCAACCTTCAAAGGGATTATTGAGCAGTGGGATGATCTGGTCGAGCTGACGAAGCGGGTGCATCAGATTTTCCCTGATGCCGAAGTGAAGGTGAAGCCGATGCAGGCGAACGGCTTGAATAGCGATGCAAGTAAAAGCGATCGGGAAAAGCTGAACCGCATGCTGGAAGAAATGTTTGAAGAGTCCGACATGCGGCTGGTTTCTGCGTCCCCGACCGTTCGCCAGGTTGGCCTGTGAATTTTACTCGGGCATGAATACAGAGCAACCAGTTGCCGCCCATTTTTCATGCGATGGGCGGCAGCCCTATCAAGAGCCACTATCTTCATTGGCATCTAATTCATGAGCGTCATCGAGAGCTTTTTTAGCAGCCAGCTGTTTTTGATTCCATATGCTGTTAGCAGGCATTTCTACTCGAACGCTGACGAACTGATTTGACGGGATATCAATAGGCTCTCCGTCATTGATCCCGTCACGTTCATTCCTGGAAAAAGCAGGTGCTGAAGAATGTGTGCGGTGATAGGTTTTAACCAACACTGAACCGTCAGCATTGACCTCAAAATCCAGCCAGATTAAAGGCTGCTTATTTCGATCAGTGGGTATTTCAAATCCTCCATCTATGCCACCCCAGGCGGCATCTGAATTCAATCCCATGCAGCCTTCAATGAGATATACCCCCTTCTCAATGCGCTGGACGGTTACCCCATCGGATTCTTCGTTAGTTTCTGCACTTCCATCCCCGAAAATATTAACTATGGGTGATGCCTTCTTGATAAATCCGTTTCCATCTACAGTGACGCTCTTACCAATCATGCAAATTTCTGCCGCATTGCTGTACGCGCCGTTAACCACTGACTGAAAAAAGGCTCTGCCGCTTGTATCACCCATCCACCGGGAAACAAATTGTGTGTTAGAGGGATAAGCCACATTAATGATTGTTCCCTGCTGACTTCCTGGGTACCACGTCTGTGTGACGTTGGTCGCAAGAAAAATAGCGCGATCATAATATTGGTTGAAGTTATCGACTATTTGGGCAAACCCTAACCCCAGGGTACCAAGTAACGGTACTTCACCTGTATCAGTACCAGTATTTTTGGTTGCGGCACTTCCCAAGCCGAGATTTATTCGAGCACCGGCGGCAGTTTTATCACCTGTCCCCCCCTGCGAAATACTTAGCGCAGTTGTTAATCCGCCAAGACTGGTAATGTCACTGTTAGCGCCTTTCTTGGCCAGTGACTTCTGACCCGGCACTGTGACCGAAACACCATTGATGGTGATAGTTACATCTGCGGTACCGTTCATCACATCCGCGAAACCGCTCATATAGCGCTGGTACATCGTGAATGTTTCAGCAACATCCTGCGCCAGACCGTCGACACTAAGGCTGTCGCTTAGCAAAATCGAATACTTCGTTCCTGCAGGGATTGCAGGGTTTGCCGCTGGTGTCACAGTGAGACTGGTTGCCCCGCCGATGGCGGTGATCTGAAATACCTGCACAGGGCTGGTCATTGCAATAACGGTACAGCCGTTACGAATAAGAGAACCAGCAGCTGTAAAATTTGTTCCGGTACCTGTTAGGGTATTTCCGCTGATGGCAATAGTGCCAGTGGTATAAATCATGTTTTCTCCAGGCAATAAAAAACCCCGCCGAAGCGGGTTATAAATCAGGTTGAATATCAGAAGGTCAGGCAAAAGAGCCAGTACCGCGGGTAATTGTTAATGTCGGGGATGAAATGATTTTGCTGGCCGTCCCGGTGCCGGTAACCGTTATGACGCCGGTTACAGTGGCTGAGGTAATCCCATTCACTGCATGTCTTACGGTCATCCAGAGCCCACTGTTCCCGGCTGGCACATTGATTGTGCCCAAATCGCGCGTGTTGCCGTTGATGCTGAGAGTGATGGAGACCGTTGTGGTGCCAGACAAAGAAGAAACGAAAATCAGCGACTCAAGAAGTGCTGATTTACTGAGTGCTGATGATGAGGAATCCGTAAACGTAATCGTTCGTTTCGCAACCCCGCCGCCGGAAATATTAGCGTCACTGCCAATCCCCACGTTTGCAATATCACCAACAAAAGTGGTCGCCTCTACTGTACCTTTAAAGCTGCCGTTAGTGGCGTATACCGTTCCCCGGATCGTGACGTTATTCAGCTCAGCGTTGCCACTTTTCGGCAGATTCCAGCCAGTGCCAGCCGAACCGCTAACGAAATTATCCGACTTCAGTGAATCAGTGATTTTCCCGAACTCAATACTAGCGTTGCGGAAAAACGCATCGTTAAAGAAAGCCTGTCCACCCTGGATAACAAACGGCAGAGTCACGGTCCCTCCCGCCTGAGTCATCACAGCAAAGCGGTCAGCCAGGAAGAGAACCTGCGACTGCATTCCCGCTGGCGTATTCTGAACACCAATCCCCATCCCTGCCGCGTACTGGTTACCATTAGAATCAACAGCGACCTTGATGCTGTACATCGCATTCAGGTTGTTATTGATATCTGCCGACACCTGAGCGTTCGTGACAATGGCCGCTGACTGCCCGTTAACCGTGACCTTAAGCGAGTTGATCTGCGTGGCTGATACTTGAGTGAAATCAGCAAGCGTCTTAGACAGATCGGTAACATTCGCCGTGTTTCCACCGGCGCTGGAATCCAGGGTGCGCAGAGACTCAGCGACAGCCTTACTTGCGTCTGCCATGACGTTGTCGACTCGCTCTATACCGGCTTTGTTATCACCATATTGCACGCTCAGAAGGTTACGCTGGTTAACCTGAGCGAGCGTACTCGTGATCAGCGCAATAGCATTGTTTTGAATTCCGCCGTTGGCCTTGTCCGTTTTCGCTCCCAGCTCTTCAAGGCGTGATGCCATTGAGGAATCGAGGTCCGTGACAACCTGGCTAAGGTTGGTGATTGAAGCTGTATTCTGTGCACCAACCGCAGCAGCAGAATCCGCTTTATCAGAAGCAACCTTCGTGGCGGCGGTTAGCTGGCTGACCTCAGAAGCTCGAGCTTCCGCTTCTGTTGCCAGAGCCTGTCGAACCTCGGTAACACCCGCTTCGTTCTGCTCTGTCTTAGCCTCCAGACGTGTTACGTCCGTTACACGCGCCTCCGTCTCAGTAGCGATCACCTCCCGGAGTTGTTCGAAGGTCGCAGAGTTAGCGCCCTGCTGGGCTGTCTGCCGCACGACAACATCAGCAATAGCAAGCGCGTTGCCGATGATTGCTTCTGCTGTCTGCTTATTCGATCCAACCGCCGCTGCAAGACCGTTTGCATTCTCTTTGATTGCATCAGCCAGTTCTGCGAACTTTTCACTACTCTCGACGGCGCTCTCGATGAGGTCTTTAAAGGTATCGCTCTCCTTAATTTCCTCCAGGATTGCATCGGTGATATCGCTAAAGTCATCCGTTGGCTTTCCTGAAGCCTCAACAAAATCAGAAACCCCGAACGCGTTGCGTGTCCGGACATAAACGTAATAGACGTGGTCAAACTTGAGCTTTTGAATGGTCCACTGGTTCCCCCTTCCGAGGAATTGAGTTTTGTTCTCAATGTCATCGGTTAATGGGATCGGAGTCTCGCCTGCGTACCAGAACTCAAAAGAGGTATCTGATGTTGCCGTTACAGACATAACTGGCACCAGAGTGGCCTGTAATGGTCCGGGTATCCACTGAACGGAGTTAGGAGCCTTTGGCGCGCCTATAATAAGACTCACCTGAGTTTCGGCGCCTTTCATCCCGTTTTCATTGCGCCCACGAACGCCGAGCGTGTAGCTACCGGCAGCCAGACCGTAAAACTCATACCGGAACTGGTCAGTTTCGTACTGAGATACCAGCTTCCCATCAGCACTGTAGATGTACAGCTCAAACACCAGCTTTTTAGTGGTGGTTGCCGTCTCCCACGTTGCTGTAACCTGGACGGTCTCAGTGTTTGTGTTCAGGATTCGCAGGTTTTCCACGTTAGGCACGCGGTAGCCGTTCAACGTATCGCTGGGAACTTCAAACACTGCACCCTCGTCAACGATTGCCTGTTTGTTGGGGTCGTGCAATGAGGCCGTTATGCTGTAGACGGAGTTGTTTTCCGTTTCGGCAACGCTCAGTATCCGGAAAAGGCGAATCGCAACGCTTGCGGTTGAAATGGCAAATACAGTTCCCGCCCTCACCCAGTTCGGTTCGGTTTTGAGTGTGACGTTATTTCCGTTAACGCCATCAATCTCATAGCGAGAGAACTTTCCGTCCCTCCCCATAATCGACATAGTGGAGCCGTCTGTTACTACCGAGGAGTCCACAGCGTCAACCGTTATCACCTTCCAGGAATGAGAAACAATTCTCCCCCCAAGACGAGTTCCGGCGTAGTCATTATCCATGACCTCAACGATATCACACGGAGTGAAGTGGATAGCATCCCGAGCCATCTGGAAAGACAACCTGCTGCTTTCACGCTTTGCTGTTTCCAGCAGCCATTTACCTGCCCGCCATGCCTGTCCGCGAGAGGTGCAGCCAAACGCCTCCAGAGTGGTTTCGTTGTAGTTTCCTTTGGCTATCATCTCATCGTCGGAAACGTACTCTTTCACCTGCTCCCAGCCGTTGTCAGGATCGGTCCAGGACACTACAACGGCATTGTATTTCTCTGAACGCTTTACAGAGCTTCGTTTGAACTCGCCATTCACAACGTTGGCGTTCGTGATTGTCGCAATCGGATCCTGTGGCGCGTCCAGCATTACTGACAGGCGCAGGCCGTCCCACAGCGCAATGCCACGGAACATGCTCGCTATCTTGTCGAGAATGTCTCGCGCACTCGCCTGCTCTGTGATGTAGGCGTTGAGCGTCATGCGTGGCTCTTTGCCGCCATACCCATCATCTACAAGCTGATCGCAATATTGCGACAGAATGTAGAGTGCGCCATCGTCAACATCGATGTATCCGGCGCGTTTCGCCAGGCCAAATCGGGTGTTTTTCGCCAGCTCACGGAACAGCCACGCCGGGTTGTTAGTCCATGCCTTTTTGAAGCCCCCCGTCCACAACCCGGAGTAAGTTCTGGCAATTGAATCGTAGTTATCCGGTACGTCAACGATCAGCCCGCGAAGATGATATGTGCGGCTCGGCGTGTCGGTGTACTGGTCACGGTCGATGACTGAGCCGGCAACAGCAGAGAACGGATAGCTAAGGTTGTCGTCGGTGATCTCGCTATAGCTGTTCCAAACAGTCCCGTTTGACAGCAAATCGCTGCTGCTGTCAGGCGTAATGCGGCGAACGCGGATATCAAACGGTTTGGTGTCGGGGGCATCAATGACGTGCGCCTCAAGGTACTCGCCAGAGATTTTCCCTGTAATCGTCACCGTCTTCTCCATGACCCAGCCCGACGAGCCAGTTCTGGTCTCGATAACCATCGTTACAGAGGTGTTTTTCTGGTTACCCTTGGAGTCCTGCTCCATGAGCCCGGTGACGCCGATGTTAAAACGAACGCGGGTCACGTCCTGATCTGTCACGGTTCTAACCAGCGGGGTGTCGTAAGTGACCTCAGTGTTAACAATGGTCGTCGCTTCGATTGCAGAGAAGCCGTTGATTGGCTCCTGAGTCTCCGATCCAGGTCGCCAGGCAACACTAATGCCATTCACGTTGACATTACCGTTCGAGTCAGTGATAGGCGTCTTATTCAGCTTGAATGAAGACAGGTGCTCCTGATCCACCGGGCCCGCAATTGGCCCCTCAGATATCAGATCCAGTACCCGATAGAATTGTTTTGATTTGAGGTTATCGTCGAGTAGTTTTGGGGTTGATGCTTTACCGCCACCTGAAGACATAGCGCCACCTTAGCTGATTGATTCTTCCCAGTCGGAATTATTAGATGTGTCGATGCCGAGACTTATTACGTTGCTGCCGACCTCCATCTCACCGAGGAGTATCGGTACGGGATGCCCCTGTCCGACCCTGTTTTCTGCACTGGTAAACGAGTTATTCGTGAGGGTGTTTGTTTCGGCCGCTTCCGCTGAAGTTTTGCTTTTCATGTTCCGTGACATGTAGATGGAGTAAGCAACCGAGGCGGCAGACAGCACCAGTGAGGCAATGAGAACTATCGTACTGGTCTCAAGTCCAGCCCCATCAATCACCGGGACAAACAGCACTACAGAGCCATCCTTCAGGCGCCGATCCATGTGCCACTGCACCGAAGACGTTTCAACATCCTCACCCGCCACTCGCATTCTTACTCTGGCGTTCAGGAATGCTTTTTTGAACTCATGATTCTGAGCAAGCAAAAGACGAATGCCCTGGGCAGGGGTATCAACGTTCAGCTCTACTTTGCGGAAATGTCGGCGTAAATGCCCTGCAAATTTAAAGATGAGCACTGTTCATGTCTCCATATGGAATGCATCTGCTTAACGTATGCCGGGCGCATTTGCTCTCTCCGGCTTAAATGCCCTGAGCAATCGTGGTGAAGAACCATATTGTCATCGAGCAGAATCATTGCGTGGCAAGGGTCGGCACCGGGGAATGGCTGCCTGATTATTACGTCACCTGGCAGCGCTTCTCCCGGCGATACCTGATTGAAGCCATTGCGCGACATGTTGTTCAGATAGAGATTCTCCCCTCTCAGCCACCAGCCATTCGTCCTTTCGAAGTCAGGGAGTTCAATGCCGCACAGGTGATACGCATCACGGAATAGCGTGTAACAATCAGTCACTCCGTGCTCGAACCGCCTCCCCAAAAGGTAATCCAACGGCCTGAACGTTCTGATTTTCCCGTTACAGGCCAGCACCCATGGAAGGCCCGATGCAACCTGGCATTTACGGTCGGATCCGGACAGAACCGGGCTGTTCATTGGGTGAGAGTGGAATACCGCAGTCACCTCTCCAGCCTCCTCGGCCGCCAGCCACTCATCATCACTGATTCGGAAGTGCTTTCCAGGCTCCGGGTGAACATTCCGACAGCGGAACAACTGCCCGCCATCCAGGATTAAGCCGCACACCTCATCCTGCGACGATGCCGCATAATCGAGTAATTCCTGCATCATGAAACCTTCTGAGAGCCGGGGAAGCTGCTGATTGGCATTGGTTCCGGTCGTGGATAACGGAAGCGGCAGCCGCTACGGCGGTGAGAGCACTTATCTTTCGCCGGGTCAGTGGTTGGATTGTCGCGCTCATCTGCAACCGGCGGCCCGTCATATCCGCACCCGACGCCGCGATACAGCCACTGGCAGACGTCGGCAAGGATGGTTCGCGCCGGGATGATAGCATTGTCGCAGTCAATCGGTGTCGCCAGCGTGTAGGTCACCTGCTCGAACGTCTCTTCCGTCATCTCCTCAACAACGTAGCGGGAAACCGCTTCCTGCGTCGGATCTGCGTCAGGGTTGCCATTGGGGAAGTTCACCGCATCCAGGTATTTCACAGGAACCTGTCGCCGGGTGATAACAACTCCCAGCATGTCATCAAAGTCATGGTTAATGCCTGTCAATAATCCGGTAACGTTCGCTACTGCCATTGACGGACGGGCGTACGTGCCTTCGTTCTTTGACTCGAATCCCTCCACCGCTATCGGATATGCCTGGTACTGATTCCCCTTCCAGATCACATTTCCGTAATATCCATTGGTGCCGGAATGGAACCGGATAAGGTCTCCGCCAAAGGGTTGCAGGTCGGCTTCGAACAGGTCGATAAACGCGCCTACTCCGGCGTCGACGCTATCAATAATCATACTGGCTGGTATGTCGCGCACGGCAAACTCCCATAAAAAAAGCCACCAAGTGGTGGCTACTGTTTGAATATCAGGATGTTGCTTACTGATAACCCTGGTTAACGTGTAAGCTCAGCCCGTCAGTGGTGGGACACTGACGTAACCATCGAAGGGGGATGGCTGATTACCTCTGATAAAGGAAAAATAATGTCAGAATTGAAATTAAACGCTATTGACTTTATTTCTTTTGCGGTCGCTGGAAATAAATTTAAATTAAAAGCTAATTTGATTGGCCCTAATGACCAATTTCATTCGGTAAACCTAGATATAGCGCCAGATGAGATAAAGAATAAAACCATCGGTGAGATTGAAAAACTTGCTATTCAAGCCTTGCGTTCAGCTTGAATTACGGAAACTTGATCTAATTTCGCAGTGATTTGATTATAAGCACAGGTGTGAGCGCTAATAACTTCTTCCATCTGTGCTTTCATTGAATCAACCATAGCCTCTAACTCTTCAACACGTTGTTCTAAAGTCATAACTGTCTCCCGCCTTTCGGCTTATCGTGGTACTTGTTCAAAAGTGGCCGTCAGTTCAAACAGCGGCCCGGTCTTTGTCATATTCCAGGAGCGGCAGACAAACAGCTTCCGCACTCCCGTATCGGATGGCGTCCAGTAGAAAGATTCAACCGCACCTCTCGCCTTGAGGAATGCCTCTGCATCCTTCGCAGGGTTACTGCGGCACGCTCCGCTGACGCCGCGAAAGGTGAGCGAGTATTTATCCATCAGTGGATTGATACCCTTCACTTGTCGCTGTTCGTAACCGTCGCCGAGCTTAACGACGGCAACATTCGGCGTGCGCTCAACGGAGTAGGCTTTCTGCGGTGTCCATGTGAATGTTTCTGGCATGGATTACTCCCAATAAAAAACCCGCCGGAGCGGGTTGTGCAAATTTCACGGGCTGTTTAGAAGCCAGAAACTAACTTTTTCAGTTGAAGCTTGGCGTCCTCAGTGGCCTGAGATTCAATATCTGCAATGGAGGCATCTTTATTAAGCGGGAGCTTCACAAAGACACGAATACCTTCATGCGGCATGTCATAATCTTTGAATTCTACAGTCGCAAGAATACCTTGGCCGTTAACGTTATCGAAAGCAGTGATGCTGCCAACTTCTGTTTCAATCGCCATTTACTGGCTCCTTTAAATTATAAAAGAAATCAACGCTTGTTTCTGGGCTGTATCATACCATTTGGTCGGTTGGCTTGGTCATTGATCTGGAACAGGGCTACCTGCTTCATCGATTTAAAAATCCACGCCTTGGTCGCATCGTCTATGCCGCCAGTGGTGTTGATGGTGAAACTGACATTCTGGACAACGCTTGTCCCGCTCCCGCCCCCCTGCATATCTTTATTGCTGATAACCCGACCGTTATCACCCGGTATCATGTACTGACTACCATTGCTGGCCTGGAATATCTCTGGCTTACCCTTCTCACCTACCCGATACAGAGATCCGGCATCGACCGGACCACCGTTATAACGCGCACCAGCAACGGCCATTCCTTTGGCTGCCAGGAGAGAGCCAGCATAGGCCGTCTGACCAACAGCAGCAGCACTCCCCATTGTTGCTATAGAAGCACTCATAGCAGCAGGCGCCCATGCAGATGCAGCGGCGGTAGCCTGAGCCATTGTAGATGCCAGTGATGCGGCAGCAGCGGCCTGCCCCATTAACTGGCTCTTGACCCACTCAATCCCCATTTGCACCAGGCTACCGACAACGCTGTTGAGGATTGTCGTGCCGATGTTGGCGAAGGATTCTTGCAGGCTCTGAGTGCCGTTGAGCAGCCCGGTAATGGCATTGGTCGCCCCCCCCTGGAGAGAATCGATAGCGTCAGACATCAGCTGATTGGTCGTGCTCTGGTTGCGGTAAATCTCCCATTGCGCCGCAATACGAGCCTGCTCGTATTCGGTATTGGCCGCGTTCATCAGCTCGAGGCCGCGCTGAGTGATCTGACCTTTCTGCGTCTCAAACTGCTGGATGAGAGCCAGTTCCTGCGCGTGCTGGTTAGCCAATTGCTGAACCGGGTCGATTTCACCGAGAGCGGACTGCTGAGGCGTGACTACCTGCTGGGCACGGATTTTTGCCAATCTAATCTGATGATCTGCTTCCAGACGTTCTGAGGCTTGATCATATTGCTTTTTACTTATGAGTTGAGCTTTGAACGCCGCTTTGATTGCTGTAACTGAATCGTCATAGGAGCGATTCTCTGCATCTTCTGGCAGCTCTTGAATGGCGACAGCAAAACCCTTGGTCGCATCAGCCGCATCTAAAGCGGCTTGTTTATATTGCCTTGCCTTGCTTCTCTGCTCATCAGTAGCTTTAGAGCCAAGAGATTGCTCTGCTCGAAGAAGTTGCTGCTCCCTTGTCAGGGTTTGCGTCGAGTCTGCAACTAGTTCTGCCTCTTGCTTTAAATTCTCCAGTTTGTTAGCAATGGCTTCAGATTGCGTGGCTGATGTTTTAGATTCCTGATTATTTTTCTTCAACGCGGCAGTGTTACGCTCAGTTAAAGCATATTGGTCTTGCAATTGTTTAATGCGCGGATCGTTATTCTTCCAGCCGGCATCCTCTGCGTCATACAAAGCCATTTGCCTGGCTCGCGCCTCTCCATCAAGTTTTGATAGCGTCAGTCTTCTCTGTGCATTTTGCAGTAGTTTCTGAGTGGCTTTGTCATCGCCTGTCGTATCGGGAGCGTTGAATTCTCCACCTTTTTTAGCATCGCTTGCTGCCTTAGCTCTGATATGAGCTATTTCACCTTCGACCTGCTTTAACTGAACGGCGGCCTGAGCACGACGAGCCTGGAATACTGAGTCAGTCTCATACCAGCGCTGACCATCTTTAAGCTCAGAGTTTAATTCTTGCTGTAGCTTAATAAGCTTCGGCATTCTTGCAGCGTTGCCAGCATTATTGTTGTAGAAATTCAGGTTATCGGCAACGCTTTGCATAAGCCCTGCCAATGTAGATGTAAGTCCTATGGCATTATTGAGGTCGCTTATTGCATTCTTAAAAGCCACATCCAGGCTGTTCTTTGCCCTGTCGATACTGACAGGCATTTTACTAAATTCTTCATTAACATTTTGCGATTGCTTCTGAATTGCATTGAGAGCGTCCTGGGCTGTTAATTTGCCCTCGAGCATTCGCTGTCTTAACTGCCCAAGAGAGATACCGAGCCCTGCCGCTATCTGCCTGGCAAGCTCAGGCATTTGTTCAATTATTGAGTTAAATTCTTCTGCCTGGATGGTTCCTCTGGACAAAGATTGGCCGAACTGCCTTAAAGCGTTTGCCATTTCCTCAGATGACGACCCACCGATTGTGCCAATTTTTTGTAGGGTAGATGTCAGCTGTAATATCTGATTATTAGTTGCACCTGTTTCTTTTAGTGACGTAGTTAAGGACTCCCAGAGTCTTTGTGTTTCTCCGAGCCCGCTACCGGTTTCAGAGGCGATGACAGAAAGAGCCTCCATTGATGACTTTGCTGACTCGACACTAGGGCTAAGTCTCGTAACCCTGGCCTGGAGAGTGTTCATCTCATCACCAATAGATATTAGCCTTTTAGCCATGTCTATTGTGAAAGCTGCAGCAATCGCAACTCCTACTTTATTAAGCCCTGTACTAAGTCTGTCTGTCGCCCTGTCAGCGCGAGATAAATCCCCTTCCATTTTGGATGTTATGCGATTTACATCCTTTCCAGCCGTCAACAACTCTGCCGTATCAGCTTTAATTGTGTACTCAATATCACCGACGTTCTGCGCCATCATCGTTCTCCAGGCATAAAAAAACCCGCCAAAGCGGGTTTTTATTTATATTGTTTGTACTATTTACATTTGGTTTGAAGATCTTCTTCAGCGATGGCGCCTTGCTTAGAGAGGTCGTAAATCGTTGGGCCATCTATGGAGATCTGACTGGATTTTTCTACCACGGGTGCAATGAATACCAGAGAGGCTTTTTGGTTAGATTTGCTTACAACAGCTTTGCCACAGACGTTACCAAACCTGGCATACGCTGTATCCCTGTCATCAGGGAAAAATCTAACCTCTGTCACTGACTCTACTTTGACATCTTTTGGGAAGAACCCGTTCTGTACTTTTTTTTGTACTGCATTAACAATATCCGCATCAGTTGCTGCGAGAACAGCAGGTGAAGCTAAAAGTGCAACGATGAATAAATACCTCTTCATATCCCTATCCCCTTTGGTAAATGTGCCAAAAGAGTAGCAGGGATCGCGCGACGACAGAACAGTTACAGATCACTTGGTGACTAAAGCAATGAATAATGGAACGAGTATTGCAGATACCAAAAGGCCAACCAGCCATTTTTGGTTGTCGTCGATCTTATCAATGAACCGATTTTCCATTGATGATAGGTTTTGGTTGATGCTTTTCAGCTCAGATTCAATGCCTCGGATGTTTCGCTCTCGCAGTTCGTCTGTGGCTTCAAGTCTTGCAAGTCTCTCGCGTGTGTACATATCTCCTCCGTCACCACCGCTACCGCCACCACCATGTTTTGGGAAGTCTACAAAGTGAATATTGTCATCCATCTTGCTATTCATTAGTCCCTTTCCCTGAACCTGAAAGCTTCTGCTCCACCCACTTCAATACCGGCCACGTTGCAAAATGCATCGAATACGCACAGTTTTTGCATATCAATCGATACTCATATTTCACCAATGAGTATGGTGGCCCTTCTGTGTCGAGTTTTACTGGGATGGCATAAGTGCTGCTTTCGCACCCTTCAGGCCCTACAGTCATCGAACTGGCGTTAGGGATAGAAATATCATCACTACCACAAATTGGGCATATGACTGTTTTGACGCCGCGTTCGAAGAGATATTCAGAAAATAGCTCAGGAGTAACTTTCTCCAGCCGCCGCTGAAGGGTCAGTTGAAGTTGCATTTGGTGCTGTTTTTCGTCTTCCACGCTGATTCACCACGAAATGTATTTCCATGAATCTATCATGCGTGGCATTGCGCCATAAACTGTTCTTATATCCATAGCGACAGCAAAAGCCCACCTGAGTGGGCTACCCCTTCTTCTTTGCTCGCTTGCGGCGGCGTTCCTCTTTTTGCCTGGCCTCTGCCATCTCCATGAAAGTTTACATGATGGCGCTCCGCATCATATAGCTGACAAAGTGATGGTTAACGCAACCGTTGAGGCGCAATTGTTCTCCAAACTGATCCACCGAGGACAGCGCCTGCATAATGTCCTTTTCACCTGGCATGAACTCTGAGAAGTCGCGCCCCGCTCTGGAGGCGCATTCAATGACGCGATTATTCATGCGCTAAACCCTGGCAAGGTTAGCTGCAACTGGTCCGTTAAGGCCTTTATCTTCGCTAGCAGCACCGGCTTTTCATGCTTCCATCCGACCAGGCCGCTACCACAATGGCTGGCGTAGTCTTTTTTGTTATCAAACTCAAGAATGCTGAGATTGAGATCTGCAACCAGATCGCTCTTTCTTTGCAACTCCCCGGTAAAAAATTTATCAAGAATAATGAATGCGCCAGCCTCAAAGTCAGAGTCGAGGAATGCAGCATATTTATAAGCAATTAATTTGTGGGCAAAGGTTCCACCACCATTCCCCGGAATAGTGAGCGTCGGAGAATCAGGCAATTCCAAACTCTCGTTTTTTGAGAGTTTGAGTAAACTGCTGATAAAGCGCTTCGTGGAGGCGTTTCGCAAAAAGTACCACGGGCGTATCTTGTCCATATTCCGTTTAATCAGAGATGGTGCCAGTCCCTCTTCCTTGGCTTTAGCCGCCGCCACCCAGATATCAGTTAGGCATACCATATCGCCATCAAGGACACGGACAGGAGTACTGAACATGCATAAATGCGGATACAAAAAAGCACCGCTATTGCGAGGCTGGTTGTGTTGCTTCGAAGGAGATTAATGCGGTCCGTTCCGTTGCGCGTCGATAGCCAGCATTTGCTCGGCCCAGTCCATAACCTCGTCGTATTTCTCCTGAGTCGGCACTCTGGCTTTCTCTTTCTGCGGGAACTTGGCATTCATGGCGGCGCGGAAGCTGGTCATTGTCATGTTCCAGGCATCAGACTCGCTCATGCCGAGGTGAGCAACAGCGGTGTAGACGAATGACCGTACATCGAATTTGTCACTGTATTCGCCTTTTTTTCCTTCGAAATCCTCCGGCGGCTGATCGCCCATTACACCATGCAGAATAAGGTGGCGCGCCAGCTGGATAACGTCTTCAACTGGCAACGAGCCAGGCTTAAACAGGAGGCGCCCCGCCGTAGTCACTGAGTAAGAGCCGATGATTTCAGCAATGTCGCCTTCAGAGCAATGCCTGACTACGTTAGCTGCAGCTGCGGCCATTTCAGCAAAGCAGCGGGCATTGGCTGCCTTGAGAGTCTGGATGTCAGTAATTCTGTGCTTTGGATAATGACCCGCATGAACTTTCACGAAAGCATCAACGATTTGCTCAGGCGTTCCGATTCGGGACATAGCCAGGAATGAAGGGTTGAGGAATACCTCTTTGCCACTGGCGCGGACAACGGCCTGGCCGATATCGGTTATTGCTTTCATGAAACCTCTCAAAAAAAAGGGGCCGAAGCCCCTGATATCACGCTGCGTTGACAACAACCGTAGCAGACCCGGACGTCACGCTGCCCGCTGTGGAGGAAGACACCTGACAACTGTATGATCCGGCATCACCGGCAGTCACGTTTGCTTTGGTGAATGTTGCTGATGTTGCGCCAGAGATGTCACTACCACCCTTCTTCCACTGGTAAGTCAGTGCTGAATTGTCAGACACAGTCGCAGCCACCGACAGGTTCAGCGTATCGCCAACGGTCAGCGTGCGATTCTGTGGCTGGGTAGTGATGGTGATAGTTGCACCAACGTCGCGCACGTCAACCTGACCGGCACTGGAGGCTTCAATCGACCACGTGGCTACGTCATCATGCGGTGATTCATCCTGCCAGCTTGTTACCAGGAACGGGCCTTCAGTGATATCGAACGGCGAGATGATTTTCAGCCACACGTAAGGCTGGTTGCTGGTTTCTCCGGGCGGGTTGTAAACATGACGCTTCATTTCCTTCTGGCCGTAGATGGCTTCCTTGCGACTTACGCCGTCACCGGAGAAGGATACGTTTTTATACGTGACCAGATTTTCCTGGGTATACGCCGCGCTCTGGTCAGCGGTGGCGTCTGCGGTTTCCCACTCAACGCCGGTTGTTTTGCCACGCATCATGCCGAGGCGCTTGTACTGGCTCAGCGTGGGCTGAACCTCCGGGCAACCAATCGCAAAATAAACGACGACGTCACGCCCGGTGAATGCACCTGATTCGCATCCGGCCATAATTAATTATCTCCGTGTTATCTGGAAATGATGGTTTGAAAGGAAATATCGAAGAGGTAACGCCCTTCTTCGGTCTGGATGGCGGTGATGCCGCCTATTGGCTGCATCGAAATGATGCATTCGGTTTTGTAGTCGTCGATCATCGCCTGGCGGATGGCGTCGGCGCGGTCTTCAACCTGGTTAATATCGCTGTCGTTCTGACCTGACAGGAGGAGGATGCGGAAATAATCGCGGGTTATCGCTTCTTCTGGCTTGCCGCCACCGTTCTGCTGGATGACAAGGTATCTTTCCCCCTCGGTATTCTCCAACTCATTCCAGAATCGCTTCTGGACGCGATAACCGGCATCAAAGCCATGCGACTGCAACCACGCCCTCAGTGAGTCGTACACCTCGTTACGCGTCATACTTTGTACCCTTGCTTGATGATGGCCTTAATCTCGTTGAGGCCGTCGCGCTCGAAGCCTTTGCGGAGGAAGTCCGGCTCACCATCCGGATCCCAGTAATTGCCACTGCCATCAGGGCGTTGCTTACCTTTCAGTTTTCCCGGTGCGGCATTAACTGCGGCTGCGTAGTTTGCCGCATAACCCACCCGACCAATCATGCCTGATGGCATTGGCTCGAGTTTCTTATATTGGCTGTTGATGAGAAGTGATGTTTTAGCAACCGGAGTAATCAGCGCCGCATGGTTGGCCCCGGCATTCATGACATCATAGAGAACCTTCTCCGTTCGGATGCCAGCTATATCACTCAGCACCTTGCGGGTGTTCATCTGAACACGCTTGATACCTTTTACGGCCATGATCGCCTCACGTCAGAACTTTGTAGTCCGGCTCCTCGCCGAATGGTGACATATCCCATTCCGTCACCGCCTTGATGACGTTCGCGCCAGCTTTCAGCGGATCTGACTGCGCCGTTGTGTCACCTCTGGCGATATACCAGTCGCGCTTCGGAATGGTCGCATCGACGCCGTTACGCTTAAGCTCCGTGAAGAAAATCAGATTCGTGGTGAACTCTTTCCCACTGGCATCTACCGCAACTTCATTGTTTGCCGTCCAGGTGCAGTCAATCAGGTAGGGAGTTCCGGTTGTCCAGTTGCTGTTCCAGTCGTCGTAGACGCGCGGGTAGATGGTCGCAACGTTGGTGTAACTCCAGCGTGCTGTTTCAGACATTGCCATCCTCCCACCGGATCACCTCCGGATTCTCCGCCGCAACCTTCCGGCACAGCAGATACCAGTCACCGTTGCTTTTGACGTATCCGGTAACGCGCTTACCACTGTCGGTCATCACCCAGACTTTGACAAAAGGCTCCGGCAGCCGCTTCTTAACCGATATCCAGGCCATTACTTACTCCCGCTGCACATGCAACCACCCTTGCCAATCCAGATACCAGCAAATGCGGTATTTGTCGGGTCAGGAGGGATGAGGTCATTAGCACAGCCGTGTTTGTCAGCGCCACGCAACAGCGCCAGCGCCCCTTTCCAGCGGTCGGCAAACGACTGATACCGGAATGAACGCGATGCACCATTGGGTGCGGTCTGGGAGCTGATGTACTTATCGCCTTGCCCCAGGCCCATAAGTGCAAGCAAATACATCTGGATTGCCAACGCCTTTGATGCCGGGTAATGCGCATCGAGGCATTCCTGAATGCTGTTAACATCGTCCACTAACGCCTGAAGCATGAAGTCAGGAAGATTTATTCCCTGGCTCTGCAAATACTCTTTGGCCTTCTCCAGCGTTACCATAGCTATTCCAGCCCTGATAATTTATTGAGTTGCAGATCGCAAAGCGCGCGAAGATGCTTCAGGAGAATCAGCCGTTCCACGCTCGACGAGTCTTGAACCAGTTCGGCGGTGCTGGATATCGCCAGACTGATCTCATTGGCGACGCTCAACGATGAAATCTCAGCAAACTGCGTGTACGGCAATGGTTGCTTCATATCTTCTGGGATCATGTTATGCACCTTATTAGCCCCGCCGGAACGGGGCATAAAAAAAACCGCTTTCGCGGCGGTTATTCAGCAGGGAAAAGCTTTTCGAGTTCGCCATCTGGCAACAGCTCACTGAGCTTTTCAGCGCCCAGATTGCCTTTGTACTCAATACCCAGTTCGGTCAGCCGAGCCTGGATAATCTCTTTTCGGGATTTCACATCCGTGCCAGCCTCTGGCGTCGCCGGGGTTAAAGCCGCATCGGAGAGCTTAATCACATGAGGTTTCAGCGACGGATGCAGTTTCTCAATTTCAACCACATCACCGACGCTCACGCCATGCCATGCTTTGATTACCTGGTATTTAGCCATGTCGTTCTCCTTATGCCAGGTTGGCGGCGTAGACCACGCCGGACAGGCCTTCGCCGTCTTTCTTAATTTGTAGACCCTCAGCGCTCATAATCTGGAAATTATAATTCGACTGAGGCATCGGGCGTGGCAGAGGGACAACGCCGACGGCCATACCGACCAGCGGGGAGATCACGTCCTGACGACGCTCATAGGCGAGGAACTCATTGCCAGACAGCGCGTAGGACATCTGGATGGACTTCGCAGGAATGAACTTGCTGATCGCATCCAGAACGGTTCCGCTCAACAGGGCATTGGTGCCGGTGTTGATGTCTACCAGATACGGCTTCGCCATGTTTGCCCACACTTCCGGGCTGACCCACAACTTGTCGTAAGCGGTAACTTTGTTGCGGCGAGCCGTCAGGCCGAACGGTCCGGTTGGGCCGAAGAAGGCCAGCAACTGAGCCGGGGTTGCGGTGGTGAGATCGATATTGGCGCCGCCCGCTACGCTGCCCAGGTTGATCTTCTGCGTATTGCGGTGGTTTTTCATGCCCTGAGCTGGCAGGCCATCAACAACAATGCTGGAGTCGCCGTTCAGATAGAAGTTGACGCGCTTCTTGTGGAATTTGCGCATCTTCGCGGACTGAGACTCCAGCACCAGATCGATACCAACAGTGTTCAGCCCAGCAGCATGACGCCAGTTGACGCCGTAACCGGCAGTGAATACCGGGATCGGGTCGCCATCAGAACCGAAGTTCGTGTGGTCGAAGGAATACGACGCCTGGCCATCGATGCTGATAGAAACGTCATCAGCGATATCGCCAGACACGTTATACAGCTTCGCGGTTTTCCCGATAGGCAGCACAGTCTGCACGCCCATCAGGTCATTGACGATTTCCATGCCAATTTCCTGATCGCGCATCTGGATAATCTGGCGGTCAATCTCGGCCCAGAACTCACGGGCGAAGCCACCTACAGCGTTAGCTGCCAGCATTTCCGGGGTCATGCTCTGGCGATATGAGTTAACCATCATGTCGTGATGATGGTTGAAGATGTTGCGGTTGGCCCACAGCTCATTCCAGTGCCCGCGCAGTCGGCTGTTAGCAGCCAGTGTTTCGGGGGTAAAATACATTCTTGCTCTCCTTTACTCGCCGCCGCCGGTTGCCGGTGCAGCTACAGTGCCAACGCGCATGCGCACGCGGATGAAATCGGTAGTGCTGGCCGCAATGGTTGCATCATCCTGGCTGTAGCCAATTACCGAATCGGTATCCGCCGTTGCCTTCGTGAACTTACCATCTGCGCCCAGCTTGATCGGGTCGTCTTTGGCGTAGGTTCCGGCGACGCAGAGCAGCGCCAGCTCGCGGCCTTCTTCGACGTAGTTGCCAACAGCGGAATCACCAGCGGGAACAGCCTCTGTGATATTCAAGCCCTGATGGTAGGCCACGTCGATGATGTAGATGCGACCGGTCAGCGCAGTTGCCTGCGCAAACTGATTGTCGCCATTGATGACAGCAGCCGTACCAGGCAGCAGTGCTGCGGCGGCGGCGCGGGTTTCGGTCTTGTACAGAGACTGACCGTCGATATTAACGCGGCGATAACGTGCCATTAGTCTGGCTCCTTATTTCTTGAAGTATTCGTCAGGGTTCGGCGCACCGGTTTCTTTCTGCTGTTGCGCAGAGTTAGTGCCCAGCGGAGCAGCTTCGCCCAGCGACTTGAACATTGCGTCCAGAGCTTCGCCAGACAGGGCGTTAGCCACAATATCGCCGTGAACTTTTGCCACCGCTTCACGTTTCGTTTTCTCTTCCGCGCGTGAGTTTGCAGTCAGGGTTTCGGTCAGCTTGTCCTGGTTGGCCTGTAGCGCATCAACCTTCTCCGCCAGAGGCTTAATAGCCTTTTCGGTATTGGTGGCGACGGCCTCGCTAACCATGCTGCCGATTTGTTCCAGTTCTTCTTTGGTTAAAGGCATGTCGCCCTCCGTTTTGTGGTTTGGTGCAGGCTGTTCCTGCGGTGTGAAAAAAGATTTGAGTTTGTTGACGACAGCAACCCATGAACTCTGGCGCTGAACCTCTGTCCCGGTATCATCAAAGACAATCTTTCCGCCTTCAGACTTGTATCCGTAAACCTTCGGCTCGCCATTGTTGAGGATGATTACCGCTTGCGAGTCAGTGAAGTCAGCCACCCAGGCGTATTCTTTCTCGCCAGGAGCGAATTTATCTTTCGCTGCCTTCTCCAGCCTCCGCTCACGCTCGCGATAGGTTTCCCCCACCAGAGCGCCGGAATTAGCTTTCAGTGGAGTGGCAAGATCAGCATTTACCATCATCCCTACCCCCTGTTCTGGCGTAGCTGCGCCAACCTCATCCAGAAGGATGGCGTCATGGTCCATCGCGTGAATTTTCGCAACCCATGAAGCCCCCTGAGCTTTCTGCTCATCGTTCGCTTCAAGCTCCTCCAGGAATACGGCAACGCTGGTATGGATTGGCGGAACATCCTCGCCTTTCTCCAGCGCTTCAAGACGCTCAAGGAGGCGCTTTCCGTCATCCGTGCGCTTTGCCACTTCTGTATCGATCCACTTCTCGACGTAGACGCGGTTGCCGGACTTCTTGACGTTTTTGTTCCATGCCCCTACATAACCCACATTCAGCCCCTCAGGACTAAAAGCAGAAACAAACTGACCGTTGAACTGTGGATGTCCAAGCGGTGCCAGTGTCCCCTCCAGGCCACTGTAGTGCTGGTCAATCTCACTGGCCGGATACAGACCGCCGTTCATGACCACGTTCGCCGGAAGGGTGTAGGAAGGAACAACCCAGTGCTCGCGTCCGTTGTGCTGTTCGCGCCGGATGGCCTTACTGTTCACCTTCGAGGTGACATTAACTTGCATTGGCATGAGTTAACCCTTAGCCCATTGGTAGCCACGGGCTTTCATTTTGTTAAATGTTTTCTGAGCTTTATCGATGATGGTGTCACTTAACGGCTTGCCGCTTTCATCGACCATAACCGCGATCGTGGAGCATTTGCAGTTCACGCCGTTTGCATCCTTAGCCCACCACTCCCGCTGCTCTTCTGCGGTATACAGATGGGCGTGACGCGCGGCATGGGTGCTTCGGGTCGTCGGGCTGAGCGCTGATATGTGCATCTGCTTTGTACGGATGCCATATCGTTCTCTGGCTTCGTCGTCTTCGTCCAGGCGCGCACGGCGCAGCGCGGTGGTAATCTCCGTCCTGGCAATACGATTAGCCCGGCGAGACTCAATCCCCGTCTGCTCAGTAAGGCGCTTAGCTATCTCCAGTGGATTTTGTCCGCGACCAAGTCCATCGGTCAGTATCCGCGCCATATCTGCTTTCACACTGGCGCTGAGGTTCTTCATTTCCTCGAAGGCGCGAGCGCGAACCAGAATCAGCCTACGTCGGTACGGTTCGCTGAGAAGGATTGTCGATACGCTTTCCTGTCCGGCAGCGTACACGGCTGATTGCTGCGCCAGATTGGCAAACTCCTGCGCCGTGCCGCGCTGATACGCCGGGTTGACGTAATCAGCCCAGAACCAGAATCCTGTCTCGTTATCTGCACCCAAAATCTCATCAACCAGCAATGAGGCATTGCTGAGGAGCATTGATAGCTGGGTGGAATCGAGGTCGAAGGTGTAACGCTGGTTTACTGATGGCGATGCAGGAATGCGGTCGAGGATGTCCTTGTAGGCTTTGCCAATTCGCTTCATTCGCCTGGCGAACTCGCCCATTGCTCCGCGTTCAAGGCGGTCAGCGCCTGTCGGGTCTTTAAGGTTCCCCGGAAGTATCGGTGACTTCGCTTTCTTCTTCGTCATCATCTACCTCTGGAAGTGGTTCTGGCGAACCCTCACACCCGGCGGCCACGCGAATTTCTTCACCAGTAAACACCTGCTCACCCGTGCCGATGGAAGCGCTGTTGATTTGCGACATCTTCTGAGCTGTATCCAGTTTTTCACTGTCGCTTTGCGCATTGAGGTCGTCCCAGATAACGGTCTTCTGACTGACCGGATCGAGGATGCTTAATTCGATCAGCTTGTCGCAGAAGTCCTCAATCTCGAATGACAGGTCGCCACGGCGAGACTGGCAGCGAGTATTGAAGTATTTCTGGTCCTCAGTGCTGGAGCGCTCGGCCTGCTGATTACCAACCAGAATGCGCGTCGGGATATCAACTCCGGCGGCAGCGGTTTGTAGGTTGACGTTATAGGTCGCTGACGGATCCGCTACAGCACTCACCAGCGGTGTGACCGTGGCCCCTTGAGTTGTCATCAGGACATCGTTACCACGGTTAATTTCGCCAGCAACTTCGTTGAACTTGTCCTGCAACTCGTCAATGCTCACGCCATAAAGTGACGCGAGATTGTTGAAGTCGATTTCTTTTTCGAAGTTAACGTTGAGCTGGCGAGCTGCGTTCTTCAGGAATGATTCGCCTGAACCACCCTCTACTTTCTCCAGGCTAACAAATGCGTTATAAGCTGGCTCAAGGAAGCCAATAGCATCGTCTGAGTAATCACCAAGGATGAAAACGCGATCGGGGTGGATGTTGACGCGGCGACTTGAACCATTCGGCAACCGCTCAGCGTACTGCCACATCTTCGGCTGTCCGTAGGTTTTCGAGTTCAGGCCAGTGTCCCAATCACCAACTGTCAGAGAGCCTGCCCATGCGACAGTAACCTTCTGGAGCATCTTGCCTTTCGTTACAGGCTGATCCCAGGCGAGGGAGTCATTGACGTGCAGAAGGATGCCTGCATAACGACCGACAAGACGGCGGCGATCAGCGTCTGCGAACGAGCGCCAGAACCGGTTGGTGAATATCTGTTTTGACTTTTTCTCCCAGGCGGTTTCTTTGCGCTTTTTGTCTGCCTGATCACCCTCGATGATTTCCGGGTTCGTCTGCCAGCACTTGCCCACCAGCTTCTCAACTGCTCCATGGGCAATGCCGCCGCGTCGATACAGGGCGTAGAGGTTTTCGTAGGTTACCTGCTCAGGGAATCCATATTCAGCCCAGGCACAATTTCGCTTGGCGTCCAGCCCCATCGAAGGGTTAAGCATCCCCATGCGGGCGCGAGCAAGCATGGCGTCGTTAATCGCGTGATTAACCGCCAACTGTAATTTATCGTTCATGTCGTGTCCGTTGATTATCGAAGGCGTTTCGGAATCATCATCCCGGCCATCTGACCTTTGCGCTTAATGTGTCCGTCGAGGCTGTATCGAATACCATCCCAGCAATGCTCATAACCATCGGCAAGCTTAGGCAACACCTCACCGGTGATGCGGTCCGTTTTGTACGACCACATGCGAGCCTCTCGCGCTACGTTCTTGCAGCGAGGATGGATAATGATTTCGTCGAATCCGCGAAGATGTGCGATCCCATCCTCAACACTACCCTGCCACTTCTCGGCGGCTGAGATATTGAAGCCCTGCCGTTTGAGATAGCTAATCGTCTCGGGTCGAGCGGAGTCGGCCTTGATGGGCCAGTCACGCGATCCGGGGATTGTGTCGTATAGCTCTGGCATGTGGTCGAGCTCTGTCTGCTGACCGTATGCCTCGTACTCAATGTACAGCCGGTTATGCAGTATGAACGAGCGCACCAGAGTGTTCGGGTCTTTAGCGAAACCGAAGTCTGCACCGAAGAACAGGCGATCAGCTTCTTTCCAGAGATTTTCTGAGAACTCAGCGATCCGGTATTTGCCGGCCAGAACCTGCTTGTCGGAGTTTTCGAGGTAAGCCCCTTCCCACACCCATGCGTATGTCGCCGGGTCGAGGCGGCGCTGATCGTTCTGTCGCTCACCTTCAAGCACGTCAGGGAACCACGGGTTATCCGTATAGTTCATCTCAACGGTAATGCAGTCGTCGCCGGCTTCTTTGCGGAAACGTTTATCCGTGGCGCTACCGTGGCGCTCCGGGTTCCACGTCACCCAAATCTCTGAGCCTTCTTCACGAACTGTCGGGCTCAGCTTCTGCCAGGCTATTTCGCTTACTGATTCAGCCTCATCTACCCAGCAAAGCAGGATGCGTGCTTTCGACTTGATGCTGTCGAGGTTATGCCGGAGACCGCAGAACACGTAGTTAACGCTCTTGTCGATGGTGCGGATGTACTTCTCGCCGATGTCAAAGTTGGAAGCCAGCCATGGTACAGACAGGATCGCCTGTTTCACCTCCTGCATGCTCGACTCTTCCAGCGAGTTCATGAATTCACGCGCACAGAGCACCACCCCGCTTTCACCGTTCATCATCGACTGATACGCCTTTACGGCAGTCATCAGCGCGAATGTGCGCGTCTTGGCGCTGCCACGTCCACCGTGCGAGCACCGGTAACGCTTATTCACGGCGGTGAACAGTGGCGCAAGCTTCGCGGGGATCGGCAGTTGAACGGCGTTACTCATGCTTTCGGCTCAACGGGTAGTAGCTGGATGATTGTCGGCTGCGGAGTCATGCTGCCATCAGGGCTTGTATGCTCGACTTTCTGGCGATTGGTGTAGGCATCGCCCATTTCTTTGGCGGCCTGCTCGATAAGCTGCGAGGTCATGCCGTAGTTCTTCATCTTTTCAGCATTGGTCGCCATTCGGTCGAGAACGCGTAACCGGTACGCTTTGTTCGCGATCGGGATGTCGGCGATCTCATTCTGGAATCGTTTACGGGTGGAGTCGAACAGGTCAATCCACTTCTGGCTCAACTTGGCCGCCATTGCGTTGCCTGGCGTATATTGCGACACCTGCTGCCGTGAGACATCAATGCCATATTCAGCCTTTACAAGCTCAATGACTTTTACCGGGGTCTCGTAGCAGGCGAGTGATTGAACGATGAAGGCTTTAACCTCTGTCGATAATGCTGCCACAGGCTACCTCCATGACAATCTGAATAAAGCGTTACGCCAGCTTCAACATGCACGTCCCGCATGACCTGGCTATATCGATGTGAGCCACTTCTGCTGGCGCATTGGCCGCATCAACGAGATCCTGTACTTCTTTGCTGGCACCGTATCGACGTACAACACCAGTGAATTCTTCGACGTCGTGGCCGCGCAGTGTAAGCACTGGCTGCCCGGTATCTTTATTGAACTTAGGCGCGCCGAAATCATCGGTGGCCTGGGCAATGTGGTAAAGCTCATGCTCTACCAGGGCGCAGAATTCAAGGTCGCTGCATTGTGAGCAGTAGTCGGCTGCCAGCGTGATGATGAACTTCGGGATGCGCCCGAACCATTCATACATCTGCTGTTCCATTCTGGCTTTCTGCCAACCACCTGCGCGGAGCATTACCTGTTCGGCCTGTCCGAGAACGTAGCGCCCTTTCTTCGCGAATGAGTCAGAAGCCCACATAAAACACAAATCAGCTTCCATTAAATGGGCGTGGTCTGGGTTATGGATGCTTCCGCTATCGCTGAGGATTTGATGGCTTATCCAGTCATGCACTTCATTGGCGGGAATCAATCTGGTGTAGGGCTGCCAGTTATCAGGGCCAATGAAATTAACTGGTGGAAGTGGCCTGCGCTCGTCTTCGTTCACCATGAGTTAATCCTGTTTTATATACGGCAAAAATGCCGAAAACATTCTGTCGAGCAGATAGCAGTAGGTTTCGTTTGCGTCTTCCGGCTTGGTCGTTACGCCCACATCAGAGCAGACGTAAAAACATACGTGAGCGCATTCGTGAACGAGAGTTGATATCTGCTGATCGAATACTCCAATCAGGTAAACTCGCTCTCCCGTATCGGTGTTTTCATAGTTGTTTGCCAGTCCACAGTTGAATGGCCTTTCCTCTCCGCTACCACCAAGGAATTTATCAGCGTGCTGAAACTGTTCTCTGGTTGTTGCGAGGTAGACATGCGCACTTTGAAACAGCGGAATGGTGAATGCCGGAAGTCTGTGCCATTTGGCTTTTGCCATCTGTTGCTCCGTCATTATCCGTTGCAGGGGTTATTTTTGATTTATCCGCTCAGGGGGATATCCATTATCAAGCCCACCCGAGGATGAGCTTTGGAATGGAAAGCCGTTGTGAAAGAGGCTCTCAAAACCACAAATCTGTGGTTATGCGGCCAGGCGGTGCTGCTCTTCGATAAGTGGCTGACGATGGTTACGCTCGAACATGCCGCGCAGCACTTCTTTGCGTTGTTCGAAGTCCCACCCCATGCTGATGAATACCGTGTTGGCGCGCTGTAGCTCGGTGATGCAGTGAATTTGTTCCGGCGTCAGGTAATCGCGGATCGGCTCTTTCTTCCCGATTTCGTGATGCACACGGAACTTGGCCGCCGTCATGCCCAGCGCCAGCCGGTTAATCAGGTCAGCTTCGTTGCTGAAGTGATGCGGGGCGATTTGCTTACCCTGCGCCTCACGCTCATGCTTGATGGCGTCGGTCATGGGTTTGTATTCCAGGCGCGCGGAGTTGCGGTCCATCTTCTTTTTCGCCAGCGCACTGCGCATAGTGAAGAATTCATATACCAAGCGCTTTTTGAATTCACGCACAACTTCATTGTTTCGCATGTAGGTGATCAACAGCGTGGTTTGCTGTTCGTTTAGCAGTGCTATTTCCTGCTTCTGCATGCCTCCATCGGTTTGAAAGGGTCGCATTTCAAATTCCACCCTTCCGAACTCTTCGAGGTCGCTTTTGTACTTCCTGATGAGTTGAATCACTGGCTTGTGATCCTTCATGACACCACTGGCGGTCATTATGCTCGTAACGAGATACCGTCTTCCCGTTCTGGTTCATCACGTAGGCGACCTCGCCAGGTTTCAGGAATACATTTTTGTCCATTCCCGATACCGCGATGCTCTGCTGCCCCGGATTGAACCCTACACTCAACCCGCAATGAATCTCTTCACCGCCACCTGGCGACATTACTTTTACTGTTAACATGCTTCTTCTCCTGCTTCTTCTGGGAATAAAAAAGCCCGACCGAAGTCAGGCTCTGTTATTTGGGTGACGAATCACTTCAGACATTGGGTAGTGATGTATTCCTGAAGCGTTCTTAATGCTGTTTGGTCGCTGAGGATTCCGGATCGGATACCGAGAACGTTTCGTCCAGCAACATCAGAGAGTTCGACGGTGGCATCATTGCCCACGCGGGAGGCGCTGGCGGTTTCGGTTGAGGCTGGCACTGGACACCTGCCTTTGACGAGCACCCGACCACCATTATCAAGCTTGCGCTGCAGAGCATCATTTTCAGCTTTTGCATCGGCTAATTCCTTCGTGTATTTTGCATCCAGTGCAGCAACATCGCGCTGCCGGGTTGTCATATCAGTGATAGTTGCGTTGGCCAGACTGAGTTTCTCAGTGGCCTTATCGCGCTGGTCTTTATAGGTGATGGCGTTATCGCGGTAGTGGTTCACGAGGAGCGCCAGCACGCCGATTAACACCAGAGCGGAGATAATCGCGGTTACTCTGTTCATTGCTGACCCCACAAACAGATTTCACGCTCAATCTCACGACGAGTCATGAGACCTTTCCATTGCTTACCGCCAGCATATGTCCAGCGACGTAGCTGATCACATGCGCCTTTGATATCGCCCTGGTTTATTTTGCGAAGAAGCGTCGATGTTCTGAAATTGCCAGCGCCCACGTTGTAAACGAACGAGTAAAGAGCGCCGCGCGTTGTTTCCGGTATATCAACTTTTATGTACGGGTTAATTTGTCTGGCGACCGTGGCAAGGTCTTTATTCAGGAGGGCTTTGCATTCTGCTTTGGTATACGTTTTACCGAGCATGATGTCTTTTCCTGTATGCCCGTGACATACAGTCCATACACCAACAATATCTTTGTATGGTATGTAGCTGACACCTTCCAGACCATCGTTACCACTTGGGCCAGTGATTAACACTGATGCTATAGCAATTGCTCCGCCACCAATAGCAGCAGCAACGGCTTTTCGTAATGATGGAGGCATTATTCACCTCTCGCAGCCTTGCGCTTATCTTCTTTAATCTTGAAATAAAGGTTTGTCAGGTACGTCAGCAGGCCAAATACCAGGCTACCCAGCACACCTATTGCTGCCCACTGTGAGGGCGTGACTTTATCGAGCAGCTGTAAAAACCAGTAACCGGCACTACCTGCTGAGGTGCCATAGGCGACACCCGTTGTTAACTTATCCATGGATTTCATAACCCCACCTCGCAGACAAAGCGGGTGTAAATTGAGGGAATACAACGTATCGCAAAAAAGCAGAAACGTAACAGACTCGGAGTCAGTGAATAACTCAGGTATTGAGTTATCAGCTAATATCGAGACTCAAAAAATGGAAAAACCAGCTCGACGGCGGGTTTAAGCTGTGTGACGAAGTAACCACTCTTAACAGCATAACCAATTTTTTACGTACGTAAACCACTGAATGATATTTATGAGAATGCTACCGAGTGTTCAAAACACCACCACAAATATATAAGAAAACCTCAACAAATAACCAATAAATAATTTCCGGCGTTATTTTTAGTTGATTTAAATTAAACCACTGAATTATAGAACCCCCATAAATAACAGCCATTAATATAAATTAGCTAATAGGTTTATTTTTGTTCAAATAAGAGCCATAAATAGGTTTCGATAGAAAAAGTTCAGATAAAAATAGAGATCTACTTCACAAATTAAATGAGAAACTAAAACTTACATCTTGAAATAATCACATTGATTAGATGAATATTTATCGCGCAGTGACATCATTTTTTAATAATAGTTCAAAAAAAAGGGCTCACGATGAAAAAATTAACAGTGGCAATTTCTGCTGTAGCTGCATCAGTACTGATGGCGATGTCTGCTCAGGCAGCTGAAATTTATAATAAAGACAGTAACAAGCTGGATCTGTACGGGAAAGTTAATGCCAAGCACTACTTTTCCTCTAACGATGCAGATGATGGTGATACTACTTATGCCCGTCTTGGCTTCAAAGGTGAAACCCAAATCAACGATCAACTGACTGGTTTCGGTCAGTGGGAATATGAATTCAAAGGCAACCGCGCTGAATCTCAAGGTTCCTCCAAAGACAAAACCCGTCTTGCATTTGCAGGCCTGAAATTCGGTGACTACGGCTCAATCGATTACGGCCGTAACTACGGTGTAGCATACGACATCGGTGCGTGGACTGACGTTCTGCCAGAATTCGGTGGCGATACCTGGACCCAAACAGATGTGTTCATGACTGGTCGCACCACTGGTGTTGCAACCTATCGTAACAACGACTTCTTTGGTCTGGTCGATGGCCTGAACTTTGCTGCTCAGTATCAGGGTAAAAATGACCGCACTGACGTAACTGAAGCCAATGGTGATGGTTTCGGTGGTGATGCTGCCAACTTACTGATTTAGTGTATGATGGTGTTTTTGAGGTGCTCCAGTGGCTTCTGTTTCTATCAGCTGTCCCTCCTGTTCAGCTACTGACGGGGTGGTGCGTAACGGCAAAAGCAC
>Ga0183097_10550_pt1 | contig 62421 bp, 44 predicted proteins | sample BioMet8_FD_128883 | JGI IMG/M metagenome (GOLD analysis project Ga0183097, IMG submission 128883) | Microbial communities from bioreactor (seeded with sewage sludge) at Lawrence Berkeley National Lab, California, USA - Biofuel... | ecosystem: Engineered > Bioreactor > Anaerobic > Unclassified ... | reverse complement strand
GACGGCTCGAAAAGCTGGGAGGCGTCGTCGGCCGCCTTCACGAAGTATCAGGGGGCTACAACCGATTGAGCGCGGGATGGCCGCATGCAGCCGCAACCGCGACGGGCAGTAATTTCGGCGGCGGCGATCCGGCGCTTGCGGGTACACCAAGCCCATGACGCCAATCGCCGCTGTGGCGTCGTCAAACAGAATCCGCGCGCCGCGTCAGCTCAGCGCGGAGGAATCTCTTGCAGTGGAACACGTACGTAGCGCATGCGTTTGCGATTCCATGTGTAGGTGAGGTGGAGCGCACCGTCACGCCCCTGGATCATGGCCGGATAGGAGTACTCGCCATCCTCGTCTTCAAGAACCCGGAACATGCGGAAGTGCTCGCCGTCGGCACTGACGGCGAGGTTCAACGGCGTGCGGGCCGTGGTGGCGTGGTTGTAGACGAGCACGACGCGGCCATCGCCGAGCGCCACGGCGTCCAATCCGGAATTCGGGTTGGGCACATCGAGCGGACGCGCGGCGCTCCATGTGAGTCCGTTATCGGACGAATCGGCCACGCAGACTCGTCCGATGCGCCGGGTCGAGCGCGCATAGAAACGCAGGTGGCGTTCGCCCAGCGAGACGACAGAGGGCTGGATGATGCCATCGGTGTCGGACCAGGCGAACGGATCCGCGCCGCCGGGAGTAGCCGCCGCGCGGGCGGGACGCGGTACATCGATGGGACCGATCCTGGACCAGGTGCGCGCGTTGTCTGTGGAGCGCTCGATCCATGCCGCCCAGGAATGGTAAGACTCCACCGAGGTTCCGCTCACCACTGCGCCATCGGCCAGCACCAGAGGCTTGGCGCGGATGGGGCCGTAAAGGCCGGCGGGCAGATGCTCGATGGGCGACCACGTCTGGCCGTCATCCTGGCTCCAGCGGCGCGCGGCGGTCCAACTCACCGGATGCGGTCCGAACTTGTAGTAGAGCCACAGGCGCCGGTCGCGTGTATGAAACAACACCGGGTTGTAGCACGCGATGTTCGGCTCACGCGTCAACTCGGCGGGCGCCGACCACGTGCCGCCGGAACGGCGAGCGCTCCAAATGGCGACGTCGGGCTTGCCCTCGCCGGCGCCACCGAACCATGCGGCCAGCAGGTCGCCGTTGTGCAACTCCACGATGGTGGAGGCGTGGGCGGAGGCGAACGGCGCGCTGTCGTAAATGAACTCCGCCTCCCGCGGCGCCGCCAACGCGGCGGGGAGTGTGGCGAGCAGAACGGGAAACTGCCGGCGGGTCATCATACATTCACCTCTGTTGCGCAACACGGCGGCTGCAGAATACGCGAATCGTCCACGAAGACGGCCGGCATCGGGGTAACGCGTAAGATCGCCGCGCAACGGGACGCCGATCCGCTCCGCCATCGATTGTCCACAAGCTTAACACAGTACGTCGACATACTGTCGACAATCGAGAGGCGCCGCGATACCATGGGACACGGATGTCTACGCAAAAGACGGATCAGGCTGTTCGTCACGCGCCTCACGGCTCGATGCGGGAGCGCGCGTATGCGCATATTCAGGCGCGCATTGCGCGTCACGAACTGCGCGCCGGCATGCCCGTGTCGGAGCTCGCCCTGGCCAAGGAGCTGGGTTCGAGCCGCACGCCGATCCGGGAGGCGATCAGCCAGCTTGTCTCCGACGGACTGCTCGAACAGATTCCCAACCGCGGCGCCGTCGTAGTTCAGTTGACCCGCCAGGACGTCATCGATCTTTACGAGCTACGGGAAGCGCTGGAGGTCTTCGCGGCGGGCAAAGCGGCACGCCGGACGATTCAGCCCGCCGATCTGCAACATCTGCGCGAGATCGCCGACCAGACCCGCGTGCTGCGCGATGCGTTGCTCAAGTCCGGCCGTGAATTTCTCAAGCCTGATGAGATGCACCGCTTCATCAACAGCGATCTCGGTTTCCACACGCTATTGATGCGTCTCGCGGCCAACGCGCGCATTCTCCGCGTAGTGAACGAGACCCGCCTGATGATCCGGGTCTTTTCGATGCGCCGGCGCGGTCATAACGCCGCCGAACTGCAGCGCATTCTCAACGATCACCATGCCATCGTCAATGCGCTGGCGCGCGGTCAGGCCGAGCGGGCCGCCCGCATCCTGACGGAGCATATCCGCCTCAGCGAACAGGAGAGCCTCGATGAATTCGACGCCCGGGCACGTGAGGACGCATTGAATGACCATCTCCACGACTTCTCCTTCGAGGGCTGACGGCAGCCAGACGCCGGCTTCGGGTGGCGCCTACCGCTGGTGGGTGGTGGCGATGCTGTGGTTCGTGTGCTTCTTCAACTACGCCGATCGCCAGGCCATCTTCTCGGTTTTTCCCGTGCTGAAATCCGAGATGCGCCTCAGCGACATGGAACTCGGCGTGGTGGCTTCCTCGTTCATGTGGGTCTATGCGCTCGTCGGCCCGGTCGCCGGCTGGCTCGGCGACCGTTTCTCGCGCAAGGCGCTGATCCTTGCCGCTGTCGCTTTCTGGTCGGCGATCACCGCCGCCACGGCGCTCGCGGGAAGCTATACCGCGCTGGTCGTTTGCCGCGCCCTGGGCGGTCTCGGTGAAGCGTTCTACTTCCCGGCCGCCATGTCGATGCTCAGCGACTACCACGGTCCAGCCACACGCTCGCGCGCCATGGCGTTGCACCAGTCGGCAGTCTACGCCGGCAGCATCGCCGGAGGAACGCTGTCCGGACTGATCGCCGAAAGCTACGGCTGGCGTCACAGCTTTGTCTGGTTCGGCCTGCTCGGCGTGCTGCTGAGTTTGGCGCTCGCCAAGCTGCTGCGCGAACCCACCCGCGGCCGGCTCGCCGCGCCCGCTTCGCACACCGGGGATGTGCACTTCCTGCGCGCCGCCGGAGATGTGTTGCGCCTGCCTGCCGCCTCGATGCTGATCGCCGTCTTTGTTGGCGCCAATTTTGTTGCGGTTATCTTCCTGACGTGGCTGCCGTCGTTCCTCTATTCGAAACACCACCTCAGCCTCGCGATGGCCGGTTTCAGCGCGACGGTGTACATGCAGATTGCCTCTGTGCTTGGCGTGATGGCCGGCGGATGGATGGCCGATGCAGCCGTGCGCCGCAGGCGCGGTGGCCGCATCGCCACGCAGATGCTGGGCCTGCTGGCTGGCGCGCCGTTTCTGTTTCTCGCCGGCTGGAGCGCCGCGCTCTCCGCGCTGATCGTGGCGATGATCGGAGTGGGCATCTGCAAAGGTGTGTACGACTCGAACATCTTCGCGTCGCTGCATGACGTCGTGCCGGTGGAACGGCGCGCCGTCGCCACGGGCCTGATGAACTCGATCGGCTGGCTCGGCGGCAGTCTCGCGCCACTCGCCATCGCCACGGGGGCGGCGCGCTACGGCATGAGCGCCTGCATCAGCGCCACCGCTGTCATCTACCTCGTGCTGGCCGCCGCGATGGCCTACACGGCATGGCGGCGCTCCGCCACGCGCGCCTGATGTTACTCAACGTCCGTTGATGGACACGCAAATCCCGACGGCCGAGCACGCGCACGGGAGCACGCTTAATTGCGCCTCTCAAGCATGGTCTCAGTCACGGAGGGCCGCACGGACAGGCTGCCCAGGGCGGGCGCTCTGGTCCCGTCGGCATCGGTCATCAGCGGACGCAAGCCGGCGCGCAGAGCGGCGATCGGGGTGTCGGCCTCGTTGCTGGATTTTCGCGTTTCGCGCAGTGTGGCCGCCGATTCGTCGAGCCCGGTATATTCACGCGTGGCCACGCGTCTTTGATCAGAGCGCCAGTCTGCCCGCTCGCCGTGACGCTTTCGCCGGACCCCGTACGAATTGAGCCGAAGGCTCCGAGCCCAGCGGAATCCCGGCAAGCGTGACGCATCTGGCGTGTCACGAAACCGGGCAGTGCGCCACCGGCACCGTGACGTCACCTTGGAAACTTGTCGGCCGCGCCGGCGTAGTCGCCGGCGTTGAGCTTGCGTAGCAGCGTCGAGGGCTGACCATTGGCGAGGACGATGTCCCACGACCAGCGAAAGCTCCGACTGGACGCAAGCGTGCATAGTTCTGTAGCGAGGTGATCTGAGCTTGATCCGAATTACAACAAAAACGGAGCCGCAGGCTATCACGTTCACAGTGGATGGGCGGTTGGCAGGCGAATATGTCGGGGCGCTCGGCACCTGTGTAGAACAGGCAGTGAAACATGGACGGCGCGTCTGTCTTCATCTGCGCGAAGTTTCCACCATTGACGAAAGCGGGCGTGCACTACTGAGTTGTCTGGCGGCCAAGGGCATCAAATTGAGCGCCTCCGGGATCTACAGTTCGTACATCGTCGCGCGGCTCTGCCAACCCGCCACACGGCGAAAGAGCCGGCAAGAGACGCCGCCAACGTAAGCAGAGTCCAGCGCAGTATGGCATTTGAGCAGTACCAGCGGGAGGTCCCGGGGGAGGGCGAGATTTGGAATTTCGATTGCAGTCTCACGCAGTATTCACTCGCCAAGATGCGCCTTAAAACGGCGCAACGGGTGCGGCGCCGTTCAAGGAATGCGACTCGTTCCCAGTCGCTCCTCGTGCCCCAGCGCGGTGCCGCACCCGGCCTCCTCACAATTCACGAACGGACATGTAGGGCTGGCTGCAACGCACGCAACACTCCAGGCCCGACGGCTCTGCCGCACGCGTGGAGAACTGAGACGTGCCGCGGATACCGGGCCAACGAGTCGACTCGAACGTAGCGAAATCGGCTCCGGGGTGCGTGGGATCAGCGTAGTGCCCACGCGCGCGAATAGACCAGGACCCTGCGAAAGGCGCACGGATGCACCTGTCGGCCCTTGGTGTCACGAGTGTTGCGAAATGCTCGTCAGAGCGAGGTAGTGCGACTGTCTCGGCACTCGCTGGGCGCCATCTTTACTTGTGCGATGACGTTCGATCCTTGCCGGGATTTTGGGCCAGTTCCTTCAGCTCGGCCTCAGCCCGATACCAGTCTTCCTGCGGAGAGCCTTCCGGGCGACCGCGCTCAAGCCAGCGTAAATAGGCGCGCGTCGCGATGTCCGCTTCGGCCGGACCTTTGTCTGTAGCGCCTCCGGACGCAGATTCAGTATCACCGGGATCCAGTTGAGCGGGCGTTTCGGCTTCAGCAGCCGGCTCAGCATCTGCGATTCGAGAGATGCCTAGAACTCCAGGTTTGAAAGACTGCGATTGCTTCATGCTTCACCTCTGTTCTGCGATTCGGTACGAGGACTTCACTTAAGCGGCATCCTCGACGTCAACAACGAACGCTGCCGTTCAAACCGGTAACGCCGGATCCTACAAGCGCAATTCCGTTGCCACTCGATCGAGATTCGCCGGCCCACGGTCACCAATACACTGTGCCGACTGGGTGTACCGGAGTTGGCGAATATACGGCCGGCGCGCTGCCGAGTCTCGGCATTTGCATCGTCAGTTGCCGCACGTCCGGCACTGAAAGCGCCGTGGAGTCTGAAGTTTATAAATGGAGACTGAAATGCACATCCTGCTCTGTTTTGGATCAATCCTGGAAAACGCAGGGAGGGCGCAAAATTCAGCTCTGGCTAACAGTCGATTCGAATGATGGCTCCAGTCGCGGAGGTCAGCGTACTCCGGGTCTTTACTCTCGCGGTATGTGCGCGGCACTGGTGGAAGCGCTCTACGTGCTCGGTTCCGGCGGCTGTCTGGCGGCAGCCCTTCATAATTCCGGCCCGCGCCGCGCGCCGTTGTGTGGTTCATGGCCGGCGCCAGTCGCCGGCGAAGTGGTTGGGAACTTGCCGTTGCGGTTGCCGTCGTCGCCGTCTCCCCGCCAGCACTGCGTGGACAGCGCGAAGTGCGGAAGGTCTTTGGAGGTCGTGGATTGACCGCTGCGGTACAACCGGCATCCGGCACGAAAAGTGTTCCGCTACGGCGGCACTACAGATGCCCAGTGGACCGGCCATTCCTGGCCGCAGAGCGTCCGTCCACGACGATTCTGTTCGGCAGTCTGACCCCGAAGCACGAGGCCTTTATCGAAGCCGTATTTCGCGGCTCCGGTTATCTTTGCCGCGCGCTGCCGTTACCCGATAAGGCCGCGTACGAGACCGGCAAGGAGTACTGCAATAACGGCGTCTGCAATCCGAACTATTACACCGCCGGCAACCTCATCAACTTTCTGCGTGCGCAGCGGCGCCGGGGCCTGTCGGTGCAGGAGATCATCGACCGCTATGTCTATTTCACGATTGGCGGTTGCGGCCCCTGCCGTTTTGGCATGTATGAGTCGGAGTACAAGCTTGCGCTCGCGAACGCCGGCTTCGCCGGATTCCGGGTCTTCACATTCCAGTCGAACCGGGTCATTCACGAAGGCTCGCAACAGCCCGGGCTTAGCTACACCCAGAATTTCGGTCTGGAGATGATGAACGCGCTGTACTTCGGCGACATCCTTTTCGAAATGGCGTATCGCATTCGTCCATATGAGGTGGACGAGGGTGCAACCGACAAGGCCATGGCGGAGGTGGTGAAAAACCTTGCGGGCCTGCTCCACGCCGGATGCAACTACCGTTTCTTCCGGCGATCGCTGCACGGCAAGCTCGGCAACGCGGCGAATATATTGGCGAAATCCTGCCATCACTTCGGCGGAGAAGAGTGGCGGGAGGCGCTGGCAAGCGCGCGCAGCCGCCTGAACGGCATCGAAGTGGACTGGCTCCGCGTCAAGCCCGTCGTGAAAGCCACGGGTGAGTTCTTCTCGGCAATCTCCGAGAGCGACGCCAATCACAATCTGTACCGCTTTCTGGAAAGCGAAGGCGCCGAGGTTCTGGTCGATCCCATCAGCAACCTGATCCGCTATTGGATTCATCAGGCGCGCGGTCACAATGACCGGCGCAAGGGACTCGGCTCCGGCTACTGGCGAAAAGAAGCCGCGCTCGCATTTTCAGAGTGGTTCTGGGAATGGCAATACCGGAGGACCGCAGAACGGCTTGGCGGTCTGGCGCAGCCGCTGGAGCCACAAGACCATTTCGCGCAAATAGCCCGGCCGTACTACGACCCGCTGACGCGCGGCGGGGAGGGCCATCTGCTGATCGCGCGCGCTCTGGAGTCGTCGCGCCGCAAGCTGTCGCACATGATGATCAGCGTGAAGCCCTTCGGCTGTATGCCGGCCACGCAGGCGGATGGCGTGCTTTTCATGCTTGCTGCGCATGAACCGGACTTGCTGTTCCTACCGGTTGAGACCATGGGCGACAGCGCGATCCATGCGCTGAGCCGTGTCCAGATGGCGCTGGGCGAGGCGCGCGGCAAGGCCATGGCCGAATTCGACGCGGCGTTGCGGGAGAGCGGCTTCACCCTCGCACAGATCCGCGATTACGTTTCACGCCATCCGGAAACCAAGCGGCCCTTCTATGCCTTTCGCGACGCCGAAGGCACTGGCACGGCGGCTAGGTTTGTGCGCCACATTGCGCACCAGATGCGGGGGCGGCAATGACGCGTTGGCTGGTTGGCCTGGATGTCGGATCCACCACGGTCAAAGCGGTGGCGGCAGCCGAGGGCGAAGAGTCGATCGTCTGGCGGGATTACCGGCGGCATGGCGCGCGCCAGGGCGCGGTGGTGCTGGACTTCCTGTCGCGCATGGAACGCGAACTTGGCGTCGCCGCCGGCGACGCGCGTGTGTTGATCACGGGCTCTGGCGGAATGGCGCTCGCGCCCGCGCTCCAGGCGAAGTTTGTTCAGGAGGTGAACGCCGTTTCTCTCGCGGCGGAGAAGTACTTCCCGGATGCGCGTTCGGTGATTGAACTGGGCGGGCAGGACGCCAAGATGGTGTTCTTCGACGGGCCATCCTCCGGTGAACGCAAGAAGTCGGCGACGATGAACGACCAATGCGCCGGCGGCACCGGCGCCATTCTCGATAAGCTCGCGGCTAAGCTGCGCATCGAGCCCGGCCGATTGCGGGAGATGTCCTACCTGGGACGCACGATTCATCCGGTAGCCGGCAAGTGCGGCGTCTTCGCGGAGAGCGACATCAACGGTTTGCAGAAGCAGGGCATTCCCGCCGAGGACCTGATGGCTTCGCTGTATGAGGCGATCGTTCTGCAAAACCTGACCGTCTTGACGCGTGGTCATGTTCCTCTGCCGAAGGTTCTGCTGTTGGGCGGCCCGAACACTTTTCTGAAGGGCTTGCGCGAAGCGTGGGAGCTGAACCTACTGCGTCTATGGCGGGAACGCGAAGTGAAGCTGCCGCCCAACGCCGAGCCGGCGGCGCTCATTGTTTGTCCTCCGAATGGCGAGTATTTCGCGGCGCTTGGAGCGTTGGAATTCGGCCGAAGCCAGGACGGCGTCGGAGGCTACGCCGGCGCCGGGCATTTCGAAGAATGGCTTAGCCGCGCAGCCGAAGGACAACGCGAGCGCGGCTTGCCCGGACTTCGCGGAACTGACCGGGAATTTGCGGAGTTCCTCGAACGCTACGGAAAGTGCGCGGGTAACGTGACGCCGTTGGCGAGCGGAAAGACCGAACGCGTCTTCCTGGGGTTGGACGGCGGTTCGACGTCGACGAAGGCCGTGCTGGTGGACGAAGAAGGACAACTTCGCGCAAAGGCGTACCGCTTGTCGCATGGCAATCCGATTGACGATGCCGTTCACCTGAGCGAGGACCTTCTCGCGCAAGCCGGCCGACGTGGAGCAAAACTCGAAGTCGTCGGCGCCGCCACGACCGGATATGCGAAAGACATGCTGGCCAAGGTTACCGGCGCGGACCTGGCGCTGGTGGAGACTGTAGCGCACGCCCGTTCGGGTCTTACCGTTTGTCCGAACGTCGACGTGATTGTCGACGTTGGCGGGCAGGACATCAAGCTCGTGACTCTAAAAAACGGCCACGTGAAGGACTTCCTTCTGAACACGCAGTGCTCGGCCGGAAATGGCTATTTCCTGCAGGCCGCGATTGCGAATCTGGGATTCCCGTTGGGCGCTTATGCCGATATGGCGTTTCTGGCCAGGCGCATGCCGGAGTTCAGTTACGGTTGTGCGGTTTTTCTCCAGGCCGACATCGTCAATTTCCAGCGCCAGGGGTGGACGCGCGAGGAGATCCTCGCTGGGCTTGCGGCAGTCCTGCCCAAGAACATCTGGCTCTATGTGGCCAAGGTGCCGAATCCCGGGCGGTTGGGGCGGCGATTCCTGTTGCAAGGCGGAACGCAGAGGAATCTCGCCGCGGTGAAAGCCCAGGTGGATTACCTCAGAGCGCGTTTCGCCGAGTCCGGCGCCGAGCCGGAGATCGTCGTTCACCCGCATTGTGGCGAGGCCGGAGCGATCGGCGCGGCGCTCGAAGTTCGCGACCGTTGGTTGACCGGCGTGCAAATGCACTTTGCCGGGCTCGAAGCGCTATGCAACATCCGCTACACTGCGCAGACCGATGAGACCACGCGTTGCAAGTACTGCAAGAACCGTTGTCTGCGAACTTTCATCGACTATGAACTAGGCGGACAGCCCGGCCGGTTCATCAGCGCTTCGTGCGAAAAGGGAGCGGCGCCCGACCCGGACGCCGTGCGGGCATTGCTGCGTGCGGGCGAATCCAGAAGCTGCAAAAATCCGAATCTGGTCGCTGTCGCCGCACAAACCGTCTGGGCGCCTGAAGTTGCGCCGCGGCTGGTCGCTCACCGGCCTGCGGCGCTCGCGATCACGCGCCGCCAACGCCTGCGGGCGCAGCGCGGGCAGTTGCGCATTGGCATCCCGCGGGTCTTTTACGAATACATCTACGGCGGGTTCTTCGCGGCTTATCTCGAGAGTCTGGGTGTGCAGAGAGAGAACATCGTCTGGTCGGATTACACCAGCGAGAAACTCTATCGTGCTGCCGCCGGCCGCGGCGCAATCGACCCGTGCTTTCCTTCGAAGGTCGCGGTGGCGCATGTTCATAACCTGATGTATCCGCCGCGTCAGAGGCCGCCCGTGCAGGCGATCTTCTTCCCGATGTTCGATTACCTGGAAACGCATCTCAGTCACACGCTCGGCACACATGCCTGTCCGACGGTGATTGCCACGCCGCAAAGCGTACAGGCGTCGTTCCAGGTGAATGGCGACGAGTTCGCCAAGCTCGGGATTGCGTACCTGCGTCCACTGTTGAATTTGTGCGACCGGCCGTTGCTGGCACGCCAGATGTATGAGTGTTGGGACCCGCTGCTCGGCCTTTCTAAAGAGGAAAATGCTGCGGCTCTCGACGAGGCCTTCCGTGCGCAGCGCCACTGGGCCGGCGGTATGCGCGCCCGTGTGGCGGAGACGTTGCGGAAACTTGAGCGCGAACACCGTCTCGGCATCGTGTTGCTGGGGCGGCCTTATCACCACGATCCTGGTCTCAATCACGGAATCCTCGAAGAATTCCATAAGCGCGGCTACCCCGTCTTTTCTCAAAGTCTTCTGCCGGCCGATGACGACACACTCGCGCGCGTCTTTGGCGCGGATCATGCGCTCGATATTGATGACGTGTGGCAGCACGCGTACTCCGCCAGTACAACCCAAAAAGTATGGGCGGCGAAGTTCGTGGCGCGTCATCGCAACCTGATCGGCGTGGAGCTGTCCAACTTTCGCTGCGGCCACGATGCGCCCGCCTATCAACTGATCGAGCGCATCCTGGAGGCCGCGGGACGCCCTTACTTCGGCTTCAAAGATCTCGACGAAAACAAGCCGGCCGGCTCAATCCGGCTGCGGATCGAGACCATTGACTATTACCTGCGGCACCACCGCGCTGAACTCGTCGGCGACGGGTCGCCGGAATTGGATTTTGCTGCGGCGGAGTCAGCAGGATTCGCATTCGCACCCGGCCGGCTGGAGCAAATCGTAAAAGGAGAAAGAAAATATGGCGCAGCAACGGAACGGCGCTCAGCCGCGGGAAGAGAAAACCTATAGGGCAGTCGAACTCAATCGCACACTCATGGACGGAGCCAGGCCGGTGGTCGTCACGATCGGGGATGGGAGGCTCACCTTGCCGGAGCCGGTTTTCCCGCAGTTCCCGGCAAAGCTGGGAGACATCCCGGTTCCCGCCAGGTACCAACCCCGGCCGGGCAAGACGTACGTTCAGCGGGCATCGCTTCCCGTGATCCATCGCGCACTGCGCGGCTGGCTCTACCCATTCCTGCGCTCGCGGATGACGTCAGGCGAATTTCATCCCCTGATTGCGTATCTTTTCACGGAGTACAAGTGCAACCTGGAGTGCCACTACTGCTGGGCGTACAACAACCGGGTCAGCGGCATGACCGAGGACGTCGCCCGGCGCTCCATCGACTGGCTCTATGACAACGGCTGCCGCGTACTGGCGCTGATGGGCGGCGAAGTTCTGTTGCGTCCGCAGTTCGCGCACAAGGTCGTCTATTACGCCGCTAAGAAGGGGTTCTTCGTTTACGTGCCCACCAACGGCCGTCTGATGCGTCCGGAAGTCATCGACCAGTTGGGAGACGCCGGCGTAGCGACCGTCAATCTGGCCGTCGATTCGGTGGAGGACCGGCCGGAACTGCCCAAAGCCCTGCGTCCCATTCAGCGCAACTTCGAGTACCTGATCAAGAAGCAATACATCTACGGCTTCAGCGTTTTTTTCAATATCAACATCACGCGAATCAATCTCGAAGACGTGCGGCAATTGACGGAGATCGCGCACGATTCCGGCATTGCGACGGACTATCACGTGAACGAGTCGCCAATGCTTGAGCAGGTCGACTTCAAGCACAAGACGGGCAACAGCACGTACATTACGAAAGAGGACTGGCCCCTCGTCGACGCAACGATTGACTGGCTGGTCGAGAAGAGCCGCTCTGGGTACAGGATGGTCAACTCGGTCAGCCGCCTGCAGGAGATGAAGTATTTTATGCGCGGCAAGATACAGGAATGGAACTGCCGCGCGGGCCAGAACTCGCTCATCATCCGCACCGACGGCACTTTGGCGCCATGTTTTCCAACCTATAACGCGACCTGCGATTGGGGCGCGGTTGGCGATTCGCGATTCGACTCCGCTCAGCTCGCGGAGATGAAAGCAGAGTGCCAGCGAAATTGCTTTTCGACGCTGAACCACATCCTCGGCCATTGCTACAACACCGGGCGCGCACTGCGTTGGGTCCTCAAACAGGCCGCCCACGGTTTTCAGGGAACGACCGGCACCATCGAGGAGTAAGCCGCGGCCTCTCGGACCACGTAGCGCCATTTCGAATCGGACGTTGGCAATGACCGGACTGGCGCCGCGGCAATTGTCCGTCGGGCGCGGCGAGTTTGCCCGCGCCATTTTGCCGTACATCGGCATTTGCCATGACGAATGCCGCAAGCTTCGGCACCGGTCTGACGGAACGCCAGTGCATCCGGGCCCAGCAATAGCAATGACCGTCCGGGTGATTCCCCGTCGCGGTCCCGCATAGAAAGGGCCAACGTTGCTGCTTGCCGAGCGGAAGTGCTGGGGTGTGACGCGGCCTGTTTGTCGATTTCTCGTAGCCACATACGGTTGTATCGCCGGCCACGCGCATTGCCCGCAACGGTTGTGCCACGGCGGGCGCCCGGCGGGAACGCAGGCGGCGGTACTGGGCTGCCGTCCACTGAATCGCCGTTCGCCGGTAGGGCGCCACGGCGGCAATCGTTTAGTGGCAGCCGGCTTGCATTGTGATGCTGCGTGAACGATGGCGACGTGATCCGCTGCGGCACCCGGTTTCGCAGCAATGCGGGCGAGGGTCCTGCCGGCGGACACCGCTTCCCGCACGCGGCAGAATGATCATCCAGAGAACTTCCTATCAGCCCGTCAGATTGACGATATTCACGGCACTGCGCCAGATCGCAAACAGGAGCGGTACAGCTCGGTTGTGCGTGCTATTCACGCTTGCCCTCAGCCTGGCACGGGCCCAGTCCCTCGCGCCGGTTGACGATGCGACGGGCACTGCTTCAATTGCGGGCGTTGTGTCGCATGTCGATCAGCAAGGGCAGGCCACACCGCTGGCGGGAATTCCCGTTCAGTTGGCCGGCGGTACGAACAACACCACGGCCGCGCCCATCCTTACCGGGCCGGACGGCCGGTTCGAGTTTACGCGCGTGCGCGCAGGCGCCTACGCGTTGCGGATCAGGTTGGAGGGCTTCAAGCCCTTCAGCCGGACTCTCGTGATGCATTCCGGCGAGGTGAAGACTCAGGACATCGAGCTCGAACTGGAAACCGCATCGGTCAGTGTGAACGTCGAAGGGCAAGCGGCGGAAGTGACGGCGCGCAGTTCGGACCCCGACACGACACTCAGCGACGACGAACTGCCGGCGCTGCCGATGCGCGAGCAGAAGTACAAAGAGGCGCTGCCGCTGGTGCCCGGCGTCCTTCGCACCACGGACGGAGTGCTGAACATCAAGGGCGAGGCCGAGGGACACGGAATGCTGTTGGTGGATTCAGCGCAGATGGTTGACCCCGTTACCGGCAGCTTCTCGGTCGGTATTCCTCTCGACGCCGTTCAGTCGTTGAACGTCTATGAGACGCCCTACAATGCCCAGTTCGGCGGGTTCTCCGGAGGCCTGGCGACCATCGAGTCCAAAGCGCCGCCGAATCAGTGGCAGTACGCGATCGGCGATTTCATGCCCGGACTACGAGCGAAGTCCGGACACATCGCAGGCGTGTCGGCGGAAACGCCCAGAGCGTATCTTGGCGGTCCGCTTGTGCGCAACAAACTGAACGTCTCCGAGGCAATCGACTATACGATCAAAAACATCCCGGTCCGCGGATTGGCCTGGCCCAACAACGAAACCAGGATCAAGGGCTTCACTTCTTTCACGGAACTCCAGGCGATTCTCTCGCCCCGTCACCTGCTGACCGCCAGCGTGGTTGCTTTTTCGGCGCGGACTCAGTTTGCGAACATCAATTCGTTCGTGCAGCAGAGCGCGTCGTCCAACTCCGGCTCGAAGGGCGCCTACGCGAGCGTAAACGACACCTATCAATTCGACGCAGGCACGCTTACGTCGCTGTTTCGATACACCCGGTTCGATAGCAACGCTTACGGGCAAGGTTCCCAGGACATGCTGGTGACGCCGGAGAGGTGGGGCGGGAACTTCTTCGATACCTGGACCCGGACGGCGAACCAATACGAGGCCATGCCGGCATTTCAGTGGGGGCGCAAGCGGTGGCTCGGCAGCCACGATCTGAAAATTGGGGAAGATATCATTCGCTCGGATTACCACGGCGCCGATCTGCCGCGTCCTATCCATTTCGTTCGGGAAGACGGTTCGCCCCTGGAGCGCATCGACTTCCACGGCGGCAACTCACAGCACGCTTCAATGTCCGAGGTTTCCGAGTTTGCGCAGGATCACTGGACTGTCAACGACCGGCTGGCGTTCGATATCGGGTTTCGGCTTTCAACGCAGTCCAACGGCCGTTCGGCCGCGCTTGCCCCGCGTGTTGGGCTCACCTACGCGCTCGATCGCAGCCAGAAGACCGTGTTGCACGCCGGCGGTGGCATCTTCTACGACAGGGTCTCGTTGCTCGCCGCGAGTTTCACCCAAAATCCGACCCGCGTGATCACGTTTTTCGACGAGGCCGGCCTGCCGGTCGGCTCTCCCTCCATCTTTCAGAACGTCTACCTGGACACCCGCTCGGGCTATGGCGCGGTGAGCAGCCGGAGCGATCCCGGGACCAGCCCGCGGAACACGAGTTGGAACATCGGCGTAGACCGCGAGCTGACCACGAACATCACGCTTCGGTTCAACTACCTGCAGAGCCAAACGAGTGACGCCTTTGTCGTAAATCCCGAACCTGCATCGGGGCGCAACGCGGCGCTGCTCGGGCTGGCTTCCAACGGCAATTCGCATTACCGTGAATTCCAGACGAGCGTCCACTACCGCCCGAATCAGCGCGCCGAGTTCACCTCGACCTATATCTACAGCCGCGCGAGGGGCGATCTGAACATACTCTCAAGCATGTTCGTGCCGTTCGCGGCGCCGGTCATTCGTCCGAATGTCAACGCCTATTTGCCCTATGACGTGCCGAACCGGATGCTCACCTCCGGCGTCTTCCGTATCTTTTGGGGGCTGACGATCAGCCCGGTGGTCGATATTCGCAATGGATTCCGCTACTCGGCTGTCGATCTTCTCCAGAATTACGTAGGCACGCCGGATAGCAGACGCTATCCGATGTTCTTTTCGCTCGATGCGAAAATCTACAAAGATTTCCCGGTCTCTGGCTTCATAGGCCCGTTGAAAGGCCGCCGGCTGCGAGTTGGCGCGTATACGTTGAATCTGACGAATCATCTCAATCCGCACGATGTGTTCAACAACGTAGCCTCTCCCGATTTCGGACACTTCGTGGGGTTCCAGCACAAGGTCCAGGGCTTGCTCATCGACCTCATCAAGTGACGGTCAGACCGGTGAGCGAAAATCGGGCCTGGAAAAGCACCGCGGGCGTGCGTTCTGAATCGCACGCTGGCAAGCCGCGCCGCCTCGATTTCCTATTGCTTGCGGACCGCCAGCGCAATCGTATCTGCGCAGTCCAACGCGGCGAAGACGTCTCCAGCGGCGCATGTTGTTCCGCCGGTCTTCGCCGCAAGCAGTCTGAGCAGAGTTGCCGTGTCGCGCGGAGAGTGCGACTGCTGCCGCAGCCAGATCCGCTCCACACTCCAGGCAAGTGCGTTCTTAAGCCCGCGCCCGATCGTGCGGCTCTTTTGGCCATCGGCCTGATTGGAAACCATCTCGATTGCGTGCACCCGCGTTCCCGAACGTTGGGCCATTGCCAGCAACTGACTCTTCGTCACAGAGCTGGGGTAGAACTCGTCGTACGCGATCACGATCATGTCATGTGGCGGCGCGGACTTCATTAGCGAGACGAAACTTTGTTCCAGTACTTCTCGAAGCGGCGTTCGCGGCGGGACCACGACCGTGTCGTGATTTGCGCCTCGAACGGCAAATTGCCGCTCCACGGCCGGTGCGGCGTCATAGCGGGCCACCTCCAATGCGTACGCAGGGCCGAGCGCCACGGTAAGTTCGTCAATCACCTTGTTCGCTCGTTGAGTCTGCCAACCTCCTCCGCCGTACGCGACTACGGCCACGGTCGCGGCGTGGCTCTCTACGAGCGGCAGTGCCGTAGTGCCGCGCGTCCGCGATTCACCCAAGCCGGCAAGAACCAGTGAGAGGAGAAATGCGTTCATGCTCTCTTTCCCGCGATCCGCGGTATCGAATACAGCCGCGTCGCACAATTCGCCATTGCACGCGTGCGGCCAGTCCGGGGCCCCGCTGCGGGCAGAGCTGCGTTCCTGGACTTCGCGGCATCCGGCGAGTCTGGTGTCTGAAATGCAATCTCCTTCCCTCATGCCGCGGCCAGGTTCAGCGTTGTGTTGTGCATAGGCCGGCGGACTTCGTTCCCGTATGCGATCCGTGAGGGGCCGGAGTTGTGGGGCGGAGAAGACTATGACCATTGTTCCCGTTCTCTTGCTAACGGCACTCTCACACGCTGTGTGGGACCAGCCGCCGTTGACCGTCGAGGAGATTCTGAGCCGGATGATGGCGGCCGATGCCGCGAGACAGGCGAGTTTCTCCGGCTACACCGCCGTGCGCCGGTATCGCTTCGAGAACAAGCGTTTCAACAAGCGTGCGGAAGTGGGCGTTAAAGTGGTTTGCGACAAAAGCGGCGCCAAAACGTTCGAAGTGCTGGACCAAAGCGGTTCGGCCTTTGTGCGAAGCCGGATCATCGGACGAATGATCGATGCCGAACGCGATGCGAGCCGGAAGAATGAGTTTCAACAGACGCGGATCATTCCGCAGAACTACGAGTTTCGTCTGCTCGGGTTGGAACCCGCCGTCGCCCGCGCCGAATATGTAATGGAGATCACGCCGAAGACGCCGAACCGCTACCTCGTGCGTGGCAAGATCTGGGTCGATGCCGGGGATTTCGCGATCACTCGAGTGGAAGGCAAACCCGCCAGAAACCCGTCCATATGGATACGCAGCGTTCAGATCGTTCATCGTTACGAGCACGTCGGCAACCTCTGGCTGCCGGCGTCAAACCGTTCTCACGCTGAAGCACGCGTGTTCGGCCCCACCGACGTCCAAATTGACTACTCGGGCTATGTGCTGACCAACGTGGACAACGCGAAGGAGCAACTCCCCTCGGCGAGCCGTTGACCCGCATTCAAGTGACCATCCACGCTCCGTCATTTCGGCGATTGCACCGGCATTTGCCGTATTCGGCGCGCCGCGCGTGATGGCTGGTCCTTCGTTTTTGCATTCCCGCAAGTGAGCTTGGGCGGCACACACAGCGTCAAGCTTGGAACGTACCTGGCGCGAAGTTTCGATCATGGACAGTTGTTCGAGTACCCGAGCGACGCCCAGGGCACCTCGGCAAGCTGCGATTGAGAACTGCAGTCAGCGGTACTCGCGGCTGATCATAAGGCGCCGCATGCGGGATTGCAGAGTCGTTCTTTTCAGCCCGAGCCTGGCTGCGGCCCGATACGGCCCGCTGACGACGCCGCGCGCCTCCTTCAAGGCCCGCATGATCCGGTCCCGTTCTTCGCGAAACCGCGTATCCGGCGCGCCCGGCGTTGACGAGCATCGAACCGATCGCGATTCAGGTTCGAGCAATCGAAGAACGTTGCCCGTGGTCAGGATCACCGAACGTTCCACAAGGTTCTGCAATTCGCGAATGTTCCCGGGCCAGTCGTAGCTGCAAAGCGTCTCTATTGCCGTCGTCGGGACCGAATCGATGTCCCGCTTCATACACTGTGCGTACTTCTGGGCGAAATGCCGGATGAGGAGCGGGATGTCCTGCCGGCGTTCGCGCAACGGTGGCACCTCCAGCGGGAACACGTGCAGACGGTAATAGAGATCGCTGCGGAACTTGCCCTCCTCCACCATGCGTTTCAGGTCGCGGTTGGTCGCGGCCACCAGGCGAATGTCGACGTGGATGGTGGACGTTCCGCCGAGGCGTTCGAACTCCTGCTCCTGAATGGCCCGCAGTAATTTCGACTGCAGTTCCAGAGGGATTTCGCCGACTTCATCAAGAAACAGCGTCCCGCGGTCGGCAAGTTCAAAGCGCCCGATCCTCTGCGTCAACGCATCGATCACGACGCTGCTGCCGATTCTGTGGCAGGTGAACCTGGTCACCGGCGGGCTGCCGTTCGAACTGGCCCTCGTAGAACACCTCGTTGGCCTTCGCGTAGAACGGATGCGACGCCGGGCGAGCGACTCCTCCGTAGTTACCCGAGGCTTGCCCGGCTGCGATTTCCGCCGCTCCGTCGCATGCTCGTTAAGACGTTTCAAACATTTTCAGCGTCATACGTCGCGGAGGACTATTGGCACAGATCGTTAGGGACGTCTTTAGAAACGCGCACTTCGTCCATAAAGGGCCAGCGCGGACGTTTCTCTTTCCCGCTCAGCGTGAGCGGTCAGACTTTGTAACTTATTGAATTATAACGGTGGCTGCCGCCGAAGCCGCTCATTCGAGCGGTTTTCGATGCTGGCCATGGGCTGCTGGCGGCCTTCCGTCGACAGCAAGCCGGCGCCTTCCGGTGCGCTGCCCATTACAATGTATAGGTGATGAGCGACCAAGATTTTCCGATTCCTCCGGCTAATTTTGAATTCCTGGTCTGGAACATGCGCATGCAGGTCGAGTCGAGCCTCGGCGTAGCGCCGTGGGGCGGTGAAAAGCAGGAAGTGAATCTGCTTGTCGCGCGCCACACGATCGACCTGCTGGCGCTGCTGCAGGAGAAGACGCGCGGCAACCTCACGCTCGAAGAGCAGCGGCTGCTCGAAAACACTCTGACCGAGCTGCGCTTCCGCTTCGTACAGGTCTCCGAGGCTGAAAAGAAGAAGCCCGCCGAAGCTCCGAAGACCGAGGCCGCGCCCAAGAGCGAGGAAGCCACAAAGAAAGATGCCTGAGCCGGCGGAGCGGTTGACCATCACCGTTCTCGGTTCGGGCACGAGTGTCGGCGTGCCGACGCTCTGCTGCCCGTGCGCGGTCTGCCATTCGAGCGATCCACGCGATCAGCGGCTGCGGCCGTCGGTGGCGCTCCGATGGGACGGCCACTGCGTTCTGATCGATACCGGGCCGGACTTTCGCCAGCAGGCTTTGCGGGCGCGCCTGCCCAGGATTGACGCCGTGCTTTACACGCACGGCCATGCCGATCACATTCTGGGGCTCGACGACCTGCGGCCGTTCAATTACACACAGGGCGAGGTGATCCCGGTCTATGGTTCGGAAGAGACGATGAAGATCATCCGGCGCGTCTTCGATTACATCTTCCGCGACGGGCCGTCCGAATCGTCGCGGCCGAAGATTCAGCCGCATCCTTTCGACGGCCAGCCGATCCGGATTTTCGGCGTCGAGTTCACGCCGATTCCGGTGCGGCACGGCAAGGGCGCCTGCCACGGCTACCGCTTCGGCAACGCGGCGTACCTGACCGATCACAGCGAGATTCCCGAAGAGTCCATGGAGATGCTGCAAGGGTTGGACGTGCTCTTTCTGGACGCCCTGCGCCACAAGCCGCACCCGACGCACAGCACGCTGGAGCAAAGCCTGAAGACCGTTGAACGGCTCAAGCCGCGCGAGGCTTGGTTCACGCACATCTCGCACGATCTGCCGCACGAGGTGACCGACCAGCTTTTGCCAAACGGCGTCGGACTGGCGTACGACGGCCTGGAGGTCAGCGTCCGGCTTTAGCTCACGACCATGCGGATCTTTCGCAGTCTTGAGGAGGCACGGGCCTCATTCGCGCCCTCTGCCGTCACCATTGGCAACTTCGATGGCGTGCATGCCGCGCATCACGAACTGATGCGGACGGTGGTTGAATTGGGCCGGGAGTGCGGCGCCAAACCTTCCGCGCTGACCTTCACACCGCATCCCACCGAGGTCGTGGCGCCCGAGCGGGCGCCGCTGCTGCTCAGCTCGCCGGCCGAGCGTTGCGCCCTGATGGAGCGTGACGGTGTGGAGCAGGCTCTGATTCTGCCGTTCGACGAGCACGTGAGTGCGCTCGATCCGGAGGCGTTTTTTCAGGAGATTCTAATCGACACGCTGGGCGCGCGCGCCGTCGTCGTGGGCGACAACTTTCTGTTTGGACGCCGGCAGCGCGGCGACGTCGGCACGTTGCGCGCGCTGGGAGAAAAGCACGGCGTACAGATCGGGATTGTGCCAGCGGTGAAGTGGCGCGGCGTGCTGGTCAGCTCCAGCGAGATCCGCCGGCTGCTGGCCGCGGGCGACGTCAGCCGGGCCGCGCGACTGCTGGGACGGCCGTTCGCGATTTCGGGCCGCGTCGTGTCCGGTGAAGGCCGTGGACGGCGGGAGACCGTGCCGACGCTCAACCTGGAGATCCCTTCGCTCACGCTGGAGCGCGCGGCGGTGCCGGCCAACGGTGTGTACATCACGCGGACGTTCGAGGATGGGGACGGCCAGATCTGTCCCCGCGTGGATGGAGGTGACCGTCCCCGGCTGCGTTCGTGGCGCTCGGTCACCAACGTCGGCTACCGGCCAACCTTCGGCGGGCGTCATCTGACTATCGAAACGTTTCTGCTCGATCCGTTGGAAGACGCCACGCCAGAACGCATCCGGGTCGAGTTTCTGCGGCGCATCCGGGACGAGCGCGCGTTCCCGTCGGCGGAGGCATTGCGCGCGCGGATTTTGCGCGATGTCGAGCGGGCGCGGACGTTCTTCCGCCGGACGGCGCAACTCGGGTTGCGCTGAAACCGGGAGCGGACGAGGTGGGACAGGGCTGACTGCCGTCCTTCATGGCCGGCCTAGAAGTGCAGGAAGGCGCCCGCGACGGCGGCGGCCGTCATCAGGGCGAAGCCGATCGTGATGCGGCGGGCGAATGAGCCGCCAGCGGTCGACCAGGCAATCGCGCCTTTCAGGGCGAAATTCGCAGCGACGGAAATGACCACGCCGATTGCCGCCGGCGCTTCCAAAACACGTCCTTCCCGCAACATGCCTGAGATGGAAAAGACGACCGAATCCGCGTCGACCGACCCGGCCAACGCGCTGGTGAGATAGACGCCGCCGGAGCCAAGTTCCGCCACGCCAAAGCCCGCGGCAAATCGAATGGCGGCGAACAGCAGGCCGAATTTCAAGGCTGGCGAAAGGCGGAATGGATTTCCGACCGCAATCGTCGTTCCCGCCTGTTCGCCCGGATGGCGCCGCCCGAGCAGGAACGCGCAGATAACGCCGGTCAGCGTCATGGCACCCAACGCGGGCAGACAATAGCGTGCGAGCACCGGCGAAGCGATCATCAACAACACGAAGATGCGCGGGCCCTGAACCGAATTTGCGAGCATCAGGGATTGAACGTACGCCGCCGGGTGTTCCGGGTCCGCCGCACACTCCTTTGAAAGCGCTGACGTCGCGGCGGTGGTGGACGCCAACCCGCCGAGCAGTCCCGTAATGCGCAGGCCCTGTCTCTCGCCGAGAAACTTTTGCAGGAAATAGCCCAGCCACGAAATGGAGCAGACCAGAATGACGAAGATCCAGACCCGGTGCGGGTTGAAAAAGCCGTAGGGCCCGTAGTCCACATCCGGGAGGACCGGCAAAATGACGAAGATGACGGCGAGGAACCGCAACGTGTCCTGATACTCACGCTCGTTGACGACTTCCAGGAAGAACTTGCGCAGCAGGACGCGGGCTTCAAGCAGGAGCGTGAAAATGACCGCCAGTGCAATTGCCAGCGGCGCGCCCCAGGGCAGGGATGCCGTCGTCGTCAGCACGCTGAGCAGGAAGGTGCCCACCGCCGCCAGTTCAGTGGTGATGCCCGTGCGGCCCGTGGTCTGAAGGCGAAAGATGGCGATCAACGCCGTCAGGGCCAGCAGCGTCGCAGCGGTGACCCACGCTACGCCGAGGAGACCGCACAGACCACCAGCCATCGCGATGGTAATGAAGTCGCGTAGACCGGCGTGGCGTTCAGCTTGATCGGACTCGCGCTCGACGCCGACGAGCAAACCAATCAACAGCGCTTCGGCCATGGCGAGCCAGGCGGGATTAATAGGAGCCACGCGATTACCTCGTCGAGATTGTATCGCGCCCGCGAGTGGGTTCCTATGCGGAATCGCAGCCGGCGGCGGGTAGACTACGCAATTTCAGGTTTGACATACGAAGAGCTTACTAGTAACTTCTTCGTATATGCCAACTGAGCCTCCCCGGCCGACCGACGCTGAACTCGAAATCCTGGCGGTGCTGTGGAACACCGGCCCGGCGCCGGTCCGCACGGTCTACGACGCCATCAGCGAGCGCCGCCCGGTGCAGTACAGCACGGTGCTGAAGTTCATGCAGATCATGGCGGAAAAAGGCCTGGTGACGCGCGACGAGAGCCAGCGGGCGCACATTTACGCCGCGGCGCGGCCGCGCGAATGGACGCAACGCCAGCTCGCCGGACATCTTCTGGAGCGGGCATTTTCCGGCTCGGCGAAAGCACTCCTGGTCGGAGCGCTCTCGGCGCGCAAAGCGACGAAGAAAGAACTGGCCGAGATGCGCAGGCTGCTGGACGACTACGGCAAGGGGGCAAATGAGTCTGCTCGAAACCTGGGTGGCTAGCCCGCTGGCCGCTATGCTCGGCTGGACGCTGCTGCATTCGTTGTGGCAGGGGGCTCTCATCGTGGCCGTTTTGGCGCTGTTGCTGGCGGCGTCACGCTCTCCGCGCGTCCGTTATGCCGCGGCGTGCGCAGCTTTGCTAGCGATGCTGGCGAGCTTCGGCGTCACATTAGCCTGCGTTGCGCCGGAGGTCGTGAGGACACAGCGCGCGCTGCGTTTGCCCAACGCCTTTTATCCGCTGCCAGATGGGCGCGCCGGCGGTCCCGCACTCGCGGATTCAAGCTTGGCCGCGATCGTGCCGTGGCTTGCTCCATGTTGGATGACGGGCGTATGGCTGTTCTATCTTGTGCAGGCCGCGGGTTGGCTGTCGTTGGGCCGATTGCGGCGGCGCGGCGTTTGCAGCGTGTCCGAGTATTGGCGCGACAGGCTTGCGAGCTTGGGCGCGCAGCTTCGCATCGCGCGGCCGGTCATGTTACTCGAGTCATATCTGACGGACGTGCCTGTTGTACTCGGCCATCTGCGGCCGGTCATCCTCGTGCCCGCGGGCTTACTGGCCGGGATGCCGGCGGCGCAAATGGAGATGATTCTGTTGCATGAACTGGCCCACGTCCGGCGTTGCGACTATCTGGTGAATCTGCTGCAACGCACCCTGGAAGGGCTGTTCTTCTATCACCCGGCGGCGTGGTGGATCTCCCGCGTGATCCGCGCCGAGCGCGAGAGTTGTTGTGACGATATCGCAGTCGCCATCACTGGCGGCGCGCATGAATATGCAGCGGCCCTGGCCGCACTGGAAGAAAATCGCGCGCGGGGCAGGGAACCGGCCCTGGCCGCAACAGGAGGGAATCTGGTTATGCGTATTCGCCGTCTGCTTGATCCGCAGTGCCCGTCCGGGGCGTGGTCCGCGCTGCTGGCGGCATTGCTTTTCACGGCTACCGCCGGACTGGCCGTGGCCGCATGGCAGGCACACCCGGTACAGCCAGATCGTGGGCCGGCGCCGGCGAGCCACGCCGCGACGACGGTCTACGAAAAGTGGCTGAACGAGGATGTCGGCTACATCATCGACGAAAAGGAGCGCGCGGCGTTTCTCCAACTGAAGACGGACCCGGAGCGCGAGAAATTCATCGAGCAGTTCTGGGAGCGGCGCAATCCGGCGCCGGGGACGGCGGAGAACGCATTCAAGAAAGAGCACTATCGCCGCATCGCCTATGCCAACCAGCGCTTCGCCGCGGGCATTCCGGGATGGAAGACGGATCGCGGCCGGATTTACATTCAATATGGCCCGCCAGACGAAATCGAGTCGCATCCTTCCGGCGCCGCAGGTGGCGCGCCGTTCGAGCAATGGCTCTACCACAATCTTTCGGGCATGAGCAGGGACACGATCTTCACGTTCAGGGACCGCGAACGCGACGGCAATTACGTGCTGGAGCCGCGGCGTGCCAGGTAGTGTCCCCTCTCTCGCCGGTCCTCGAACATTCTCCAGAGCCTCGGACCCAATTCCGAGTTGCGGAACACTTCGGCGGCTTTGCAAACAACGCCGCCGCCAGCCTCCATCTGCGCTACGCTCACGGATCCCAGTTCTTGAGCGCCACATTCAAAAAGAGTTGCGCTTCATAGGCGCCAAGTCCTCGTCCGCGTTCGTGCGCCAACCTGTTGCGGCAGGGACTCCTGAGCGTCGATGAACTGGTTTTCGTGCGCTGTCCAAGACCGGTGCTGAGATGCTGTTTGAGATCTTCAGCCAACGCTATGAGCGCTGCTCGACGCTGGTGACCAGCAATCTTCTGTTTGCCGAGTGGACTGAAGTGCTGGGCCCGGAGCAACTCACCGGTGCGCTGCTTGATTCCGATACGAGACATGGCAAACAAACGGCGAATATGGTAGCCTGAATTTGCCATGGGGAACGCATTTCCAGTCGTGCAGGGGGTAGCGCTGGAGCGGCGGGCGGCTCTTCGCGAGCGGCTCGAATCGATCGTTTCCCTGGAGCGGCGATTTGTGCGGACGGTCCCGGTGGCCGAGGCCATCGACGCCGTGCTGCCGTTGCATGGGTTGCCGCTGGGCTGCGTGCACGAAGTCCAGAGCCGCGGGCTGGCGTGCGGGATCGCGTTTGCGGCGTGGCTGGCGGGGCGCGCGGCGGACGGGCCGCTGGTGTACGTGGCGTCGGAGGCGCGCCTGCATCCGCTGGGGCTGCTGCCCTACGGGATCGCGCCGGAGCGCTGGGTCCACATCACGCCGCGGAGTTCGCTCGAGCTGGCCTGGGCGACGCTCGAAGCGCTGCGTTGCCCTCGGGTGAGCGCGGTGCTGGCCGTGGTACGGGCGGCGGATCTGACGTTGTGCCGGCGCTGGCAGCTCGCCGCCGAGGCGAGCGGCGCGACGGGTTTCCTCTTAACGGACAGCGTGGCAAAATCTGCGATTGCGTCGGTCATTACGCGCTGGCGGATCGACTCCATCGCGGCGCCCGCGCAGGCAACGTTTGCCGAGCCGGGCTGGCGCATCAACCTTGCTTACTGTCGCGGTGGGAGGCCGGCGCAGTGGGACGTCGCCTGGCGCGGCGGACGTTTGGAACTCGTCGTCCCCACGGTCGAGCGGCTGATCGCGCGACCCGTGCGGAGTGCGGAACAAGCGGCGGCGAGCCGCCTGGCGGGGTGAAATGCGGCGCCGATATCTGTGCCTGTTCCTGGCGCGGCTGACGCTCGACCGGCTGGAGCGCGACGCGCCACGGTGCGCCGAATCCGCGCTGGCCGTGGTGGACGAAGCGGCGGGCCATCTGCACATTGCCGCCGTGAACGGGCCAGCGCGCGAAGCCGGCGTGCGGCGCGGTGCGCGGCTGGCCGATGCGCGGGCGCTGCTGCCGACGCTGCGCATCGTGTTGGAGGACGCGGCGGCCGACGAACGGGTGCTGCGCGAACTCGTCGAGTGGTGCGATCGTTATTCGCCGCTCGCCGCGCGCGATGGCGCTGACGGGATCGTGCTCGACATCACCGGCTGCGCGCATCTGTTCGGTGGCGAGGCGGCGCTGCTCGAACAGATCGAAGCCGGATTGCGCGAGCTGCGCTTTCAGGCGCGCGGCGCAATCGCCGACACCCCGGCCGCTGCGTGGGCGCTGGCCCGCTTCAGCCGACAAACCATCGTTTCGAGCGCAGATCTGACCGCCGCGCTCGACCCGTTGCCGGTGCGCGCGCTGCGCATCCCGTTGGAGATTGCCGATGAACTCGGTCGCGTCGGACTCACGACGATCGGCCTGCTGCGACAGGTGCCGCGCGACGCCCTGGCCACGCGCTACGGGCCCGACGCGCTGCTGCGTTTGGATCAGGCGCTGGCGCATGCGCCGGAATCGATCTCGCCGCATCGCGCCGCCGTGCCATACCGCGCGGCGCGCGCGCTGGCCGAGCCGATCGGCACGACGGCGGCCGTCGAACATGTTGTGCTTGTGTTGCTCGCCGAGCTGTGCGTGCGTCTCGCCGACGAGCAACGCGGCGCGCGTTGCTTCGATCTGGCCTGCCATCGCGTGGACGGCAGCGCGACGAGCCTGCGCGTGCGCACCTCGCGGCCCACCCGTTCGGTCACGCACCTGATGCGTTTGTTCGCGGAGAAGCTGGGCACGCTCGACGCCGGCTTCGGCATCGAGGTAATCACGTTGCACGCGGTTGAGCCGGAGCTCGCCGCGCCGGTGCAGATGGCGTTGCCACAGTGCGGAGAGAACGACGATGAGAACGGCTCGTTCGACGAATTGCTGGACCGCATTGGCCTGCGCCTGGGCTACGAGCGCATCAACCGGTTTCGGATTCGCGAGAGTCTGCTGCCGGAATTCTCCGTCGAGTTGGTCCCCGTGAGCGGCGCTCCGGCGGCGAATGCCGCGTGGCCGGCGCAGCGTATCCGGCCCGTGCGTCTGCTCAAAACGCCCGTGCGCATCGACGTCGCGGAGATCGTCCCGGGCAAGTGCCCGGTGCGGATTCGCGTCGGCCGTCAACTGCATCGCATCGTGCGCGCCGAGGGGCCGGAGCGCTTGACGCCCGAGTGGTGGCGCGGCGCGCACGTGGCCTGGGCCATGCGCGACTACTATCGCATCGAGGACGAGCAGGGCGCGCGCTACTGGATCTTTCGCGAGACCACGCGCGCGGGCGCCACCGAGCGTTGGTACCTGCACGGGCAACTGCCATGAGCGCCTACGCCGAGTTGCAGGTCGCCTCGAACTTCAGCTTCCTGCGCGGCGCTTCGCATCCGTGGGAGCTGATGCAGGCCGCAGTCGATGCGGGCCTGGCGGCTATCGCGCTGACCGATCGCAACACGCTCTCCGGCATCGTGCTCGCGCACACGTTTTTGAAGAAGACACCCGCGGCGCGCACGCGCTTCCTCGTCGGCTGCCGGCTCGATCTCACGAATGGCGAGAGCCTGCTGTGCTATCCCACCGACCGCGCGGCGTACGGGCGTTTGACGCGCCTGCTGACGCTCGGCAAGCGTCGCGCCGGCAAAGGCGCATGCACGTTGAGCCTGGACGACGTCGCCGCGCACGCCAACGGTCAGCGCTTCATCGTGCCGTTCCCCGCCGTGTTGAATGAAGCGGCGATGGCGCACATTCGCGCCTGCGCCGAGCGCTTTCCTCATCAGCTTCATCTGGCTCTGACGGATGCCTGCCGCGGCGACGACCGGCGCGCGATACAAAGCGTCGTGGAGCTGGCGCGCTCGCTCGACGTGCCGACCGTCGCGACCAACGACGTGCTTTACCACGCGCGCGAGCGCAAGCCGCTGCAGGACGTGCTCACGTGCATCCGCGCGGGCTGCACGCTCGACGCGGCCGGCTTCCGTCTGCAGGCCAACGCCGAACGCGACTTGAAGTCGCCGCCCGAAATGCACGCGCTCTTCGCGGCGTATCCTGACGCGCTCACGGCAACGCTTGAGATCGCCGATGCGTGCCGCTTCTCGCTCGATGAGCTGCGCTACGAATATCCGGAAGAGATCGTCGCACCGGGCCTGTCGGCCTTTGAGGACCTGCGTCAGCGCACGTGGGCCGGCGCGGCGTGGCGCTTTCCGGCGGGCATTCCGGAGGCTGTCAGCAAGCAGATCCGGCACGAGCTGAAGCTCGTCGAAGAACGCGCCTACGCGCCGTACTTCCTCACCGTTCACGAGCTGGTGAAGTTCGCTACGAGTAAAGGCATCCTGCATCAAGGGCGCGGCTCGGCGGCGAACTCGGTGATCTGCTACTGCCTCGGCATCACGCAGGTCGACCCCGTGGCGCGCGGGCTGCTGTTCGAGCGGTTCATCTCCGCCGCGCGCGATGAGCCGCCCGACATCGACGTCGACTTCGAACACGATCGTCGCGAAGAGGTCATCCAGCACATCTACGAAAAGTACGGCCGCGATCGCGCCGGACTGACTGCCACCGTGGTGCACTACCGCACGCGCCGCGCCGTGCGCGAAGTGGGCAAGGTGCTCGGCCTCTCCGACGATGTCACCGGCGCGCTGGCCGGCACGGTGTGGGGCTGGAGTAACTCGGGGATTGACGAAGCGCGCGTGCGCGAAGCCGGTCTCGACCCAACGGATCGGCGCCTGCGCCAGACGCTCTATCTGACGCGCCTGCTGGTCGGCTTCCCGCGCCATCTCTCGCAACACGTCGGCGGATTCGTCATGTCGCGCGGCCGTCTCGATGAGCTCGTTCCCATTGAGAACGCCACGATGGAGGGCCGCACCGTCATTCAGTGGGAGAAGGACGACCTCGACGAGCTCGGCATGATGAAGGTCGACATCCTCGCGCTCGGCATGCTGTCCGCCATCCGGCGCGCCTTCGAGTTGCTCGCCGCGCACTACGGCCGCACGCTCACTCTCGCCACCGTGCCGCACGAAGATCCAGCGGTGTATGAGATGCTGCAACGCGCCGACTCGATCGGCGTCTTCCAGGTAGAGAGCCGCGCGCAACAGAGCATGCTGCCGCGCCTGAAGCCGGCGACGTTTTACGACCTCGTCATCGAGGTCGCCATCGTCAGGCCCGGGCCGATTCAGGGCGACATGGTACATCCTTACTTACGCCGACGCGAAGGCAAAGAGCCGGTCGTTTATCCGAGCAAGGCGCTGGAGGCGGTGTTGAGCAAGACGCTCGGCGTGCCGTTGTTTCAGGAGCAGGCGATGCAGATCGCCATCATCGGCGCGGGCTTCACGCCGACCGAAGCCGATCAACTGCGACGCTCGCTGGCGACCTTTCGCCACGTCGGCACGATCGCCACGTTTCGCGCGCGCTTCGTCGACGGCATGCTGGCCAACGGCTATCCGCGCAAGTTCGCCGAGCGCTGCTTCAGTCAGATCGAAGGCTTCGGCACCTATGGATTTCCTGAAGCCCACGCCATCTCTTTCGCGAACCTTGTCTACGTGTCGGCGTGGTTGAAATGCCATCACCCCGACGTGTTCTGCGCGGCGTTGCTCAACAGCCAGCCGATGGGCTTCTACGCGCCCGCGCAGCTCGTGCAGGACGCGCGCCGTCACGGCGTCGAAGTGCGTGCCATCGATGTGAATTACAGCGCTTGGGACTGCACGCTCGAGCGTGTCGCAGGCTCGTCGCATCACGCCGTGCGGCTCGGCTTGCGCATGGTTGCGGGTCTCTCTGAAAAGGACGCGCATACGCTGGTCGAGCGGCGTGGCGCGGGCTACGCTTCGCCGGACGAGATTGCGCGGCGCACGAATCTGCAACGTAGTGTGCTGGACCGCCTGGCGCAAGCCGATGCGTTTGGTTCAATGCAGTTGGTCCGTCGCCAGGCGCTATGGAAGGCGCGCGCGCTCGATGGTCGCATGCCCGAGCTCTTTGCGCGCTGCGACTCCGATCTCTTCATCGAGCCCGACGCGCAACTGCCTACCTCCACGCCGAGCCAGGAAGTGGTCGGCGACTATCATGCAACCGGCCTGAGCCTGCGCGAGCACCCGCTCACGTTCTTGCGCCCCACGTTGCAGTCACGCCGCGTCGTCACGGCGCGTCAACTGGAACGGATCGGTAACGGCCGCATCGTCACCGTCGCCGGACTTGTGCTGTGCCGGCAACAGCCGATGACCGCGAAAAACACCGTCTTCATGACGCTCGAAGACGAAACAGGCACCATCAATCTGATCGTCTGGAAGCACGTCAACGAGCGCTATCGCCGCGTCGTGTACAACGCGCATCTGGTCGTCTGCCGCGGTGTGACACAACGCGAAGGACTCGTCCTGCACGTTGTCGCCAATCAGCTCTGGGACTGGACCGCCGCCCTCGCCCGACTCGGCGCCGCCTCCGCGCCGCTCACCGTGCGCAGCCGCGACTTCCATTGATCCCTCACGCACGCTCTCACACGCCGGCGTCACAATCGTGGGCTTCACACCATGCTCTTGGAGAGACGCCCCAGCACTTGCAGCGCCTTCTCTACGTCATTCGACCAGTACGCGGTGTTCAGCCGCAGGCAGTTGCGAAACTCGTTGGTCGTACTGAACAGCACGCCCGGCGCGATGGCGATTCGCTTTCGCAGCGCCCGCTCCCACAGCGTGACCGTGTCGACGCTGTCCGGCAGTTCGAGCCACACGACCGAACCGCCCGCCGGCCGCGTCACGCGCGTTCCCGCGGGAAAGTAGCGCCCGATCGATTCTCGAAACAGCGCCACCTGCGCGGCGTAGGCGTGGCGCAGCGCGCGCACGTGGCGATCGTACCCGCCGTTTGTCAGAAACTCGGCAACGGCAAACTGCGTCGGCGAGGCCGTCGTGACACTGAACAGGCTCTTCAGTTGCTGGACTTTTTCTTGAAACCGGCCGGGCGCGATCCAGCCGACGCGATAGCCCGGCGCCAGCGTCTTGGTAAACGACGAACACAGCAGCACCAGACCCTTGCGGTCATAGGCCTTGACCGTGTTCGATCGCGCCTGCGCGAAGCTCAGGTCGCCGTACACATCGTCTTCGATCAGCGGGATCTCGTGCCGAGCCAGCAACTCGGCCAGCGCGCGCTTGTTCTCGTCAGGCATCAGACTGCCCAGCGGATTGCTGAAGTTGGGAATCAGCAGGCAGGCGCCGATCCGATGGCGACGAATGGCGTAGGCCAGCACGTCCAGGCTCACTCCGTTTCGCGGACAGCTCGGCAGCTCCAACACGTTGAGGCCCAGCCACTGGATCGAGTTGAGGAAGTTGTAAAAGACCGGCGTGGCAATCGCCACGGTGTCGCCAGCGCGGCAGGTGGCCTGCAGCGCCAGCGTGATGGCCTCCATGCACCCCGAGGTGATCACGATGTCGTCCGGCCCGAGGCAGCACCCTTGTGCGAGCGACCGTCGCGCGATGGCCTCACGCAGTTGCAGGTGGCCTTCGCTCGGCTCCGAGCAGACGCTTTCGACGCTGCGTCGCCGGGTCGCCGCCGCCAGCATGCGCGTCAGCTTGTCCACCGGCAGTAGACGCGGATCGGGTCCGCTCTGTCCCAGCGGAACGAGCGACTTGTCCGCGAATGTACGAATGATGTGCGTCGGCAGATCGCTGACCGCGACGGTGCGCGGTACGATTCGGCGCGTTTCGTGTTTTGAAATCGCAACGCCGTCCGGCTCGGGCAGACGGCTGCAAACGTAGTAGCCCGATTGCGGACGCGCCTCGATCAGGCGCTGCGCTTCGAGTCGCGCATAGGCGCCCATCACGGTGTTCACGCTCGTACCGCTCTGGCGGCTCATTTCGCGGATCGACGGAATGCGTTGACCGGGGTGAAAGGCGCCCTGCTCGATCAGTGCTTCGAGCTTGGCGGCGACCTGTTCGTAGAGCAGCGCTGGTGTGGCGTGCCGGGCAGTCATACGCCTCCATTGTAGCGGAGTAAGACAGATACAAATTTGTCGATATCGATGGAAGCAGTTTGTGTCACATGCTATCTGTACGCTCGATGAATGCGCCATGCTGCGGCTACCGCGTTTCGAGCCCGCGCCCTAGACTGTGTGCATGTTCGACACAATCGAAGACTTGCGACAGACCAGGAAGAAGTACAACGCCGAGATGTTCCAGTGCGGCATTTCGACGTTTCGCGAGGCGGAAGAGATGGAAGCGCGCGTTCTGCGTGACGGCCATCTGCCACAGAAGCAAAAGGAGCTGATCGCGCTCGGCATCAGCATTTCGCAGAAGTGTCTTCCGTGCATCGAATATCACGTCAGCGCCGCTCTGCAACAGGAAGCCACTCGTGCTGAAGTGATAGAAACAGTGGCGCTCGCCGTGGCACTGTGCGGCGGCACCGCAATGTGGCCGGCGCGCTTTGCCTTCAAGGTGCTGGATGAGTTGGAAGCAAAGCATGAGTCACGCTGACGGGCGTGCGCTCGTCCCGGTGCTTGGCTTCGCGGGGCTGATCTCGGCGGCCGACAACTGGATCGTCGCCCCGATCCTGCCCTCCATCGCGAACGGCCTGCACGTCTCCATCGCGCAAGCGGCCTGGACGCTGACGGCGTATCTGATTCCTTATGGCATCATGCAGCCGGTGCATGGCTATCTCAGCCAACGTTGGGGCAAGGCGTGGCTGCTGCGTCGCCTGCTGGCCGGCCTCGCGCTCGGCACCGTCGGCTGCGGCGTCGCCCGGCAATTGATGTGGCTGTGCGTGTGCCGTTTCGTGACCGGCTTTTTCGCCGCGGGACTCGTCGCCGTGTCGCTCGCTCTGATTGGTGACCGGGTCGAACCACGCTGGCAGCAGTCCTGCGTCGGCCGCTTCATGGGGATCGTCTTTCTGGGCCAGGGCCTCAGTGTCGGCTGCGGCGGCGTGCTGATCCAATTCGTCGGCTGGCGCGTGATCTTCGTGCTGTTTTCGATCGCGGCCTTGGCGGCCATCGTGTTACTGCGGCGTCTGCCGGAGGACCCGACGGCTCGTGCGCAATCCGGCGGTTTTGTCTCGAACGTGCGACTGGCATTCGGCGCGCCGTTGGGACGGCGTGTCTATCTGCTCGCCTTCCTCGCCGGCGCCTCACTGCTGGGCATCTACAGCTTCATCGGCTCGTTTCTCCAACGTCAGGCCGGCCTTGGCCCCGCGCAGGCCGGGCTCGTCGTCATGTTCTTCGGGCTCGCTTGCCTGGCGGGCGGAGCCTGCGCCGGCCGGATCAGTGCGGCGTGGGGCGCGCAGCGCACCGTCTTAACGGGCGCTGTTCTCGGAGCCTGCTCCGCGCTCCTGCTGGCATGCCGCGCCGATTGGCGCGCGGGCCTGTTGGCGACGCTCGCCCTGGGCTGCGGCTACATCCTCATCCAATCGACCCTCGCCACGCTAGCCTTCGATTGCGGCTCCACCGGGCTCTCGTCCGCGCTGGTCGGCCTCGGCCTGTTTGGCGGCGCCGGCCTGAGCACCGCGCTCGGCGGCGCCCTGCTGGCCTGCGCCACGTATCACACGCTCTGGCTCGCCTACGCCGGTGCCAATACCGCTTTTGTCGTGCTTATCACCACGCTGCGCATCGGCCGGAGCGCTTGTCCCGAGCGACACCGATGGCCCGGAGGCTACTGAGACAACGGGAACCCGGACGGCAATGGGGCTTCGATGTGGATTGGGGCTCCGGTGACGGGATGCTGGAAGTTCAGAAACTGGGCGTGCAGGAGATAGCCTCCATCGCCTGGCAGGCCGGGGTGCTCTTCGAGCGGCTGGCCGGTGGGGCCGTACAGCGGATCGCCGACCAGCGGGTGGCCGATGGAGGCCAGATGAATTCTGATTTGATGCGGACGGCCCGAGTGCAGGCTGACTGCAAAGGTCGTCGTGTCGGCGGTACGCGCGATCACCTGGGCCGATGACTGTGCCGGCTTGCCGCTTGGGCTGGCGGCCCACACGAAACCGATGCGCGGGTGCGGGACGCGGCCGATGGGGGTGAGGATCTCGTAGGCGTCGCGCTGTGCAACGCCTTGGGCCAGCGCGCGGTAGATCTTCTGGACTCTGGGCGTGTGCCAGTTGGCGAACAGAGCAGCGGCGGCCTGCTGTGTCTTAGCGAAGAGGACGATGCCGGAGGTGGCTCGGCCGAGACGGTGCACCGGGTTTGCGCTGGGGAATTGCTGTTGCACCAGGCGCAGAAGGGTGTTTTCCATGAAACCGCTCCCAGGCAGCGTCGGCAGCCCACTGGGCTTGTTGACGGCCACGAGATGCTCGTCTTCGAACAGGACATCGAAGTGGCGCGGAGCGTCGGGCTCGACCCAGGGCGGCCGGTTCCAGACGAGCGTCTGGCCCGTGGCGAGCGATTCGCAGCCGGTGGCTGTGACGCCGTCGAGGGTGACTTCGCCGTTGTTCAGTTTCTGCTGCCAGGACTGCGGGGACGAGTGGGGATAGAGGCGCGCCAGATGCGCGAGCAGGGCTTCGCCGCGGTGCCGGTCGCCGATGACGGTCGTGTAGGCGTAGCCCCGGTTGAGCATCTTGTTTTGAGTGTAGGCTCTGGCGTCGGCGGCAGGAGTTGCCCAGAGGCGCGAGCGACTATGGGCGTTAGGCGTCGACTCGAACATATCCTGTCCAACCGCCGTCGCGCCGTCATCCGGGAAAAGTCCAATTGAGATTCCTAAACGCCGCAGTCCTTCCGGCGAACCAGACCAAGGCTGCGAAATGTCTCAACATCAGCCGCAAGATGTTGATCTATCACATGGAGAAGTCTAACCTGCGCAACGCAGAATGAAAGTCACCTGCGATTCTCCTCTGATGTCGGCGCCAAGTAGCTCGGCGATGATGCTGGCAGAGGCTGGCAGCACCGGCCGAGGATCAGTGCGATCATTGCATTAGTGACTGTGGCGTCAAAATCGGCTCGAACGACGGCAGTGCTTCTGCTGTTCGTTGTCGCATTCGGCTTCGTCGCGTGCGAACTGCTGACGCCCGCGCACTGCGAGCTCACGCGCGCCACCTCGTCCGCTGATCCCGCCGACGACGCCTGCGTGTGCTGCTGCGCCCACATCGTCGTCGAGGCTCCGCTCTACTTCGAGCCTGCCTCCCACGCCGTTGTGATCGACGCACCAGCCGTGCCGCGAATTCCGTTGTTCGAAACGCCCGCCATCGAACGTCCGCCCCAGGCGTAGGCCTCTACCCGCACGCCCGAATTTTATCCGTGAGGAGAAGCTATGCCCTGGAGGCTTGGCGCGGCCGCGCTCGTGCTGCCGCTTTATCTGTATTCCGCGCCCACGTCTACCGGTGACGCCGCGCGAACCGTCAACGAACTGATTCAGACTGCAATTGAGAACAACCGCGAGCTCGCCGCGCTGCGCCAGCTCGTGGCCGAGGCGCGCGGTGCATTGAAGCAAGCCGGTGTGCGACCCGCGGCGAGCGTGCAATTCGGCGCCGCTTCGGCGCGTCCGTTCGGCACCGCCGGCAAAGAAGAGTACAGCGCCGGCTATTCGCAGCCCGTCGAGTTGGGCGGCAAGCGCGGCCGGCGCATCGAGGTCGCGGAGAAAGACGTTCGCCTCGCTGAAGCCAATCTCGCCTTGCGCACGGTGCAGTTACGCGTTGAGATCGAGCAGCGCTTTGTCGACGCCACCGACGCGCGCGACAAGCTCGCTTATCTCGACCGCATGATCGCGAGCTACGACGAGTCAATACGACTGGTCGAGGCACGCATCGCGCAAGGCGACGCCGCGCGCATCGATGCGCAGTTGCTGCAGGTCGAGTGCGCGCGCAACGAGGCCCAGCGCCGCACGCTCGAAGGCGCGTTCGAGGTTGCGCTCGCCGCGTTGCGGCGGCTCTGCGGCGTCGACGCCAACGTGCCGCTGACGGTCGCGCCACTCCACGACGCCGCGACCTCCATCACGCTCGAACAGGCACAAACACGCGCGTTGGAGCTGCGCGGCGAACTCGCGTTGGCGCGTCTCGAAGAGCAGCGCGGCGCGGCCGAGCTACGCTTGACGGAGGCCCACGCGCGGCCCGACGTCACGCTTTCGGCCGAGTACTCGTTGCGCGGCGAACGCTTCAACGATGTCTACGGGCTCACCGGGTCGGGCGCGCGCGTGCTTATCAGCGACCGCGACAGCAGCGTGCGGCTCGGCGTCTCCATCCCGCTCGTCAACCGACGCAACAACGCCGGCAACCTGGAAGCCGCCGCCGCGCGGGCTACCGCGGCGCGCACGTTGCGGCAGCACGTTGCGGCCGGCATTCCACTTGAGGTGCAAGCGGCGTGGCAGCGTTGGCGCGCGGCCACGCTAAGTCTCGCCGTCTTCGATACGAACGTTCTGCGGCTCTCCGCGCGCAATCTCGATGTACTGCGCGAGGCCTACACGCTGGGCCAGTTGCGACTGCTCGACGTATTGAACGAACAACGCCGGCTGATCGACACGCAGTTGGCCTACGCTGACGCGCGGGCCGAGTCGCGCCGCGCGCGCATCGCACTGGAGCAGGCCGTGGGAGGTGACATCCAATGAAGCCGCTCATCGCATTCGCCGTCGCGCTCGCGCTCGTGGGCTGCACACGCACGGCCCCGCAAGGGAGAAAAGAAGAGCCTAAGAGCGCGCCAGCGCTTATCCCCATGGAGGAGGTTGCACAGAAAAACGTCGGGCTACGGATCGCGCCGGCCACAGCGACGGAGATCGTCGAGTATCTGCAAGTGACCGGCACCGTGCAACCCGCCGACAATCGCGTGGCGCAGGTGCGCTCCATCGCGCGCGCCCGCGTAATCGACGTGCTGGCGCGCGTTGGCGACCGTGTTCGCGCGGGGCAGGCGCTCGCGCATGTCGACAATCTAGAAGCTGCCGACGTACAGGCGCAGCTTGCCGTGGCCAAGGCCGAGCTACAGCGTTTGGATGTGTTGTCGCGGGCACAGGCGCGCCAGCTCGAACGCAACGAGCGGCTCTCGGTTATCGGCGCCGCGCCGCGCAAAGACTTCGAGCAGGCCCAAGCCGAGTATCAGGCGCTCGAAGAGAACGTCCGTGCGCAGCGCGCCGTCGTCGACAGGCTCGCCGCGCGTCTACGCCGCTTAGGCGCCGCGGGCAACGCGACTTCGGCGACCACCGCCATCGTCGCGCCGTTTGCCGGTGTTGTTACGAAAGCCAGTACCGCGCCCGGCGCGCTGGTCGAGGCTTCAGCCGAGATGTTCTCGGTCGTCGACATGAGCGTGGTCTGGGTGCAGGCAGAAGTCTACGAAAAGGACCTCGGGCGTTTGCGCGTCGGCCAATCGGCGGGCGTTCGCGTCGATACGTATCCGGACGAAGAGTTCACGGCGCGCGTCGGCTATATCGGCGACGCGCTCGACCCGCAAACGCGCACGGCAAAGGTGCGTTGCGAACTCCCCAACACGGACCATCGCCTGAAACTGGATATGTTCGCCACCGTGCAGTTGCCGACGACGTTTCACAAGCGTGCCGTCGCCGTGCCTGTGGCCGCGCTGCAACAACTCGACAACAGGAGCGTCGTCTTCGTGCAGCACGCGACCACGCAATTTGAAGCACGCACGGTGCAGACGGGCCGCACCGTCGCGGGCGATGTAGAGATCATCAACGGACTGCGCGAAGGCGAGCGCATCGTCGTCGCCGGTTCGTTCCATCTGAAGTCGATCGTCGCGGGCAGGGAACTCGGGGAGGAGTAGTGATGCAGAGAGTCATTGACTGGGCGCTTTCCTATCGTTTCCTCGTTTTGCTCGGCGCTCTGTTTGCCGCCGGCGTGGGCCTGTATTCGCTACAGCGTCTGCCGATTGACGCCGTGCCCGACATCACGCCGAATCAGGTGCTGGTGCTGACGCGCGCACCGAGCCTGCCGCCGGTGGAGGTCGAGAAGTTCCTCACCTTCCCGGTCGAAACAGCGATGCGCGGCCTGCCCGGCATCGAAAAGATTCAGTCGGTGTCGAAGTTCGGCCTGAGCTACGTCGCCGTCTACTTCAAGGAAAATATGGACCCGTACTTCTGCCGCCGCCTCGTCATGGAGCGGTTGTCGCAGGCGCGTGAGGCGATCCCCGCAGGCATGGGCACGCCCGAGATGGGCCCTATTACGACCGGCCTCGGTGAGGTCTACATGTTCAAGGTAAGCGGCGCGGGCCGCTCGCTGATGGAGCTGCGTTCGATCCTCGACTGGCAGGTGGCGCCGAAGCTGCGAATGCTCCCCGGCATCGTCGAAGTGAACACCCACGGCGGCGAGTTGAAGACTTACGAAGTGCGTGTTGACAACGACAAGCTCACGGCCTATCACGTCACCTTGAATCGCTTGATCGAAGCGCTCGAACGCAATAACGCCAACGCGGGCGGCGCCTACATTGAGCGTGTCGAGCAACAATCCCTGGTGCGCGGTGAGGCGTTGATTACAAGTCCCGCCGACATCGAAAGCATTGCCATCGGTGCGTCGCCGAGCGGCACGCCGATTCTCGTGCGCAACGTCGCCAGCGTGCAGTTCGCGCCCATGGTACGCCAGGGCTTCGCCAGCCAGGACGGCCAGGGCGAGGTCGTCATCGGTGTGGCGATGATGCTGCTCGGCGAGAACTCGCGCGTGGTGGTGGATCGTGTGAAACAACGTCTCACGGAGATTGAAAAGACGCTTCCGGCTGGCGTCCGCGTCGAGCCATTTTACGACCGCACCGATCTGGTGCGGCGCACGATTCGCACCGTCAGTCAGAACCTCATTGAAGGCGGACTGCTGGTCATCGCGGTGTTGCTGCTGTTGCTCGGTAGCTGGCGCGGCGGCGTCATCGTCGCGCTCGCCATTCCGTTGTCGATGCTGGCCGCGTTCACGGGCATGGTGTGCGCCGGCATCTCGGGCAATCTGATGAGCCTTGGCGCCATCGACTTCGGCTTGGTCGTCGACGGCTCGGTCGTGATGATGGAGAACGTGCTGCGTCGGTTGAGCCATCGCTCGGACGATGTAAGCGCGCTCGATGTCGTGCGTCGCGCCGGGGGCGAAGTAGCGCGCCCGATTCTGTTCGGCGTGGCCATCATCTTCCTGGTCTATGTTCCGATCCTCACGCTCAGCGGAGTTGAAGGGAAGATGTTCGCGCCCATGGCGAAGACCGTGCTGTTCGCGCTCGCCGCGTCGCTCGTCATTGCGTTGACGCTGACGCCCGTGCTCGCCTGGTACGCGTTCCGCCGCAATGCGGCGGAGTGCACGCCGTGGTTGACGCGCAAGCTCAGTGCCGTCTACGAACCGTTGCTGGCGTGCGTGCTGCGCTTTCCCCTGCGCACATCGGTCGCGGCCGCGGCCGTATTTGCCTGCTCACTCGCCGTCGCACCGTTCCTCGGCGCGGAGTTTTTGCCACGTCTCGACGAAGGTTCCGTCCTCGTCATGATGTATCGCGTGCCGGGCATCTCGCTCACCGAGTCGCTGCACGGCAACGAGATCGTTGAGCGCGTGTTGAAGCAATTTCCCGAGGTCGACAAAGTTGTCTGCCGCACCGGTCGTCCGGAGGTGGCCGTCGATCCGATGGCCATCGATCAAAGCGACGTCTACGTGATGCTCAAGCCGCAAAGCGAGTGGCCCACGAAACGTACGAAGGACGATCTTGTGAATGCAATGAAGCAGGCGCTCGAACGCGAGGCGCCTGGCGCCGCCTACAGTTTCCTGCAACCGATCGAGATGCGTATGCAGGAGCTGATGGAGGCCGGCGTGCGCTCCGACATCGCCGTGAAGCTCTACGGCGACGACCTTGACGTGTTGCGCAACAAGGCCGAGCAGGTCGCGCGTGTGGTGGAGCGCGTGCGCGGCGCGGCCGACGTGCGCGCCGAGCGGGTCGCCGGTCTGCCGTATCTGCGCGTGCGCGTGCGGCGCGATGCGATTGCACGTCACGGCCTCGATGCGCGCGACGTGCTCGATACGGTCGAGACCATCGGCGGCAAGACGGTGGGCGAGGTGGTCGAGGACAATCGCCGCTTCGTGATTCAGGTGCGCGTCGAACCCGCGCAACGCGCCAGCATCGACGCGGTGCGGAACCTGAAAGTCGGCGACAAGGAGGGCCACTTCATTCCGCTCGCGCAGCTTGCCGACGTATGGGAAGAGGAAGGTCCCGCGCAGGTGAGCCGCGAAAACGCGCAACGCCGCATCAGCGTCGAGGTGAACGTGCGCGGACGCGATATCGCGAGCTTCGTTGCCGAAGCCAAACGCACGGTCGCGCAAAGCGTGGATCTAACCGCGGGCTACACGCTCGACTGGGGCGGCAAGTTCGAACAACTCGAAAGCGCGAGTCGCCGGCTGGCCATCGCGATTCCCGTCGCGTTGCTGTTCATCTTCGTGCTGCTCTATCTCCACTTCCGCGCCGCGCGGCCCGCGTTGCTGATCTTTCTCAACGTGCCGTTGGCCGCCACCGGCGGCGTGCTGGCGCTGGCCGCGCGCGGCATGAGCTTCTCGATCTCGGCCGGCGTGGGCTTCATCGCGTTGTTCGGCATCTCCGTGCTCAATGGCATCGTGCTGCTCAGCTCGATCGAGCAATTGCGCGCGGAGGGCTCCTCGGTATCCGGCGCGGTAAACGAAGGCGCGCGCACACGCTTGCGCCCGGTGGTGATGACGGCCTTGGTGGCTAGCCTTGGCTTCCTGCCCATGGCCCTGTCGCACGGCGCCGGCGCCGAGGTGCAGCGCCCGCTCGCCACCGTCGTCGTCGGAGGACTGATCACGTCAACAGCGCTGACGCTGCTCGTGCTGCCGTCGGTCTACCTCTGGTTGGCGACTCGCCGCGCGCACGCAACGTAACAATGTCGATACAGCGAGGACCGGCCACGCCGGTGCGGACCAAGGTGCGCAAGCAGATCCAGTAGCGGCAGCAACCGGCGCCGCAGTGGCGCGAAGGTGGCCGTGGAACTGAGCCGCGTCTGTTTCGAACGGGGGGCCGCCGGGGAGCATCACCTGCGACAACGGCAGCGAATTCAGCTCGCGGGCGACGGAAGTCTGGGCGATGGAACACGGCGTTCATCTCAACTTCATTCGGCCAGGCCGGGCCACGGCGAGCGGTTTCGCCGAGAGCCTCAATGGGCGGCTGCGCGACGAGTGTCTGCGGGTGAGTTGGTTCCCCACGCTGGGTGAGACACGGCGCAGGTTGGCCTCCTGGCGCGAGCACTACAATCAACAGCGGCCGGACATGGGCGAAGGCTAGCTTCGCCCTCGTCGACGATCGAAGGGTCGGCTTGTCGAGCCGTCAAAGGTTCCCTGCGGCGGCTGACGCCGCTCTTGACTGCCCGCCGCACCGGCCCCAGAATGACTCTTACGGCGGCGAGGCCCGCGCAAACTGGAGTCGGTTACTGGAGCCTCCAGAGCTCTGGAAGGCCCGTTAATCGGGCTTGGGAGGTACTTTGCAGGTCGACTTTCCAGCTTCCCGTGGTAGTAATTTCCGGGCGGGTCACCCAATCCAAGGTTTAGCTTTCCCGCTGCCTCATTTTCGGGTCTTGGTCAAAAATGATCGGCATGGGTGCCTGCTGAAGTTGTCCTGCGAAGTGTTCGCAAACGCGAAGGTAACAGGCAATACCGGGTGCATGCGCCACCGTACCGCTTCGCGCGCCATCACGCCACAAAAGAGGAATGCTTAGCCAACCACGGTCGCGTCAGCCGAGTTGTGCCGAATCGCATCCAGCAGCATAACGGTTTGTGGCGGCAGGTCACCGACATTAAGCGGGATGTGCCGGCGGCCGCGCGTAGCCGGTTCGAGTAGCCCGAGTCCAAGGCTCCGGCTTCGCCGGAGAGACCTACACCGCCTTCAGGGTTGGACCGAGCTCCCCGTACAGGCGCTTGACCTCCGTGAGCAGTTGCGCCACACCGCTGGCTTCCGGTTCTCCATCACGCGCCGCCGCGAGCGTCGTTGCCAGTTCCGGTGCGACCGAGCCGGCGGCAATGAAGTAACGCTCGAAGAGTCCAAGCGCGTCGACATCATTTTCAGCCTGCTGGCCGCGCGTGACGAGCAGCGCGCGAGCGGCATGAACGGTCGCCTCGCGCAGGCGTCCGGCCGCTAGCGCCTCGGACGCCGCGACGATGTCAAGTTGAATGAGATCGAAGATGCCCGCTCCGCACTCGGCCACGCCACGTCCAGCCAAGGAGAACGGCTCGGTCGCACCCAGGTCGGTATAGAAGGACGGGTCTTCGGCAAAGGGCGGAACCGCGGCGTAGCGCCGGGCGATTTCGGCGGCGAGTTCGCGGCCTCCGCCAATCAGGAAGGTGTCAAAGCTTGTCGCCGCGGAGACTTCGTAAGCGTGCAGCAGCGCGTGGAGATAGGCTGCGGCGCGACGAGCCGGGACAGCGATCCTGCCGGAAGCGAGTTGGGTTGAGCCCTCGCGCACACGCCCGCCAAGCTGAACGACGTAGAAGGGTACGACGCGGCCGTCGATGTGGCGTGCCGCGCCGAACAGCCCGATGGACGCCACTGGGTGGCGTCCGCAGCAGTTCGGGCAGCCCGAGATGTGAATGCTGACGCGCCCAGCCTTGCCCTGCAAATCGACGCCGCCGGCGAGCAGCGTGCGGCGCAGGTCGGTGCCGAGGCCACGCGATTGGCAAATGCCCAGGCGGCAGGTGGCAGCGCCGGCGCAAACGGTGAGACGGCGCAGCACCAGCGGCTCGCCCTGCTCGATGCCGAGCGCGGCGAGTTCGCCGAGCAGCGCTTCCAAATCGCCGACGCGTACGTTGCGCAGCAGCGGCCGCTGCCAACTGGTGATGCGCAATACGCCCTCGCCATACCGCTCGATTACGCCCGCCAAGGCGCGCAGGCGCCCGGCCGAGATGGTGCCGATTTCGCGCCCGATCTCGACCGTCAGCAAGCCGGGCTGGCGCTGCGCCAACACGCCTGGCGACAGTTCGATCTCGCCTCCGGGTGTGGGCGCGTTCGAGCCGGCGACCGGTGCGATCGGCGAGCCTAACTCAGCGCGGTAGAGTTCGCGGAAACGCTCGAAACCGAGATCCTGGACCAGGAAGCGAAGACGCGCATGATGACGGTTCTTGCGATTGCCGTGACGGTCGAAAACACGCTGGATCGCTTCGGCAATGCGCAGGGCGTCACCGGCCGGAACGAACTCTTCCAGCAATTGCGACGTGCAACTGTGAACGCCCATGCCGCCGGCTACCCACACTGAAAAGCCTTCGACGGAACCGCGCCGTTTGGCAATGAAGCCGAGATCGTTGACCGTCGCCGCAGCGCAATCCTCGCCGCAGCCGGAGAAAGCGATCTTGTACTTGCGGGGCATCTGGAACGAGAGCGGATTGTTGAGCATTGTCTCGGTCAGACGGACCACCTGTGACGTGACGTCGAACGCCTCCTTTGGGCAGACACCGGCCAGCGGGCAGGTGGCGATATTGCGCACCGTGTTGCCACCGCCGCCCTTGGTCGACAAGCCAACCGCGGCGAGTTGGACCAGCGCCGGGTGGATTCCTTCGGCCGAAACGCCGTGGATCTGTAAATCCTGACGACTGGTAAGGTGCAACGTTCCGTTGCCCCATCGTTCGGAGACATCGGCCGCGGCGCGCATCTGCGGCGGCGTCAGAATCCCGGCGGCCAGGCGCGCACGTAACATGAACGCGCCCGACTCGCGCTGCTCGTAGACGCCCTGTGGCACGCGAAAAGCCTGAAAACGCGCGGGCGAAAGCGTGCCCTGGCGGAACTCCGCGCTGCGCAGGCGGACCTCTTCCAGGTCCTTGCCGAGCCCATCAGGAAGACGGTATGTAGAGACGCTCACAGTGAATTCACCTATGCCTAAATGCAAAAAGCAGTCCATCGCGCAACGCGGCGCAATGCGCTAAAGAACTTCTTCGAGCCTCCGTGAAAACAAGCGCGGCGCGGCGATGCCGGGCAGTACACGGACATCAATTCTCACTCATGTCTGCTGCGCTATGCCAGCGCCGCAACACCTCTTGTACTTTCGGCCGCTGCCGCAGGGGCACGGATCGTTGCGTCCAACGCGCCGCTGCCCGGCGCCGAGCACATCGCGCCGCCGCGCCCAGGCCATGACATTCGCCGGCGGCCGTTCGCTGGCCAGTTCGTTGGCCATGAAACTCATATACGGATCGACGTGTGCGAAGAACTGCTTGTAGGCGGGGCACAAGTAATTCAGTCCGGGCGAACCGTCGGGCGCACGCGTGAAACGGTGCTTCGGGCATTCGCCGTTACATGCCCGCAGGTACTGGCACGAGAGGCACACCGGCGGGAGAGTTGACGCTTTAGCCTCACCGAACGCGCGCTGCTGCTTCGATTCAACCATGGCCTGTAGCGGCGTGTCGAGCACGTTACCAAGACGATTGCGCGGGTACACATAGTGATCGTACGAATAGAGGTCGCCGTTGTGCTCCACCACCAGCGCGTCGCCGCAGACCGGGTTGAAAATGCACAAACTCGAAGGGACGCCGGCCCAGGCTGCGCGGACGTCGTTGGGGCCGCCAGCGGGCGCTCGCGCTCCTGCAATTTCAACTGGCGCAGCTGCAGCCGCACGATCATCTCGCGGAACTCGACGTCGAACTTCGAGAGGCCGTTCAGCCGGGTCGGCCCGGACTCCGGTATGTCGAACTGCAGGGCGTGGACCGCAGTCGACACCGCAACGCGATGAGCGGTCGGCTGCGGCGCAGTCGCCGGGCGGCGCGGCTCGTGATGCGCGTCTAGCTGCCGGGCGCGCTGCTGCGAATCAGCATTGCGCTCTCAGTCGCGCGGGATCTGCGCAACGAATTGAGATCCGGCTTGCTCTCATTTGCGAAACGACACAGCGATCATAACGACACAGCGATCATCATGAGCAGCGCCGCGCCCGACGGGTTCACCTGCGGTGGGGCACTGAGTGGGCTGCGTGCTTTGGCGCGGCAGATTGGCTCGTGGTCGGTGTGCGCCACCTATAGGATGCGCTCCTGCAAGCGGGCATTCACGCGCGGGAGGAACTTCAGCAATGGCCGACCGCGCGAGGCCGGCGGCGGTGACTTTTCTGAGTCTCGTCGTCGTTACCATGGTCCGTGTGAAGGCGGGCGATGTGATCAACCAACAGCCGCGATCGTACCTGAACGCGACTCATTGCGTCGCGATACAAACGAAGGCGGGGATGCCGTTGCCGACTAAGCCGTCCCCCCGATCTGACGGTCGGCGAGAATCAAGTGACAGGGTGTTTAGTGGGCGGGCACGTCAAAGGTGAGAAACCTCAGACCGGAGTTCACGTTGGCGTTTCTGAGCGGGTGTACACTCGGCCGAAAGAACCCGGGCAGTTCGTGAATGCTCGAACGTTTGAAGCCGTATAGCCATCCCGAAGCATCTCTGACCGCGCCGCGCCGGCCGCAATCGGACGGGCCGGAAGTCCGGCTAGGCCCCAGCCAGCACAGCCGTGTGCCAGGCCGGAATCGAGGGCACTTCGATGCGCGTCTCGCCACCCACGGCATGGCTGGACAGTTCGACCGGGCCGGCGGCGGTCAGCAGCCGCACCTTGTCCGGATGAGCGCGCAAACGCACGGTGAGCGGCCCGCTCGGGTCGAGCGCCATATTGAACAGCACGAGCGTCGCGCGCCGGCCGTCCGCCGCCACACGCACAAACGGCGCCACGCGCGCGTTCTGTTCGATCAATACCGGCAGACGCCCGTGGCTCAGCCAATCGGCCAGCGCCGTCAGTTGCCGCCGCTTTGCGCCGCGGCCCAGGCAACGCCATGGCGCGTAGCTCGTCACGGCGACGCGTCCGCCCAGCTTGTTGGTAAACACCGAAAGGCAGGAGCCGCAATCGACGCCGTCGTACCGCATCAGGCGCGACAGGCTCTCCACGCCGGGCGCGGCTGGCGCCAGACTGCACACGTTGTCGCCCGGGCCGACCAGTGCGTCGCGGCCGTCGCCCCGGTCGGCGCAATTAAATTGATGATCCGTGAAATGTTCCGTCACCGATGAGCCGTAGTGCTCGCCCGGCCTCACGCCGGTCAGTTCGCCCACGCCGCGCTCCCATAGCACCTGCAGCGCCACGCCATCGGCCAGCACCGCACCCTGGAGCATGGTCCGCAACTCATCGGCCGAAAACGCCTCGGCCACTTTTCCCGCCAGAATCACGCCGCAGGAGGAACGGCGATCCGGCGTCAACGCGATCCCGATGTCCGCCAGTTGATTCGGCTGTTGGATGTTGTACAGCGGGCCTTCACTGAACCAGCCGTTCGGGCCCACCGTGCGTTCGGCCATCAGCGATGGCGAATCGGCGGGCCACAAGCCCGCCAGCGGCAGGCCATCCATCACCTGCCGCAGGCTCTCCCACACGGGCCGTTCGGCGGCAATGGCGGCGAGCAACGGTTCGTAGTCCCGCAGCGTCCCCACGCATTCCTTCAGCGCGTTGTAGGCGACGCCGGTGCACCCCATCATCAACGCCAGCGTGGATTCGTTCAGCACCGTCTGCGCGGCCTTATCTAACTCGATGTAGGGGTAATTCTCCAGCTCGTACTCGATGCTCCGGACCGTCGACGGGTAATCGCGAATCTCGCGGCCCACGTCCAGCGTCTTGGAGGCCAATTGGCGCGGCGCGTCGTCGGTGTAATAGCCATGGCCGGGCCGGCCGCGTTTCGCGCCGAGAGCGCGCATCCAGCGCGGGAAGGCATAGCCCGCGTAGGTGCTGTGGCTGTAGCCGATGGTCATCAGCCCGATCTCGACGTCCGGGTCCGTCTCGCGAATCGCCTGCCCGATGTCGCGGGCCACGCTTTCGAGCGACGCGGCGCAGAACTCGCTCCAGGCGCGCCGCAGCGGCGTGTTCGCCGGCTCGTTCAACTCGGCCACCAGCCGCGCGCGGTCCGTTCCGTGGCCGAACTTCGCCAGACAAAGCGGGCAGAAGCACGGATACGTCACGCCGTGGTGGCTCATGCGGAAGTCGTCGTCCACCCAGATAAAATCCGGCTTGGCCTGGGCGGCTGCCCGGTAGCGCTCCTGAATGCGCGTGTGGAAGGCCGGGTCGTTCGGGCAGAAGCACGCATTCGACACCGCGCCGTCGTGCCCCACCATCAATTGCGAGTGGTTTTTCGGCGCGGGCAGACCGGGCATATCCTGATGGCCGAGCGTCCACAGCACGTTGATGCCGGCGCGATAGCCGAGCTGCTTCAACTGCGCGATGCGCCGCGCCCAGGCCGCCGTCAGTTGGCTCAACGGAACATCGGCGGCGGGCCGTGGGTAGTGCTGTTCGAACAGCGCGACTTCGTCCGCGCCCCGCCGGTGCGCGGCGAGCAACTGGAGCACACGCTCGAACTGCGCGTCCGTGTCCCACTGTTCGGGGCTGATCCGGTAGGAGAGCACAAGACCGTCTGACCGAGTCGATCCGTCCTTCGAAAAACCGGCTGCCGGCGCGATGCCGACGGCTAACAGTGAAGACGCGACTGAAACAAATTCCCGGCGTGTGGTTGTAAGGCGCATGGCGTTGCTCGATGGTCTGGTGAGCATGATACACCCCGCACGCGCCTGGCTCGCGCGGCCGACCCTGGCGGCGCTGGCGTGCCTGACCGCTCCGCCGTTCAACGCGACCGCAATGCTGATGACGGCGACGCAGCCGGCCTTTACCCACCTCTCGCCCAATGTGGAAGAGCTATGCGGCCATGTCTGGGCTCCCAGCGAGACCGTCGCCGCGCCGCGACGTCTGTTTTCGCTGATCCGGCGCACGAAGTTCGTCTGGCCGGCGGAAGGGCAGTTCACCGGGTGGCGGGAGCTGGCGGACGAGCTGAGCCATCTCGATCCCCGCCAGGCGCTGGTCGTGGTGAACCTGAAGCGGCACACCCAGACGTTGCTGCAATTCGTGCCCGGCTCGCCCGGCGTGTTCCATCTTTCAACCGCTCTATGTCCCGCGCACCGGAGGACGATTCTCGAGGCCGTGCGGGACCGCCTCAAGCGCCACACGGAATGCATGGTGATTTCCACGCAATGCGTGGGGCGGGTGTCGATCTGGATTTCCCGCGGCTGTACCGCGCGTTGGGACCGATCGAAGCCATTGCCCATGCGACCGGGCGCTGCAATCGTAACGGTCGGCCGGAACCAGGAACGGTGACCATCTTCCGGCCGGAGCCGGATGCGCGGAACCAGTTCCCCGACCCCGCGTACGGCCAGGCGGCGCAAGTGACTGAAACGCTGTTGCGGAAATATGGCGGCGCGCTCGACCCGTCGATGCCGGAGATCTTCGACGGTCGAGTTCCTCAGTTACGAGCGGTAGGAAAATCGGGGGTAGGCCGGTTGCTCGAACGGAGAGAACGAGCAAGCCAAGTACTCGCGGAATGTTGGGGATACAGAGGGCGCAAAAAGGGCTTCAGTCAACCGAATCGGGCGGGAGAAATTGGGGTGGTGGAAGGTTGGCTCCCCTCTCTCAACTCTGCTCGAACATTCTCCACCCAGTGGCTACCAGCTCGGACGCCCAGCGGACGGTTGGACAGCACGTTTGGCGTGTCGGACAGTCATCCCTACTGCCAGACGGCAGCAGGATCTCGCCCCGAGGCTTTGACATCAAGTTCGTTTTGCTTTAACATGGCCATGTGAATTACCACGGCCATGTTAATTATCTTGGCTATGGGATTTCAAAGCAGGCGCTATGGACATCGCTGAACACGATCTAGACCGCCTCCTTGTCGACGCATTCCGTCGGAGGTCCTGGCGTGTGCATCGCCAGCGGCCCGGCGAGGCTCTGCGGCCCGACCTCATTGTCGATGGCGGCGGCCGGCAGTACGTGGTCGCGATGAAGCGATCATCGGAGGGTCGCAGGGACCGACTCATTCCCTTGCTCTCGCAGGCGATTCTGGAGGCTCAGGCCTACGCGCGGCAATTCTCAGAAGCGGCAGTTCCGGTCGCAGTCGTTGGCGCGGAACGCGTGCCTCCTTCTGTCGTGGATTCGATCAAAGCGTTTGCCGGCCGGCTTGCCCCATCTGCGGCCGTTGGTGTCATCGACGCACAGGGAATGCGGGCGTTTTCGGGCCACGGATTGGAGGTCCTGAATGCAGCCCCCTCTCGGGCTGGGCATGGCCGGACGCAGATCGCCTATCAACGGCTACCCAGTCTGTTCTCCGACCTAAACCAGTGGATGCTGAAAGTCCTGCTGGCGCAGTGGATTCCCGACGATCTCCTGTCGGCGCCACGAGTTCATTTCCGGAACGCGCCCGAATTAGCACGGGCGGCCAATGTCTCAGTGATGAGTGCCTTTCGATTCGTGCACCAACTTGCGAACGGAGGTTTCCTCGAACAGAGTGAAGGCCGCTTGGAATTGGTGCGAATTCCCGAACTCTTGAGCCGTTGGGCTGTCGCACGGCAGCCGGCCCGTGAGTTTCCGGTCCGATGGATGATCAAACGAGATCGAGACGCTGTTCCGGCATTGCTGAAATCGTACACCGACAACAATGCCCCAATCGCTGGTCTGGCTGTCGAACGAAGGCGACCGTCTCGGGTTTGCCTGGGTCTGTTTGCGGCAGCTGATGCTCTCGGGTTCGGCTTCGTACATGGTGTTCCACCGTACATCTGCATGGAGCGCTACGATCTGGAGGCGCTTCACCTGCTCGGGTTGTCCGCCGAGGCTACCGAACACAACCCGGACGCGTACATCCGCATCCCCGCTAGCGTTGAGTCCGTGTTTCGTGCAGCAGTGATGAGAGATGGAGTGCCTGTCGCCGACATCCTGCAGGTCTGGTTGGATGTGTCAGCTCACCCGTCTCGCGGACGGGCGCAAGCGGACGAAATCGCCCGACGCGTTCTGGGCGCATTGCAGGGAAAGAAATGATATGCCGATAGCGTCCGACATAGCCGGCTTTGCCCGACTCATCACCGCACTTGACCCTTGGCTCGATCAGGTCGTCATTGTTGGAGGCTGGGCCCACAGGCTGTATCGCCTTCATCCGCGGGCGCAGAACCTGGACTTTGCCCCCCTGATGACCTTCGATGCGGATGTAGCTTTGCCACCAAAGCTGCCCGATCGAGCACCGACCATCCGAGAGCGCCTCGCAGCAAACGGGTTTGAAGAGGACTTTCGCGGCGACCAGATGCCGCCGGCCACGTTGTACCGTTTGGGTGATAACTCTAGCGGCTTCTACGCCGAGTTCCTGACGGCGCTGACCGGGAGCGAATATACGCGAACCGGAAAGAGCAAAGCCACCGCGCACGTGGCCGGTATAAACTCGCAGCAATTGCGGTTCATCGAACTTTTACTCGAGGATCCTTGGTTGGTGCAACTCGAGTCCGCTGATTTTCAACTTCCAGAGGCGAAGACTGTCCGCATCGCAAACCCTGTCAGATATCTGGCGCAGAAGCTGCTGATCCACAAGAAGCGGTTTGCGGCTGATCGTGCAAAAGACATTCTCTATATTCATGACACTCTGCAGGTGTTCGGGACGCGGCTCGAGGAATTGCAGGACGAGTGGACGACCAGAATCCGGCCTCAACTCCACCCGAGGGCGGCCAAAACGGTCGTAACGGCGCCGGACTGGCTGTTCGGCGAGATGACCGACTCGATCCGGGAGGCGGCAACGATCGCGGCCGATAGACGATTGAAGCCAGAGGCAGTTCGCGAGAGCTGCCGTTACGGCCTCCAGCAGGTCACGGTATGATCGTGCAGCGGTTGTGATGCACAACATAGAATCCGCCTCGTGGAGGCGCGCGCGAAAACGGTCAAATGCGACATGGCGTCGCAGTCGCTGAAGGTCCCCCAATCCTTCTGGCGCAATCCGCTAGACGGTCTTCGAGTGCGGTGCGGAAGGCGGCGCCGGTGCGATATGGCTTGCCTTCATTCATTCCTCTCCTTGTTGGATCTTCGACAGAATCTGAGACGTCAGCGGATTACCTCTTGCCAAGGCGACTTCGCTGATTGTTATCTTTCCTCGCCTGAGCGCTTCCGCAAATGCTGCACTCAAGATCGAACTGGGGAAGTCGCCAGCTTGCCAGATGTCGATGATCGTGCGGAGCGAGTTTGTCGTTGGAACATCAGCGACCGTTTGGCACTCGTTGAGCGCCAGCGCAGCAGAGTGGAGGTGGATAATCGGCCAAAAGCTGCGTTGAAAGTATGGTTGGCGGCTCCGGCGATGCTGAAATGAGTTCGCGCATCAGAATTGGCCCACTTTGAGCATCTGATTTGGCCCACCTGGACAGGCCAGAATGACAAGATTCCGGGATGGACAGGAGGCGCAAAGTGGAACTGTTCGAAGTGCTGCGCCGCGAATATGAGGCGGGCGAGACGATTCTGGGGTTGGTGAGGAAGCATGGCGTGCATCGGCGGATGGTGCGCCAGGCGCTGGCCAGCGCGATCCCACCCGAGAGGAAAACGAGTGACCGGGCCGAGCCGAAACTGGGGCCGGTGAAAGAGCACATTGATCGGCTGCTGGATTCGGATCGAGAGGCGCCGCGCAAGCAGCGGCACACTGCGCGTCGCATCTGGATGCGATTGCGGGCAGAGCATCCGGAGCAGACGATTTCGAAATCGCAAGTGCGCCGCTATGTGCGGCAGCGCAAGCGCGTTCTCGGCTTGGCCGGGTCTGAAGTCTTCGTGCGCAGAGCTATCACTGGGGCCAGGAAGCGCAGGTCGACTGGTATGAAGCCACGGTACGGCTCGGGGGCGAAGCGCAGAAGTTGTACATCTTCGCGATGCGGAGCATGGCATCGGGCGACGCGTTTCATCGCGCCTATGCTCACGCCACGCAACAAGCGCTGCTGGAAGCACACGAGAAGGCCTTCGAGTACTTCGGCGGTGTGTTCCGGACGAATCGCTACGACAACATGTCGTTGCTGGTGAAGAAGATTCTGCGCGGCTATCAACGCATCGAAACCGATCGCATGATTGCCTTCCGCCGTTACTGCGACGTCCGTGCTGGGTGGCTTGAATCATGCCTATCGCCTGAAACGGGAGGCTGCGTAGCGCGGATTTCTATCTTGCGCACCACTGGGGCACGGTCGACTACCGCGCCACCCAAACCGGCACCCGCCAAAACAGAGTGCGTCCGCTCCGTCGGTCGATCAGCGACACCTGACAATCGTAACGGCCGGCGCCGAGCGCCGCCAACGGCGCTTCCAGTTCGATGCGCGCTGTCTTCAGCCGGGTCCCTTCCAGCGCACGAAACTCGGTCGGGGATGTCTCCAAGACCTTCGTCCCTCCGCGATACAAGCCGACATAAGCTGTGACCGGCCCTGGCGCGGACGACTCCGGACGATAGACTTCCACGTAGATCACCATCGAACTATCACCGTCAAACACGCGCGTCACGCTCGGCACCAGTTTGCGCCCGTCGTCAACCAGAGGATTGGTTGCCTGGCGCTTGTCGCGACCGGCCGAGTAAATGGCCTCGCCCATGCGGACGCGGGTTCCCCCGAGGACGAGCGAACTCCACCGCATTGGACCCATCCGATTCAGGTTGGGAATATCAAACCGCCGGATCAGCGTGCCGATCCGTCCCGTTTCGCCATCGCGCACCAGCAACTTCAAGGCGTATTCGCCCGGCAGCAGCGTGTAGCCCGTATCGTATTCGACCAGCCCCGAGGCCAGCTTTTCGCGCCTGGCGGCGTCCAGCTTCACGGTGACGCGATCGCGCAGCGTTCTCACCGTGCGGCCGTTGCTGTCCTTGATCTCACCGATCAGATCCAACTCCGCGCGACCGTCGCCGGGCTTGCGTCCGGTCATCAACTCCGCGCCGGCGATGTTGACGACTACCGGCACGAAGTACTCGTCCGGGTTGAGCTGGAAATAGTTGACCGCGGCGGCGAGAGGGATTTCGGTGATGGGGCTTTCCAGCGCGAAGGCATCCTCGAGCTGGCGTTCGCGGTCGGCTGCGGTCATGCGCTCGAAGACCTTGTCGCCAAAGTAGCCATCGCCATATTCGAGCTTCAGGTGCTCGCGGCCGGGCACGCGAATCGCAATGCGGCGGAACTTGCCGTCGGCTTCTGTGTAGGTGGAATAGTATCCGATCAGGTAGTAGCTCGAATAGAGGCGCCGCGCCTGTTCGATGCCGGCCTGGAGATCATTATTGTTGAGCCACGCCTTTCCGCCGGTATCGGCCGCCAGAGAATAGAGCGCATCCTGCGACTGCTCGAAGATATCGGTGCGCGCCGCCACGGCGGCTCCGCTATAGACCTCCACGCCGCCGGCGCTAGCCACCGAGGCGTCGCCGAGCAGCGGCTCCGCCACGAGGCCGCGGGTGTCGATGGGATAGATCTCCACATTGGCCCGACGCGCGGCATTGACGAGCGCGCGCATTTCGGCCAGGTTGCGGCTTTCTCCCAGGCCCCAGCCGGCGGCGAAATAGATGAGCGCTTTTCGCTCGCGGGTCTTTTCCAGCAGGCGCGCCGCGCGTTCGAGAGCCGCCAGCCGGCGGTCGGTGGCGAACACATTGAACTCGCCGTTGTTGGCGCCGAAGGTGAAGCTGCCTTCCGGGTCGACCGATTCTTCATCCGGCTTGGCCAGATTCCCGAGTGCGGTCAGCAGCAGTCCCCGATCGGAGGTGAAGTCCTGAATCATGCGCAGGTTCCCGCGCACGTTGGCCATCACGGCCACGGCATCGGAGTTGGACATGCGCCGCTCCACGAAGTTGCCGGCGGCGGCGAAGGCGCGTCGCAGCGATCGGCGCCCGATGCCGCCGAGGTCAAAGTAGAGCACCAGCATGCGCCGGGCCGGCCTCGCGGTGGACGGCTGCTCGACCGCGGCGATTGCCGTGGCGTCGTCCGCATCGGCGGTGCGTTGGAATTCGCATACGGCGATTGGCTGCGGCGCGCCGTTCTCGCTCACCGCAAAATCCCCGGCCGCGAGTCCTTCCACCGCGCGCCCCTGTCCATCGCGAACCTTCACGGCGCGGATGACCAGCCGGGTGTCGCTGCGGAAGGTTGGCACGTCGGGGGCCTGCGCGGCCAACCACCCGGCAGCCAACAGCCCTACTGCGCAGAGGCGCATCAATACCGCACCTCCAGACTGAGCTTGGCCGAGCGCATCGGGTTGGCCGCCACCGGGCGCCCAAACAGCACGCTGCCCAGTGTGGTGTCCCAGCGCGTGAAGGTGGGATGGTTCAGCAGATTGGTCGCGTCCAGGCGCAGATCGGCGCTTGCCCGGCCGCCCAGCCGCAAGGTCCGCCACAAGCCGGCGTTCAGGGCGAACTGGCCGGGTCCGGTGACAATGTTGCGGCCTGCGTTGCCCCATCGTCCCGCGACGGGCGCGGTGAAGGCGGCGGGGTTCACGTGCAGACCCTCGGGCGCATCGCGCAAGGGCGCGCCGGTATAGTCGGGCCGCAGATTTCCGATGAAGCCGGCTCCGCCGATGGCCAGCGGGTAGATGGGCGTCAGCGGCATGCCGGTGAGGATTGTCAGTTCGCTCAACAGGCGCCACTCATCCAGGAGGCGATGACGCCAGCCCGAGGAGAACCGCAAAGTGTAGTCCGCGGTAAGGCGTTCGGTGAACCGCTGATCGAAGTTGGAAAGGCCTCGTTCGGCCGCGAGGTCGGCCCAGTTCTGCGCCACCAGCGCCGGTTGCGCGCCACCGCCAAGGGCGGCGTTGTCGATGCCTTTGGCCCAGGTGGTTTGCGATTTCACCGACCATCCACCGCGCAGCCGCCGCCGCACCTCGAACTGGCCGGCGTGGCGGCTGGAGTTGCCGCCGGACAGGATGTATTCGAAGCCCGATGGGCACGCCGGACAGCTTACGGCACCTCCCGCCGGGTACGTGTTTGGATAGATGGCCTGTTGCGCGTGCGTTCCCTTGATGCCCAGGTACCCGACCTTTGCCACCAGCCCCCAAGCCAAGTCGCGCTCGACCGAGAATTGCCAGTTCTGCGCATATCCGGGCCGGAAGTTGCGATCCACGCCGAAGGTGCCCAGCGCGTCGCCTGGTGCGGCGAGCGCGGTGGCCATGGTGAGCGCGGCGCCAGGTGTGCTGCGGATGGCGAAGTTCCGTCCAAACGGCGGGTGCGCCGCTAGCGAGGAAGCGATGGACTCGTAGGTACCCGTGTCGGCGTAGATGCCGTAGCCGACGCGAATCGCCAGCGACGAGCCAATCAAGGGCAACCACGCCAGGGAGACGCGCGGCTCGACCATCGCTCGAAACGGCTGCACCAGAGCGTCGCCCGCCGACGCTGCGGTCGCCACCTGGGCGGAAGCGAAGCCCGGCGCGACCGTCAGATTCGCCAGACGGCGATAGCGCTCCGCATAGGGCGTGGGGTATTCCCAGCGCGCGCCGGCATTCACCGTCAGGCCCGCGGCCGGACGCCACTCCGTGACCAAATACGCGGCCCACTCGTTCGCGCGCAGATAACGATCGGCCGGTCCGGTGGCGAGGGAGGCGGTGTCGGGCAGGCCGAGCAGGAAGTCCGCCACATCGATGCCCGTCGCCGACCCCGTGAATCCGAAGCTTCCGCGCGAATTGTTGAGACCGAGCTGATTGCGTTGACGGCGCGTGAAGCTGAACCCGGCGCGTACCTCCCACGGCCCGTAACTTCCGCTTTCGGCCGCCGAGACGCCCACGTTTTGCGTCTCCAGGCGCGAGGCGGCGATATCGTTCAGGCCGCTCACACCGCTGGAAAAGGAAAGCGAGGGCGGTCCCCAATCGGCGGCGCGCTGGCTGGCGCCCGCGATGTCGGCCTCGCTCGCGATGTCGCGCACGTCGGCGAAGAAGGGAAGCGAGCGGTCGTACTGCCGCTCGAACGTCACGGCGAAGCGCCCTTGCCAAGCCTCCGGGCGACCGGGCACCCACGCCAGCGAGGCCTTGGTTCCACCCGATTGCTTGCGGTCGAGAAACCCGAACAGCGTCGACTCGTCCCCGCGGACGCTTTCGGTGGAGAACTCTCCGGTCAGACTTCCCCGTCCTACGGACTTCATCGTCAGCACCTTCCACGCATCGCGGTGCCAACCCCGGATGGTCGGCGTTTCCAGGTTGTAGCCCGCTGTCGAGGAGGTGCCGGCGCGCGGGTACAGGCGAAGCAACGCCGCCGCCTGCGCGCTGATCCGGCTTCTCGGGATGACTCCGCCCGGGAAGGGCGTGCCGCTCAGCGGGTCGGTGGCCTGAACCCCTGCCGAGGAGAAATCGCCGGCGCGTTCGGCCGCGTTGGGCACACGCCCGTTGGCCACCGCAGCGATGCGGTTCCGCATCCGTTCATAGGACAGGATGAAATACGGCGCCTGGCCCGGTTGCGCGCGGCGCCACCAGGTGAGCGGTCCGCTCAGAGTCGCCAGAGCGTTGGCCAGCATGTGCGAGGGTGGTCGCGCGGTGGTGCCCATCAGGCTGTAGGGAGCCGCGTCCAGCGCGGAAGTATCCAGCGTCGTCAAGAGCGAGGCGTAGTAAGTGGCCGCGCTGTGGCGGAAGTTGCCGAAGGCTGCCGGCTGAGCCATCTCGGAGTCGGCCGCGTTGTCGATACTTCCGTTGATGAGGTAGCCCGCCAGCGGACGCTCGCGCGTTTCGACCGGTGCTTGGGATTCGGCCGCCGCCGGGGCCGTCGCGCGGGCCACGGGCTCGCCGCACGGCGTGGTTTCCGGCAGCAGATCGAGGTTCAGCAGGATCGATTGATCGCTCGCCTCGCGGCTTGCCGTTGCAAAGCACTGCATCTCGACCGTCACCATCCACGAGCCGCTCTCAACGCCCTTGAACTCGAAACGTCCCGCCGCGTCGGTGGAGACCGTCAGTTTCGTGGCGGAGTTGGCGAGCGTCACCATCGCTCCCGGCACAGCCTGGCCGCCGTACCGAACCTCGCCCCGGTAATCGGCGCCGGCGGCCAGCGAGGCCAATGCCACCAGTGCGGGCACCATCTTTCCGATCCTCATTTCAAGGCTCGGCTCGCAGGGATGGTGGCGTATCAATTACCAGGATCTCAACCGGTTCGCGGGATTCCCGGAACTTCAACCCGAGTTTTTTGAGCGCCGGCCCCAGCACCAGTGGCGGGTCTGGTATGTGGACCAACGGTGGGGTCATCGAAGGGGGTGGGATATTGCGCCGATAGGCGTTGGCCACCTCCACGTTCACGTCATATTCGCCATCGAGACCGGTGCGGTCGAGCACCGGGCGTTTCGCCTCTTTCGAAAGAAGCGCGCAGAAGGTCCGCAAGGTGCCCTTGCTCATCAGCAGCCATTCTCTGTCCGGGTCGGCGTTGCCCACCCGCTGGGCGGTTCCCGGAGTGACCTGGGAGAGAAATAAGGGGAGCCCCGGAACGCCCAGCGGCTTGCCGGATGGCTTCGAGAGTTTCGCGCCACCCGGCGCCTGCTCGAGCAGCCACACCCTTACGACCTTGGATTCGATGTGGGCGCGCAGCCCAAAGCGCTCTTCGAGCATCGTGCGCATCATCTGCGGAACGTGTTCCAAGGGCGTTTCCTTAGGAAACGTCGCGCGCCCGGTATATCGGTTCTCCATCCATGCGGCGGGAGGAATCTGAAACTCCTCCACACCGTAAGCGCGACGGATCATCGACTTCATCGAGACGCGCACAAAACTGACGCTGCCCGGAGCGATATGCGTTCCGACCGCACTCGCCTGTTCGAGGTCCAGCATAACTATGGTCTGTTGCAGGCGGAGAGACACCGCGTCGAACCTTGGCCGGTCTGCCGCCCACGCGGCAGCGGCCAGCACAAGGGCCGCTGCCGCCTCAGCCGATAATAGAAGCCAGTTCCGCGTCATTTTCCTGATGTTACCTTCCCGTCGCCTGCTGAACAGGCGGTGCACCGCAGGAGTGCCGCCTCCAACCGCTGCCGGTCCTTATCCCTCAACGCGCCGACGTGCCAAAACTGTACGATGTTATGGCGATCTACGAGCACTACGGTGGGAAACTCACGAATTCCGCTGCCCTTAAATCTGGCTCCAAATGCGACCTCGCTACGCAACCCGTGCCTGTTCAGGAAGTTCCTGCCGACAGCTTCGCCTTCCGACATCAAATACACGATCCTGGCGCCTTGCGCGACGTCCGGGGCCTGTTCGAGGCTGCGATAGGAACCGGCTTCACGCTCGCAAACGCCGCAGCGCGTGGAGATCGCCAAATACAGGACGGCACGCGAATCGGATGACCCGCCATGGGATAGGGCAAACCTTGACCCGATCGCGGGCGCGTCAGGGCCGATGATTGCCGACCAAGGGCGCAGATAGAGCAGCACGGCCAACACCGCAAGTACAACTACGGACAGGTTACAGAAGAGAGCAATCGCCCTGCCATTCCGATTGATCCATTTCACCATATTGCACCTCGGCGACATCGTGCGCGACAGGCGTGAGGCGTGCCGCGCACAGTTGGCGCATATCAGCCACCAAAGCTCCAAGTCAGTCCGCGACGGCGCAGGTTCCTCCGACGTATACCCAGCCGTACGTGGTCCACATATACCAGTGGCCATCTATGCAGCTGTACGACGGACTGGCCAAGGCCGCCGCGGTAAACAGCGCCCCGGCTACGAGTAGTCTGAGAATGGCATTTCTGACGGAATTCTTCATGGGCTTAGTATCTTTCTGAGGGCAGTCACAATTCAGATTGCGAACATAGATGCGACATTGCTCCCCAAATTATGATATGCGCACACGGATATCCTGTCAAGAAGTTATTCTCTCTGAATCATAAAGAAGTCATAGTCAATTAAACGCCTAAACTAATCTATTTAATAAAGTAGGTGATCAGGGCCGGCCCCCGAGCGACATCTCCTTGTACATAGGCCCCCGCCTGTTCTGTGTTTGACCGGCTATCAGGCATTCCCTGAATCACTCCCGTCCAAAACAGCTTCGAGCGTCGGTCAGCCGTCCTGGCGGCCTGATTGAGGAAGGGGCACTCCGGTAAATTGAGCATGGCGATGTTTCGTTGCTCGGAGCCTCGCCCGACGCCGGACCCAACGGAGGGCAAGACAATCCTACAAACAGCAAGCCTGTTCAATTAACTGCTCCAGCACTTCCCGCGCACCGAGTTCGCCGCGCCGGTCAAGAAACAGAACGCCAAGCGCGCCGCCAAGGGCTTCACCTGCTGGACTCAGTTCGTCTCGATGCTGTTCTGCCAGCTCGGCCGCGCGGACAGTTTGCGCGAGATCTGCAACGGGCTGAGTTGCTGTGTCGGCAAGCTCGTTCACCTCGGCATCTCCAAAGCGCCACGCCGCTCGACGCTGTCGTACGCCAATGAGCACCGCCCGGCGGCGCTGTTCGAGGAACTGTTCTGGACCGCGCTGGGACGCTTCTGCGAGCAGCACGCCCTGGGTTGCCGCCAGCACAAATTCCGTTTCAAGAACAAACTCCTGAGCCTGTTCCCGTGGGCCAAATTCCGTCGCGTCAAAGGCCGTCTGAAGGCCCACGTGCTGCTCGATCACGACGACTACCTGCCGGCCTATGTGGTGCTCACCGAGGCCAAGCGCAGCGATGTCAAACTCGCCGATTCATTCACACTCAATCGCGGTTCGATCGTTGCCATGGACCGCGGCTACAACGACTACGCCCTGTTTGGCCGCTGGACTGCGGCTGGAATCCTCTTCGTCACGCGTCTCAAAGACGACGCCGCCTACGAGGTGGTCGAGCAACGCCCGGTCCCGAACAACAGCCAGATCATCTGCGATGAAATCATCCGTCTGACCGGCGCCAAGACCCAAGCCGATTGCCCCCATCTCCTGCGCCGCATCCTGGTCTGGGATCCAGACAAGGAGCAGGCCATCGATCTGTTCACCAACCACGTGCACTTTGGTGCGACCACCATCGCGGCCATCTACAAGGACCGCTGGCAGATAGAACTGTTTTTCAAAGCCCTCAAGCAAAACCTGACGGTGAAGACCTTCGTCGGCACCAGTGAGAACGCACTGCGCATCCAGATTTGGACAGCCCTGATCGCGATGCTCCTACTCAAGTGGCTGCACCATCTCTCCAAAGCCAGTTGGTAGCTGTCGAACCTGGCCGCGCTGCTACGGCTGAATCTGTTTACCTATCGCGAGTTGGCCAAATAGCTCAACGATCCGTTCGAAACGCCACCCCTTGCGTCCTCAGCCGAGCAACTCGCGCTCGCCTGGGTTTGATTGGGACAGGCTGCGAGTCCGAAAACAGGAGACCCCTACCCAGAAAACTCAAAAACGCCCTCATAACCTGAATGACATCAACGGATCAATGTCAGAGTCTGTCGCGTTTTTGACAGCAGTGTTGACGGTTACTTTGGCGCTGGGAGCGTACGATGTGCACGGCGACAGGTATTCGCTGGAACGCAGATCGGTGCAAATGCGGTAGGTTCCGGCAGGCAGGGCTGGAGCGTCGAAAGTTCCGTCCTTGGCTGTGATAATGGCAGAATTATGAGGGAGAGTTATTGTACGAACGATAAGGACGTTACTGCCTGCGAGTGGTGACCCATCCTCAGCCTGGATCGTTCCTTTAATCCTAGCTGTCTGTGCGGTCTGCGCTAACAACCCAACCGCACTGAACGCCCCAAGGCACGCCAGCGGACGCCAAACAAAACCCACAATCGCACCTCCGCCCACCTCGGAAATGGCTGCTGCAGCACTAAGCACGCTCAACAATGCATCAAGTCGGCATTGATGCGAGCGCTAATGTGATATCAAAATCAACGGTACCAGCGGAAACTGTTCCTGTCAACAGACAACCGTCACGGATTACACAAGGTTAATGTCGAAGATCCTTGCCATTGTTTATACATAGTTGTGATGTCAAGATTTGACTTTGGGATCTAACCCGCTTGTGGTAATGAACCTCCGAATTGTGTGAGGGCGAGAATATTTGAGACGTCTTGATGAGTATGACGCTAGGGCAGCGGAAGCGAAGCAGCGGGAGCGGCGAGAGACGGCGAAGGAGATCAGTCGACCAGTGCCGCATCCGAATCTACGCCAACGTGGACAAGGTGCTGACGGGTCCGGTCTGACCGCAAGGTGGAACAGTTCGGCGCGTGTTTTTGTAAGCCGGTGAAACGGTGCCCGAGCATCGTGCCGGACGTCAATTGCCGGGCGTTGTTGGTCGGCTACGGCGAGGGGCTTACGAGCAAGGGCGGGATCGCGTAGCGGATTGCGGTTAGCTTGAACCGGCGTGTATTCCTGCGTTTCCAATTGCGCGAGCAGACGCTGGATCCTTCCATGCTCTCGCGGACGTGGCGGCTGCTGCCGGTGGAGACGCATCGCGGGGAGTTTCGGCGGTTTGTGCAGATGCCAGACGCGAAGAGCCCAATGAAAAGACAACCGCTCGGCATTGGCGCGACGAAGCCGGGGACCAACGCGACGCTGCGCCAAATCGTGCGGCGCACCCGGGCGTGCGTAGCGCAAAACAGAAAGAAGAGTGCACGCACGGGGCTGCGCCACAACCGACTACCGACACCCAGGCAGGACTTCTCAAGACGCCCCGCCCGGTAACCGCACTTAAGCGGCGGTTACAGTCGTCCCCGATCTCTTCTGGAACCATCTCCGCTTGCTGAAGGTGCTGACGACGCTGGTCACGTAACTCGTCAGCTTGTCGAGCGGGATGAGGGATACGCGGCTCTGCTCGGTGGCGTAGAGCGACTCGAGCGCCGCCTTGACGAAAGCGACAAGGCGCGCTGTTCCGCCATCACAAAGTAGACGCACGCGAGCGCATCGGCGCCAGAAACAGCAAAAGCCGCCCCGGCCGGTTAAGGCTAGTACTTACTTGCATAAATCAGAGTAACGGCGTTTTGGCGCGGAGGGCTCGACGACGGCCTTGGTCCACTCGAACGGTGTTGCGGTTTGTTGGTACGCTTTCACGAATCGATCGATGGCCTCCCGCAGTTGCCGCACCGCAGTGCAACTCAGGTTCTGGAGTGCCTGACGGCTCAGGATGCTGAACCACACTTCCACCATGTTCAGCCAGGAGGAATAGGTTGGCACGAAGTGGAAGCACACATTGGGGTGGCGCGCCAGCCAGCGATCCTGCTTGGGTTTGTGGGTATTCAGATTGTCCAGGATGACGTGCAGCGGCGCGCCGGGATGTGCGGCCACCACGTCGTTCATAAAATCGAGGAACTCCCTGCGACGGCGGCGCGGATAGTGGCCGACCTGGACTTGGCCGGTGGCCACCTCCAAAGCGGCAAACAATGTGCTCGTCCCGTGCCGCTTGTAGCAGTGGCTGAACCCGTTCAACGCCTTCCCATTCGGCAACCTCAACCAACCCTGCGCTCTTTCCAGCACCTGGATGTGCGGTTTTTCGTCGACGCACAGCACCACCGCATCCTCGGGAGGGCTCAGATACAGGCCGACCACATCGGCCGCCTTGGGTCCGAACTCGGGATCGGTCGAGATGCACCAACTGCGCCGACGTTGCAGTTGGATCTTATGCTTGCGCAATACGCGCCAGACCTGGTCATCACTGACATCACCCAGTGCCGCCGCTAATAACCGTCCATTCCACTGGCCGTAGCCCGCCGGCGGATCGTCATCCAACAGAGCGAGAATCCGCTTCTCGGTCTGCTGGGTGTAGGTCCCGGGCTTACCCGTCCTGCGGGCGTCCTCCAGCCCCGCCAGACGTTGCTGACCAAACCGCTGTCTCCACTTCGAAACCCGCGCCAAGCGCATCTTCAGGCGCCGCGCAATCTCTCGTGCCGAAAGACCATCGGCCGCCAACAGGATCACTCGGGAGCGCTCCACTAAGCGGTGTTCGCCTGCGCTGGACCGAGACCACGCCATCAAGGTCTCCCGCTCTTCCTCAGTGAGAACGACTAGCAATGCCGATTGAGGCATGGCTCATTCTGCACTGCTACGTTAATTATTGCAAGTAAATACTAGGGCGGTTTCGGAATTAGCGTAGACCGGATTAAAGCCGTCCCGGCAAAGCCCTGAGACGGATGCAGACTCCCAGCAGCGAACCGCGAATGAAAAACGCGGTGCCGCTGCAAGCGGCTGATAGCCAGTGGGATACAACCGCTCCCTCACGGTCGCGGCTCCGTTTCAAGGCACTTCTCCGTGGCGAAGCGGCAGGTCTGCGCCGGCAGCCTGAGTGTCTGCAGAAAAACCAAAACTGCTTTAATGCCAATCCCGTTCACTTGCGCGGCAAGCGGGTTGAACCCTACGATTCACGCCTGCCGCTTGCCGAATCCCGAGACGTGGCAGATCACGCTGCGCAATGGTCCGGCCCACAAAGTGAACAGTATTGGCGCTAGCGCTGTTTCGGAATCAGTGTAGACCGGAGTGGGCTGTCCTGGCGCAGCCCGGAGGCAGACGTCAGCTCCCAGCACCGAGATGGGATGAGAAGGCCGGTCTCCCGGCGGGATGCGTTAAGCTCCCAATGGAAAGCGCACTCGAGGTGCAAAGGAGGACCGGCCATGAAGCAGAATACCATCCAGCGGCAGAGCGGGAAACGGAG
>Ga0183097_10549_pt1 | contig 62553 bp, 57 predicted proteins | sample BioMet8_FD_128883 | JGI IMG/M metagenome (GOLD analysis project Ga0183097, IMG submission 128883) | Microbial communities from bioreactor (seeded with sewage sludge) at Lawrence Berkeley National Lab, California, USA - Biofuel... | ecosystem: Engineered > Bioreactor > Anaerobic > Unclassified ... | reverse complement strand
GTACTAACACCTCGAACATGACCTTGGGGTCGGCCGCCCATTTTCTCCCTATGGAAGAATACGCTTCGTACAGTTTCCCGTACTCCAGTTCCTCAAGCTGGGCGCTCAGCAGCCGCACAGGGTCATTTTCCGGTATTATTATTTCATTGTTCAGTGTGATTACCAGTTGACCGTGACGCTCTGTCAGGTTATACTGGGCTTGCGTTATTTGTGTCTGCATAACTCATTTTAACGCAAAACAATGAATCGGCCAACCCTTTCGGGCTGACCGATTCATTGTTTTTCATCGAGGCTCGTTTTGCAACGCGCCCTTTTTGTTGCTGACTATTACAGAAAATTTTGATGAATCGTATCACTTATGCGATAAAATGCGCTTCTGAAATATTAACATAATATAAGCTAGGACCCAAAACAAAGCGCAAGGCCAGCGCGGCGGCGCCCCCGGAGTGCGGAGCCGCACACAAACAGGAGAAATCAATGAAGAAATCTTTTACACGCATCGTTTCAGCAGGTCTGGTCATTGTTATGCTCATGAGCGCCATGTGCATCAGCGCGTTCGCTGCCACCAATGTCAGACAGTACAAAAATTACGCTGTTATCGGAGACAGCATACCCTCCGGCTACGGGCTGGAGACCAGCAACGCGCCCGATTACAAAAACCTCAAGGTCTCTCACGGTCAGCTCGTGACGGGCAGTTACCCGTATATATTAGCCAAAGCCGTGGGTGCGACAAACGTGTCGGTGCTTTCCCGCTGCGGCTTCCGCACGGTGGAGGCTCTGCGCATGCTGGATAAGACATATAAATACGACAGCGCCAGCAACAGCATGCTGTCCACATACAGCCAGATGTATATTAACGACTGCAAATACAAAAACGACACCACCAAGGTCAGCGCCAGCGACAGCGTGACAAAGCTCCAGCAGCAGACCTACAGCGCCGTGAAGAACGCCGATCTCATCACTGTGAACATCGGCTCCAACGATATCATGACGTACGCGCTCAACCAGGTCAGCCAATTCCTGATAAAGTACACCAGCGACCCTCTTCTGAAGCTGGCCCAGACTCAGCTGAAGAGCTTCGGTACTATGGGCACGGCTCTGCTGAACATGATGACTGTGGCCGAAAAATTAAACAAGACCACTCAGACGCTGAATGTGCTGTCCGCCGGTCTGCTCAAAGGCTACGCCTCGTTCAAAGTCAATTTCCCGCTGCTTATAAGCAAAATAGAGCAGATTAACCCCAATGCCGAGATAGTCGTCGTCGGAATGTATAATCCATTCAGGGACGTAAAACTGACGGACTATTCCCTCACAAAGATCGGTGCCCTGCTTGACAATGCGGTACAGATGCTGAATACATATCTTTCATCTACATGCATCTATGCGCCGACATATGATTATGTGGATGTGATGGACACCCAGGCCTATACCTTCCCGTCGCTGCTCAGCGGCGAATTCAAAAGCAACTTCATCAGGTACGTACATCCCACGGACGTTGGGCACATGTACATAGCATCCCAGATACTCACCGCACTGCCTACGGCGGACGGCAGCACTTCCTGCCCTCTCGCTCAGTACAACCAGAACGTCACAACCAGCATAGCGTCCGTTTTCAAAACGCTTATAAAGTAACATCCGGTTACATTTTAAGCCCCTCCTTTCGGAGGGGCTTTTTTGACGTAACTTACAAAAATATCTTTACTAATCTGTTAAAAATGCTGCAATAAAACGCTGTTATTATCCATTTACCAGACAGAGGGGAAACAAATAATTGCAATCGAGGGAAGCATCATGTTTTATAACAATCTGTCTTATCTTCTGGGCGCCGATATAAAAGTGCCCGACACGTCTGCATACGAATATCTGCTTATGCGCAGCCGCAGAAACGCCAGCCGCATAATTTCCCGCTGCCATGAGGATGTGCTGTCTCTGGAGCGTCTGAAGGACGAGAGCGCCACCTATGCCAAGGCTTTCAAAAAGCTGGGCGTTCAGGAAGGGGAAGTCGTCCCCATGTGCCTGCCGCCCTCCAACGAGGCTCTTATAGCATTTTTCGCGCTGAACCGCATCGGCGCCGTGGCCACCTTCCTCAGCGTGGCCTCCAGCTACGACGAACTGGAAAAGTACATAAACCGCTTTAACAGCCGCATGATCATCGTCTCTCCGAAGCATGCTCCGGAACTGGCAGGCGTGATCAGAAACTGCGGTCTGGAAAAGACAGTCGTCATCACTCCGCAGGACGCTTTGGGCAATGTCCGTGAGCCCAGCACCCTTACCAAAATGATGCTGTCCAATCCCGTACATATACCGGAGCATGAGAAGATCATGACTCTGGGCGACTTCCGCGCTCTGGGCGCGGATGCCGAGCCCTGCCGGGACGCCGAGCCTTTAATGGCCCGGCCCGCCTTCATAGCCTACACCAGCGGCACCACCGGCGAGCCCAAGGCAATATATCTGAGCAACGAAAATGTCATCGCGGAGATCATCCAGGTGCTTCGCACGTCCCTCATCCCGCTGGGACCCAAGGGCACCACTCTGCAGGTCGTACCGTTCAACTATCCGTACGGCTTCCTTATCTCCACGCTTGTGCCTATATACGGCGGCCGCACCGCCGCCCTTACCCCGCTTTTGACCCTGTCGGGCGTGCTGGATTATTTCAACATGTACCACCCGTATCTCACCTTTGCTATTCCTTCATTTTATAACTATATGGCCACCGCTCCCGAGTTTGAGGGCGTGGATCTGTCCTACCTCAAGTACGCCGCCAGCGGCGGCGACAAGCTGGACGTCACCGACAAAAAACGCATCAACGCGTTCTTTGCCCGTCACGGCAGCCGCGCCAAGATTCTGGACGGCAGCGGCAACGGCGAGGGCGGCGGCGCGCTGGCCAGCCCCTCTCCGCTGTTCAACAAGTATAACTACTTCAGCATCGGCAAGATAAACTACGGTCTGAGCGTCAAATTCGTGGGCGCCGACGGCAAGCCTGTCAAGCTGGGCGAAACCGGCCGCTTCTGCTTTGCCGGCAGGAACGTGATGATGGAATACTACCACGCCCCCGAGGAGACCGCCAAGGTCCTCCACACCGACGAGGACGGCATCCGCTGGTTCCACACCGACATGCTGGGCCACATGGACAAAAAGGGCTGGATATACTTCGACGGCCGCGAGCGCCGCTTCTTCATCACCTACGATCTGTCCGGCTCACCCTATAAGGTGTACTGCGACCATGTGCAGGACATCGTCAAAAAGAGCGGCCTTGTCATGGACTGCGCCGTCGTGCAGGGCCCAGATCCCGTGCGCTGCATGCTGCCCAAGGCCTTCATCAAGGTGCAGAGCGGCATCGACTTCGACGAAGCTGTGAACCGCATCAAGGAGTTCTGCGCCAAGGAGCTGCAGAGTTATGCAGTACCGGTGAGCTACACGCCCATATCCTCTCTGCCCCTTACTCCCGCGGGCAAGGTCGATTACCGCGCGCTGGAGAGAGAAGCCGAGAGCGCCTGATTTTTGTGTTCCCATATGTATTCTCCACGGCGGCGCGTCACCCTCGACACCCCGCATGGCGGATATGAGTTTTTAATAACTCCCCAGGGAGCAAGTCCCCTCTAAAAGATCCCGCACCGCACGGAAGCCAGACGCCGTGCGGTGTGGGATCTTTTTACCCATCTTTTCGTTGCCATTGTGTATGACCACGCTGTATAATACAGAAAAAGTTTGGTACGGGAGGCGCCTGATATGATGATTTCGACCAAGGGCAGATATGCGCTGCGGGTTTTGGTTGATCTTGCGGAGCACCAGAGAGGGGAATACATACCGCTGAAGGAGATAGCGGAACGGCAGGAGATATCCCACAAGTATCTGGAGAGCATCATGGCCGCCCTTTCAAAGGACGGACTGGTGGACGGTGCCCACGGCAAGGGCGGCGGCTACAAGCTCAGCCGGGCGCCGGAGGAATACAAAGTTGGCGAGATACTCCGTCTCACCGAGGGCAGTCTTGCCCCGGTGGCCTGTCTTGAAAACGGCGCCGGACCCTGCTCCAGGGCCGCGCAGTGCAGGACGCTGCCAATGTGGACGGAGCTTGACCGCCTTATCAGCGGCTATCTTGACGGCGTGACCGTGGCCGATCTTATGAAGGCGCGCGAGGGCGGAGATTACGTGATATAAGAAAAGGACGACACGGATATTATGAAAGTTATTGTGGCGATAGATTCGTTCAAGGGCAGCCTTTCGTCGGCTGAGGCGGGCGCGGCCTGCCGGGAGGGCATCCTCAGGGCCGACCCGGACGCCCAGGTGCTTGTGTACCGGGCCGCAGACGGCGGCGAGGGAACGCTGGAGGTGTTCATGGGTCTGGGTATGGAGTGGAAAAGCGTCTCCGTCACCGGACCCTTGGGCGAAAAAGTGGACAGCGGCTACTGCGCCGGCAAAAGCTGCGCATTTGTGGAAATGGCCAGAGCCGCCGGCCTTACCATGGTGCCGGAGGAGCGGCGAAACCCGCTGGATACCACCACCTTCGGCGTGGGCGAGCTTATTGTGGACGCCGCGGAGGGCGGCTGCCGGGACATATATCTGTGCATAGGCGGCAGCGCCACCGGCGACTGCGGGCTGGGCATGCTGACGGCCATGGGCTGGCGTTTTTTGGACGGAGAGGGCCGTCAATGCGGAGTCGCCGGCCGGGATCTTGCCAGGGTCGCCGCCATTGGCGGAGGCCCGGAAAAGCTGGCCGGAGTAAAATTCCATGTGGCCTGCGACGTGAACAATCCCCTTTGCGGAGAAAACGGAGCCGCGGCGGTGTACGGCCCGCAGAAAGGTGCGTCGCCGGAGGATGTCGGGTTTATGGACGCGGCGGCGGAGCGGTTTTCAAAGGTATGCGCAGAATACTTCGGCCGGGACGCTTCGGCGCTGGCGGGCGCGGGGGCGGCCGGCGGTATGGGTTATGCGCTGGCCGAATTTCTGGACGCCGAGCTCATACCCGGAGCGGAGCTTGTTTTGCAGGCCGGGGGCATTGAAAAGGAACTGCCCGGGGCGGATTATGCCGTCACCGGCGAGGGCAGGCTGGACAGCCAGTCGGTGATGGGCAAGGTGCCGGTGGGTGTGGCCAAGCTTGCCGGAAAATACGGCGTGCCTACGATAGCCATTGCGGGCTGCGCGGCGGAGAGCGCGAAGATATGCAACGACCACGGCATTGCGGCGTACTTTCCCATACCGGCCGGAGCCTGCACACTTGAAGAGGCCATGGATAAAAAAACAGCGGCCCAAAATCTGTCCCGCACGGCGGAGCAGGTTTTCAGACTGCTTAAAATCAAGCAATGACAACAGTACCGCGGACTTTTGCCTGTGGACAGCGCAGTGAAAATCAAAAACGGGGGGCGCGTGAAAATTACAGACACGGATAAAAGAGTGGTCATAACGGGCTGCGACAGCTACGACGAGCTGGAAGTTTCCAGGGCGCTTGACAGGCTCCTTGAGCCCATCGGAGCTTTGGACTGGGTGGAGCCGGGCATGAAGATCGCCGTAAAGGTCAACTTCGTTCTGCCGAAGCCGCCGGAAAAGGCCGCTACCACTCATCCAGCGCTGGTGCGCGAGCTCTGCCGGAGACTTGTCGCCAGAGGCGCCCAGGTGGTGGTGGGAGACAGTCCCGGAGGCGCGTTCTCAAAACCTGTGCTGGAAAATACGTACAGGGTAACCGGCATGACGGCCGTACTGGACACCGGCGCGAAGCTCAACGACAATTTCACGGAGCAGGAGGTGCGCCCCGAGGGAGCTCATGTTTTGAAAAGCTTCTACGGGGCGGGCTTTCTGCTGAACGCGGACGCCGTCATAGATTTCTGCAAGCTGAAGACCCACGCGCTTATGGGTTATACCGGAGCCTGCAAAAACATGTTCGGCGGTATTGCCGGACTGCATAAATCCGAGTGCCATTACCGCTTCCCGACCCATGAACAGTTCGCCTCCATGCTGGTCGATCTGTGCGAGTACTATAAGCCCAGGCTGTCGATCTGCGACGGTGTTGTGGCCATGGAAGGAAACGGGCCGTCCTTCGGCGATCCCCGCCATCTGGGTGTACTGCTGGCGTCCTTCAATCCCCACGCCCTCGACCTTGCGGCCGGCTGTATTATCGGCCTTGACGCCGGGGGAGTGCCCACGCTGAAAGAGGCGGTGAGCAGAGGCCTTTGCCCCGCTTCAGCGGCGGAACTTGAGATAACAGGGGACATAGACAAATTCAAGGTCGGCGACTTCAAGCTTCAGCCGCTGGGCGATATGCGGTTTTGGGGCATACACAACAGATTTTTCAGCGAACTGGCCAAGCCCTTTGTCACGACCCGCCCGAAACCGGACAAAAACTGCGTGGGCTGCGGCAAGTGCGCGCAGGTATGCCCGGAGAAAGCCATAACCATCGTGAAGAAGAGACCGAAAATAGACAGGAAAAAATGCATCAGCTGCTTCTGCTGCGGAGAATTCTGCCCCCAGGGTGCGATGAAGCCCTATGAACCGCTGCTGCTGAGAGCGATGCACAGGGCTGAAAAGAGAAGATAAAAAGCGGGAGACAGGTTCAGTTACCTGTCTCCCGTGTTTATTTTACAGCGAGAAAAGATCGTTCAGTGCCTCGCTCATGGTGGGGTGAGTGAATATCTGATCCCGCAGGACGGTGTAGGGCGCGTCCATATCCATGGCCAGCTTCACAGTGTTTATCATTTCGTAGGATTCGACGCACAGCAGAGAGACACCCAAAATCCTGCCGGTCTCGGTATTCACCACGGCCTTCAGCATGCCGTCGGTTTTTCTCAAAACCTGAGCCTTGGGCACGGCCGCCGCGGGCATTTTCAGCACGCGGTAGGGCAGACCCTTTTCTGCGGCGTCCCGCTCGGTGATGCCCACGCGGGAGAGGGGAGTGTCCATAAAAACGCTGTACGGCACATTTCCGCGGTTTTTGGAGGTGCGTTCGCCGTGACCGTTCAGCTGGGAGAGCACGATGCGGTAATCGTCCAGAGACACATAGGTGAACTGCAGCCCGCCGGCCACATCGCCCATGGCCCAGATGTTGGGGGCGGTGGTTTTCAGATGCTCGTCCACCTGCACCGCGCCCCTTGGCGTGAGCTCCACGCCGGCGGCAGCGCAGTTGAGAGATGCGGTGTTTGCACGGCGGCCGGTGGCCAGCAGCACGGCGTCGCCGGGGAGAACGACCTCTGCGCCGTCCTTCTCGTATACCACGTCGCCGCCCCGCAGCTCCTTTACCTTGGCGCCGGTGATGAACTTCACGCCCCGCTTTTCCATGATGTCGTGGATTGCGGCGGCTATGTCCTCGTCCTCCTTGGGCAGGAATTTATCTCCGTCCTGCAGCACGGTGACGGCGGAGCCGAAATTCGTGTACATGGAGGCAAACTCCATGCCAATGTAGCCCGCGCCGATGAGGGTGAGTCTGGCGGGGAGGGTATCCTCGTCCATCAGCGCCTCGCTGGTATAGACCTTCGGGTTGCCCGCAAGTCCGGGGATGTCCTTGATTATGGGCTCGGCGCCGGTGTTGATGAAGAGCTTGTCGGCCTCCAGCTCAATGACGCCGTCCGCCGTTTTCACGGACACGGCTGTGGGGGAGATGAAACCGGCCTCACCCAGGATGACATCCACGCTGGGAAGGTCTGCGAGCTTGGAATAATTCTTGCCCCGCAGAAACCCGGTGACCCTGCGCTTTTCAGCGACGGCCGCGGCGTATATCTGCGCCTTCTCATCAAACGGCGCGTCCGGGCGCAGGGCGGACTCCGCCGCGCTTGTTACAAGGGATTTTGAGGGGATGCAGCCTACGTTTATGCAGGTGCCGCCGTACATCATTTCGGATTTTTCGATGATGGCCACGTTCATGCCCATCTTTGCCATGGCGCCGGTGAGGGTCTTGCCGCCCTTGCCGAAGCCGATAACTATCGCGTCGTAATGCTTCATATTATTTCTCCTTATTTTTCCCGAATATTCTGTCGTTTATGTCTCCGATGCTTATATGTGAAAGCCGCTGGCGGCACATATCGTTCAGCTCCTCGCACAGCGAATCCATAATGTCGCCCATGCCGGAGGACACCAGACACTCCCTGTCCATGTCACCGGTGCGCCAGGCGGTGCTCACTGCCCGGTCGCCCAGAGCGTCCAGCACCTCCAGCAGGGTGACGGAGGGGCCGTTTTCGCATATGGCGTAGCCGCTGCCCCGACCCTCGCCGGATACGGCCAGCCCGGACTTTACCAGCTCCGCCATGATCTTGCGCACCCGGGCGGGATTGGTGCATATGTTGTCGGCCAGCTGGGTGCTGGAGAGAGTAGTGTTCATGTGGTTCAGATATACCAGTGCGTGTACTGCCACGGAAAATTCGCCTGTCATTATCACGCCCCCTTTGCGGCCAGAAGACCGTCGATTATTGACTGCCAGTCCTCAGAACTGCGGGATCCGACATAGGTCTCGCCCACCTGATTGCCGTTTTCATCGAAAAACATGGTGGTGGGAACCGAGCTTACGCCGGAAAGACCGGCGGAGAGCAGGTCGGCTGTGGGCAGCAGGTGGGTGTAGCCGGCGCCGGTCTGTTCCGCAAGTGAGCGTGCCGTCTGCACCTGGGACTGGGATACGCTGCCATCGGAACTCAGGGTGTCCAGCGGTATGCCGATTATCTGGAAATCGGCGCTGTCGTATTTGCTTGGCAGCTTGCCCAGATCGGGCATTTCTCCCAGACAGGGCCCGCAGAAGGTGGCCCATACGTTCACCATGTTCAGCTTATGGCCGGAGAAAACGCTCTCATCCACCGGTGCGCCATATATGGTGGCGGAGCGGAATGAGGCCCAGGTGCCGGATTTGTTTTCCCACTGGCCGGTGACGGTGCCGTAGGTCCAGTCCTTGATGCCGCCGAAGTCGGAGACATTGGTATAGCCAAGTCCCACCAGCTTTTGGGCGGCCTGGGCGCTGCGGTTGCCGGAGCGGCAGTAGACCAGTATCTCCGCGTCGGTCACCGGGAGCTGGGCGGGCATGGCCTCGCCTATGGTTTCCACAGGCAGCAGCACGGCGCCTTCAATGTGGGCCTGGGCGTATTCCTCCGCCGTGCGCACGTCAAGAATCACAACGGGGTCGCCGCTGTCCATGCGGGCTTTGGCGTCCGCGGCGGTGATGGTCTTCACCTTGGCGGCAGGTGCTGAGCTGGCGGCGGTTTTCGGCGCCGTCATTCCGCCGCAGGCGGAGAGAAACAGCAGAGAAAGTATCAAGACGGCGGGTATCAGTTTTTTCATGTCATATCCTCCTGATAATACATTGGATAACTGTAATTGTAACAATAACAGTTACAATAAACTTTGTCAAGAACTTTTTGTTGACAATATAAAAATATGGGTTATAATACTATTAACCTAGTAAGTTAATAGGAATAACGAGGAGCAACAGATGAACATGATATGGCGGGCGCGGGCGGGCTTCCGATGTAGGCTGCCGGAACTGGAAGCGCAGATAATATAACGATTATGACTGAAAAATAAGGAGAATTATTATGTCAAAAATATATACGTCCGCAGACCAGCTCATCGGCGGTACCCCACTGCTGGAGCTGACACACATTGAAAAGACCCTTGGCCTGGAGGCAAAGCTGCTGGCCAAGCTGGAGTATCTGAACCCGGCTGGCTCCGTTAAGGACCGCATCGCCAAGGCCATGATCGACGACGCCGAGGAGCGCGGGGCACTGAAGCCCGGCTCCGTAATAATTGAGCCCACCTCCGGCAACACCGGCATAGGCCTTGCCTCTGTGGCGGCGGCCAGAGGCTATCGCATAATCATCGTTATGCCGGAGACCATGTCAGTAGAACGGCGGCAGCTTATCGCCGCCTACGGCGCCGAGCTGGTGCTGACGGAGGGCGCGAAGGGCATGAAGGGCGCCATAGCAAAGGCGGACGAGCTGGCCCGCCAGACCCCGGGCGGGTTTGTGCCGGGGCAGTTCGTAAACCCGGCAAACCCCAAGGCCCATTTTGAGACCACCGGCCCGGAGATATGGAACGATACCGACGGCAAGGTGGGCTGGTTCGTGGCCGGCGTGGGTACCGGCGGCACCATAACCGGTGTGGGCGAGTATCTGAAGACAAGGGATCCGTCAGTAAAGGTGGCTGCGGTGGAGCCGGACTCCTCGCCGGTACTGTCCGGCGGCGCGTCCGGGCCCCACAAGATACAGGGCATCGGCGCGGGCTTCGTGCCGGAGGTGCTGAACACCAAGGTATACGACGAGATAATCCGCGTCACCAACGACGACGCCTTTGCCGCGGGCAGGACCGTGGGAAAGAGCGAGGGCGTGCTGGTGGGCATATCCTCCGGCGCGGCGGTATGGGCCGGGATACAGCTTGCCCGGCGCGGGGAAAACAGGGGAAAGAACATAGTCGTTCTGCTGCCGGACACCGGCGACAGATACCTTTCCACCCCGCTGTTTGCGTAAAAAAATGAACCCGCCGGGAGGCGGGTCCATCTTTGCTTATTTTGCAGCGTTGTCGGAGTACATGGTCTGCGCGCCGCTGTATACCTGATGCCCTGTTTCAATGGTCTTGCCGCCTGCAGTGACGGTGATGCTGTCCGCGCCGTAGGCCGCAAGGAATGTGTTCACCACGCTGCCCATTATCATGTACTCGCCGGCGGTGCCGGTGGAGGACAGCAGCTTCTGAAAATCTGAGCTCAGGTCAAGGGTAAGGGCTTTGCCGTCGCCCTTGTCGAAGGAATTTACCTTGACGCCCACACTGACCATGCCGTTGTTTTTCAGCGCTGTGAGAAGGTTATCCGGCGTCAGGTCCTCGATCATGTCGTATGTGATGACAAAATGTTCGGCCTGTTCATCGCCGGAATATACGGCGGCATATTTGGGCGCCGCGGCTCCGGTGCCGCCGTATATGGCGGTGAAGAGCGTTTTGGCGTCGCTGCCGGTCCATGTGCCCTTGGGCGTGTAGCCTGCGGTGGAGAGAAGATCGGCGCCGTCGCTGCCGCAGGTCTGCATGGCCGCGCCATATACGTCGTCCAGCTTGGAGATAAAGGTCTGGGAGACGGTCTTGTCAAGAGTGGCAAAGTAGGCGCTGGTCTCGGCGTTGACGTCGGCGTCTGCGGGTTTGGTCTGAATGTACCAGTCCAGCATCTCTCCGGCTAAGGCCGCCGCCTTCAGCGAACTGCCGGCCGTGCCCTGTTCGTATTTGTCGATTATTTCCTTGAGCATATTCGTAAGCTCGGTGGTCTGCACGGGCTGCTGGGTAGCGGCAGTCGGCGTCTGCGTGGCGGCCGGAGAGGATGCGGCACCGCAGGCGCACAGGGCAAGGAGCATGGTTGAAGCCAACAGAATTGCAAGAGTCTTTTTCATTGCCTTAAGGTCCTTTCTTTATGGTCACTAAAGAATAGCACCAAAATATGAATATTCAAGAAACTTTTCGAAAACTTAATATAACTTAATATCTGCTTCAAGCCTATGTCTTTTCACAGGTTGACATGCCGCCGCGGCTGAATTATAATGGAAAAAAGAAAATCACAGTAAATTAGTAGGTATATCGGAGGCCCTCATATGAAAATGTACGACCAGCAGTTCAACGACATTGTGACGAAGGTGCTGGATTCCTTCGGAGACAGGACGCCCAAAGTATGGGAATATTCGCCGGAGCTGCAGTGGCCGGCGTCAGACGGCCCCAACATGACGGACAAAAGCGGAGCGGCGCTGGAGATAGGCGGCGCGCTGCGGGGCGGAGCCAACTTCGTCTGCGCCACGTCCGATCCGGAATATGAGCTGAAGGATCAGATACTTCTGTACGGCCCGGACTTGGGCGAGATAAGGGGCGACACGCCGCTGGGGCGGATCACATTGCTGAAAATTGACGACGAAGGGCTTGAGGAGCGAGAGCTTTTCAACATCATGGTGGACATGGATGTTGTGAAGCACCATGTGCAGCCGGACGGCTACACCGTGGACTTTATCCAGGCCGCCAGATACGAGATCGCCCACATCAGCGAGAAGGCCCTGCGGGACGGCATCAGCTTTGCCCGCGTGGGAGCGTGCTATATAGCCGGGTTCAAAAAGAATCCGCGGATAAAAGCCGTGACGGAGATATTCATAACAGACCCCACCTATGATTTCGGCTCTTCGGAGCTTATTGCGAAAAAAATGAAATCAATGCTGTTTGCGATGCGCGCCCACTGCACCATCCCCGTGCGGTTGAGATCATAATTAGAAATATGGAAATGCGGCAGCTGAAAGCTGCCGCATTTTGCATTTTATTTGAACAGCGCCGCCAGACTGTCTGTATAGGGCGGACGGCAGATGCCCTTTTCGGTGATGATGCCGGAAATGAGCTCGTGGTCGGTGACGTCGAAAGAGGGGTTCCAGCATTTTACTCCGGCCGGGGCCATGGGCTTTTTGTACCACATGGTCTTTATTTCCTCAGGGTCGCGCAGTTCTATCTTTATGTCGTCCCCGGTGAGGGTGGACATGTCCACGGTGGAGCTGGGGCCGAGAACATAAAAGGGTATGCCATAGTGCCTGGCCAGTATTGCTACGCCGCTGGTGCCGATCTTGTTGGCGGCGTCGCCGTTGGCAGCGACCCTGTCGCAGCCCACAAAGCAGAATTTAACCTGCCCGGTTTTCATCAGCGAGGAGGCCATGTTGTCGCAGATAAGGGTGACGTCCACACCGGCGTTATGCAGCTCCCAGGAGGTAAGGCGCGCGCCCTGCAGCAGCGGGCGGGTCTCGTCCGCAAAGACGTGAAAATTCATGCCCCGCTCCCGGCCCAGCAGCATGGGCCCGATGGCCGTGCCGTAGCGGGAGGTGGCGATGGGGCCGGCGTTGCAGTGGGTAAGTATGCCGTCGCCGTCATGGAGAAGGGCAAGCCCGTTTTCTGATATGGCAGTGCACATGGCGATGTCCCCGTCCAGAATATCCTGACACTCCCGGCGCAGCAGCGAAAGCAGCTCCGGCGCCGCGGCGTCAGGATTTTTTTCGCACACGCCTGCCATGCGTCCCGCCGCCCAGGACAGGTTGACCGCCGTGGGGCGGGAGGAGGACAGATATTCGGCGCTGGCCCGGACGCACTCCCGTATGTCGCGGGCGCTGCCGCCCCGGCTGTTTGTCAGCGCGTACAGGGCGAAGCCCGCGAATATGCCCAGCGCCGGAGCGCCGCGCACCCGCAGCGCCTTTACCGCCTCGTACATCTGCTCAGGCGTTTCAAGAGTTATGTATTTCACCTCGTTGGGCAGCAGAGTCTGATCCAGAATTATAACGCTTCGCTCATCCGCGGAAAGGCGGATGTGATCGATTGTCTGAAAGTTTTCCATTTATAACGCCTCGGATTATTATTTTTTGCCCCTGTATTTTAACCCCGCCGGCGGCAATACGCAACAGACTTAATATCTTAAGACCATATTTTGCCTGCGCTTACGGGTGGAAAAACCCGGTGAGCTGTGTTATTATATGGCGGTGTATGCGAAAACCACAGCGAGAAAGGACATGAAATGCGAAACAAAAAGCTCACAGTCACCATTGCACTGACACTTGCCATCTGTACTCTGCTGTCCGTAACGGCCCTTGCCGACGTTATGGGTACGCGGCTGACCGGCTATTCCGCCGCCGGAGGCACGGGCATGACTCTGGCCCGGGGCATCTACTGGACAGGCTCCGATTACCGCAACGAAAACTACATCGAATACACGGCCAATTCCGCCGTGCAGCCCATGGTGGTATACGGCTCAAAGCTCACCAATTACGGCAGCTTCTCCTCCATGGCGTCGCTGCTCCAAAGCAAGGGCTATCACGTCATCGCCGGCATCAACGGCGATTACTATAATATGTCTAACTACGAGCCGCTGGGCGTTGTGATATACGAGGGCAGACTCATTTCCTCCGACGGCGGTCTCAACGCCGTGGGCTTCAGATCCGACGGCACCGCCATAATAGGCCGGCCCGCCATGAGCATGACCGTCACCGTGGGCGGCACGCAGTTTGCCATGCCGAAGTACAACAAGACCCGAAATACCACGGATTTTGCCCTGCTGAATACCGATTACGGCCCCACGACAAGATCCACGGCCGCGGGCTGGGACGTGATATGCACGCCTTCCGCGGACACCGTGACCCTGAATACCCAGCTCACTCTCACTGTCGACAGCGTGGAGGAGGACAAGGGCGCCGTGGGCATCCCCTCCGGAAAAATGGTGCTGAGTCTCCCCGCCACCGCGTCGGAGGACAAGATCACCGCGGTGAAGGCGCTTAAAGCCGGAGATACAATCCAGGTGAGCATATCCGGCGCGGAGGAATGGAAGGACGTGCAGTTTGCGGTGGGCTCGCTTTATAAGCTCGTTACCAACGGCACGGTAGGGCCACGGCTGGATAATACATACGAGCCCCGCTCCGCCGTCGGGCTCAAGCCCGACGGAACGCTGGTGCTTTACACGGTTGACGGCCGTCAGGCCGGGTATTCCGTGGGCGCTACCATGACCCAACTGGCTGAACGCATGATAGAACTGGGCTGCACCGAGGCCACCATTATGGACGGCGGCGGCTCCACCAGCATGAACGCCATCTACCTTGGCGACGAATCCATAAGTCAGATAAACCGCTCCTCCGGCGGCACCCAGCGCTCCGTCACGGATTATATAGTGCTGGCCACAAAGGGTACGGCCACGGGCACTGCCTCCCAGCTGGCGATATACCCGCTGAGCACCATCATTCTAAAGGGCGGACAGCGCAGCTTCACCGCCAGGGCTGCGGACGAATACGGCTATGCCGCGCCGCTGCCTTCGGGCGTCACGTATTCCGTCACCGGCGACGCCGGAACCATAGACCAGAACGGCGTCTTCACTGCCCAAAACGAGGGGACGTGCACCGTTACGGCATCAGCGCCCAATGTAACGCCCGCCTCGGTTGAGGTGCGGGTGGTGGAAACTCCTGAGACGATAACAGTCATAAATGAGGCGGGAAAGACCGCCGTTACCGGCCTTTCCGTGAGAGCGGGGGGCAGCGTGGACTTTACGGCCTCCTGCTCCATAAACCATACGGCCATCTTGTCCGAAGATACGGATTATTCCTGGGGCGTCACCGGCAATATCGGTACAATAGACGCCAACGGCAAATTCACCGCCGCGGACGTCACCGGCGACGGCAATATTACAGTGACGGCCGGGGGCAAGACCGTCGCCATACCAATAAAGACCTACCAGACCGGCAGCTTCGACGACGTGCGCACCACCTCGTGGTACTACGACGCCGTGGAGTACGTGAACGGCCAGGGCCTTATAACGGGCACCGGCACGCGGCAGTTTTCTCCCGGCGCCAATATCAGCCGGGCCATGATGGCCACCGTCCTGTGGCGCATGGCGGGCAAACCTGCCGCCGCCGGCACTGCGGCGGGCTTCTCCGACGTGGCTTCCGGCTCCTGGTATTCGGAGGCCGTGGCCTGGGCCCAGTCCACCGGCGTGGTGACAGGATATTCCGACGGCACATTTAACCCGACGGGCGATATTAACAGAGAACAGATGGCCGCCATGCTCTACCGGTACGAGACGCTGAAAAACGGCGCTCCGGCCTCCTCAGGCAGCCTTGCGGCCTACACCGACGCAGGAAAGGTATCGTCCTGGGCGAAGGACGCGATGACCTGGTGCGTCACAAACGGCATCATCACTGGCATAGCCGGCACCACGGACACCACTGTGTCGCCCAAGACCACAGCAACCCGCGCCCAGTGCGCCGCCATAATACAGCGGTACATGACGAAATAAGCAATCGGCCCTCCCGTCAGGGAGGGCCGATGTTTTGCTGTCAGCTATTTGTTGAGTCCCAGGAACATCCCCATTCCGGGGAGAATGAAAAACGGATAGTAGATGCCCACAATGTTGTATATGGAGCGATTCAGCGTGTAATGCCAGACGCCAGTCATGCAGAGGAACACAACAGAGCACGGTACTGCTATGGCCAGAGCCGAAACGCACAGAAGCGCAATGCGCACCCACCGTATTTTTATTCTTATATCTCCCCAGAAGCTCACAAGGCAAAGCGTCAGGGCCCCGAAGGCCGTCATTTCCAGCGGCAAGCCGATGATCCTGTATATAAGATATTCTTTTTTTATAACATAAAACATTTGAGACTGCGCCTTCAACGCGGGAATACGCAGGGCGCCATACAAAGCCAACGCTGCTGCAAGCGCCATCAGGATCACGGCGGCGGCGACATATTTTTTCTGATAACGCTTCCAGCCGCCGACCTCCGGCGGCTTTTTCCCGTATATCAATTCCGTCACGTCAGAGCCGAGGGCCTCGCCAATGGCTGCCAGCGTCTCCAAATCCGGCTGGGTGCGTCCGGTCTCCCAGCTGGAAACGGTCTGCCGCGTAACGGACAGCTTCTCCGCAAGAGTCTCCTGACTCATCCCGGCTTCATTTCTCAGCCGCTTGATGTTTTTCGATACAGACGTCATCTCATCACCTCCGCCTCAGCATAGCAGAGTGGGCGGACATTGTCACGCAACAATGCGTTGCGGGGCGGGATTTCAAGAAAAATCCCGCCCCGCAACGCCGTATATTTATCTGTTTCTCATCAGCGTCTTCATGCGCTGCTCATGGTTGAGGATACTCTTGCGCAGGCGCAGGTTCTGGGGGGTGACCTCCAGCAGCTCGTCGTCCGCCAAAAACTCCAGGCACTGCTCAAGGCTCATCTGCTTGGGCGGGATGAGGCGCAGGGCGTCGTCGCTGCCGGCGGCGCGGGTGTTGGTCAGCTGTTTCTTGCGGCAGACGTTCACCGTGATGTCCTCCAGCTTGGGGCACTGGCCCACCACCATGCCGCCGTAGACGGGCACGCCTGCGCCGATGAACAGCTGGCCGCGCTCCTGGGCGGCGTACAGGCCGTAGGTGACGGAGTCGCCGGCCTCGAAGGCGATGAGGGAGCCGGTGCTGCGGCGCACGATGTCGCCCTTGTAGACGTCGTATTTTTCAAAGACGGAGGCCATGATGCCCTCGCCCTTGGTGTCGGTCATGAACTCATTGCGGTAGCCGAAAAGGCCGCGGGACGGCACCAGAAATTCAACCTTGGTGCGCTTGCCCACGGGGGTCATTTCCAGCAGCTCGCCCTTGCGGGAACCCAGCTTTTCGATGACGGAGCCCACGCAGTCGGCGGGCACGTCCACCACCACGCGCTCGATAGGTTCGCACCTTTTGCCGTCTATGTCCTGATAAAGCACGCGGGGAGGGGACACCTGGAACTCATAGCCCTCACGGCGCATGGTCTCAATAAGAATGGACAGGCTCATCTCGCCGCGTCCGGCCACGTTGAAGCTGTCGGTGGCGCTGGGCACGTCGGTGACGCGCAGGGACACGTCCTTCAGAGTCTCGCGGTAAAGACGGTCGCGTATCTGGCGGGAGGTGACGTATTTGCCCTCGCGTCCCGCGAAGGGGGAGTCGTTGACGGAGAAGGTCATCTCCATGGTGGGGGCGGAGATCTTCACAAAGGGGATTGGCTCCGAAAAGCCTCTGGCGCAGACGGTATCGCCGATGGTCACGTCGCCGATGCCGCTCATGGCGATGATGTTGCCCGCGCCCACCTCGGTCACGGGGTCGCGCTGCAGGCCGTTGAACTCATACAGGGACACGGCCTTGGCCTTACGGGACACGGCGTCGGGGTCATGGTAGTTGCAGACCTCTATCTCCTGGTTCTGCTTTATTGAGCCGCGCTGGATAAGCCCGATGGCGATGCGGCCCACGAATTCGTTGTAGTCGATATTTGAAACCAGCATCTGGAACGGAGCGTCCAGATTCATATCCGGCGCGGGGATGTACTCCAGAATGGTATCAAACAGGGGCTTCAGGTCGGTGCCCTCCACATCGGGAGAGTAGCTGGCCGTGCCCTTGCGGCCGGAGCAGAACAGCATGGGGGAATCCAGCTGCTCGTCGGTGGCGTTCAGATCCATGAGAAGCTCCAGGATCTCGTCCACCACGGCGTGGATGCGCTGGTCGGGGCGGTCGATCTTGTTCACCACCACGATGACCCGGTGGCCCATCTCAAGGGCACGGCTCAGCACGAAGCGGGTCTGGGGCATGGGGCCCTCCGCGGCGTCCACCAGCAGGATAACGCCGTTCACCATCTTCAGCACGCGCTCCACCTCGCCGCCGAAATCGGCATGGCCCGGGGTGTCAACGATGTTGATTTTGGTGTCGCCGTAAGTCACGGCGGTGTTTTTGGCCATGATGGTGATGCCGCGCTCGCGCTCCAGATCGTTGGAGTCCATGACGCAGTCCACGACCTCTTGATTGTCGCGGAACACGCCGGACTGCTTAAGCATCTCATCCACCAGTGTGGTCTTGCCGTGATCGACGTGGGCGATTATGGCGACGTTTCTAATTTTATCCATTGGAATTGCAGCTCCCTTGCTGAATTTTTTTCTTTAGATTACTGTTTTGACACAAATTATTATACTAACACCGAAAAATCAAAATTGCAACATATAATATGAATATATAAGTCAAAAAACGCCTATTTTGCCGTAACTGCCGCACCAAGGGTTACGGACTGAGCATACAGGACATGATAGCGGCGGCGCAGGCGTGCGCCGACAAAGCGGCGTAAAAGCGAAAAACCGGCGGCCGGAATTTTCCGACCGCCGCGTTTATACGCTGTACTGTTTTTCCCGTATGGCCGTAACGGCCTCCCGACAGGCGGAGACAAATTCTTCGGCGGCGCGGGTATGGTAGCGATCCTTCATCCAGGCAATGGCCAGCGTGCCGGTGGTACGCTCGTCCCGGAAGGGGAAAAATTCCACAGGGCTGCCGGAAGCTGCTTTTTCCGGGATGCACCAGCGGAAAAGCTCCGGATACGCCGTGACGCCCATGCCCTTTTCGCACAGGGCCATGGCCGTTTCCACATTTTCGGTCTCAAGAATTATGTTCGGCTCGAAACCTATGTCGCGCATGTATCTGCCCAGCATGTCCCGGACGCGGTTGCCGCGCCGCAGCAGTATGAAGGGGAAGCTGCGGAAAAGATCCAGATCCAGATCCCTGGAGCACTCGCTTTCTATGGCTTCCAGACAGGCTCCGTAATTTGCCTGCAGCATAACATGCGGCACCACCAGAAAAAGCCGCTCCTTTATCAGTGGTTCAACATGTGTGCCCTCAAGTTCAATGGGCGCAAAATCGATCATAATGTCCAGCTCTCCCCGGCGCATGGCCTGCTCCATCTCACTGGAGGTGTCCTCCTGAAGAATAAGGTCCACAGTGGGATGCGCCCGCCGAAATTCCGGCAGTATGGAGGGCAGGATGGCTCTGCCGCAGGTGTGGGATATGCCCACGCGCAGCTCGCCCTGGCGGTCAGAGCGCACGTCGCCCGCCATCTGATATATCTGGCGTTCCAGATTGACCGCCTTTGCCGCGTAGTTCTGCAGCTGCCGCCCGGCATATGTCAGCGACAGAGAGGGCGAGCGATCGAAAAGCCGCACGCCGAGTTCGCTCTCCAGCTTGGCTATATGCCCGGACAGGGCCTGCTGTGAAATGTACAGCCGGGCAGCGGCGTGAGTGATGTTCAGTTCCTCCGCCGTCACCATGAAGTAGCGCAGGGTGGTGAAATTCATGCCTTCTTCAGCTCCGTTCCGGGCAAAATTATACTCCGGGCGCAGACACAAGTAAATACTTGTTGAAAATAAAAGTAAACAAATGTTTTACTTGTGATAATGACGGTGCTATCTTTACGGTATCAGGAAAAAAAGACCAAAAAACACAGGAGGAGCGGTGAAAATATGGGAAAGAAAGTCCTTATGATAGAACCGACCTGGTGCAAGGGCTGCGGCATCTGCGCGGCAGTGTGCCCCAGGGGGGCGCTGGAGCTGGCCGGCGAAAAGGCTCGCCTGAAGGCGGACAACAACTGCGTTCTCTGCGGCATATGCGAGCAGCATTGCCCGGACTACGCGATCTGGCTGAAGGAGGAATAAGCATGGAGACTGTACTTATGCAGGGCAACGAAGCCTGCGTGGAGGGCGCGATAGCGGCCGGAATGAGGTTTTTTGCCGGCTACCCCATAACCCCGTCCACCGAAATCGCGGAGGGCTGCGCCGCAAGACTGCCCCAGGTGGGCGGACACTTCATTCAGATGGAGGACGAGCTGGGCTCCATGGCCGCGGTCATCGGCGCCTCCGCCGCAGGCGTGAAGAGCATGACCGCCACCTCGGGCCCGGGCTTCTCCCTTATGCAGGAAAATATCGGTTACGCCTGCCTGGCCGAGATCCCGTGCGTCATCGTCGACGTGCAGCGCGCCGGCCCTTCCACAGGCCTTGCCACAGCGCCGTCCCAGGGCGATTTCCAGCAGGCACGCTGGGGCACCCACGGCGACCACCCTATGATAGCGATTTCCCCGGCCTCCGTGGCCGAAACATATAATCTGGCCATCCGCTGCTTCAATCTCAGCGAGAAGTACCGCACCCCGGTCATCTTTCTCATGGACGAAATAATCGGCCATATGCGCGAGGGCATTGAGATACCGGAGCCGGATTCCTACGAGATCGTGAACCGCCGCGTGGCGGGCAACGACGGTGCGTACAAGTTCGTCTACCGCGTTCCGGAGGGCCAGTGGGTGCCCGGTCTTAAGCCCTTCGGCGGCGGCGAGCGCTACAACATGACCGGACTTATCCATGATTACTCCGGCTTCCCCACAAACTCCAACGAGGTCGCCCAGCAGGAGGTCACCAGACTGCTGGAAAAGGTCCTGAAAAATCAGGACGACATCGGCCAGGTCCAGGAATACGCCATGGACGATGCCGAATACGCCGTGGTCTGCTTCGGCGGCACCACCCGCGCCGTCATGGAGGCGGTGCGGGCGGCCCGGGAAAAGGGCCTGAAGGTCGGCATGTGGAGACCTGTCACCGTGTGGCCGTTCCCCGATCAGAAGCTGGGCGAGATGCTGCCGAAGGTAAAGGGCCTGCTGATGGTGGAGCACAACTACGGCCAGATGCTCCGCGAGGTACAGCGCGTTTCGGACGGCTCAAAGCCCATAGACTTCATCGGCCGCATCAACGGCACTGTGATCCCGCCCCAGGAGATTTTGGAAAAGATAGAGGAGGCGTACAGAAATGCCAAGTGATCTCATTTACAAATACATGCGCATAGACCACCTGCCCCACATCTGGTGCCCCGGCTGCGGCAACGGAACCCTGACCAGAGACGTGGCCGTGGCCATCGACGAGCTGTGCAGCGATCCGGACGAAAGATTCCGTCTTGACCGTGAAAAGGTGGTCATCGTTTCCGGCATTGGCTGCTCCAGCCGCGCCGCAGGATATCTGGACTTCAACTCCATCCACACCACCCACGGCAGGGCCATAGCCTTTGCCACCGGCATCAAGCTTGCCAATCCCCAGCTCACCGTCATAGTTCTCACCGGCGACGGCGACTGCTCCGCCATCGGCGGCAATCACCTCATCCACGCCGCCCGCAGAAATGTGGACATGACGGTGGTGGTCTTTGACAACGACATATACGGTATGACCGGCGGCCAGTATTCCCCCACCACGCCCCGGGGAGACAAAGCCACCACGGCTCCATACGGCGTCATCGACCGCCCCTTCGATATTGCCGGTCTGGCCGCTGGCGCCGGCGCGTCCCTCACCGCCAGAGGCGATACCTACCACGTGCGCGACACCATCGACCTTATCAAAAAGGGCATCAAGCACAAGGGCTTCTCACTTATAGACTGTTATTCTCTGTGCCCCACGTACTACGGCCGCAAGAACAAAAAGGGCGACGCCGTGACGATGCTCATGCGCCAGAAGGATTGCGGCATGCGGGCCGAGGCTTACAACGCTCTGCCGGAGGAAGAGAAGGCCGGCAAGTACGTTATAGGCACCCTGACGCACACCAACTACCCCGAATTTACCGCCGAGTACCAGAAAATGATAGACAGGGCAACGGGAAAGGAAGGCTGAAGCATGAAGCAGTATGAAATGCGTTTTACGGGCTCCGGCGGACAGGGCGTCATCCTTGCCAGCGTGATTATGGCGGAGGCCGCTGTGATTTCCGGCGAGCACACCATCCAGTCCCAGGCCTACGGCCCGGAGGCCAGAGGCGGCACCAGCAAGGCGGAGACTATTATAAGCCGCAATCAGATCTGGTTTTCCAAAGTGGTGAAGCCCAACTTCCTGCTGGCCCTGACCCAGGGCTCCCTGGACAAATACGCGGGCGAACTGGCCGACGGCGCCGTTGTAATGGCGGACGATACCCTGGAGATCCCCGCCGGCCTTGACAGAAGCCGCGTGATATCCGTTCCCATACTCAGCACCGCCAAGGACAAGGTGGGCAAAGCCATGACGGCCAACATCGTGGCCGTGGGCGCCATCAACGCCGCACTGGGCCTGTTTTCCGACGAAGCCATCCGCGAGGCGGTGGGCCGCCATATCCCCAGAGGCACCGAGGAGCTGAACAACAAGGCGCTGGCCGAGGGGCAGAAGCTCATCCCCGAGACCGACAGAGCGCGTTTTTTCTCCGCGCAGTGAGCGGCGGCGGGGCCCGGCCGCCCGTGCTGCCGGAGGAGGGCTTCCCCCTCCGCACAAGATTTAAGAGATACGGGACAATGCTGTCGGAAAACGGCGCGGAGGACTGACTATGGCAAATTTTCTTGAAGTTATGATGGTTATACTGTTCGGTGTGTCATGGCCGCTGAACATTTTCAAGGCCTGGAAGACCCGCACGGCCAGAGGCATGAGCGTGCTGTTCTATTATTTCATCTGGGCCGGATATCTGTTCGGCATCGCCAGCAAGGCAGTGAAGCTCTGTCAGGGCGTTCCCACGCCGGGCTAAGTGTGGTTTTTCTACATACTCAACACCCTGATGGTCAGCCTGGGCATAGCGATATACTACCGCAACGCGGCGCTGGACAGGGCCGCTGCCGTCAGCGAAGCCGGAAACTGACGGGGAGGCGTGGGTATGGAATACAGCAGACTTCTGAACGAAGCCCTGATGCACGCGCAGAAATTCACCGGTAGGAACCCAGCCTTGAGGCGGTTCACCGACATCATCCACGAGATCGGCGTCCCTGCGCACATAAAGGGCTACCAGTATCTCCGGGAGGCCATAATACTCACCATCGGCGATATGGACATGATCAACGCCGTCACCAAGGTGCTGTATCCCGAGGTGGCCAAAAAATTCAACACCACTCCCTCCAGAGTTGAGCGCGCCATCCGCCACGCCATTGAGGTGGCCTGGGACAGGGGCGACATAGAGACCCTCCAGAATTTTTTCGGCTATACGGTTTCCAACATAAAAGGCAAGCCCACGAATTCAGAGTTCATCGCCATGATCGCCGACTGTCTGAGTCTGAGAAGAAAGCAGCAGGCATAAAAGGAAAACGACACCCCGACTTCAACTGAAGCCGGGGTGCTGCTTATTTTTTGCGTTTGTTTTTCTCTTCCTCGCCGCGGAAGAAATCGTCGAAATAATCCCGCTGTGACTGATCTCGGACCGAGCCGGCAGGCTTTACTTCCCTGGGACCGCGGGGGGCGTTCTGATCGTAAAGCTCCATGTTGGGGCGCCCCTGGGACGCGAATATCTTTTTCTGAGCCTCCCGCTCGCGGCGCTTCGCCCGCTCCTGTTCGGCCCGGCGCTTTTCTTTCAGGTGGCGCTGGCGCAGCACGCTGTATCTGATAAGCAGAAAGACGTATGCCAGCACGGCGATGATTATAAGCCAGAAGATTATCTTCACCGCGGGCTTGCTGAAAGTGCTGTGGAGCTTCGCTTTCATAAACGAGCCCTGGGACATGTCCACGGAGGTGGATGCCAGCAGTTTCGTCTTACCGTAGGACACGCCGTTCAGACTGACCTCGATCTCGCCCAGTGCCTGTCCGGCGTCGATGGGGGCGGCGGGTTCCTCCTCGTAGAGCTTTACGGTTTTTTCAAACTCCTCGGCCTTTACGGTTTTGGGCACCAGCGCGGCGATGTCATTCTCGGGATGAACGTTCACCGTGTTTTCGCCCTCTTTGGCATATTTCACGGTGACCTCGCTCACCAGAGCGTCCTTCTTGTAGATGGTGAGCAGCTGATAGTTGTCGAATACCCAGTTGTAGAGCGCAATGGTGTCGGCAAAGCTGCCGAACTGGGTGGAGCCGTCGGCGCGGGTGGCGTCTGTGGAGCCCATGTCCACGCACAGGAGATGCACTCCGCTTTTCAGCGCGGTGGAGATGAGGCAGTAGCCGGCGGCAGCGGTGTGGCCGGTCTTCACGCCGGCGGCATAGTCGTATACATAGCCGCCGCCGTACAGCCCCTTGCCGGTGATAAGGGCGTTGGAGTTATACAGCGTGCGGGCGTCAGCCTTGTTGGTGGCGGGGACGGTATAGCTCTGGGTGTTGCAGATGGTCATGAACAGGTCGTGGGTTATGGCCGCCTTTGTTATAAGGTAAAGGTCGTTTGCGGTGGTGTAGTGCTGGTCGTCCGGCAGGCCGTTGGGATTTGCGAAGTGAGTGCCCTTGCAGCCCAGCTTTTCCGCCTCGGCGTTCATCTGATCCACAAAGGCGCTGATGGAGCCGGAGAGATATTCCGCTATGATGTTGCAGGCCTCGTTTGCGGAGGCCACCAGCGCGCAGTACATGAGATCCTTCAGCGTCAGGGTCTCGCCCGGCGCAATGTTGCAGGTGGAGCTGTCGTCGTCCATGTTTGTCAGGCAGTCGGCGTAGGCGTCCACCTTGTCGGTGAGCTTCACCTTGCCGGCTTCAACGGCCTCCACGGCCAGCAGCACGGTCATGATTTTGGTGAGGCTTGCTGGGGAGGCCTTTTCATCGGCGGCCCGGGAATAGATTATTCTGCCGGTATCCAGGTCGGCCAGCACCACCCGCTTGGCGCTGATCGTCGGCACTGTCAGACCGTCGGCGTTGGTTTCCGCCGGGGCCTTTGACACCTCCGGCGAGGGGGAGACGGAGGTCTGGGGCTCGGCCAGCGCGGCGGGGGACAGGCACGAGAGCAGCACGGCAAATATCAATATTATCACAGGAGCGATTTTTTTCATTATGTACTCCAAATTTTGAAAAAGGTATGATATAGTAAAACATACAGGCTTTCCTGTTACCCCATTATAAAATCCGGGGTATTGAAAAGCAACATAAACTTCCAGCCGGGGCGGGATAATGTGAAGCTGAATACAGCCGAAAAAGCGGCGGCGGTCATCACCGCGCTGTTCATACTGGGACTTTTCGCGGTATGGCTGAGCTCCGCCCGGGGCGGGGGAGTGACCGTCAGCGCACGTACGCCGGCGTCGGAATCCGCGGAGCTGCGGGGGCGGACGCGTCGGAGTCCGACGAGCTGAAGCCTGGCGAGAGAGTGAATATCAACACCGCCTCCCGGGCGGAGCTGGAGAAGCTGCCGGGCATAGGGGAAAAGCTGGCGGGGAGCATCATAGAATACCGCACGGCAAACGGCCCGTTCAAAACGGCGGACGGACTTATGAACGTACCGGGTATAGGACAGGCAAAGTTCGACGCTGTGAAAGGCAGCATCAAGACATGAAAATACTTGTTGTAGACGATGAGAGGACCCTGGTAAAGGGCATAAAATTCAATCTGGAAAACGAAGGCTATCAGGTGGACTGCGGCTATGACGGCGAGGAGGCCGTGTCACTGGCGAAAACCGGGGGATACGACCTTATGATACTGGACCTGATGATGCCGAAAAAGGACGGACTGCAGGCCTGTCAGGAGATACGCATGTTCTCCACCGTGCCCATAATAATCCTCACGGCCCGCTCCGAGGACGCGGACAAGCTGATGGGCTTTGAATCAGGCGCGGACGATTATATCACCAAGCCCTTCAACATTATGGAGCTCAAGGCCCGCATACGGGCCCTGCTGCGCCGGGCCTCCATCGCCTCGCCCCAGGAGGGGGGAGACGGCGGAAGGCTTGTCCGTGGGCACATTGCTGTGGACACCGAAAAGCGCCGGGCGGAAAACGACGGCGCGCCGGTGGAGCTCACCATGAAGGAATTCGATCTTATCGAGTTTTTAATGAAAAATCCCGGCAAGGTTTATTCCCGGGAGCAGCTTTTAAATCTTGTGTGGGGCTACGATTATCAGGGCGACATCCGCACCGTGGACGTGCACATCCGCCGCCTGCGGGAAAAGCTGGAGAGAGACCCTGCAAATCCCGAATACATCATAACCAAGTGGGGCGTGGGATACTACTTCGCCGATTAGAGGCCTGAATGGAGAAAGCCGAGAAAAAAAGAAATATTGTCCGGGGCGTGCAGTTCAAGTTCGTGGGCCTGATGGCGGCGCTGATCGTCATACTGTTCGGCCTTTTGAACACTTACCCGCTCATCACCTCCCGCGATCTGGTGTTCTCCGAAAAACAGAGCGCCATGACCAGTCAGGCGGCGGTGATGTCGTCGTCCCTTTCCACGCTGGAGAGCCTTTCCAAGGAGAGCATATCAGAGGTCATGAACCTGCTGGACCTCAACGCCTACGACCGCATCGTGGTGACGGACGCCGCCGGCACGGCGGTCTACGACACGGCCTCCGAAAATAACCTTGTGGGCAAGGCGGCGGATCTTGACGCCGTGACCACCGCCCTGGAGGGCAAAACGGTGTTCAATTCCCGGTTTGCTGACGGCGCCTTTTCCAGCTGCGCGGCCATGCCCATCAAGACCGGCAAGGGCACGGCGGGGGCAGTGTATATATACGAATACGACACCGAGCAGGCCCAGCTTATCATCAGCATACAAAACCGCATACGCAATATTTCCCTTGCCGTCTGCGCCGTGGCGCTTCTGATAGACGCCTTCATGACCCAGCTGCTCACAAAGCGCATACGCGCCCTGGTGGGCTCCATACGCATAGTGGCCGACGGGGATTACAGCCACCGCTTCGCCGTCACCGGCGACGACGAGGTGACGGAGCTGGGGGAGGAGTTCAACGCCCTGACCGAGCGGCTGGAGACCACGGAAAAGCAGCGCCGGCAGTTTGTGTCCGACGCCTCTCACGAGCTGAAGACCCCGCTGGCATCCATTAGACTTTTGACGGACAGCATCGTGCAGAACGCCAATATGGACGAGGGCACCATGCGGGAATTCGTCTCCGACATCGGCTCCGAGGCCGACCGGCTGCAGCGCACCACGGAAAAGCTGCTGGATCTGTCTAGGCTTGACGACGGTGTTATGGTGGAAGAGGAACCCGTGGACATGAAGCAGGTGACCATGGACGCCATGTGGCTGCTGAGGCCCATAGCCGCGGAGAAGGACGTGCACGTACATTCCGAGCTTGCGGACGGCTGCGTGGTCATGGCCACGGTGGACGACATATACCATATTGTTTTCAACCTAGCGGAAAACGCCATAAAATACAACGTCCCCGGCGGCAGCGTGACGCTCACGCTGCGGGGAGGGGACGACACGGTGGAATTCATTACGGAGGACACCGGCATCGGCATCCCGGAGGAGGAGAGACTGAATGTTTTTTCCCGCTTCTACCGGGTGGACAAGGCCCGCTCCAGGGCCTCCGGGGGCAGCGGCCTCGGACTGAGCATAGTACACGACGCCGTGGTAAAGCACGGCGGAACAATAACTGTGGGCGCAAATAAACCCTGCGGGACCAGGTTCACAGTGACCTTCCCCAGGCCAACATCGGAGGAGACAGGAATATGAACAACATCAGAAGAATTCAGGCAAAGCTCAAGGAAAAGGAACTGGACGCCATACTGGTCACGGATGAGAAAAACCAGCGGTACGCCGCGGGTTTTCCGTTCACGGACGGACTGGTGCTGGTGACCCGGACCGAGGCTTTCCTGCTGACGGATTCCCGCTATATCGAGGCTGCGGGCAAGACTGTGCCGGATTTCGTGCAGACCATGCTTTTCGGCCGGGAGAAAAAGCTTATCCCCATGCTCATCGAGCTTTTGAAAGAGAAGAGTATTGAAAAACTGGGCGCCGAGGAACAGAAGCTGAGCTACGCCATGTACAGGCGCTATGAAACGCTGCTGGGCATGGAGCTCATCCCCGCCCAGTGCGTGTTCGACGAGCTGCGCCCGTCCAAGACCGACGAGGAGACCGCCGCCATGATAGAGGCCCAGCGCATAGCCGAACGGGCGCTGGACGACGTGCTGGGAATAATAAAGCCGGGTATGGCGGAGCGGGAGATCGCCGCCGAGATCAATTACCGAATGATGAAGTACGGCGCGGAGGGCAACTCCTTCGACACCATATGCGTCTGCGGCAAAAAGACCAGCATGCCCCACGGCGTGCCCGGAGACGAGAAGGTGCAGGCCGGCGACTTCATTACCATGGACTTCGGCTGCCTGAAGCACGGCTACTGCTCCGACATGACCCGCACCGTTGCGGTGGGTTTTGCCACGGAAGAGATGAAAAAAGTATACGGAATCGTGCTGGAGGCACAGCTTGCAGGTATTGCCGCCGCCCGGGCGGGCGTCACCGGCGGATCCATCGACGCCGCAGCCAGAAAGGTGATCGACGACGCCGGATACGGCGAATATTTCGGCCATTCCTTCGGCCACAGCCTGGGTCTGGACATACACGAACTGCCCGGCGCGGTGCCCGGCTCAGAGGTCATAATGCCGGCGGGCGCTGTGGTGTCCGCAGAGCCCGGCATATACATCCCCGGTTCCTTCGGAGTGCGCATTGAGGACGTGATGATACTGCGGGACGGCGGATGCGAGGACATTACAAAGGCGCCGAAGCAGCTTATTATCCTGTGAAACGGAGAGTAACGCCATGAAAAACACCCCCCCGAAAAAAGGCAAGAGAAACGCGAGCATAGACATCAATTCCTTCCTTGCGCTGGGCATTGTCCTGGTGGCGGCAGCGGCCATACTGAGCGCCGTGGTGTCCGGATTTCCCAAGGCGGTGGGCAACATCATGTACCTTATGGGCGCGCTGGCGCTGATCCTTTACATGTGGGAGATACAGTACCGCCGCAGAACCGGAGATTATCATGACGAGGGTACAGAAAAAAGCTCAAAAAAAGGAAAGAAAACAAAATAGTGTTGCAAAATCAGCATATATATTGTAAAATATCTATCTAGCATTTTATTTGTCATTTTTACACTTAATATATAGGAGGAACCTATTTATGCTCACAGCAGGCGATTTCAGAAACGGCGTTACATTTGAGATGGACGGTCAGGTCATGCAGGTCATAGAGTTCCAGCATGTCAAACCCGGCAAGGGCGCGGCCTTTGTCCGCACCAAGATGAAGAACGTCATTACCGGCGCCGTCACCGAAACTTCTTTCAACCCCACCGCAAAATTTGAGAACGCCACCGTGGACCGCAGGACCATGGAATACAGCTATGTCGACGGCGATCTGTATTATTTCATGAACCCTGAGACCTACGAGCTGGAGCCCGTGGACAAGTCCGTACTGTCCGACTCGTTCAAGTTCGTCAAGGAAAACATGGAGTGCACCATATACTCCTACAAGGGCAAGGTCTACAACGTGGAACCCCCCATGTTCGTGGAGCTTGAGGTTACCGATACCGATCCCGGCTTCGCCGGCAACACCGCCACCAACGCCACCAAGCCTGCAACGCTTGAGACCGGCGCGGAGATCAAGGTGCCGCTGTTCATCGATCCCGGCGAGAAGATAAAGATAGACACCCGCACCGGCGAGTATCTGTCCCGCGCATAACACCCGAGAGCACAGTATGGGGGAGGGGAATTTCCCCTTCCCCTTTTTGGTCATTATGGATAAGGAGGCTGCCATGACAACACCGGAAAAAGTCGCGTATCTGAAGGGCCTTTGCGACGGCCTGGGCGTGGACAAGGAATCCAAGGACGGCAAGATACTGAACGTGGTGCTGGAGATACTGCAGGATCTGGCGGCCGACGTGGAGGATCTGCAGGCCAGCGCCTCAGCCGCGGACGAAGCCATCGGCGACATCACAGACGATCTGGGATATCTTGAGGATATGCTGGACGGTATGGACGACGAGGACGACGACGATTTCGACGACTCCCAGGAGTGCGACTACAACTGCGAGGAGTGCGGCATTTGCGACGAGGACTCGGACGGCGAGGACGAGGACGAGGAAAGCGGCGACGCTGATGAGGACGAAGACGAAGACAGCGAGGAGCTCATCGACGAGGAGGGACCCATGTATGAGGTGACCTGCCCCAACTGCGGCGACGTTGTCACCGTTGACGAGAGCATCCTTTCCCTTGGCAGCATAGAGTGCCCCGGCTGCGGCAAGATACTTGAGTTCGATCTGGGCGCCAGGGACGAATAAGCAGGCCGACGTTTTATTCCGGCGGGGCAAAACGGTCCCGCCGGAATTTTTTATTCAATACTCTTTTTTGACAGGGGCGCTATTTCATGGGAAAGAGCTTTTCATACGCGTTCAGGCGGACGGTCCCGATCATGGTGGGCTTTTTCCCGCTGGGAGTGGCCTACGGCATACTCATGTCCGCCGCGGGCTACAATTTTCTGTGGTCGGGGCTGGTAAGCCTTACCGTGCTGGCCGGCTCGCTGCAGTTCCTGATGCTGACGTTTTTCGCCGGCGGACTGAGTGCGGCGGCAATTGTGATCATGGCGCTGCTTTTGAACAGCCGTCACATCTTTTTCGGCATCTCCTACATAGACGAGTTCAAAAGCTACGGGCTGTGGAAATACTTTATGATCTACTCCCTGTCAGATGAGAGTTATTCGCTGCTGTGTTCCTACAAGCCGCTTGAGGGTGTTGACAGAAAGACCGTTAATATCATGTCCTCCGGTTTTGTATGCTTTTACTGGGTCGTTTTTTCCATGCTGGGCGGCCTGGTGGGAAAGCTGATAACCTTCGACACCACCGGCATAGATTTTGCGCTGACGGCGCTTTTCACCGTAATACTGCTGGACCAGATGAAGGAAGCCGACAACAAGCTCCCGGCGCTGGTTTCCGTCGTTTCCGCGGCAGGCTGCCTGCTGATTCTGGGGCCGAAGAATTTTCTGCTGCCGTCGCTGATGGTTACGGTTGCCGTGCTCCTGCTGCTGCGGCCGAGACTGGAAAAGCCGCCTTCCGGCGAAAAGGAGGGCGAATGATATGATGACCATATCAGTGGCTCGCTCCCTTGCCATTATCGCCATATGCGCGGCCTGTACACAGCTGGAGCGGGCGCTGCCGTTTCTCATATTCGGACGACGGAGCGTACCGAAAGTGGTGAGCTATCTTGGCAGAATACTGCCCATGGCCGTGATGGCCGCGCTGGTGGTGTACTGCCTGCGCGATACCAGCTTCACTGCCGCCGCCGGATTCATGCCCCAGCTTGCTGCTGTGGCCGTGACTGCGGGACTCCACCTTTGGAAGCGCAGCACGCTTTTGAGCATCGTGGGCGGCACCGCATGCTACATGCTGCTGGTGCAGCTGGTGTTTGCATGAGCGCGGGAAACATATGCCCGCGCCGAGAGATAAATTGAAATATGCAGGGCGTAATTTTCCGCCCTGCATATTTTATCCTTATAGTCAGCTCTCAGTCCAGCTTCATGTCGCCGTCTTTTATCCAGCCCAGCTTTCTGCACGGCACGCTGAAGGCCCAACCCAGAACGGCGGGCAGCACCACGCATATAAGTGCAAGACCTATCCAGTCCATGGCAGACGGTACGATGGCAGCCGCGCCGTTGGACACGGCGGCGGCGCTGGGGTTGACCCAGCCCGTCCACACGCCTATTGGTCCCACAAGACCGCAGGTACCCATGCCGGAGGACACTGGCTCGCCGTTCATCTGAAGCTTGAACACGCAGGTCGCTATAGGACCGGTGACGGCGGAGGTGAGGATCGCCGGGAGCCATATTTTTGGGTTGCGGACGATATTGCCCATCTGCAGCATTGACGTGCCCAGACCCTGGGACACCAGTCCGCCCCAGCCGTTCTCCTTAAAGGACGCAACAGCAAAGCCCACCATGTTGGCGCAGCATCCGGCCACTGCCGCGCCGCCGGCAAGGCCGGTGAGGGAAAAGGCCGCGCATATGGCCGCGGAGGATATGGGCAGCGTGAGCACGATGCCCACAACAACGCTGACAAGGATGCCCATGAGGAAGGGCTGCAGCTCGGTCGCCCACATGATGAGATAGCCTATGGCTATGGCCGCCTTGCCGATGGGGGCGGCGATGAGATACGCAAGACCCACACCCACAAGTATTGTAACGATGGGCGTGACGAGAATATCTATTTTGGTCTCCTTTGATACCGCCTTGCCGAATTCGGAGGCGATGACCGCCACAAAGTAGACGCTGAGCGGGCCGCCCGCGCCGCCCAGGGCATTTGTGGCAAAGCCCACCGGGATGAGCGAGAACAGCACCATGGCCGGCGCGTGCAGCGCGTAGCCTATGGCCACGGCCATGCCCGGGCCAACCATCGCGGAGGCGAGACCGCCCATGGTATATTTCACCGCCGCGTCTCCCTTGCCCACCGTGACGATGACGGTGCTCAGAAAGCCGATGTGGCACTGGGTGCCCAGCGTGTTGAGAATGGTACCCACCAGCAGAGTGCAGAACAGACCCTGGGCCATTGCGCCCAGCGCGTCGATGCCGTAGCGCTTGAGAGATATCTCGATATCCTTGCGTTTGAGGAAAGCCTTGAATTTACTCATTTCATCACGTCCATATAAAAATAGGGTATACAGATGTCTTGACACCTGTATACCCTACTATAAATATGCGGACATTGTTTGTCAACCACTGTTTAATCTTTGTCAGACTGGTACATAAGCCCTGCGGCGGTAAGTTCATCGCAGGTGCGGTCGAATACGGCGCGGTCGGGGCAGGAAAGCGTGTGCAGATGGACGCCTCCCGTAAGGGCGGAGAGCGGCTGGGCCGCTTCTCCAGTGAGCTTTTCCATGAACTGCCCCACGTCGTAGCGTGAGGAGAGATGCAGCTCGCCGGTTATCTGGCCGTACACGGGGTGCTCCACGATGACGTTCAGGACGGTGCAGCCGTTATCCACCATGATGTTCAGCTCTTTTTCCATGCCGTCCATCCCGTGGACGCAGGCCACCGTACCTATATATCCGCCCTTTCCGGGGCCCAGAACATAGCCCCTGGGCGTTGCGGTGATAAGCTCTCCGGAGGCGCGCAGCAGGGCCACGTCGCCGACTATTATCTGACGGCTTACGGAGTATTTCGACGCCAGGGACGCGGCACTTATGGGCGCGCCGGAAGCGCGCAGCGACGAAAGTACGGCTGCGCGGCGCTTTTCGGCGTCCATCAGCGGCTGCTCCTTCCTGAGGCGTTGTTGAGCATGTCGTCCTTGAGCTCCATCAGCGATTCGGAGAGATCCACATAGTAGTTGTGGGGGTTGTCGAAGCGCAGAACTTCGGGCCAGAGAGTCCCGATCTGTTTGGCACAGTACTCCTTAATATCGGACAGGGAGGGCAGGTCGTATACAAGCTCGCCGTTTTTGAATACGGGCACCTGCAGCTCGCGGGCGGTGTAGCTGTCCATAAACTTGCTCTTCCAGCGGGCTTCGGGGTCGCAGATCACAATGGGCTGCGAATCGTCCACCACCTCGTCGGCAAGGCAGATGTAATCGGCCTCGGCCATGCCGGACTCCTTGTCGTAAAAGCGGTAGACCCGCTTAAAGCCGGGGTTTGTTATCTTGCCCACGTTTTCGCTTATCTTTATCTTCGGGATCACCTTGCCGTCTGCATCCTCCACGGCGGCCAGCTTGTAAACGCCGCCGAACACAGGTTCGGATCTGGCGGTAATCAGCCGCTCGCCCACGCCGAAGGAATCTATCTGAGCGCCCTGGATGAAGAGATCGGTTATAAGCCGCTCGTCCAGCGCGTTGGAGACTGTGATCTTGCACTCGGTCCAGCCGGCGTCGTCCAGCATCTGGCGGGCCTTGCGGGTGAGATATGCCATGTCGCCTGAGTCGAAGCGGATGCCGCACTTTTTGATGCCCAGGGGCTTGAGGATGTCGTTGAAGGCCTTTATGGCATTGGGCACACCGGATTTCAGAGAGTTGTAGGTGTCCACCAGCAGCACCGCGTTGGTGGGATATGTTTTGCAGTAGGCTGCGAAGGCGTCATACTCGGAGTCGAACATCTGCACCCAGGCATGGGCCATGGTGCCGGCCGCCGGAACCCCGTAAACCTCGTCGGACACGGCGCAGGCCGTGCCGGCGCAGCCGCCGATGAAGGCCGCTCTGGCGCCGGTGACGGCGCCGTCCACGCCCTGGGCGCGGCGGGAGCCGAACTCCAGCACTGCCCGGCCGCGGGCGGCGCGGACGATGCGGTTGGATTTGGTGGCTATAAGACTCTGATGGTTCAGAGCCAGCAGCACATAGGTCTCCAGCAGCTGGGCCTGTATGGCCGGGGCCCTTACGGTGAGTATGGGCTCCCGGGGGAATATGGGCGTGCCCTCAGGGATGGCCCAGACGTCGCCCGTGAATTTGAAGTTTTTAAGGTAATCCAGATACTTTTCCGAAAACAGGTTTTTGGAGCGCAGGTATTCTATGTCCCTGTCGTCGAAGTGCAGATCCTTGATGTACTCCGCCACCTGTTCCAGACCTGCAGCAATGGCGAAGCCGCCGTTATCCGGCACGGTGCGGAAGAAGACGTCGAAATAGGTGATCCTCTCGCCCAGGCCGCTCTCCAGATAGCCGTTGCCCATGGTGAGCTCATAAAAGTCGCAGAGCATGGAAAGATTAATATTGCTGGTCTTGCCCATGAAATCGCCTCCGTAAAATTTAAGGGAACCTTTTTGGAGATGTTGCTTCAATTATACAGTCTGTCATCTGGCAAAGCAACGATTTTGGCCAACAAAGATTGTCAAAATGAAGATTATGGAAATTTCGGGAAAAAGCGCAAACTTTTTTGCATTGTTTGAGCAGCGCGGTTGACTTTGTTTTTTGGGTGTTATATGCTTTATAAGTAAAATTATTGCCAAGGGGGAGATTGTTATGGCTCTTTCACAGCAGCGGGAGCGGGAGCTCACTGAGCTTTGCCGCCGCTTTCGCATAGATGTGCTGACGGCGATCCACACCGCTCAGTCCGGACACCCGGGCGGAAGCCTTTCGGTGTGCGAGATACTGACTCTTCTTTATCAGCAGCGCATGAATATCGACGCCGCCCGCCCGGAGGATCCGGACAGGGACAGACTGGTCCTTTCAAAGGGCCACGCCGCGCCCATGCTGTACCGCAACCTTATAGAAAAGGGCTTCCTGCCCAAGGACTCCATGAATACTCTCAGGCAGACGGACAGCCTGCTGCAGGGCCACCCCACCAATCATACCCCCGGCGTGGAGATGCCCGCAGGCCCCCTGGGTCTGGGACTTGCCGCGGCACAGGGCATGGCCATGGGGCTGAAGCTCAACGGCTCTCCGGCCAGGGTCTACGCCATCCTGGGCGACGGCGAGCAGGACGAGGGCTCCGTGTGGGAGGCCGCTGACTCCGCGCCCAAGTATAAGCTGGACAATCTGTGCGCCGTGACGGATTACAATAAGGTGCAGTTGGACGGCACCACGGACGAGATAATGCCCCTGAGGGATATCGAGGCAAAGTGGCGCGCCTTCGGATGGAATGTCATCCGCTGCGACGGCCACGATCTCAAGGCCCTGGACGCCGCTTTCGATCAAGCGGAGAGTGTAAAGGGCGTGCCCACCATGATCATCGCCGACACGGTGAAGGGCAAGGGCGTGTCCTTTATGGAGGGCAAGGCCGCCTGGCACGGCAAGGCCATCGACGACGACAGCTTCGCCATAGCCATGAAGGAATTGGGAGGTGAGGCGTAATGGCAAAAGCGATAAGAGAGGTCTACGGCACCGTGCTTGCGGAGCTGGGCGAGACGAATAAAGATATCGTGGTGCTTGACGCCGATCTGTCAGGCTCCACCAAAACGAAGATATTCGGCCAGGCCCACCCCGAGCGCTTTTTCAACATGGGCATCGCGGAGTCCGACATGGTCTCCACCGCGGCGGGACTTGCCGCCGTGGGCAAAATTCCGTTTGTAAACACCTTTACGGTGTTTCTCACCACCCTGGGCCTTATCGCCGCCCGGGGACAGGTCTGCTACGGCAACCTTAACGTAAAGTTCGGCGGCGCATACTGCGGCATGTCCGACGCCCTTGACGGCGCCAGCCACCACGCGCTGGAGGACATCTCCGCCATGCGCGCGCTGCCCAACATGCGCGTTATCGTCCCATCCGACGCCGAGAGCACCCGCTGGGCCACAAAGTGGGCCGCAGAAAACTACGGGCCCGTATATCTGCGCCTTTCCAGGGACGTGTACCCCGACCTCTACGCCGAGGGAACAAAATTCGAACTGGGCCGGGGCGCGGTGGTGCGCGACGGCACCGACGTGACGGTCATTGCCTGCGGACTCATGGTGCACAAGGCCATGGAGGCCGCGGAGAGCATGGCTCAGAAGGGCGTGTCCGTAAGAGTCGTGGACATGTATTCCATCAAGCCCCTCGACCGGGAGCTTATATTGAAGTGCGCCGATGAGACCGGCGCCATAGTCACCGCCGAGGAGCACAATATATACGGCGGACTGGGCAGCGCGGTCAGCGAGGTGCTGGCATATGCCGGCGCCGGCGCCCCCACGGAATTTGTCGGAATACACGACACCTTTACAGGCTCCGGCAAGTATGCCCAGCTCCTGGCAAAATACGGGGTGGACGCCGCGGGCGTCCAGGCCGGAATAGAAAAAGTTCTGGCGAGAAAAAAATAACGGCTGGTAAATGATATGAGCGATGAATTTTTTGCCCCTGGCCGCACGGAGCTTGCGGGCAACCATACCGACCATCAGAAGGGCCGGGTGCTGGCGGCTGCGGTGGATCTGGGCATTGCGGCCCAGTGCGCTCCCAACAGCGAAAACATTATACGCATAAGTTCCAAGGGCTTTAGGGATATAGAGATCAACCTTATGAACCTGGACGTGCGCCCTGAGGATTTCGGCAGCTCCCGCGCCCTGGTGCGGGGCATGGCCGCCGCCTTTTACGACCTGTGCGTAAATATCGGCGGCTTCGACGCCCGCGTCACAAGCACGCTGCATTCGGGCTCGGGCCTTTCTTCCTCTGCGGCCTTTGCCGTGCTGATAGGCAAGATATTCAACGCCTATTATAACGGCGGAAAGCTGGAGCCGGTAGTGATCGCAAGGGCGGCCCAGCAGGCGGAAAACCTGCACTTCGGCAAGCCCTGCGGCCTTATGGATCAGCTGGCCTGCTCCCTGGGCGGCTGCGTGTACGTGGACTTTTCCACCGGCGAGATACAGCCTGTCAAGGCGGACTTTGCCGCAATGGGGCTGACCCTGTGCCTCACGGACACCGGCGGCAGCCATGCCGGACTGGACACATCCTACGCCCGCATCCCGGCGGATATGCGATATATCGCGGGCCTGTTCGACAAGGAGTATCTGAGCGAGGTGGATCCGGAGGAGTTCAGGGCGCGCGAATGGGACGTGTCCGACAGACCGGTGCGCCGGGCCAAGCATTTCTTCGACGAAAACGAGCGGGTGCCGAAAATGCGGGACGCGCTTTTGGCGCGGGACGGCGAGACTTATATGCGCCTTATGAACGAGTCCGGCCGTTCGTCCGAAATGTATCTCAACAACATCGTCACCAGCGCCACCGGCGATACAAAGCTCCAGGAGGGCCTGAACGAGAGCGAAAAACTCCTTTCCGGAAAGGGCGCGTGGCGCGTCCACGGCGGCGGATTTGCCGGCTGTGTGCAGGCGCTGATGCCTTCGGATTACTTCCAGACATATAAAAACGCCATGGAAGAAAAATTCGGCTCAGGCAAGTGCCGCAGGATAAAGATCGGCTGACAAAAGATTTGCACTGAAGGCGGAGCCCCACGGCTCCGCCTTTTATTGCATTTGCCTGTTGAACTAATGCCGGACACAAGAGTATAATGCCATACATATCACATCTTTGGGAGAATTGATGGAGCTTACGAAAAACAAATACGACCTTACCGAGGGCGTAATATGGAAAAAGCTGCTGAACTTTTTCTTCCCCATAGCAGGAGGAATGCTGTTCCAGCAGCTGTATAACGCCGTGGACGCCGTGGTGGTGGGCAACTTCGTGGGCGCCGATGCGCTGGCGGCCGTGGGCGGCAGCCCTGCGGTAATACTTAACCTGGTAATAGGATTTTTTATGGGCCTGGCCTCCGGCGCCACCGTGGTCATATCCCAGTATTTCGGTGCGGGGGACCGGGAGGGCATCACCAAGGCCGTGCACACCGCCGTGGCCTTCTGTCTGACGCTGGGCGCGGTGCTGACCGTTGTGGGTATTTTTATAACGCCCTGGTCCCTGCGGCTGCTGCACACCCCCGAGGATATCATGGGATACTCGACCCAGTATCTGCGCATATTCTACGTCGGCACCATACCGCTGATGTTCTTCGACATGGGCTCCGGCATACTGCGGGCCGTGGGCGACTCCAAACGGCCGCTGTACTACCTTATTGTCTGCTGCCTTCTTAATATAGGTCTCGACCTGCTGTTCGTCATCGGTTTCAAAATGGAGGTGGCGGGCGCGGCCTGGGCCACGGTCATCTCCGTGGCCATCAGCGGCATCCTGGTCATGGCGCAGATGTGCCGCGCCAGGGAGTCGTACCGTCTTGTGCCGTCGCAGATACGCTTTCACGCCGCGGAGCTGAGGCACATGCTGCACATCGGCGTGCCCGCCGGAATACAGGGCGCGATGTACGCCGTTACCAACCTGCTCATCCAGATGTCCGTGAACGATCTGGGCACCTCCACCGTGGCGGCCTGGACGCTTACCAGCAAGCTGGACGGCGTCTACTGGGCCATAAGCAACTCCTTCGGCGTGGCAATAACTGCCTTTGTGGGCCAGAATTTCGGGGCAAAAAAATACGACCGCATGAATAAAAGCGTCAAGGTATGTTTGGGCATGGCCATGGGCACGGCGGCGGTGCTGAGCATACTTCTGCTGTGGCTGGGAAAATTTGCCTTCAGACTTTTCGTGGACGATCAGATTGTCATAAATTCCGCCGTGGAGATCATGACGTTTTTCGTGCCGTACTATTTTATCTGGTCGTTTATAGAGGTTATATCCAACTCCCTGCGGGGAGCGGGCGACGCGCTGTGGCCGATGGTGATCACCATTGTCGGCATCTGCGGACTGCGTATCGCGTGGATCATATTTGTGGTGCCGGTGTGGGACAACATAAAGGGTATAAGCATGTGCTACCCGGTCACCTGGGCTATAACCGCGGCGGTGTTCGTGGTATATTATCTGGCGGGAAAATGGATGCCCCGCTGTATAACCCGGGCGGAAGAAGGAAAATGATACGAAAAAAAGGAACCGGAAAATCCGGTTCCTTTTTGATTCTTCGACATCAGTCGGCGTCCATGTCCTCCAGGGCCTCCATGCCCTTCTTGGCGGTGGGGCGGGAGTCGCCGTGCTTTACAAAGAGCATGGTGACGAAGGCAAGAGCCACGAAAATGGCCGCGTATGGGAACAGCACGGTCATGCCCAGCCTGTCCATGAGGAAGCCGGAGAATATAGGCGTCACCACCTGGGCCGCCATGGAGGCGGTGTAATAGAACCCGGTGTATTTGCCCACGTCGCTGCCGGAGCACATCTCCACCACCATGGGGAAGGAGTTGACATTTATAGTGGCCCAGGCAATTCCGGCAAGAGCGAACATGCAGTTCATAAGTACCGTGGGGCTGTCGGACGACATGAAGGCCGCGATGCCGAAGGCCGCCGTAAGCATTACCACGCCGGCCAGGATGGTCTTCTTCCGGCCCACCTTTGAGGCGATGATGCCCACCGGCAGATAGGACACGATGGCCGCCGCCTGGGCGATGATCAGGGTGAAATTATAGTCCTTGTGGAGAATGTTGCTGGCATATACGGAGTATTTGGAGGTCACGGCGTTGTAGCCCATGAACCACAGCACTATTGAGGCCAGAATAAAGCCCAGGGACATTTTTTCCGCTTTGGACAGTCCGCGCTTCTCGCCGCCCTCGGCGGTCTTTTCCTCCTCGTCTATGCCGTATTTTTTGCTCTCTTCATGCATCTCGCTGACGAACTGAGGCTCACGAACCGTGAGCATGAAAGCCAGCAGCGCGATGAGCATTATACCTGCGATCACAGCAAAATACACCGTATAGCTCATCAGCGAGTTGCGCACGGCGCTGGTGGCGAACACCATTCCCAGAGCCAGCACCAGTATGCCGCCGGCTGAGCCCATGAGGTTGATGATCGCGTTGGCCTTGGAGCGCAGGGGCTTCATTGTCACGTCCGGCATCAGCGCCACGGCAGGCGAGCGGAAGGTCGCCATGGACACGAGGACGATTAAAAGCAGCACAATGAAGAATACAAGCGTGGACGGAGACTGGGCAGTGGTCTGCCAGGCGTAGGCCTGCCGGGCTGGCACCACGTAATCGGTGTAGTCGGGATTGGTGACGGTCTTGCCGTTTTCGGTTATCTGGCTCTGGATTGCGGCAAAGTCGTCCTCTGAGAACCTGTCAGACAGCACGAAGCTCTCGCCGTCGGGAGTTATGAGCGTCTTGTCGGATTCGGTCTCGTATATGACCTGAAGGGCGGAGGGGTCGTCTATGGCGGAGACCTGGGATATATGCTGCAGCTGGGCGTTGTCGGCAAAGGACAGACCCACAAAGGCCACAGCGGCCACCAGGGTTCCGATGAGGATGAAAGGCGTGCGCCGGCCGCGGGGAGAGCGGCACCGGTCGGATATGGCGCCGAACAGGGGCAGCATAAACAGCGCCAGCACATTGTCCAGCGCCATGATAAGGCCGGACCAGGTCTGGGACATGCCGAATTTGTTCGTAAGAATCAGGGGGATAGTGTTGTCATACGCCTGCCAGAACGCGCATATGAGAAAAAAGGCGAAGCCCACGCATATGGTGCGCTTGTAGTTCAGTTTCATCTCCATGCCTCCGTATGATTTTTCAGGATAACACGAGTTTACTATATGTCCGCCGTCAAAACAACAAAAACTTCCGTTTTCGTTGACCCGATGACCATCGGGTGGTATTATTACGGCAAGAAAATAATTGAAGCCAGGGGGGAAAGCAAGAATATGAAGACAAAAAACCTGGAAAAAGAAGTCAGGCAACTCAGGGCAATGCGCAAGGGTGCCCGCATAGTAAGGCACACAAAAAAGACAGCCAAAAAACTGCATCTTGGCAGGAAGCTGGCCTTTGGAGCGGGAGCAGGGATCTTTCTCATCGCGCCGGGCCGGGCGTCCCTGAAGGCGGCGGCACCTTTTGCCGGCCGCAATTTCGCCCACAGGGGACTGCATACCGAAGACAAGAGCGTGCCGGAAAATTCCCTTGCCGCGTTCGCGGCCGCGGCCGCGGCGGGCTACGGCATAGAGCTGGACGTACAGCTTTCAAAGGACCGGCAGGTGGTGGTGTTCCACGACGCCACGCTGGACAGGGTCTGCGGCGTAAAGTCCCGGGTGGATGAAAAGACCTATGACGAGCTGCACGCCACATCCCTCTGCGGCACAAAAGAGACGGTGCCGCTGTTTTCGGACGTGCTGAAGTGCATAGACGGCCGGGGCCCGCTCATCGTTGAGCTTAAGACCGGAAAGCACAACCGGGAGCTCTGCCGCAAAACCCTTGCCCTGCTGAAGGATTACAGGGGCGACGTGTGCATTGAGAGCTTCGATCCCCGCATAGTCCGGTGGTTCCGTTTCCACGCCGGAAAGCTTATCCGCGGACAGCTGGCCTGCCGTCCGTCCAGATACGAACGGAAGGACGCCTCCAAAAAGGCGGCGTTCCTGCTGGGCAACTGCCTCCTGAACTTCCTGGGCAGGCCCCAGTTCATCGCCTACGAGGTCGGCCGCAAACCGCTTACCGTGAAGCTGGCGGAGCGGCTGGGCGCCATGCGCTTTTGCTGGACCAGCCACGATATGAAGAATGAAAAGAAAAACGACGCCGTGATTTTCGAGCTTTACACACCGGAAATAAAACTTCTTAAGTGAGGGAGCGATGAAGATGTTCGACAGAAAAGCGTTCAAGGCCTCCGGCAAGGCCAATTTCATGCGCAATTACTGGCCCATGGTGGCGGTGTGCGTGCTTTTGTACATCACCGTGGCGGCCAGCGGCTACACAATTACCGTCAATATCAACGACTCTGACCTGGGCAAGTTAATGAGCTTCGATATAAGGAACATAAAACTGCTCAGACCCCTCGTCGCAGTGGCGGCCACCGCCGGTATTTTCAGCGGAGTGTTCAATCTGGCAGTGAAGATATTGGCCGTGAACCCGTATCAGGTGGGCGCGTCCCGCTTCCTTATGGTGAACAGATACGATGAGAAGGCGCAGTTCCCGCTGGTTGGCTCGGGCTTTTCCAAAAACTTCGGCAACGTGATACTTACCCAGTTCCTCAAGGATCTGTATACCATTCTGTGGACGCTGCTGCTCATCGTCCCCGGCATTGTTAAGGGCTACGCCTACTTCTGCGTGCCGTATATTCTGGCGGAAAACCCCGACATGTCCCACGACAGGGCCATACAGCTCAGCTGCCAGATGACCAGCGGCTGGAAGGGCGACATGTTCATCACCGATCTGTCCTTCATCCTCTGGTGGATTTTGAATGCCCTGACCCTGGGCATTCTGGGCATATTCTATCTCTACCCCTATGTCTGCGGCACCAGAGCCGAGATATACGGCTTTCTGCGCCGCACCGCGCTGGAAAACGGCGTCACCACCACAGCGGAGCTTATGGGCTTCGGCGAGACCTCCGCCGACACATCCGACAGCTGGTACAACTGAGACCGCGCCATACAGAAAAGCTCCCGCCCGGCAGGGCGGGAGCTTTTCAATATTCATATGTCTATGTCGTCGGGAAGTATTGCCATAAGGTCGTCCTTGGAGGGCTTGTCCAGCGCGGCCATCCGGTTGGACTGGGCGGTCACCATGTCCTCAAAGCGGTTGCGCACGTCGCGGCCGTTGCCGAAGTTAACGTCCCGGTTTTTATACAGGGCGTCGAAGCCGTCAACGGCCTTTTTCTCCGCCTCCGGCGTCAGCGTGTAGCCGTTTTTTGAGCACATGCTGCGGAAAATGGTCATCAGCTGCTCGCCGGTGTAGTCGGGGAAGTAGAAGTATTTGTTGAACCGGCTTTCCAGTCCAGGATTGGAGGTCAGAAACTTCTTCATGGGCTCGTCGTAGCCTGCAACTATTATGACCAGATCGTCCCGGTGATCCTCCATGGCCTTCAGCACGGTCTCAATGGCCTCCCGGCCGAAGTCGTTTTCGCCGCCGGAGGACAGGGAATATGCCTCGTCGATGAAAAGCACGCCGCCCAGAGCGGATTTGATGACGTCCTGAGTTTTCAGCGCCGTCTGACCCACATAGCCCGCCACCAGACCGGAGCGGTCGACCTCTACAAGCTGTCCCTTGGAAAGCGCGCCCACCGCGGCGTACAGCCCGGAAATGAGCCGGGCCACCGTGGTTTTGCCGGTGCCGGGATTGCCCATGAAAACCATGTGCATGCTCATGGGCGGCACGGGCAGCCCGTTTTCCACCCTGAGCTTGCGGACCTTTATTAGGTTGATGAGGCTTTTGACGTCCTTTTTCACATCCTCCAGGCCCACCAGTCCGTCCAGCTGAGCCAAAAGCTCGTTGAGATCGGGCTTTTTTTCGGCGGTCTGGGTATCCTGCGCCGGCTGAGCTGTCTTGGCGCCGGCGGCCTGAGCGGGAGAGGCTGCGTCGCCCGCGTGCTTTTCGGTGAAGCTCTCCTCCCCGGTGGTGACGAAATCCAGCGGATTGAGGCCTTCCTTGGCCTTCTTCACGCCGCTTCCGTCGCATATGGCGGCGAGCTTGTCCGCCACTTCGGTGATGTACTGCGCCTCGGCGTAGTTCACGTCGTCGTCGCAGGCGGAGAGATACAGCAGAATGTTCGTCACCATGCGCACGAACACCCGGGAGGCATCGGTGCCGCGTTTGGCATCCTCCTCCGCCACGCCCCAGAAGAATATGGGCGGCAGGAACACGTCCTCCCGGCATATCTTCTCCGTCATGCTCCAGAGAAGCCAGGACGGCCGGGGCTGATCCTTTGAATAAAGCTCGTTTGCCATGTCCGCCTGATCCTGGGTCACGGAGGCGGCCCGGCTCCAAAGGGAGAAAGCGCATTTGGTCATAAAGCCGTCCAGCTCGGGCGCGAGCGCGCGTCCAGCTATCTTATAAAACGCCTCTGTGTTGGCAGTGTAAATTTTGTGAAACTCCTCGGGGGAGCGTTTCCATGTGGTGGGCATACCGCAGCCTCCTGAAAAATGATGAAAATATTATATACCGGCGGGGAAACATTGACAATAGGCCATAATTTATGAAAGCTTACCTATATTAAATATTGTTGAAATATAGACAAAACATGGTATAATATTATGTCGCCTCATACGAGGAAACGACTCAATTTATTTTTTATTTTACCGGAGGTATTCACAATATGGCAAAGAAACAATTCAAAGCGGAATCCAAAAGACTTCTCGATCTGATGATCAACTCCATCTATACAAACAGGGAGATCTTTCTGCGCGAGATAATTTCCAACGCGTCCGACGCCATCGACAAGCTGTGCTATCTGTCCCTGACGGACGACAAGGTGGGCATGACCCGCGACCAGTTCAAGATCCGCGTTGAGCTGGACAAGACATCCCGCACGGTCACCGTCATCGACAACGGCATCGGCATGACCAAGGACGAGGCCGAAAACAACCTGGGCGTCATCGCAAAATCCGGCTCCAGCGCCTTCAAGGCGGACATGGAGGGAGACTCAAAGCCCGGCGCGGAGGACGTGTCAATAATCGGCCAGTTCGGCGTGGGCTTCTATTCCGCGTTCATGGTGTCCGACAAGGTCACGGTGGAAACCAAAAAGTACGGCGAGGAGCAGGGCGTGCGCTGGGAGAGCACCGGCGCCGACGGCTACACTGTCACCGACATCGAAAAGCCCGAGGTGGGCACGAAGGTCATAATGCATCTCAAGGACGACACGGACGAGGACGTTTACAGCTCCTTCCTTGAGGTATGGAAGATAAAGGCGCTGATAAAGAAGTATTCCGACTATGTGCGCTGGCCCATTGAAATGGACATAGAGCATCAGGAGCGGAAGGAGACCGGCGAAAAGGACGACGAGGGCAACCCCAAGTACGAGTACGAGATGGTCACCAAGACTGAGACCGTAAACTCCATGGTGCCTATCTGGCAGCGGTCCAAGGCCGAGGTCACGGACGACGACTGCGCCGCCTTCTTCAAGGAGAAGTACCGCCAGACCAAGGATCCGGCCGTTATCCTGCGCATAAACGCCGAGGGCACGACATCCTACAAGGCCATGCTGTTCATCCCCGGCGAGGAGCCACAGAACGTGTTTTCCGAGGATCACAAGGCCGGCATAACCCTGTATTCCAACGGCGTCATGATCATGGAAAAGTGCGGCGATCTGGTGCACGATTATTTTGAGTTTGTAAACGGCGTGGTGGATTCCCCCGATCTTTCCCTGAACATCTCCCGCGAGATACTTCAGCACACCCGCCAGCTCCACGTCATCGGCCAGAACCTTGAAAAGAAGATCAAGGGCGAGCTGGAAAAGATGATGAAGGACGACAGACCCAAGTACGAGCAGTTCTTCAAAAACTTCGGCATCCACATAAAGGCCGGCGTGTGCGACGAATACGGCCGCTACAAGGACTTCCTGCGGGATCTGCTGATTTACTACACCTCCGAGGACCGTCAGGTCACCTTGAAGGAATATGCCGACTCCATGCCGGAGGACCAGAAGAATATATACTACGCCTCCTCCGACACCGTGCGCCACGCCATGGATCTGCCCCAGTGCGAGGAGGTCAGGAGCCACGGCTACGAGATGCTGTATCTGGCCGCGCCCATCGACGAGATGGTGCTGGAGACACTGCGCGATCAGGACGGCAAGCCCTTCTGCAACGTGGTCACCGACGATCTGGGCTTCGATACCGAGGACGACAAGAAAGCCGCCGAGGAGCGCAACGAGGAAAACAAGGAGCTTCTGGACTTCATAAAGGAGTCTCTTGGCGACAGAGTGGCCAAGGTGCGTCTCTCCGGCAAGCTGGTGTCCAAGCCCTGCTGCCTTGCCACGGAGGGCCCGCTGACCCTGGAGATGGAGCGGTATTTCCGCGCCGGCCCCAGCGAGGAGATGCGCTCACTGCGCGCCACGCGCATTCTGGAGCTCAATCCCTCCCATCACGCCTTCACCGCGCTGAAGGACGCCTACGATGCCGGCGACAAGGAAAAGGCCGCCGACTTTGCCAAGATACTGTGCTCAGAGGCGGAGCTGGTTTCCGGGGTGGAGCTGGAGGACGCGGGCGCGTTCGTGGAGCTTGTGAGCCAGCTGTTCTGATAATTATTGACTGAAGGATTTTGCCATGGAAAAGCGTCTGGGCGTTTACATCCACATACCGTTCTGCGCCTCAAAGTGCGGATACTGCGATTTTTATTCCCTGGCGGGCTGCGACGACAAAATGTCCGCGTATGAGGAAGCGGTGATCGCCCACCTGCAGGAATCAGACCATGCCATGGCCCCCTATCAGATAGACTCCGTGTATTTCGGCGGGGGCACGCCCAGCTATTTCGGCGCAAAGCGCATATGCGGCATTTTCAGGGCGCTGAAGGATATGGGCAGAGTGCGCCGGGATTCCGAGGTCACCATGGAGGCGAACCCGGACAGCATGCGCCGGGACGAGCTGAAGATGCTGAGAAGGGAAGGCGTGAACCGCATTTCCATCGGCATGCAGTCCGCCAACAGCGATATCCTGAAGCTCATCGGCCGCAGACACAATTTCCGGCAGGTGCAGATGGCCGTGAAGGCGGCCAGGGACGCGGGCTTCGACAACCTGAGTCTTGACCTCATATACGGGCTGCCCAGCCAGTCGAAAGCGGACTGGGTTGACACGCTTTCAAAGGCCATGGAGCTGAAGCCGGAGCACATATCCTGCTACGGACTGAAGCTGGAGGAGGGGACGCCGATGTTCCGGGAGTATTCCGGCTCGCCCCTCATCCCCGACGACGACACCCAGGCGGACATGTATCTTTACGCCGTGGAAACACTGGACCGCTACGGCTACCGGCAGTATGAGATATCCAACTTCGCCATACCGGGCTACGAGTCAAGGCACAACCTGAAATACTGGATACTGGACGACTATATGGGCTTCGGCCCCGGCGCGGCGTCCTGTGTCGGCAGTGCTAGATACAGCTACGTAAAGGATCTGGACAAATACATCTCCGGCGTGAAGGACGACGACAGGATAATCGACGAATTCGAGCGGATAGAGCCGCTGGAGCGGGCCAGCGAGTACATAATGCTGGGTATGAGGACCTCGAAGGGTATAACCGAGGACGAATACAGGAGCATTTATCTCAGCCAGTGGGAGCCCATCGAAAAACTGATGGAGGTTTTTGCGGCCCGGGGCTGGACGAAGAATCCCGACGGACGCTGGGCATTCACTCCTTCGGGATTTCTGGTGTCCAACCAGCTCATAGGCGCGCTTCTGGACGCCCAGGCCGTGGAGAAGGTCCAGACCAATCCGTGGATGCAGGGCGCTCTTGACGATCATGAGAAGCAGGAACTGCCGCCGGACGACGACGAGCTTTTCCGCTCAATCTTTGAAAACAGCATAATCTGATAAAATCGCTTATACTATATAAAATATACCGCAGAAAGGCGGGGAGTGTCATAAAACTCTTTAGCAGCAGGGAACACAGCAGGGATGAGGACGAGACCGACGTACACGAGTCAGAGACCGTGGTATTCAAGGCAGTCAGGGACGAGGACGCCGCAAAGGCGCCAAAGGCGCCGGCACCGCGCAGAGAAGCGCCGGAGGACGGCGATGACGTGCCCGAAAGACCGCGGCGCAAAAAGTCCGGCGGCAAGAAGGCGGTCATTATAATCGCCATAGTGCTGGCCGTGCTCTGCGCCGGCGCCGCCGCAGGCGGCATCGCCGTGCAGCGTACCGACAGAATTTTTCCGGGCGTGACCGTGGGCGGCACCGATGTGGGCGGCATGACCCAGGCCGAGGCCGCCGATACCATAGGCGGCGACGACCAGAGCAGCTGGGAGGACGCGGAAGTCACCGTCATCCTGCCGGCGGGCACCAAGATCACCGTCAATGCCGAAAAAGCGGGCGCGCTCAAATCTCCGGAGGATTCCGCCAGGGCCGCATACGAATACGGCCGCGACTGCAACATGTTCTCCGGCCTTTTCAAATATCTCAGGTGCGTGTTCTCCGGCGCCAATCTCACCGCCGAGGCCATGCAGTTCGACGAGGACTATATAAAAGGTCAGATCAAAAGCGGCGTGAACGACATGAACGACGCGCTTTCCGACCAGACCTACAACCTGGATCTGGACAAGAAGATACTCTCCGTCGTCAAGGGCGCGGATTCCATAAAGGTCGATCAGGACGAGATATTCACCATGATCACCGACGCCCTGAACGAGGGCAATTACAGCGAGCTGGAATACCAGTACAAGACTGACGACACCGCCGGCAGCTTCGACATGAACAAGCTCCACGACGAGGTGTACGCCGAGGCCAAGGACGCCAGCTACAACACCGCCACCGGCGACGTTACCGAGTCAGTTACAGGCGTGGACTTCAACGTTGACGACGCGCAGAAGCTCTACGACTCAGCGGCGGCGGGCGCCACGGTGGAGATACCCGTTACGGTGACGGAGCCCAAGATATCCACTGACGATCTGAACTCCAAGCTCTTCACTGACAAGCTGGGCACCCAGACCACCAGCTTCAAGTCAAGCTCGTCAAACCGCGTCAACAACATTTCCCTTGCCGCCAAGAAGATAGACGGCGTTATACTCAACCCCGGCGATGAATTTTCCTACAACGAAACCGTGGGCCAGCGCACCGAATCCGCCGGATTCAAGAAGGCGGGCGCCTACGCCAACGGCAAGGTGGTGCAGGAGCTGGGCGGCGGCATATGCCAGGTGTCGTCCACGCTGTACTGCGCGGCGCTGTACGCCAATCTGAAGATAACCGATCGTACCTGCCACTATTTCCCGGTGGACTATCTGCCCTCCGGCCTTGACGCCACCGTCAGCTGGAAGACGCCGGACTTCAAGTTCAAAAACGACAGGGATTATCCCATAAAGCTTGTGGCCAAGTGCGATACCTCCCAGAAGACGCTGACCGTGGAGATCTGGGGCACCAACACCGACGGCAGCTATGTGGAGATGAAATACTCCACCTGGAAGTATTACGACTCCAAATATCCCACCGTGGCGCTGGGCGTTAAGACCACCACCACCCGCAACGTGTACAGCAAGGATCACGCGCTCATCAGCAGCACCAAGGAAGCCACCAGCACCTATCACTATCATCAGGAGCACATCGTTTACCCGACAACAAAGCCCACAGCTACCGCAAAACCGGCCGCAACGCCGACGCCCAAGCCTGTGGAGACGCTGCCGGTGATAGATACGCCGGCGGAAACACTGCCCGAAGTGTCGGAAAATCCGGCATGACGATATATTTTTACGAAAGAGGAAGGAGCGAGAAACATGAGCAAGGGTAAATTTTATATCACGACCCCCATCTATTACCCCTCGGACAAGCTGCACATAGGCCACACCTATTGCACCGTGGCCACCGATTCGATAGCGAGGTACAAGCGAATGTGCGGTTACGACGTGATGTTTCTCACCGGAACCGACGAACACGGTCAGAAGATAGAGGAGAAGGCGAAGGAAGCAGGCGTCACGCCCCAGCAGTTCGTGGACAACATTGTCGAGGGTCCCGGCGGAATTAAGGATCTGTGGAAGCTGATGAACATTTCCAACGACAGATTCATCCGCACCACCGACGACTATCACGTGGAGTCCATTCAGAAGATATTCAGAAAGATGTACGATAACGGCGACATCTACAAGGGCGCGTATAAGGGCATGTACTGCACGCCGTGCGAGTCCTTCTGGACCGAGAGCCAGCTGGTGGACGGCAAATGTCCCGACTGCGGCAGACCCGTGCATTATGAGGAGGAGGAAGCATATTTCTTCCGCCTTTCCAAGTATGCCAAGCCCGTCCAGGACCTTCTGGAGAACACCGACTTTCTCCAGCCCCGCTCCCGCGTCAACGAGATGATAAACAACTTCATCAAGCCCGGACTGGAGGACCTGTGCGTTTCCCGCACCAGCTTCAAGTGGGGCATACCCGTGGACTTCGACCCGGGACATGTGGTGTACGTATGGGTTGACGCGCTTTCAAACTACATCACCGCGCTGGGATACGACAACGAGAAGTATCACGACTACGACAAATACTGGCCCGCGGATTATCACATCGTGGGCAAGGAGATAGTCAGATTCCACTCCATAATCTGGCCCGCCATGCTCATGAGCCTGGGAGAGCCCCTGCCGAAGCACGTGTACGGTCACGGCTGGCTGGTCATCGACGGCGGCAAAATGTCCAAATCCAAGGGCAACGTGGTGGATCCCTACATGCTGGCGGAGCGCTACGGCGTGGACGCGCTGCGCTTCTTCCTGCTGCGCACCTTCCCCTTCGGAACCGACGGCAACTTCTCCAACGAGCTGCTTATCTCCACCATCAACACCGACCTTGCCAACGACCTGGGCAACCTGCTCAGCCGCACCACCGCCATGGTGGAAAAGTATTTCGGCGGCACCCTGCCGACAGAACGGCAGGAGGGCCCGGAGGACGGGGAGCTTCTGGCTATGGCCGCGGAAGTGCGCGGCAAATACGAAGAGCAGATGGAGAAGCTGCAGATACAAAACGCCATCGACTTCGTGATGAAGCTTTTGTCCCGCGCCAACAAGTACATCGACGAAACGGCGCCCTGGGTGCTGGCCAAGGACGAGAAAAACCGCGCCCGTCTGGCGTCGGTCATGTATAACCTTCTGGAGTGCCTGCGCATTTCCCTCACGCTGCTGCAGCCCGTAATGCCGGAAACCTGCAAAACCGCGCTGGATCAGATCGGAGCCGCGGAGTGCGCCACCTGGGACAACGCCGCAAAGCTGGGCGTGCTGCCGGCGGACGTGAAGGTCTGCAAGGGCGACACACTGTTTCCCCGCATAGACATGGAAAAGGAGCTGGCGGCGCTGGATGCCCTAAAGGCAAAAAAGCCGCAGTCGGAGCCCGTGCTGCCGGACGTGACCATAGACGAGTTTTCAAAATGCGACATGCGGGTGTGCAAGATACTGTCCTGCGAGGCGGTGCCCAAGTCCGATAAGCTTTTGAAGTTCCAGCTGGACGACGGCAGCGGCACACCGCGTCAGATACTCTCCGGCATACACAAGTTTTATACCCCGGAGCAGCTGGTGGGCAAGACCGTCATCGCCATTCTGAACTTGCCCAACCGCAAAATGATGGGCCAGGATTCCAACGGCATGCTGCTGTCCGCCGTGAAGGAAGAAAACGGCGAGGAAAAGCTGCATCTTATGATAATCGGCGACGATGTGCCGGCCGGCTACAAGCTTTGCTGAGATAACGATCTGCCCGCTTCCGACGAAGCGGGCAGATTTACGAGGAGAATTCATATGGAATACAGACGTTTTGGGGACAGAATTGCGGTGCGTATGGACAGAGGCGACGAGGTGTGCGCAAAGCTGCTGGAGCTTGCGGAGAAGGAGAATATCAGCCTTGCCTCCGTCACCGGCATCGGCGCGTCCAACGACGTGACCCTGGGAGTGTTCAACACTTCCTGCAAGAAGTACTCCAAGCTTCGCTACAACGACTCGGATTACGAGATAGCGTCCATCACCGGAAACCTTTCCCGCCAGGAAGGTAAGCCTTACCTGCATCTCCACGCCGCCATAGGAAATCCCGTGAGCGGCAAGACCCACGCCGGACATCTGAACGCGGCTGTCATATCCGCCACGGCGGAGATAATGGTGGGCGTTGTGGACGGCGAGGTGGGAAGAAAATTCTCCGACGAGATCGGCCTTAATTTGTTCAAGTTCTGACTGCGGGACAAGCAGAAAAACATCAGGGCGGAGAAATCCGCCCTGATGTTTTGATCCTGTATGCGCTATTATTCCTGTTCGTATTCCGGGCAGCAGTATCTGGGCTTGCCCACGCTCTTTTTGCCGTACTCTATGGCTTCCTTCGGGCAGCGGCAGATGCAGGCCATGCAGTGGGTGCAGCCCGCGTCCCAGACAGGACGGCCGTTTTCAATGGTTATGCTGTTGGTGGGGCACAGTCTTTCGCAAAGTCCGCAGCCGATGCACGCATCCGTGACGCGGAAGGCCCTGGCGTTTACGCACAGGGAGTAAAACCCGGAATTCACAAGGCCGGACTTGGTTTTTCCCATAAATCCCGGGCGCACGGCAGGGAAGGGCTGCCCGGCGGATATGAGCTCCGCGGCGTTCTTTATGACGGGCTTTGCCTTTTCGATGATCCCTGCGGCCTCGTCTTTCTCCGGCACGGCGAACATGGCAAGGTAATTTTCCGGCATGATCACCGGCTGCAGACCCATGAACACAAAGCCTATCTCTTCGCACATGGCCCGCAGCTGTCTGGCCGCGGCGCCGACATCGTCGCCGCAGGTCATGACAAAATATGCCTGGCGGCTGCCGATAAAGCGGCCGTTTCTGATAAAGGCCTCGAATATGCGGGGGATGCGCCAGGAATAGGTGGGGGATACAAATACCCATGGGCGCTGGGAGGAAAGGTGGGCCTTGCGCCCGGCCTTGATATATGTTCCGGCGTCGGTGAGCTCATCGCCCAGCATGTGAGAGAGCGCCTGCGCTGTGTAGCGGCTGTTGCCGGTGCCGGTGTAGTATATTACCATTTGCGTACCTCCCGGGAAAAAATAATGTATCTATTATATTGATAATACGCCTTCCAGGCAATACTTGTACAGGTGAATTTTTTGTGATATAATTTACAAATTGTGAATTGCTGGCATTGGAGGTAAAAAGCCATGACAAAAATAGATATTTTCTCCGGATTCCTGGGCGCGGGCAAGACCACGCTCATCCGCAAGCTGATAAATGAAGCCTACGCGGGACAGAAGATCGTTCTCATCGAAAACGAGTTCGGCGAGATAGCCATCGACGGCGGTTTCCTGAAGGACGCGGGAGTGCAGATCACGGAGATGAATTCCGGCTGCATCTGCTGCACCCTGGTGGGCGATTTCAAGGCCGCCCTGGAAAAGGTGATCGACCAGTACGCGCCCGACCGCATAATTATAGAGCCCTCCGGAGTGGGCAAGCTGTCGGATGTGGCCAAGGCGGTTTCAACCGTGGCCGGCAAGGCCGAGCTGGGCGCCAAGGTCACCGTGGTGGACGCCAACAAGTGCAAAATGTACATCCGCAACTTCGGCGAGTTCTTTAACGATCAGGTGAAAAACGCGGACGTTATCGTCCTCAGCCGCACCGGCGACATCGACGAGAAAAAGCTTCTCGCCGCCGTGGGCATGCTGCAGGAGCTGAATCCCGACGCGGTGATAATCACCACCCCCTGGGATAAGCTCTCCGGCGCTCAGTTCACCGAGGCCATGGAGCACCGCTCCACCCTGGCGGCGGAGCTGGCAAAGCTGGCGGCGGAGGAAGACGAGGATGACGATGACGACGATGATGAATGCGAGTGCCATCACCACCACGACCATGATGAAGACCATGACGAGCATGAGCATCACCACCACGACCACGATGACGACCATGACGAGCACGAACATCACCACCACGACCATGACGACGGCCATGATGAGCACGAGCATCACCACCACCATCACCACGCCGACGATGTTTTCGCCAGCTGGGGCAGCGAAACGCCCCGCAGGTTTACCGAGGATGAGCTGAAAAGCATACTTTCCGCGCTGGACGACACGGAGAAGTACGGTATGGTACTTAGAGCCAAGGGCATGGTGGACGCCTCCGACGGACAGTGGCTGTACTTCGACTACGTCCCCGGCGAGGCCGACATCCGCCGCGGCGCGCCCATTGTCACGGGCCGCTTCTGCGTAATAGGATCAAAGATAGACGAATCGGCACTTAAGGAGCTGTTTGGTATTGAATGAGCAAAACGACGTCCCTGTGTATCTGTTCACGGGATTTCTGGAATCAGGCAAGACAAAGTTCATACAGGAGACGCTGGAGGACAAGCGCTTCAACAACGGCGAGCGCACGCTTTTGCTGGTCTGCGAAGAGGGCGTGGAGGAATACGCCCCCGACCAGTTCTGCGGCAAGAACGTCTTCATACGCGAGGTGGAGGAAGAGGCAGAGCTGACAAGCGAAAATCTGGACAAGTGGCTGAAGGACACCCGCTCCACCCGCGTGGTGGTGGAATACAACGGCATGTGGATGCTGGATGTGCTTTACTCCGCCATGCCCCAGAGCTGGGTGGTGTATCAGGAATTCATGTTTGCCGATGCCGGAACCTTCCTTACGTACAACGCCAATATGCGCCAGCTTACCTACGACAAGCTGAAGAGCTGCGAGCTGGTGGTGTTCAACCGCTTCAAGAAGGACATGGACAAGATGCCCTACCACAAGATCGTCCGCGGCGCCTCCCGCCGGACGGACATAGCCTACGAATATTCCTCCAACAAGGTGGAGTACGACGACATTGAGGATCCGCTGCCCTATGATCTCACGGCACCGGTGGTGGAGATAAAGGACGACGACTATGCCATCTGGTACCGCGACCTGTCCGAGACGCCAAAAAATTACGAGGGCAAAACATTTCGCGTCAAGGTACGGGCGCTGACCAGAAAGAAGCTGCCCGCCGGGACGTTCATCGTGGGCCGGCACGTGATGACCTGCTGCGTGCAGGATACCCAGTTTGCCGCACTGGTGTGCCAGTGGGACAAGGCCGACACCGTCACCAACGACACCTGGATGGTGCTGGATGCAAAAATCAATTTCAAATTCAACAAGGCCTACGGCAAAAAAGGTCCTGTGCTGACCTATATTTCCGCCGAAAAGTGCGAAGCGCCGGAAAACCCGGTGGCCACGTTCTATTAAAAGACGCTCAGCGGAGGGCGCGCCATGAAGGGAAAGACAAGAAAGCTTGTTATAATCCTGCTGGCCTGCGTGTTTGCTGCCAGCGCCGGCATGATCATATACCTGCAGGCGCAGTACCGCCTGGGGCAGGAGACCTACGACGAGGCACAGACCCTTTCCGGAGCGCCGGCTGCACAGGAGAGCGCCGCCCCGGCCGCCGCGGCCGAGGAGACTCCCTTTGCCGACTCGCTGCGCGGCCTTGATCTTTCAAAGCTGCGGCAGGTGAACGGGGACGTGCTGGGCTGGATAATCATACCGGGCACAAACGTTTCCTATCCGCTGGTGTACTCCTCCCAAAAGTCGCCCACGTATTATCTCAGCCATACCTGGGACGCGGAATACGGATATGTGGGCTCAATATTTATGGAGCCGGAAAACAGCCCGGATTTCTCGGATTTCAACACGGTCATATACGGGCACAATATGAGAAACGGCTCCATGTTCGGCACGCTCAGGTACTACATGAAGTCCGATTGGCTCTCCGCCCATCCGGATATTTATCTTATTACGGACAAGGGCGCCGCAAAATATGAGGTTTTCGCCGCCTACGAGGTGAGCACCAAGGGCCTTACCTACCAGATAGGCTTCGCTTCGGACAAGGAGAAACAGACGTATCTGGATTTCTGCACCTCCCATTCCACCGTGGATTCCGGCGTCACGCCGGGCACCAGCGAGGGCATCATAACCCTGTCCACCTGCACCGGAAACGGTCACGTCAACCGCTGGGTGGTGCAGGCAGTGTGCCGGGACAAAACAGACTGAAAAAATCCACGGCGGTTTTTAAACCGCCGTGGATAACTTTTTATATTCCCTTACAGTATGGGCTCCAGCGGCTGGACTGAAAATCTCAGCTCGGCGGGGGAGTGGGGATACTGCCGGTTGAAGGCCTTAACAACACGCTCGCACACCATGCAGGAATTCTCGTAGTTTGCCTGGGGCAGCAGAATGACATACTGGGATACGCTGCACCGGGAGGCCACGTCGCCTTTTCTCAGGCAGGTGCAGATGGTGACCCGCAGGTTTTCCATACAAACGTCCAGACTCTGCTTTGAAAGCTCCTTGCGGTCCTGGCCGGAAACGGTGATGAGACCGATGTGCACGGCATCCCCGCTGCGGACTATGCTGCGAGCCTGCGCATGGTATATCACCTTAAAAAGATCGTAGTCGCAGAACAGCGCTCCGACTCCGAAATCCGGCTCCATAAGCTGCTCGCGTACGATTCCCATGCTGACTTCCTTGTCGTTCACCATGCTTTCGGCCTTGCGGAAGATGGCGGTGAGCTCAGGAGAAGGCATGACTCCAAAATTGGAAAACATCAGCTCGCTCATGTCCTGGTAGACATTCACGACGCCACGGTTGTCGCCCACGGTCAGCATAGCCTGCAGATAATGGAGATACAGCTCCTCGCTGTAAGGCTCAATAATAACGGCGCGGCGGCATATCTCAACCACGTCGCCGTATCTGCCGGCGGCCTCAAGCATTTCCGCCGATGAACAAACCGTCCTCACATACAGGTCGTGGTAATAGGCGTTTATCGGTACTACCCAGGGCTCCGAAATAAGCTTGGGCAGAAAATCACCGGAGTATACTGACAGCGCGCGCAGGTACTTTTCAAGCCTGACATCGTCGCTGTCGGCCGCGGCGCCCGCCGCGCAAAGCGCGTCGAAAGCCTCCGCGTCAAAGGTGAACTGGGCGTTGGGGTTCCAAGCGTAGCTGCCGTCCCGTCTCAGTATCAGCGCATGGCCCGCACCGGGCTCCAGCCCGTCCAGCATGGTGCGGAGTCTGTGCAGCATGGTCTTCAGGGCGTTTATGGGGTTGGTACTGCTCTCCTCGTCACCCCAAAGCAGATTGATGATGTCGTCCTGTGAAATTGCTCTGTCGCGGCAGCATATCATGTATGCCAGCAAAAGCCAGACCTTTTTTGAACGATTGTCATCGTCGCTTATTTCATTGTCGCCCATACGTATGGAGAACCTCCCCAACATATGTATGTCCAATGTTTTTAGCTTCATGACGTGTTTCTCCCCGTGCCATTCGGGCACTGTGATAAATTGTATATTATTTCTAATAACATATCACATCTTTTTCAGTAATGCAAGGAATTTGTCACCTAAAAAACCGCGCCACAGGATATAAGTTACATCAAAATAAAAAATATGAAAAATATTTAAAAAAATACTACCACTTTTGAAAAAGCTGTGGTATAATGCGCATGTGAGAAGATCGTCCGACATTACGGACGCGTTGAAAGGAGAACACAATATGACCGGGATCAAGAAGGGCCTGCCGGCGATAATGCTGGTGATGGTCATGCTGCTTTCCCTGCTTGCCGGATGCGGACAGACTGCCAGCACTGCCGCGGCGGACGCAGATAAGGAAGCCAAATCTGTAGAGCAGGCATATATTGACGGCTCCGCCGTGCAGGATGCGGACATATCCGAAGAGGCCGTTGCGCTGCTTGCCGCCCCCGCACTGTTTGCCAACCTGACCCCAGTGGCGTCCGGCACGCTGGTGAGAAGCAGCTCCGGCGCCTCCATAGATTATTCCAACACCTCTGACGGCTATGTTATGGTCAAATATAGCGACGCTTCCAGCCAGAAGATAAAGGCGCAGGTGACGGGCCCCAGCGGCACGACCTATACATATAATCTTCAGGCCGGCGCCTCCGACTGGACCACCTTCCCGCTGTCGGACGGAAACGGCAGCTATAAGGTGGCGGTTTACCGCAACACCACCGGCACCAAGTACTCCACGGTGCTTTCCATCACCTGCACTGCCAACATGACAGACGAGTTCGCCCCGTTCCTGCGTCCCAATCAGTACGTGGACTACACCAACGCCGTGAACACCGTGGCCAAGGCGGCGGAGCTCACCAAGGGCCTGACCGACCCGCTGGCCAAGGTCAAGGCCGTGTACGAATTCGTGGTCAAGACGCTGAAGTACGACCGGGCCAAGGCCTCGTCAGTACAGAGCGGTTATCTGCCGGTGCTGGATACCGTCCTCGCCCAGAAGAAGGGCATCTGCTTCGATTATGCCTCCCTGATGACCGCCATGCTGCGCTCACAGGGCGTGCCCTGCAAGCTGGTCGTGGGCTACGCGGGCAATGCTTACCATGCCTGGATCAGCGTCTGGTCCGAGGAGACCGGCTGGGTCAATGCCGCCATCTATTTCGACGGAACCACCTGGCAGCGCATGGATCCCACCTTCGCTTCCTCCGGAAAACAGAGCGCCTCAGTTATGAAGTATATTGGCGACGGCAGTCACTATACGGAAAAGTATATTTACTGACGTCCCATCTGTCATCGTATACCTCCCTCCCCCCCCTCAATCTCAGCCGGATTTACCCAATAAACCCGAAACACGCTGCCCCGTGCCTGGAAGACACGGGGCAGCGTGTTTTTGCCTGCATCCAACAAAATGCACAAAATGCGCAGCGAAATATCGGCATTATCACATATGACATTTGAAAATAAAAATGCAAAATGTAACCGCTTATGTAACTTGCGTGTGCTATATTCATAACATAAAGCGAAAAATGGGAGGTATGTGCCGACGATGAACGAAAAACCGATATGCAACGAGTGCCGCACGACCACGGTGTGCGTCGACGCGTACGAGAACAACAACATCAGCGGGCGGCTTTATAATCCCTGCCTTGAAAGAGGAAGCTGTTTCGGCGGGCTGATGGAGTTCCTTACGGACATGGACAGCCTGCTGGACGATATGCAGCTGCCGCAGCCGTTCCAGGCGAAACGCAGCTTCAGGCATGTGGAGAAGCCGCTGCTTCAGGCAGCGGAGACTGAAGTCAGAACAGGGAAGCTTGCCACCTTTGCGGTACGGGTGATGTTCAGACAGAATGCCAGCTGGCAGGGCACCGTCAAATGGCTTGAGGGCGGCACGGAAGAAAATTTTTGCAGCGAGCTTGAGCTTATCGTGCTGATGCACCGTGCGCTGACCGGACAAGAAGAAAACGGAATACGGAAGATAATATAGGAGAAAAAATAGATGAAAAATATCAAATCTAAAAGTATCCTTGCATCGGTGCTTGCGCTGATTTTCGCGGTGTGCCTGCTTGCCACCGCTGCATTTGCCGACGACACGGCAGCCGCTGCGGCAGATCCGGCCAATCAGGTGAACAACCAGTCGGCGGCTGTCGAAACCCCAACAGTGATCGAAGACGGGGAATTGCCTGCCTCCGAATCCGGAACAGAAGAGCCCGAAGAGATCGATATTCAGGAGCCGGAGATCCCTCTGGCGGACGCCTCCCAGCAGGTCACCGGCGACAGTGTTGTCATTTGGGTGATCCTTGCCGTCCTGTCCGGCACCGCGCTGGTTTACACCATCGTGTACGATTACAAGCACAGCGCGCAAAACTGACACTTTTCATTCTCCTTAAAATAGTGCAGGGGTCTTCGCGAAAGCGAAGGCCCCTGTACATTTTTACACCTCGCGGCCCCGCCCAGTCCCTCGTCCCCCGTCCCTCGTAACTCCGGTTACCGTTTCCCTGTCTCAAAACCGAAGCCCAGCGAAGCGGGTTCGGTTTTGAAAAGAGGACGCGCCGGAAGCGGCAGCGGCGACAAAACCGGGAGCCGCAGAGCTGCATGGCGCAGTCCGACGCCACCGTACCGTTTTCCAAAAGATACAAAAAACGTGCAGATTTGAACATCACATTCCAGCAACTGGAAACTGGCGACATCTGACCGGCTAAAATTTATGGTACTTCCACAAAATGCGCAGCAAAAATTCGTCAAAATCCAACAATCATAATTGAAAGGAAAAATACAAAATGTAACCGGTTTTGTAACTGCCATTTGATATACTCTACCTATAAACCCGGAGGAGGGAGGATAATGACGCAATTTATGGAAGAAAAAATAACTGCAAATGAATACCGCACGACGATCATATGCGTTGATTCGTATGACAACGGCAAAATCAGCGGGCGAATGTACAATCCTTACATGAAGGGCGGGGAATGCTTCGACAGCCTTATGAATCTGCTTGTAAGCATGGACAACCTGCTGGACAGGATGAGATTGCCCCAGTCGTTTGAAACCAAGCGCAGCTTCGTCCCGATGAAGAGTCCACCCGCTCCCGCAGACGAAGAGAACCGCCACAGCGGCAAATGCGCCACATTTTCCGTGCGTGTCCTGTTCAGACAGAACGCCAGCTGGCAGGGTTCGGTGACCTGGCTGGACGGCAAGATGGATGAAAGCTTCCGCAGCGCGCTGGAGCTGATATTCCTTATCCGCAGCGCCCTGGAGGGAAACGGGCAGCAATAAAATTTTACATAGATAGCGAATACCCGCACACGCAGCATCACTGAAACGGCAAACCGGGGGGAACCCCGGGACGCAAAGCTGAGGGGCCTTAGGCGCACAGCCATGGCAGCCCGGCCGCCACGTGTTTGGTCTCAAATTTGAATGAAGAAAAGGAGAACAAAAACATGGCAACGAAACACACAAGATTTATTGCGCTGCTTCTGACGCTTCTCATGGTCTTTTCCTTGCTCCCCATGAGCGCGCTGGCAGACACACCGACAGAGAACCTTACGCCGGCAGCTAACGGTACTCTTGAAAGTGACTATGCGCAGGTAGGAAAAACCGCAGCAAGATCTGCGAGCGATCCAAATAAGTACACCATTACGCTCAGCATCCAGGGCAAGGGCGTGAAAGTACCTTCAAATGCCGACATCGTGTTGGTATTTGATAAATCAGGCAGTATGTGGGACTCAATCTCTGAGATGCAGACTGCCTGCAACAGCTTTATCGATAAGTTGCTGACTGCGGATTCAGGCAACCGTATTGGACTTGTCTCTTTCAGCGATACTGCGAGTAAAGATGCAGATTTTACAGATTATACTAATATTTCGACGCTCAAAGGAATAGTAAAGGGTTATAAAGCTAATGGCAGTACTAATACCCAAACTGCTATTCATGTAGCGGGAGAAATGCTGTCAGGCAGTCAGTCCACAAATAAGTTTATTGTTCTGCTGTCAGATGGCATACCTACCTATAATGCACTCCCTGTATTTGGAAACCTCTCAGTTACCAAAGTTACAAAAGAAAGTGGGCATTTTAATAGTTATAACGTAGCTACTTTTGCCATTGCGGATGGCACAGAACCAACACAGATAACTAGCTATGACTACACTAAATATGCTGGCGAGGGAAATTCGTCGACTACTTATTACCAATATGTTTATGCTAGAGATACTGATGGAACAGCTTATTATTACAATAGTGGCAGAACACGTGCGCAATGGGACGATTCGTATTTAACAGTAGACTCCGCTCAGTTAGCTATAAATGAAGCGGCCACATACAAGGCTGCCGGTGATGTGATTTATACCGTCGGCTACAATGTTGACTCCAGCAGCGATGCGGAAAACTGCCTGAAAAGCATTGCAAGCTCTGCGGATAAATACCAAAAAGCAACAACTGATAATATCAACACTATACTTGGCGAGATAGGCACCGGTATACAGGCAAGCGTTAGCGGCGCTGCAGTGACGGATACGATAAACCCCGCCGGAACGACTTACCTCTCCCTTGTAGGTACTGGCAACTTCATCGCAAGCCAGGGAACAGCATCTTATGACAACGGCGTGATAACATGGAATCCCGGGGCAATTGCCGATGGGAAAACGGCTACGTTATCCTATGAAGTTGAGTTCAATGTTGAGACCGCAGACTTTGACCCGTCTACGGCATACCCCCTGAATGGCACGGCAACGTTTAGTTATTCCAAGCCAGGAGAAACCACGACCTCAACACTTAACTTCCCCGTTCCCACAGGTTTAGGCGCTGCCGGTCAGATTATGACGGTGGGATATCGGGTAAACGCCAGCGGCGACCCCATCATGGAAGATGGAACTGTTGTAAAAAACGCTGCAGATGCCGAAGTTATTGTTACTTCCAGTCAATATAAAAATGCTGCGGGCGGATTGTACTTTGCCCCAGGTACCAAGACTGTAAGTGCGCCGACAGCACCGGCAGGATATGCGCTGTATGGCAACAACCAGATAAAGAACGCCACTGTTACGGATAAGGGTATCACGACAGTTTATTTCCCGTATGTGGCTACTACTCACACTTTGACGGTCAAATATGTTGGACCGGACGATGGAGTGTTTATAGCCCCACCAACCCACACCGAAACTGTAAATACTGGCGCCAACTACAATGTAGCGAGCCCGGCAGTTACCGGCTACACGGCAGACAAGGCCACAGTGAGCGGCACAATGCCAAATAGTGATGTGACCGTAACCGTACACTACACAGCTCGTACCGATCTGAGCTACACGGTGAACTACTACAAGGACAGCGTAGCTGATGGGAACAAGCTTGGAACGACCACGACTGAAAACGTGACGTTCGGCACGAATGTGACAGTGGCAGCCGGCACTGCCGAAGGCCAGCTGAACTGGAAGCAGCCTGCGACTGGCTACCAGGCAGGAGTCCAGCAGGGCACAGTACCTTATGTGGTGATTGATGGCACGAATACCATAAACGTGCTGTATTCGAAGAAAGACAACCTGAGCTACACGGTGAACTACTACAAGGACAGCGTAGCTGATGGGAACAAGCTTGGAACGACCACGACTGAAAACGTGACGTTCGGCACGAATGTGACAGTGGCAGCCGGCACTGCCGAAGGCCAGC